>Ga0316604_10000518_pt1 | contig 45648 bp, 42 predicted proteins | sample OWC_soil_day20_C_FD_207650 | JGI IMG/M metagenome (GOLD analysis project Ga0316604, IMG submission 207650) | Wetland soil microbial communities from Old Woman Creek delta, Ohio, United States - OWC_soil_day20_CT | ecosystem: Environmental > Terrestrial > Soil > Wetlands | place: USA: Ohio...
TTTTTTAAAACAATAATATATTGTTGTATAATGAAAGTAAATTCTACTGCTCTAGTATTAAAAGCGTATAAAATACATATATCATTTACGAGGAGATATTATATGAAGCGCACTCATAAATATAAATTATTAATTGTTTTTATAATGTTGTGTTCTATACTCACTTCAAGTTGTGCCAAGCCACAAACCGAGTCGCCAAAATCCCCTTTAGAAAATAAGAAACCAGATTTGAATGTATGGATTTTCTTTGATCAAAACACACCAGGTACCCATTATATTGACTTATGGAAATCTCTTGGTAAGGAACTTGGATATAATGTAAACGTTAAAACCTTCGCCTCAGAAGAATTGAAATATAAGCTGAGAATTTCGTTAGCCTGCGATGAACTTCCGGATATCTTCGCTGTATGGGGCGGGACTTTTCCAGACTTTCTATTAAATGCCGGTGCCTGTCTACCTGTACAAGATTATATAACTAACTCAGGCTTAAATTATAAGAAGTCCTATTTGGTCCCTTATTACGATGGAAATAACTATATCATTCCTTGCCTTGTCGAAGCATATGCCGTAACGTACTACAATAAATCGTTAATGAAAAAAATTGGCGTAGAACCGCCAAAAACTTGGAAGGACCTGATGGATCTAATATATGCAGTCAACGATTATAATAAAGAACATCACACAAACTACGCGGCCATAGAGCTTGGAGACAAAGATAATTGGTTGGGAGAATTACTATATGATATGATAGTAAATCGAATTGACCCCTATGCATTGGACAAGCTAAGAACCGGTAAAATAAAATTTACCGATAAGATTTTTTTAGATGCGGCTTATAAGGTAGTAGAACTGGTAGATTCAGGTGCTTTTCCGAAGGATTATCTAGAAACTGGTGAAGTGGAGTCCATTCAAAATTTTGTCCAAAACAAGTCCCTCTTATTGCCACATCAATCCACTATTGTCTTTCACCTAATTGAAAACATGGGCACTGATGCAATTGGGCTTATTCAGTGGCCTACTAGTGGTTCAAATCCTGACTCCGATTATGATCAGTATTTAATAGATATTAATCATACATTGAAACCAGGCCTATGCATTAGCCGAAAGACGGCACATAAGGACGAAGCTGCTAAATTATGCCTGAAGTTTTCGGAAGAAGTGAATAAAATAAACGTTACGAAATATGGCTATATTAATCTTACGGAAGATAATAAATTGACACCTCCTAATGATTTGCCGCTTCCCGTGAAAGAATTTACAACCATGGTAGATGAAGCAAAATATTACACAAGCTTTTGGTATTCCATATTGCCACAAAACGAAGCCGATGAGTGGCGAAGCCTTACCAAAAAATTATTTGCAAAAGCAATTACACCTGAGGAATTTATCGAAGCAGGTGCAAAGCATTTAGCGTATTTACCTAAGAAATAAAATTTGCCTCAAGTGTCCGCATGAGAAGAAAGTTTCACGGTATTTGACTTCCTCTTGAACAATTCCTTTCTGGAAGACACTTCAAGTTATTCTATAACGATAAATACTTTCGCACAACCTTGGTAAGTACAATGTGGCATTTTACCCCATCCAATCCCTACCCTACCTTTACGCAAAGCTCTCCCCCATTTCGTGTAAACATATATCTCCGTATAAAGACTGTCACCACCCTAAGCAAAAGTTCGCCTAGACTCAATGTCTAGGCGAACATAAAACACTCATATTTATTGTACCTCTTTTGCCGCATCTTGCTTATCCCCAAACCAGACAATTTCTCCTCGCCGATTGATATAAGAAGGATTGTCAATAGAACCGACCCTGGCTAATCCGCCTTCGAAATCGTCCACTGACCGGTAAATAGCCGGCACGACCATTTCTCCGGCCTTATTAATAAACCCGGTGCCTGTCTTGATACGAATCGCCGCCAATCCTTCGTTAAAAACCATGGGACTGCCCCATTCCCTGGAAAGATACTTCGGCGCAATTACCATCCGGCCCTTCATATCAATGAACCCCCAGAGTCCGCCAACCTTGACGGCGGCCAGTCCTTCTGAGAAATGACAAGCTTCCTCGTACTGCGGTGAAATAACCACCTCCCCGGCTGTGTTTATAAATCCGTCCTTACCATCCTTCGTTACCCTTGCCAATCCGTCAAAAAACTGCTCCGCCCAATCATACTCGAACCCGACAACAAGGTTACCGTTTCTATCAATGAACCCGTACTTGCTGTTGTCAAGAGGCCCGATACTGACCGGGGTAATCCGTTCCTCAAACTGTTGATTATCCCAGTAAATAACCCTATGGTATTCAGGCCGGATGACTACTTTGCCGGACCGATCCATAAAGCCCATTCTTCCGTCCTTCATAAAGGCGAATAAGCCACTGCCAACCTGCCAGGCATCGTCAGGCACTTCCAGCAGGACCGAGCCATGCTTATCAGTGAAGATGGTTTTCTCTTTTGTTCGAATGCGGATCAGACCTTCGCGAACAAAGCCGCCAGAGCCTTTAGCCACCAACCTGCCGCCAGCGTCAATATAGCCACTGTTTGCAGAATCTGTCCAGACCTCCGCCAGCCCCTCGCTGAACGGAAAAGCTTTATTAAACTGAGGCTGAATAATGAACTTTCCAGTATTATCAATATAACCCCACTTGCCGCTGTCAACATCCTGGGCAGGAGCCAGCCCCTCTGCAAAAGTCTTGGCATCGCTAAATTGTGGGTTAATCATTACCGTTCCGTTGACATCAATATATCCGACAAGCTGACCGCTCTTCACCGGAAAAAGCTGTCCCCCGTCATTCGGGGCGGCGCTGGCAACAACCGTAATCAGTAGGATTAATGCAGCTATCGCACCTATTATTAATAAACACAATCCATCCGTTCTTTGCATTGTAAACCGCCTCCCAGCCCGTCAATCGAAATGGATAAATCTTCAGGGGAGCGTGGGAATGGTATCAGTAGGTTCCCCTTCTTTTGCATAAGTCAGTGCAAGGTCGATTGCCTTATCCATATCACTCCCCGGCCAAACAGAAAAACCATGGGGACGTACAATTTCATTCATTAGTAGATTGTCTTGATTATAGTAATAGCCCTTCATGAGATGGGCCCCTCGCGGATTTCTCAGGTCGATTCCATAATAACCAAGTCGTTTGTGACCCGCAGTATCGATATATACTTCCCAGTAGTACAAAACCTTGCCCTTTCTGATGGGAGTATCGCTGTCGATATAATATTCATCAGTTCCAACACGCACCCAATTCGTAGCAAATACGGTGTTTGACAGACTTACGATACAGAGGCAAAGGATGAATATACAAAAATACCTTTTCTTCACGCGCTCTCCCTCCAAAACCAGTTTTTGCATCAATTAGCAAAAGTTACTTCCCATCCCCGCATAGATCTTTTGGCTATTTTGTCTGGTGATTTTGCGGCAATATATTGATGATGCGTTGCGGAGTATGCTCATATACCGCTTTGATAACATGCTCCTGGTTCTTATGATAAAACCATCCTAAACAGATTATAGCAAGTCCCAGGGCAGTGAGGGCAAAGGGAAATAACATCGAGTCTTTAAACACCGTCCAGGACAAATGACCAAGATAGCCAAAAAAGCCAAGTCCCCCGAATACAATAAATACCTTTCGCTCAACAAGAATCCCAATGAGCATAAAGAACAGATTCAACAGCCCATAGAAAAACTTAAACATTTCCGTCCCGGAATTCAGTAAGGTTAAGCCGCTCCAAAACGCCGTCCAAAAATATACAGCCATTTTGCGTAATCGACTTGCGTGCGCCGGTCAATGCAAAAAGCGATTACCAGCATCCCCAGCCCAAAAACGACGGATACCTGTTCTCGAACACTCCATTCCTGACTTGCGAGAAGCAATGGAGTAACGTCCATGGACATAAACCACAAGACAACGGCAATTGGAGCCGTAGCAAACGGAATACGGCTGAAACGCAGCGCCGCGATTCCGGCCAACAACGTAGTGACTTCCATCATAAACAAGCCGCCGCGCATATAGTGAAAAAAATCATGATAACGGCTAGGATTTTCATACGGCCATAAACAGAACCATTTCTGTAGACCAAAAACGCCAAGCGGTGTCATGCACACGGCCATAACGATGAGCAGCCCACTCAACACGGTTGATTTCTTTTTGAAATAATAGGCTGCGGCACTAAAGCACGCGGCATAAACAACCGCAATTGTAAACAGTCCGCCCCCTTTAAAAGCCACCCAAGTTGTATTCATCAACCAACCCATAGAAGCGATAACAATAAGAGCGCCCAGATAGTAAAGGAATTTGCTCATCGGCGAACTGCCGTCGTCTCCGGCGAACTCGGCTTCTTTGTCACCTTGCCAGAACTGCCAGAGCTTTTCTGCCTGCTCCTCATTGAGGATTCCTGCTTTGACCGCTGCCAACAGCTTCATTCGTTCCAGTTTCATGTTATCACCTCATATTACGCCCTTCTTCTGTCGGAGAAAATGCTTTTCCACAGCCAGTACCATCACCTCACTCCCTGATTTTCCTATTTTATCACATAGTCTTCAGTAACTCCAAGGCCGGCCAATCCCCGCTTGGCGACAGCATCAATATTCAGCACATCACCGGAGTGAAATTCCTCCCATCGTTCCCGGAGAAGATCGAAGGCAAATGAATAAGCCTCCCTTGGCTGCAAGTCTCCCGGCATATTGCTAAATACGAAATTCCCGCCATAACCCGATCTGTCCAGCGGAGATATCAGAAGATATTTATACGCCCGCCCGGGAGCTATTCCCGCGTATTCGCCAAGTAACCGGATTTCCTCCGACGAATCAAAAGCCCGGATATTGATGAACATGGCATAATGAGTTTCACCCTCATACCGCAGTCCGATAATTTTTGCTGTTTGCATCTGTCAACCTACCTCCTGCCTTACCAGTACAACGAAAGTATTCTTCCTGAACATATCCCTGTCTCCTTTACAAATTTCGATTTACTCTTGGTCGAATGTTCCACAAAATAAATGTTTCATTTTGTATCCTCGCTCCATTAATTTAAACGTAAAATTTGTCAAAAGGTAACGGATAGATTATCTCATGATTCAAATGTATCACAACCATATAGAAAAAGGAATAAATCCTTTTTACAGAATCCCGATTTCTACTTTTATCGCAGTAAATTTTATTACAACAAAAAACAATATAATTTAGCCCTGGTAGACTTCGAAAGGGTTTTTGCGGTTGCTCCAAACTTTGAAAAAACCGATGCCCTCTTTTTCAAGGCAAATGCGCATTATATGCTGGAACACTACCAATTGGCAATCAACGACTACAATCTGAACGACCCTACCCATAACAAAAAAAAATAATCACTTAGTTACTTTTTTTCTTTTTGTGCGTTTGTAATATAAAGGAACTAAAATTACACAGTGGTTTCCAACTCCTTTAAATATGACGTAGCCATTGAACGTCCTTCCGGGCACAATCGAAAAAAGGTCAACTTCATTCGGATTCCGATTACGAGTAAAGACATGACCGTTGTTTACCAGGAGAATCATTAACAATAATCCGTTTATCAAGCGTTAGCTTCGGGTTCTCTATTGACTATAATGCAATCCTGTAGTATTTTGATAAATAGAGTCATATGACTGACGGATGTGGGTAACCACAAGGGAGTATGACGTAAAAGGCCGACCGTCTGGGCAAATAGCCCGGATGGTTGGCCTTTTATATGGCAAATCTGTCCGCAGAAAAAGGAGCTATGTTATAATGCATAAGTGGACAGTATGAAGGAGGATGGAATTTTGAATGTACCAAGACAAAAACGGATAGCTGTTGTTAATGATATAACTGGCTTCGGACGTTGTTCCGTAGCAGTTGCCTTGCCGATTATATCAGCCATGAAGATACAATGTTGCCCATTGCCTACTGCCATCTTATCCGCTCATACAGGATTTTCTAAGTTTTTCTTGGATGATTATACAATGCGTATGCGAGAGTACATGCGTAATTGGGAAGAACTAGGTATAGATTTTGATGGTATTTGTACTGGTTTTTTAGGTTCATCAAAACAAATTGATATTGTCATTGAGTTTTTGGAAAAATTCACAAGTAACCATACAACAATTATTGTAGACCCAGTTATGGGAGATTACGGAAAACTATATTCTTCCTATACCCCAGAAATGTGTCATGAAATGAAACGTTTTCTTAACTATGCACATGTTTTAACGCCCAATCTTACCGAGGCTTGCAGGTTATTGGATATTCCATACCCGAATCACGTCTTGACAGCCCAGGAACTCGAACATATTTCGCAAAGCCTTTGTACATACGGGCCGCGCAAAATTGTCATCACAGGTTTGTCAGACGGAAATAATATGCGGAATTTTGTCTATGAACAGGGAAAACCATATAGGATAATTAGTGTGCCAAAGATTGGCGAGGACCGTTCCGGTACAGGCGATGTATTTGTATCCATTGTAGCTGCCAATTTAGTAAAGGGTATTGATTTTGCAGCAGCAGTAGAAAAGGCGGCAATTTTCATCAGTAAAACGATTGCCTATACGGTTAAGCAGAATATTCCCGTGCAGTATGGAATTTGTTTTGAAGAATACTTAACAGACCTCAAATAATTATAATAAAAGGAAGTTATTCTATGTTACTTTACACAGCTAAAAATGGTGAATATGAAAACTTGGCGGATCGGCTGCAGCGCGAGCCTTTGCTTAAAACAAATGTTTATGTGAATCTTACTAATCAGTGTACCTGTGCCTGTACCTTTTGCCTACGCAATACGAAGGAAATGTGGGAATCTAATTCGCTATGGCTGAAGCGGGAGCCTTCTGCGCAGGAAGTGATAGCAGAATTTGCAAAATATGATATGAATAATTTTAATGAAATTATTTTTTGCGGTTTCGGCGAACCGACGATGCGTTTGGATGCTTTACTGGAAATAGCTAACTATCTAAAGCAGCGCAACGAGAATATCCCGCTACGTATTAATACCAATGGTCTTTGTGAACTTCAAGCGGGCAAAGAAATCGCCCCTTTATTTCAGGGGCTCATTGATACAGTGTCGATCAGTTTGAATGCTTCTACTGCCACAGAATATTTGCGCCTGACGCGTAATCAGTTTGGTATCCAGTCGTTTGATGCTATGCTAACATTCGCTGTTAGTTGTGAAAAATATGTTCATCATGTTGTACTGACAGTTGTCGATTGCATTGGCAAAGCAGAAATAGCAGCCTGCCAAGCGCTTGCTGATAAACTTGGCCTAACATTGCGCGTACGGCCTTTTGAATAACAAGTCCTCCGTTAAATTAAAACAACACGACTTAGCAACAAGTCGTGTTGTTTTAATTTAACGGGAAGCATCGGAGCTATCCCACCGCTTCTTCTTCAACTGTCAATGCACAAAATTCGCCACAGCCCAGGGCAGCAGTTATGTAATGTCAAAAATCTTTCCCGGATTCAAAATCGAATTAGGATCAAGGGCTTTTTTCACTGCTTTCATCATTTCCAATTCAACAGGATCTGTATAGCGTTCCATAAGCGCCTTTTTCTTTAAGCCAATCCCATGCTCGCCTGATATTTTTCCCCCTTGGGGAATTAAAACATCTAGAATTTCATGGTGAATTTTGGAAAGAGTGGCTGCCCACTCTGCCTCGGCAATATTTCCCCTTAAAATAGACAGATGCATATTGCCGTCACCGGCATGACTAGCCATTCGAACCACTGCATTATGCTTTTTGCAAATGCGGATCATTGCGTCAGCCGCTATAGGCTGCTTATCTACCGGCACTACCATGTCGTCGTTGCTGTGAATCAAATCCTCAGACCGGACTGCTTCCGCACAGGATTTGCGTGCTTTCCATATCTCAGCCGAATCTGGAACCAGCACCGCAACCGCTCCATTTTCCGTGCAAAGCGCATCGATTTGCATCGCGACATCCTCTATGGCGTCCTCATTATCCCTCTCCACTTGTATGATAAGATACGTGCCGCTTTCCGCATGCGGCAGTTGTATCTTCGTAAATTTTTCCACACTCCGAATCATATCATTATCCATAAATTCTACACACGTCGGATCGACACCGTTTTTAATAATCTTTGATACCGTGTCAATTGCACTTTTAGTATCCGGAAATACACCCAAGAAGTCCATTTGCAGTTTTGGCTGAGTCACCAATTTTAGCGTAATCTCTGTAATGATGCCAAGTGTTCCTTCCGAACCAATCATAAGCTGTTCCAAGGCATAGCCGGTGGTATTTTTTTTAAGGCGGCCCCCTAAGATAGTGATGTCTCCTTTCGGAGTAACCACCCGCATGGAATATACTTGCTGACGCGTGGTTCCGTACTTAACGGCCTTCGTACCGCCAGCATTGGTAGCAACATTGCCTCCAATCGAACAACTGTCGCCGCTGCAAGGATCACCTGCATAAAGCAGCCCCACGCTGCCCGCTGCTTTTTGCACCTCTTGCGTCATAACCCCTGCTTCCACTACCATATACATTTCATCGGCATTGATTTCGATAATTCTATTGAGCTTTTCAACCGACAATACAATACCGCCTTGATCCGGCACTGCGCCGCAGACTAACCCCGTGCCGGCGCCGCGCGGCACAACCGGGATCAGCTCTTTATTGGCAAGTTTCATAACTGTTGCTACCTGTTCCGTATTTTCGGGAAAAACAACCACTTCCGGCAAATGGTGATAATGCGGGTCGGTTACTTCATCATGGCTGTAAGTTTGAAGCTTATCCAGCTCTACAGATACATTCTTCTCACCAAGCATTTTCTGCAGCATGGCTACTATTTCAGTTGTCACTTTTTTGTACTTTAACACCCTGGATTCCTCCACATTGCTCATCGTTGACTTACCTATACCTGCCGTCCTCAAAAAGAGCCTTCGCACACTCCATATTTGATACAGCTCTTTTGAGGCTAGAGCTATTTAACTTTCCCAATACTTTTTATCATTTATACAAAAAGCTTTGGGGGGATTGAGACCTAGAGCAATAATAAACCCGATGATAGCAACGGTGCCTACAATATTGATGGACATATGATATAATCCGGTTGCATGTAATGCGCTTGCCCCGGCAATGACACCAATCGTCGCCCCGAATATACCTATGCCCATAGCCAACCCGCCTATTTTACCGGTGATATGTTCCGGATAGTATCTGGCAATGAAAGCCATAACTTGCGGGTTTACAAAGGACATAAAGAACCCTGCGAGTATCAGGCAGAGCAGTAAGGTCCCTCCATTCGAATACACCGCAGAATATTTAATTGAGACGCAAAATATAGCAGCCACGAGAAAACCTAGCAGAACAGTGAGCTTCGCCTGCCCTCTAAATATTTTACCCGTAACAAAGCCGCTCAGCATGGACCCTGCCATGAACGCAACCTGATAAATCATCATAGTTTTACCAGCCTCCATCGGACCTAAGCCAATGCCCACCGGCTGCTCAATCGCTAAATAGCCGGGGGTCAGATCATTGAAGGCGCTAAACATCCATGACAGCGCGAAAACGCACAACACACACACCCAAGTAACTGGCTGACGCAGAGCCACCGCAAAGTCGCCCGCACCGGAAACTAATACATCAGAGCTTTGCGGCAAATCACCGGCTGGCTTAGGACCGAAAGCAACCACTAAGGTAAGCACTATACTTAAAAAACTAAAGGCTGAAAGCCAGGCCATCGCCATTTGCCAGCTGCCGGTTACTTGAAAAATGGCAGGAGCCGATATAAACCCTATCGCCACACCCAGCCCTGTCGCCATACCTGCAATTCCGGCCACAATAGGCCGCTCCTTAACCGGAAACCAAATTGCAGCAATTGACGATACGCTTGCTGCAATCGGCCCGGCCCCGCAGCCTTCGATAATACGCAGGATAATTAAAGATTGAATGTTATTTCCTACAACCGGTACTAAAACCCGTCCAATAATAATCAATACAAGGCTGACCAAAAACACGCGGATTAAACCAATCTTATCAATAAAAATTCCGCCGACAATGCAAGAAAGAGCGACTAACAAAGTAAAAGAACCCATAATGGCACCCGTAGTTTCACCAATACTCAGCCCCAGTTCTTTGGCAATAATCCCCATAAACGGAGCTGGAGCAATCAGAGCTACCGCTTGCGTGATCGTCGCCACGCATAGTGTAAGTAAGACAAACCAGCGAAACTTGGAATAGGTCGCTTTATCACTCATTTTCCTTCCCCCATACTCCTATTATTTATTTTTGGTTGTACCTGTTATACAGGGCCCCTCTTACATCCAACACCTTCTTTTACTCAGAACCCACGGCTCCTTTTTGTTCTGCGTAAAGTTCCGGTAAAAAGGAGGCAAGATTAGTGTATTCATACACATTATGAAGAGCCAGGCTTTTGGGGAAAGCTTCCGGAATTCTCACACCCGGCGGCAATAAAAATTCTGCCTTCTTATTAACAATATGATATCCTATCCAGAATCTACTCCGAAATTCAACCCCGCCCGGAATTTCACGAATAAAATGGCACATAACGGCCGGAGCCTTAGGGGTCCCCTTTGGTGCTGAAACCGCGATGGAAATGCCGTTCGCTGCTATTAACGTCCCTACATTAGGTGCTTTGAACCTGGTCATGTCAAAGCCAAAATTCTCCGGTGTCATAAAGCTGATATAGATATTTTCCGGTCCTATCCCTACGTCTTCCACCACATGGTGAGTAAGTCCCTGAAATTTTTCAGTAATCATCCGGTTCGGGTCCAACACCTTGGCGCGGTCTTCCTCGCTGACAGATATGCCAAAATGTCCTTCAGGAAACCATATCTTGTATCTTAAATCATCCAGAGAGTGCCAGGCAAACCACCAATTTACCATGTCAACTGTAACGCCGGGCATTTTAAGATGATTAGCGACAAAACCAGAACCATTAGGCAATATGCACCAGCCTGATTCTCCGGCTAAATACCCTGGATTCATCAAGTCATTGCGATCCTCAATCACCAATGCTTTTGCAGTGTCCATGCAATGCGCCATCGGCGCAAGCTGCTCTTCACTAGGCAAGGCCGGTTTTCGATAATAATAGTGTGCATACGATTTTGCTTTTTCTTCAGTGCTCAATTCCTGTTTTAACACAGCTGTCATATTGGTACCTCCCGCCGTTTATAAATTCCCCTATATATATATTAGATTATTGTCATTTTTTTGTATAATTCAAATATTCACTTATGTTATTGAATCTGGAAATCAATTACTATATAATTTATTTAAGGAAAATTTATTAAAAGCACGCTCTGAAGAACAACCATGTGTTTTTTCCAAAAGAAACTTGCCTTGCCCGAATAGCATCTATGGACTTATTCGCATTAAAAGGAGGAGCATTATGGATTTTCAGCAACTCAGATGTTTTTTAGCCGTTGCCGAATATCTTAATTTTACTCAGGCCGCGAAACAACTTTATCTCGGACAACCGGCTCTTAGTAGACAAGTTGCCGAACTGGAAAAAGAATTAGGCGTCCAATTATTTTTTCGAAATAATCGGACGGTAAAATTGACAGATGCCGGCTCTGTACTATATAAATATTCCAGCCCCATTTTAACTAAATCCACAGAAGCCATTGAAATGACCCGTCAGGCAGCTTTGGGCTTCACAGGCAGTTTAAAAATCGGCTATTTAGGGATTGATGATGAATTTTTACCTCGCGTGATTGGAAGTTATCACAAACGTTATCCGAACAGTGTTGTAACAATTAATCGTTTTACCTGGCATGATCTTAATAAAGCACTTGCTACTAACGAAGTGGATATTTCCTTTACATTTTCTGCAGGCCTGGAAAGGCTTTCGGGAATCGAATGCCATACCATATCCCGGCAACCGCTGATGATTGTCCTGCCCTCACAGCATCCCTTAGCCGATCAGCCTGACATCCCACTTTCTTCATTAGCCGATGAATCGTTTATTCTCACCAGACAAGACACCTCGCCTCTGGCTAGTGCCATCAGCATGAGTTTATGTTTAAAACATGGTTTTTCCCCTAACATCGTCTACCACTCCCCTTTGGTAGAAATCGTAGTCATGCTGGTTGAAGCTGGCCTGGGAGTTTCCATTCTTTCCCGTCACGCCAATTTGTGTAAACGCTCCACACTTCGCTGCTTTCCTATCGATGACGATGAGGCCTATATTAATATGGTAGTTGCCTGGAAAAAAAACAATACGAATTCGTCGCTGCCGTTTTTCATAGAAGAAATTAGAAAAGCCTATTCGTTGAAGAACCTTGAAATCTAGCGTTAATGCGCTGGCATAGAGAACCGCCTAAAAAGCGATTAACGCTTTTAGGCGGTCTTTTATAATGGAAACTCTTATTTAAAAAGGAAGAAAGAAAAATCTGAAAGGAAATGTTTCGGGATTAAGGGATGTTCAGACTTGAGTTATTTCTATTAGACAGACGATACTGATACTGATACGCGAACGCCTCGCTTTATCTTTGTCGGACTTGAATTTTCCCTCAGCAATATGATGAATGGCACATATTTTCTTCCGACTTGTTTATATTTCTTGCTTTTTTTCTGTTAGTTGCCCGTTCTGTTTGCGTAACCAGAACCTGCCGGATAGCGCTCTCCCGAAATCTTGATCTTCGAGAGCGCCTCGTTCAAATCACGCAACTCCTCGGAAGTCAGTTCAACGTCCGCTGCGCCAAGATTTTCTTCCAGACGCTCCAATTTGCGAGTGCCGGGAATAGGAACGATCCACGGCTTCTGGGCAAGCACCCATGCGAGTGCAATTTGAGCCGGCGTTGCGTTTTTTCCCGCAGCAACCTTCTTTATTAGTTCGACCAAAACCTGATTTACCTCGAGATTCTCCGGTTTGAAGCGAGGAACAATGCTGCGGAAGTCGGAACTAACAAATGTTGCATTTTTATCAATTTCCCCGGTAAGGAAACCTTTTCCCAGAGGGCTAAATGGAACAAAGCCTATTCCGAGCTCCTCAAGCACAGGTAATAATTCTTCTTCAGGCTGCCTCCACATCATCGAGTATTCGCTTTGAATTGCAGTGAGCGGCTGAACAGCGTGTGCACGGCGGATCGTCTGTACACCTGCTTCAGAAAGTCCCCAATATTTGACCTTTCCTTCCTTAATTAAGTCTTGTACTACTCCGGCCACTTCCTCAATCGGCACATTTGGGTCACCACGATGCTGATAAAGCAAATCAATAGTATCAACTTTAAGGCGTTTGAGCGAGCCTTCGAGGGATTGTCTAATGTGCTCCGGCTTGCTGTCAAGCACCTGCTTGCCATCTATCATTTTTATACCGAATTTGGTAGCTATGACTACCTTTCCCTTGAATGGGGCAAGCGCTTCGCCTACCAAATCCTCATTCACATATGGCCCATAAACTTCGGCAGTGTCGAAGAAAGTAACACCGCGGTCAATCGCTGCATAGATCAGCGAAGTCATCATCTTCTTGTCCGATGCCGGACCATAACCATGACTCATTCCCATGCATCCTAAACCAATGGTAGAAACTTCAAGATTACTGTTTCCTAATTTACGTTTTTTCATTTTTAAAACCTCCTATTGTGAAGATGCATAATTATTCGCATCCAGCAAGTGTACTTAAAATGCAGAATGTAAGAAGCTCTTTTGTTTTTAAGTCCAGCCCGCTTCTTGTATAGAAATCGCCAAAACACTAGGCAGAAAGATAGTTCTGAATATGCTTCTGATTCTTTGGTGCACTTCGGTATATCATACATAGCAATATGCATCGCGTCGTCATCAATATAGAATTCTTTCTAGCCTTGTGCCAATTTATATGCTTTTTCACTTCGCCAGAGCATCTTTACACATCAAAGACTCTGGACACCTCTTTCAACTGTTCCACAATATCAATGTGCTGTGGGCAGTGCTGTTCACACTGTTTACATTCGATGCAGTTAGAAGCTTTCCCAAAGTCCTGCGTTAAATTCATATAGTAATTCACATGGGCAGGTACCAGTCCAAACTGCTTCTGATTATTATACAGAGAAAAGTATTTCGGTATTGGTATCTTCTCGGGGCAGCCATCCACGCAATACTGGCATGCGGTACATGGGATTGCAATACTGCTGTTAATAATCTCAGTGGCCTTTTTTATAATTTCTCTTTCTTCATCATTCATAGACAAAATATCCTGCATATAACTTACGTTGTCAACAACCTGTCCGTAATCGCTCATACCGCTAAGCACCATAAAAACATTTTTCAAAGAAGCTGCAAATCGGACTGCCCACGATGCCACGCTCATATCCTGATGATAATCCTTAAACAATTTATACGCTTCATCAGGTACGCTAGCAAGCGCACCTCCTTTGACAGGCTCCATGACAATAACAGGCTTCTTATGCTTTGTCGCTACTTCATAGCACTTACGAGATTCGATACTTTCATTGTCCCAATCTATATAGTTGATCTGCAACTGCACATATTCCATTTCCGGATGTTCTGTTAATATCCGGTCTAACAGTTCTGCCTTGTCATGGTAAGAGAATCCGATATGTTTTGCCTTGCCCTCCTCCTTCAATTTTTTCATAAATTCAAATCCACCATATTTTAAAGTACCCGCGTAGTTCTTTACACCAAGGGTATGAAGCAAATAATAGTCAAAGTAAGTAACTCCGCATCTTTCTAACTGCTCATCAAAAAATCTCTGGTAATCTTCATTTTTAGTTACCATCCAGGTTGGCATCTTATCTGTGATTGTAAAGGATTCCCTTGGATGTCTTTCCACAAGCGCCCTTTTCGCTGCGACCTCGCTCATTCCCTGATGGTATGGATATCCCGTATCAAAATAAGTAAATCCTTTCTCTAAATAATAATCCACCATTTTATTCAATAGCTTCTGATTGGTACTTTTTGGATCCCCTTGTTCCATTAATGGTAGTCGCATCAAACCGAATCCTAATTTTTTCATACATATTGCTCCTTCACATAGCTAAAACTCATACAAATTGCTTTTCAGAAATAATCTCGTTATCCCGGTACTTCCTAATGTAATTTTTCCATTGTTGTATCCACATCTTTTTATAAATACTGCTTTGCCCCAAAACTAATTTTTCAGTCTTCTTAGTGCTTTTTCTTTTTCAACTACTGCTTGTTCATAGCTCGCAATTTTATAATCCAAGCGTTCCAGCGTTTTTTTCATATCTTCCATTCTTGCTAGGAGCTGCTTACGCTGCTCGATAAAGAGTTCTTTTCTTGCCTCAATAGTTTCATCCCCCTGTTGAAACAGCCCCACATATTCAATCAATACTTCAATCGGAAGACCGGCACTTCGCATACATTTGATAAATTCGACCCACTTACAGTCTTCTTCCGTATAATCCCTGTTTCCGCTTTTATTTCGGTTCACACGAGGAATCAGTCCGATGCGTTCATAATAGCGAAGTGTATCTTGTGAAACATCTATTTTTTCACTTACTTCTGTAATCGTCATGCGGTTTCACCTCCTAATATCCGATATTATAATATTTAGAGTTAACTCCAAGTCAATAGTACACCACGAAAAACATATTCTACGAATTTCTCACGATTCGCGGACAGTGGCCAAATAGATGTAAACTTATACTCGACTCGTTGTCTTCGCAAAATTTATAGGAGATTTTTCTCATAATCAATTATCAATCTGATCCAGATAATTTATATATATCATCCGAAAGGCGGCATTTTCTTCCAATTCTATTAATACAGTCAGCCGTACTATTAATCCCGCTTTGAAATATTGGGCTAATGTTCTCATTTTGTCCACCGCCTTTAATTTATGACTTTTTCCGTTTTCTTAAACTCCACGTTCCACTAAATCGCATCTATTTTCTGTTGAATACCAGTAAATGAAATTTCTTATACGTTCTTTCCCATTTCATAAGCCTGCTTCATTGCAGGCTGTCCTTTAACATCTCCCACATCCCAGGCTCCCGTTCCGTAAATAATACCCTTTTCTTTTGCCTCGCTCAGGCAAGAAGTAAATCCTCTAAATCCTTCAATTGTCCTTTCCATTGCCTGCTTTCTGGTGTCAGCGGCAGAAACAATGAAATACATTTCCTTGTTTCTAATTTCGGTATACCTTGAAACGGTTCTGTCAATCAGCGTTTTCATCTGTGCGTCCATGGTATAAAAATAAACTGGCGTTGCCATCACGATCGAATCAACTGCGATCATTTTCTCCAGAACTTCAGCCATGTCATCCTGCTGGGCACAGTTACCTCTCCCTTTGCAGGCATAACAACCCACACAATAATTGATTTTTTTATCTCTCAAAAAAATTTTCTCCGCTTGATGGCCTGCTTCTTTTGCTCCAATCATAAATTGGTCGCACAGCAAGTCGGAGTTTCCGCCTCTCCTTGGACTTCCAGACAACACTAATACTTTTTTGCTCATTTATATGATCCTCCATATTCTTACTGCAAGACCATCCAGAATAGCTGATTTCGGGCAAAGCTTTGAGATATCCGCAACACTTCGCCCTTGACCGCTTCCCTAGTGCGTGCAAAACGGCACAATGGTTTTTCCCGATAAATCGTATTCCGACAAAAACGTTACAACCGGCGCGGGTATCGTTCCCCACCAAATAGGCGATCCAACGAATATCACATCATATGATTCTATATTTTCAATTTTTGCTTTCAGCTTGGGTTTGTAACCCGATTCTAATTCTTGTTTTGCTTGTTTCACAACCGCATCGTAATTGCTGGGATACGGCTCTTCGGGTTGAATTTCAAAAATATCGCCGCCGACTCTTTCATGAATCTGATTGGCAATTTCACGTGTGTTGCCGGAACGAGAAAAATAAACCACAAGAATCTTTTTTTGTGCTGAAAACGGTTGTACTGCTCTTCACTTGTGTTTTTTATACTTAACGAACTAATTTCTTTGTTTACTTACTTCTCCACTCATCCATTTACCTCCACAAAATTCAGTCTAGCACTTGGAGTTAACTCAAAGTCAAGTATTTTTTTTAGTGCAGTTAAACTGCACTCCCCTCATATATCAAGGCCATAGGATAAAATGCACATCCAACAAAAACTTAAACTTTTATTCCGGTTTACCATTAGACAAAAAAAATAGGGTTCCCCCTATTTTTGATCATTAGTTTCTTTATTGGATGTGGTTCACTCAAGCAATTCCAATTGCTCTTGTAGCGATTCTTCCTGTAGTGCCGGCCACAAGACCATCTTCTTTAGTTACCATTAGAATCAGCTTTCTGTAAATATACTACCTTCAAAAATTGCGTCACTTGTGATACGGTTCACCTCGCTTGATCTTAAACAAAAATGCAACCTTGATAGACGAAACTCACCCCTGTTTGTAAAATGTCTTTTTCGCTACCACCACTTTTTCTAAATGTCTCCTATTAACGGCATATCCAATACCCCAGCCTTCGGGAACTTGAATCTCACCCTTTTGTACGGTTACTTCCGGTTCAATAATATCAGTTTCCCAATAACGTGAAGAAGCCGATATATCACCTGGCAGACTAAAGTTCGCCAGGGAAGATAACGCGATATTGTGAGCGCGCCCTATGCCGGTTTCAAACATACCGCCGCACCACACAGGAATGCGGCGCTCCTGGCAGTAATCATGCAGGGCGAGCGCCGAGGTCAGCCCACCGACGCGGCTCATCTTAATATTGATGATTCTGCAACTTTTCAGCTCCAGCGCATGCTGAACATCTTGCGCCACAGCAATACTTTCGTCCAGGCAGAGCGGTGTCCGCAGATTTTCCTGCAGCTTGGCATGCTCAAGCAAGTCTCCTGCCGCTAAAGGCTGCTCAATCATTGACAGCCCAAACCAATCCATTTTCTGAAACATGTCTTTCTCATTAAGCGTATAAGCACCATTGGCATCAACGGACAAAGACACCTCAGGAAACTGTCGGCGCATGGCACTGATTGGCTCCACATCATGTCCTGGTTTGATTTTCAACTTGATTCGTTTATATCCCTGCGTTAAGTACTGCTCCAGTAAGTCCAGGACATCCTTTACTTTTGCCTGCAAACCAATGACGACACCCACTTCAATCATCTTGTTACAGCCTCCCAATACGGCCGCCAAGGATTTTTCTTCTCTTTTCGCATACAAATCCCATAAAGCACTCTCTAATCCAGACTTAGCCATATTATTGCGTTGAATAGCCGAAAAAGCGGTTGCGGCTATTTTAGGATGTGCCCAGTTTCGCCGAAAACAAAGGGGGATGAGGAAATCCTCCAGCATGTGCCAGACCGTCCCAATAGTTTCTTCCGTATACCAGGGAACAGCAAACGCAGGCGCTTCACCCCACCCTGTTATCCCGTCGTCATCTTGAACTTCCACAATAATGGAATCCTTATCGCCAATAGTGCTAAAACTTGTTTCTACAGAATGTTTTAAAGGCATGCGAACATGATATAATTGAACCTTTTTTATGTTCAAATAAACACTTCCTTCTGTAACCCTCAAGGTAGTAAGTTTAGCAATTTTCTTCGCAATAATTTATTAGCCGCGCTGCGCGGCAGTGAAGCAACATAATAAATTTCATGCGGAAGCTTATATCCGGCTAAATTCTCCGAGCAAAAGACCTTTAGCTCTTCTTGGTCAATACAACGGCTAAGTACAACAAAAGCCACCGGAACTTGCCCCCAACGTTCATGCGGAATTCCAGCCACCCCGGCCTCAACAACCGCCGGATGAGAGCATAAAACCGCCTCAATTTCAGCAGGATATACATTCTCCCCGCCCGATATAATCAAATCGCTGCGCCGGTCCAGTACATAGAGAAATCCGTCTCTGTCCATATACCCCAAATCACCCGTATGCAGCCAACCGCCGGAAAAAGTCTCTTGGTCGTGCTGCTTGCTGTGTAAGTAGCCCTGCGTTACAGTAGGACCACGCACAACAATCTCACCTACTTCACCGAATTCCATGACTTTCCCCCGAGCTTCAATTCGTAATTCGGAAGGAAACAGCGCCTTTCCCGCAGACCCTATTTTGCTATCAAGATATTCAGGTGATAACGTCGCTAACTGTGATGCGGTTTCGGTCATACCATAAGTCTGATAGACAGGAATGTGCTTATCTCTGCAATCTCGCAAAACACTTAGTGGTGCAGGCCCTCCACCGAGTAATAAACACCGGAAAGAAACAGGATAACCTTCTTCCTTCAGTTCCTGCAGCATGGCCGTTACCATCGAAGTCACAACAGATACGAGCGATATACCGTCCTGACATATCGCTTGATTGACCTCGTGCGGTAAAAACTTGCGATGTATAACCATCGTCATACCATAAATGACAGTACGTAACATAATCGACAGGCCACTCACATGAAAAAGCGGAACACAAACCAACCAGCGGTCTTGTTCCTGAATACCTAAATTGATAGCCGACCCCATCACACTCCACCAGTGGTTGCCATTGGTCAGCAGCACACCCTTCGGATAACCCGTAGTACCTGATGTATATATAACCGTATGAAGGGACTCCAGTGACAATTCTGTGGCTAACGCAACATCCGCCTCTTCTTGAGCCACAATATCACTATAGGACAACAAAGATAGCGTCGTATATTCCGTCTTTAACCCTTCAGCGATAGTGGAAAGAGCAGCATCGTAAATCAGCCACCGGCAACCTGAATCTTGCAGCTGCCACTTCAATTCATTGGCAGTCAGCCGGATATTCAAAAGCACAGTTACCGCTTCTACATACTGTAAAGCATAAATAAGCTGCGGCGCTCGATAACTATTTTCGACAAGTAGACCGACAAAATCGCCTTTACCGATACCCGTCCTTGCAAGCTTTCGGGCAATGGCCTGTACAGACTCATGAAACTCTCGAAAGGTCAAAGATACTTTCCCATCCACTATAGCAACCCGCTCCGGAGTAAGAAACGCTCTCTTGGCCAGCCAGTTTGGCATTGCACTATGCATCATATGAAAACTCCTTGCCTGACAGGATAATCTCTTGCCAACACGTTCAGCCCCCAATGCAAGAACTTAAGGAAACCGCGGAAAATCCTTAAAGTTCGGCTTACGCTTTTCTTTAAAAGCATCACGCCCTTCTTGGGCCTCTTCGGTTGTATAAAATAGCAGTGTGGCATCACCGGCGAACTGCTGAAGCCCTGCCAAGCCATCCGTATCGGCATTGAAAGCGGCCTTCAAGAAACGAATGGCCATCGGACTATTTTGCATAATTTCCTTAGCCCATCGCACCGCTTCCACCTCTAGGTTTTCTAAAGGAACTACTGCATTAACTAAGCCCATATCCAGTGCCTGCTGCGCATTATACTGACGGCATAAAAACCAAATCTCACGGGCTTTTTTATGTCCGACAATCCGGGCTAAATAACCGGAACCATACCCTCCGTCAAAACTGCCAACTTTAGGTCCTGTTTGTCCGAAAATTGCATTATCAGCAGCGATGGTCAGATCACAGACGATGTGCAGAACATGCCCGCCGCCGATCGCATACCCGGCAACCATGGCAATCACAGGCTTAGGAATTGCCCGAATCAAGCGCTGCAAATCCAGCACATTCAAACGCGGTATCTGATCCTCACCAACGTATCCGCCATTACCTCTAACCTTCTGATCGCCGCCAGAACAAAAGGCCTTATTGCCGGCTCCTGTCAGTAATATTACCCCAATATCAGCATCCTCACGAGCGTAAGTAAAAGCGTCAAGAAGCTCAAAAATTGTTTTGGGTCGAAACGCATTGCGAACTTCCGGTCGATTAATTGTTATCTTGGCTATTCCCTCATAGGTTTCATAAAGAACATCTTCATAGGTTCTTTCTGTCTTCCAATTGAATTGTGTCATTTTCCCATTCCTTTCTAAACACTTGCAGAACACTCATTTTTTTCTCGTTCAAAAAATCCAATATTGCTTCACGAAACAGCTCAGGCTGTTCCATATGAATGGTATGTCCTGACTGCGGAATTATCATAAAATGCCCGCAGGGAAGCACATCCTGCATGGCAGCCCCAATGGAACAAAACTTGCCGTCAAGTGCACCGGCAAGCACAAGCGTGGGTATCGTTAAGTACCGCAAGCTATCCCATAGCGAATACTGCACACCAGTCCCCATACCACGCAAACAGTTCGCCAAGCCCTGAGCCTGATTACCCAGTCGCTGACAGCGATTTTGCGCTTGTATCTCTGGAGACAACTTTCGCTGCGTTGCAAACAAAGGCAACTGCGTCCAATATTCAACAAAGCTTTCTATCCCTTCACGCTCAATGAAAGCAGCTAAAGCTTCATCAGCACGGCGGCGCTCGCTGCGCGCCTGAGAACTTTCTATCCCTGGCGAAGCACTTTCCAAGACCAGCTTTTCAACCCGTTCACGCGCTGTAACGGCAAAGTGCAAGGCAAGACGTCCGCCCATGGAATACCCCAAAAGATCAATCTTTTCAAACCCCCACAAATTAAGCAATGCCAAAAGGTCTTCCCTTACCTGCTCCATCGAATATCGCGCCGCATCAGACGGAGCTGAGGACTTGCCATGCCCAAGAAGGTCGATGGCGATTACACGATGAGTCTGACCAAAACTCTTCAAATATGGTCCCCAACTTTTATGTCCCCCTGTAAAGCCATGCAGCAATACTAGAGGTTTACCCGAGCCGCTCATTTCCACCCAATACTCCACGTCACGAACTGGTATCAGCATAACTAACGTCCTATATTTGCCAAGGTCTGCCGGCTAACCTCGGAAACCGTATTCCACATTGTGCGGTGACAGCTAACATTTTCTGAACGGTTGGCAATCACCTCTAACACTTTTAGGCCCTGCCTTCCCAGGCTTTGCCGTAGCGCCTGGCGAAAATCTTGACGCGAACTCGCAGAATAAAACTCTCCTCCATACATTCGCACCGCCGCTTGAAAATCAAGCCCTAGCGGCGTTCCGAAAAGTTCTTCAAAATGCCTTGGCAACTTCGCCTGAGGAAGAAAGGAAAAAATGCCGCCGCCGTCGTTGTTAATAACAACAATTGTAATATCAATTTTATGAAGCTTCGCCGCCAATAGCCCATTTAAATCATGATAGAAAGATAAATCGCCTAGCACCAAAACCAAGGGCTTTGCCGCTGTGGCAGCCCCCAGAGCGGAAGAAACAACGCCGTCAATCCCATTAGCACCGCGATTGGCTATCACCCGAATTTCCCGTTCTTGTCCAAAAAAGAACGTATCTAAGTCCCTTACAGGCATGCTATTGCCTATAAACAAGGTTGACTGGTCAGGCAAACATGCAAGCAAGTCTACATAAACATGGACCTCCCAGAAATCGGGATGGCTCACTTGCCGTAGAATGACCTCTTTAGCAGCTTCATTCACTTTCATCCAAGTACGGCTCCATTGTGACAAGCCGGTTCCGGCTGCCTTTCTACCGATGGCTTGGCCAATAGAACGCAGAAAAAAAATGGGGTTCACATACAGCATATCACTTGCTGCCAAGGTTGGATCTTGCCAGCCGGACTCATCATCGACTACGATCTGCCGGCACGAAGAATGTTGTTTTAAATATAGAAATAAGGCTTTTGACACGGCTGCCGCCCCAAACCGAATAACCACTTGCGGCTTAAGCATATCAATCACTTCTCGGTCTCGGAGAAAAGCGTCATAGCTCTCGATAATCCACCGTTTGTCATGCCCACCGCTTCTAATCTGGGAAAGGGGATCAGCTAAAACCGGATATTGCAAGCGTTCGGCCAAGGCAACAACGTTGCCAGCCAAAAGGGGATCATCCTGCGGACCGCAGACAATCAGCCCCCGTTCAACTTGCCGCAGTTCTTGCGCTAATTCATCCATATAGCACTGCTCTAATTGACGATAACCAGTCAATACACGCGTGTAGCAGCGCCCCTCTTCACGCCCGCCTTTCCACAAGTCAAGCAAAGATAAGTCGGGTATCAGAGATTCCCGGAAAGGAAAATTCAAATGCACAGGTCCTTGGAGACCCGACCTCGCAGCCATTAAAGCCCGGGAAGCTACCATACGCGCATACTGCAGCAAATCCGGCGACACCTCAGGCAAAGCCATTTCAACAAACCACTTAACATACCTGCCAAAAATATGAATTTGGTCAATAGCCTGTGGGGCACCGACATCCCTTAGTTCAGGCGGCCGGTCGGCGGTTAACAGCAACAAAGGAACACGGGACTGATGAGCTTCAACCACGGCAGGCATGTAATTAGCTGCCGCCGTACCGGAAGAACACAGTAAGGCGACTGTTTTCCTGCTTGCCTTAGCCATACCTAAAGCAAAAAAGCCGGCAGACCGCTCATCAATATGCAGCCAAACCTGGATAGCAGGATGCTCCGCCAGCAGTAACGCCAGAGGAGTCGACCTGGAGCCCGGACTAATCACCACATGGCAAAGGCCACACCGGGCCAATTCATCAACAAAGGCCCCAAGATATGTAGAAAGAATAATGCCCTGTTCCAATTACATTCCCTCCAATGCCGAAAGCATTGGCTGCATTTTAATTGCCGTTTCTTCGTACTCACTTTGAGGATCAGATCCTTCGACAATACCACCGCCGGCAAATAACGAAACAGTCTTTCCCTGCACCAAGCCACAGCGAATCGCAACTACAAACTCTCCGTCACCACGAGAGTCAATCCACCCCACAGGCCCACCGTACCAACCACGGTCGAGCGGTTCCAGGCAGCGAATCTGCTCAAGAGCCGCCGCCTTCGGAAAGCCTCCCAGCGCAGGAGTCGGATGCAAATCACCCAACACGGCTAACAAAGACGACTCCGTTTTTCCTTTGCCCACAATAGGAGTATATAGATGCTGAATATTCCTTAACCTCATGAGGACAGGCTTTTCCGCCACAGCTATAGTCTCACAATGTTTTCCCAAGATGCTCCTATTTAATTGCACGACAAAGTTGTGCTCCATAAGATTCTTCTCATCCTGTAATAGTTGCTGACCAAGCTCTTCATCTTCCTCAAGCGTTTTACCCCTCGGAATAGAACCGGCCAAACAGGTAGAATAGTACGCCTCACCCTTACGCTTAATAATTCGCTCCGGCGAAGCACCCACTAAATAATCCCCTTGGCGGCCAAAAGAAAAAATATAACTATCGGCTTGCTCACGGTGAAGTGCCCTGATAACAGCAGCAACAGAAACTTCCCTAGTGTTATGGAGCACAAGGTCACGCGCAAGTACCACTTTTCCCACTTCTCCATGGCGAATCCGCTCTGTCGCAAGCTTGACAATATTCATCCACGCTTGCGGATCAGCCTTACCCCTAACCATAGACGCGGCAAGAAAAGGTGTGTCAACTTCGCCCTCCGGCCCGATCAGCTGCTCACCTCGCTCAATGATGGCGCTGGTTAAAACTTCAGGCTCTTCATTTCCCTGCAACAAGAAGTTCGCAGTCAGCCAAGCCCTGCCGTCCCTTGTCGTCAACAGCCATTGAGGAACATGGAAATCCGCATGGGCAAAACGCCGCCAACGCTTGGACATATTGGGCTTTAAGGGATCGAAAGAAAACCCGCCCATTAGCACGGGGCCTGCTCTCAAAACATCCTCAAGAGCATCTTGCAAACAATGGTTCACAATATTTCGCCATTTTTCTTCAGTCTCTATGAAGCGCTGGGAATGTGCATCCTGTACTACAGTGGATAAAGCGGCGCCTATGCCAACAAACACGCTGCTTTGATTTGGTTCAGACCAATAAGTGACCTTTTCCGAGTTCATAGCTTCAGCCCGCAAAAAAAAAGTCACAGGATCAATATACTTTTCTAAAGGTAAGGAGTAACTAATAAGTACGGGCTCCCGCAACTCATGACATTGATCAAGTCCACGAGAAATCAACCGGAGTAACCTTATGCTCTGAAAATCCATTGTTGTCTTGTTCCCTTCACTAGGATAATTAAGCTTACTTTTTTTTACTATTCTTGAAAAATTACACATTATCCTTCTTGTTTTACAGCTCTAATTTTTTTGTTGTTACAACAAATTCAGCAGATAACATTGTGTTAGAAACGTACAGTAAGTCTTTTTCATTCCCCGACCTAGCACACTATATCTATTCAATTTACCATAATAATAAACTCCTGCCAGATTCATACTAGAATCCGACAGGAGTTTATTATCCCGTTACCAAGGAGATGGTTCGCCGTATCGTATGTAACGATGAAATCAATTATCAAGGGTAACCGAGGGGGTTCAAGTCCCTTCTCCCGCACCACACAAGGCTTACAGTCCCATTCTGCTAATGGGCTTTTTGGTTTTTTACAATAATAAAAAGCATAGAAGATACGCCGCCCAAGTAATTTCCTACTATAGCATGGGTATATTTTGTCAGCTTTTTTTAAAAAATATAAGGATACAGATAATGATTTTAGGGTTTAGCTCAGGAGGACCACTTCTTTGCCAGCTACATTTTGGAGCAATACAATATGGTATATTCTATTAACCATAACAAGTATTATTTCAATAGTGCTTATACTATATAAATCCAACAATCGTAAATTTGACATTGCATTTGGTCTTGCAGTGTTAGGTACAACATTTCACGCGGAATTCGCCCTTTTAGTCACATTCAATGCCTATAGATACTTTCCAAAAATATTTAATGATTCATTTCTTGATTCAGTTCTCGGCAACTACATTTCGCAGATATCGGTTGCATCCACTGTTATGTTGGCCATTATATATAGAATACCGGCAATATGGAATTTTATTATCGCGGGAATATATTTATTAATAGACGCATTATTTGTAATGTTAGGCATTTACCGACATCTCTGGTATAAATCGTGGTATACATTCGTACTAGTTTTTCTAGCATTGTTGATCGCCAATAAATGGTATCACCGTTTGCTTAATTACCCCAACCCTTTTTTATACTATTTAACACTGCATCTGGGGGCAAGAGCTCTATTTTCACTTGCAATTGTTTTTAAATATTTTTTTTCGATAGAAGTAATTAATAAATTTATTTTTGATGAATTTTCTAGAAATCAAGCCTTTTTTATAATTCTCTACGATTCAATTTGGATTATAATAACGATGATTATTCATGGCTTGAATATTAAGTGGATGTGGAGAGGTGTCTTTTTTGTTTTCTTATTTATTATTCAATATGTCTTGATTAAAATAGCAGGTATAATAACTATAAAAAATGAGTGGTTTCTGATTATAACGTTATTAAATATATTCGGAAGCTATATCGCGGTGGTTGTTACGGATTATTTATTAAGTAGGGTCTCCTAATAAAAAGTTCGCCTAACCAATGACGGTTCTAACGGCATAGACATTTCATCATAGCATAGTTATGTAAAAAGACCCGGCACCTTGGCATATCGCGGTAGTTGTTAATCGTCATTTTGAATATATAATTCATAAGTGTCCACTGAGACATTTCTTAGAAACAACTTTGACCACCGTATATTTTTTTCTTGCAATAGCGCGAGTATTTGCTCCTGCTTTTCTGCCTGAAACAGCATACATTGCCCGCAATGTATGTCAAGCTTGCGCGGCGTAGGCACGAGTGCTCCCGGAATACCTAGCCGCTGCATAATTTCCTCAGCCAGCAGCGCGTGACGGACTGAGCAAAAGGACAGCAGCCTATTCAAATCATCATACATATGCGTCTCTCAAAGCGTAATCACTTTATTGGCCGCAGACATTTCTTCCACAATCGTGTACATGTTGGTAATGCCGCCAATTACCAGCTTATCCTTTAATTCAAAATAATCCAAGCAGGTACCACAAGAAAAAATCTGTACCCCACGCTGCTCAAGCTCCTGGAGATGCTCGCCTACCGGAGAATTTTCGCTTGTCAGGTAAACGCCGCTGTTCATAAACAGCAGCAGCCTCGGCAGAGGTTCTTTTTCCAGCAAGGCATAGAAAAAAGACTTAATAAGAACGGCGCCTAGTTCTTCGCTGCCATGTCCTAACGTATTGTTCGTAATTAAAAACACGGTATTTTCGGTAGCGGTTTCGGTGGTCTGATCTTTTTCAATACCTTGTCCTTTATGAATCGTAATGGAATATATCCCGCCCTGTTTCTGAAAGTCTGCGGCGCATTGGTTAGCTGCCGCAAATTTTAACACGTTTTCTTTTGCGGCAAAATTATCCACCTGGATAGTTATAACACCGTCTGTTATTTTTTCCAACGCCTTTTTAACGGCAATAACGGGCTGGGGACAAGCCAGCCCGCGCGCATCAATCTTAATAGACATAAATGCTTCCTGCTCCTTTATCCGTTATTCTGCCGATAATCGAAGCCTCGTCCACGCCTGCGGCGCGAAGGCTTGTTAAAAGTTTCTCGGCATCTGTGGCCGCTACGCTCAACAGCAATCCTCCCGAGGTCTGCGGATCAAAGCACAAATCCTGTAGGGCGTCCGCTACACTTGACGCGAATGTTACGTTTTTTACATACTCACGCGTATGATAAGCGCCTGCCGGCACTAACCCCATCTCTGCCGCATTCTGCGCCTCCGGCAAAAACGGCAAGTCCTTAGTATATATTTCGGCGGCAACATGACTGGCGGTTACCATTTCTGACAAATGTCCCAACAGACCAAAGCCCGTCACATCAGTGCAGGCATGAACGGTAAACCCTGACATGACCTCCGCCGCAGTTTTATTCAACCGCCTCATACTGTCAATAGCCACGCGCACGCCTTCGTCAAACATGTCCGCTCTGGCGGCCATAGTTAATACGCCTGTACCAATAGCCTTTGTCAGCAAAAGCACATCGCCTGGCCGGGCACCCGCATTTGTCAGTATAGCCTCAGGATGAGCCACGCCTGTAACGCTTAAGCCGTATTTAGGTTCGTTATCCTGTATGGAATGCCCGCCAACCAATAGGGCACCCGCCTCTGTCACCTTTTCCAGCCCGCCGCGCAATATCTCCAAAAGCACTGCTGCATCCAGCTTGCACACAGGAAAGGCCACAATGTTCATCGCCGTCAGCGGTTTTCCTCCCATGGCATATATATCGCTAAGGCTGTTCGCTGCGGCAATCTGCCCAAATACATACGGATCATCGACAATCGGCGTAAAAAAATCCACTGTCTGAATGAGTGCCGTCGTTTCATTGAGCTTGTACACCCCGGCGTCATCCGAAGTGTCAAGACCAACCATCAGCTGAGGATGTGTCATTTTGGGAAGACTGCAAAGTATTCCTGATAAATGACCCGGTCCGATTTTTGCCGCACAGCCACCGCTTTTACTGTATTCTGTGAGTTTAATCATATTCGCACTTCCTATCATTACTATTGCTAGAAGATCACCTGAATAAAGGCTTCCATAGCATCCGCAACCCATTCCTTTCTCTGCGGCCGCATCATTGAGCATAGCTACAGTATATAACTTAGACCTCTTCTCATCAAGGGCGCAGCCTGCGGCTGACTTCCGCCTCCCCGTGCTGCGTATCGTTCCACCAGGAACAGCCATCCTCAGCATTTGACTACCTGGCTGCTCTTTTACAATCCGGCGTACCGCCGTTTTAAATAGGTGTCAAGCGCGGCTGTCGCATGCTCTAAGTTTTCAGCACTGATAATCGCCTCATACTTTGCGTTCTTAGAATTATCATAGCCATATAAAGGATCATAGTAATCGACGAGCAAACTGGCAACTAAAAGTTCAATTTGGTTATTGGCAAGGCACTGTAAAAGAAAGGCGGTTTTTTTTCGGCCTAAATATTTATAAATAGCCTGAATACAGTGTGCTATTGTTTCTGCATCGATAGCTCGGTTGCTGCTATACTCGGCAATGATTCGCTGCACCCTTGTTGAAACACTGGCCTGAAGTAAAATTGTTTTGCCTAAACGCATTCCTTCCCGGAGCACCTTCGGGATATAGACATTGCCGATTTGAGTGCTTTCACACTCCACTATAATGTAAGGCTTGTCTTGATATTTTTCTAAGCACTCCAAAACGGCCGCTTCAAACATAGGCGTTGTTGTACTTTTGCCCAGGCCGATTTGTCCAAAGACTGAACCTCGGTGATTTGCAAGGCCTTCTAAATTAATTGTGGGATGCCCTTTTGTGGCTAGTTCGTTGAGTATCGTTGTTTTGCCAACTCCTGTTGAGCCAGACAGTACTACAATCTCTGGTCTTATCTTACATGTTTCTAAGCCATCGAGAACGTAGCGGCGGTATGCTTTATAGCCGCCAACTAATTGCCGAGCGACAATGTTTAGCGTATCCAAAAGGGTTACAATGGATTTGGAGCGCATTCCGCCTCGCCAACAATAAATAATAATTTGATAGTCTTGGTTGGCATATTCAGTTATGCTTTTTATTATGGCAGGCAGTTTGGGTGAGACAAATTCTAGTCCCCGCTGCTTAGCAGCATCGACACTGACCTGTTTATACAAAGTACCCACAATAGCTCTTTCTTCATTTGAAAATAGGGGGACATTTATCGCTCCAGGCAAGTGTCCCTGAGCAAACTCCTGTGGTGTACGGACATCAATAAATAAACAATTTGATATTTTTAATGAATCTTGGATAGAAACAATTTTGTCCAATGGTTTTTCGACCTTTCCTTGTACATCATTACTTAACAAATAAATCTATTCTTAATAACAACTAGTACCATCCCCAGTGTCAACCCCGCCGAATGCTCTAAAAAATAAAACTGCATTTTGCGGGAGGTGGGAAACTAATTAGTAAATTACTTTCGAAATAATGTCAACCACTCTCCATAACCTTCCTTTTCCAATTCTTCTTTGGGAATAAATTTTAAAGCAGCAGAATTGATACAATATCGCAAACCACCGGGGTGTGATCCATCGGTAAATACATGCCCCAAATGTGAATCTGCCTTTTTACTGCGCACTTCTGTACGAACCATACCATGGCTTGTATCTACCATTTCCCGTACTTTCTCTTTATCCAAAGGATTTGTAAAACTCGGCCACCCGCATCCAGAATTAAATTTCTCCCGTGAACTAAATAGCGGCTCTCCTGACACTACATCAACATAAATGCCCTCACGAGTATTGTCCCAATATTCGTTCTGGAATGGCATTTCGGTTGCATTTTCTTGAGTTACGGCAAAATTCAGCGGGCTTAGGCGCTTTTTTAAAGGCTCATTACGGTCAAAATTAGAATCTTTCCAGTCCATAAAATCCCTCTCTTTAAATAAATGCTATTGCCCCCTATTATCAATATTAGGCTAAGTATACTCGCCGGTCAACCTTCATTTGCTCCTTCCCCTTGTCCTATCAGCATTCCAACAACCCACACCAGATATTCGTACAGTCCTTGATCACCTTCGACCTACCTTCGTTCTACATTAGCATTTTTCCCAGGAAATCGATAACCTCCCGGCGAGCAATCTTGTATATGAGGAGCCCCATACTAATCATTGATATCGGCCCTAATATAGATAACGGATATATAAAAAAGGAAAATATAAGTGCTATTATAAAAAAGGTAATCTCGCTATAGTGTATTCCTACAGCTATATCAATAATTGAGCCTTCAGGATTTGACCAGTCCGAAACTGAAAAGGAGGGAAACCACGCCAAAAAGCAAAAATTAAAGCTACAATAATTAACATAAGTCCTATTGTTTTCCATTTCCTAACCATTAAACACTCTCCCGTACATTCTATTGCGACTATTGGTTGGTTCTATATAAAACAAACTATAATCTTTTTGAAATCACTAGTTCCCAAGCTTACAACCGGTTTCCCATTACTACTCGACGTAATCCTCGACCAAAGCCATGTAGAACGCGGCTGTCGTACAACAAGAGTCCCAAAAGTGGTGTTTTTACAAGTATAGTTCAACCGAACGCTGTCCCTCCAAAGGGCCTAAATCAATCTCACCATCTGTAAGCACCACAAGACATTTCTTTTTACTGTTTGTATCTTCAGTTACAAGCTCCCAGGCTTTTTTCAATCCAAGACCAGTATCCGTTCTTCCGGCTCGGGCTAGCAGCTGTATATCACTTAGAAAATCATTTTTCGCTTGTTCATCTTTAAAGCTTGCGAATGGCCTATAATCTTCAATTTTGTTATTAACGCTACGGTTCCAAGACGAATGTGAGAAAAATCACAAATCTCAGTAAAAAATTTCAACAATCCTATGCTTTTCTTAGCCTTATCTGTTTAATTCATGGAGTAACTTGTATCTAAAACAAACATAACATCAGTTTCATCGGACATGCTCAATTCCTGAAGCGCTAAACAATAACCAGAATTAACGAATAACACCATAATTGCGACGACTAAACAAACTCCGCTATGTTCCATCTCACTTTATATAAACATCCCCCTTTATTGACGCTTATTTGATTAACTGGTCAACGGTAAACTTGTTAAGTACTTTTGAAAATTAATCCACATTAACAATTCTTTTACATGGATATAATTGGATATTTAGATTATATTTTCCTTGAGACTCAGGTCTGGATTTATTTTTTGCACTTTTAGGATCAATTTCCTATCTTTTTTTGGAAAAAATCCATGTATTTTTTAGCTCCACGAGCCTTTCTTCAATCAAAAAGCCAGTCAAGATGATTTCTAATCACCCCAACTGGCTTCGTTTTCTACCGCTATTCCATTTCACCATACCATCCAATAAACTTATAACCACCTGTGTACTACTCTGTACTGTGATCTTTTCCACCATAGAGAGCAAATAAAACACTTATACTACGGATATTTTACATATCCAACCGCCCGTTCTTTATTGCTTTCTTCCCACCCCTTTCCTGCTCCCCCAACACCTCGAACATCAACTGGAGCGCATCCGCAAAACATCTTCTTTTCAGTAATTGCTTTAATTATACCAGGCTTATCTTCTTCCATGGCTATTTGCAACGGTTCTTCTAAGCTAGCGATTTCTTTACGTAATTCCATTTCTAGCGGAAGCGATCCTGAGTTTCTTAATGCCAAAAATGCCGCCCGTTGCTCCGGGGGAATAAATCGCCGGTCGGCAAGTTGTTGAGCTTTTCCCTTACCAGGTAAGTCATCAAAAGCCACCACGCCACATAGCATTCCTAGCGTTATTGAAGAATTACCCGGCCTTCATCCCCATCAACGGTAACGATTTGGCCATCTTGAATAGCCTTCATAACACCTGGTACGTTAATTACTGTTGGAATCCCATATTCTCTAGCAATAATTGCTCCATGCGAAATATATCCTCCGGTTTCCATTATCACAGCACAAGCTTTCAAAAACAGAGGAGTCCAACCCGGGTCGGTAGAAGGGGCCACCAGGACCTCGCCTGGCTGCAGCTTATTTCCCTCTCCAGGATGACTGATCAATCGGGCTGTACCAGTAGCTTTACCGGCTGCCGCTCCCACGCCCTGCAAGTAATTGCCTGAAGGAATGATAGCAGGCTGCGAGTGCGTTGCCTTATCACCCTGGATAATGTCCGGAGGGATAAGCAACTCATTGGCTTTATGAGTTGCTATGCGGTCGTACACCAGGCTTTTAATCCCCATCCCATTCCATTCTCCACCTAATATTGAGAATATCTCGGGCCAGGTGCAGAAGAAAATATCGGATGGCTCATCGATAAGATCTCTTCTGGCAAAACGATTGCCCAATTCCAGGGCTATAGAACGGTAAGGTTGAAACGCCATGACCAAAACCGATTTGGCCATTTCCCGTAATCCGGCTCCCTGCTGGGCATCTACAATTGTTTTGCGAATTTCCCCCAGTTTGTCAGCAGGAAGTAAGGCGGTGATTTCCGCCCAGGCCTGGTTAAACTTTTCCTTTTGGCGGGCTCGCAAATCGTCCAGATTGGCAGTGGCCATCGTTGTCCTTATAATATCCAACAGGTAGGAAGGATCTTCCTGCCAGCGAGGGTTAATGACATCCAATTCATATACAGCTCTATGGCCATATTCTTTTATAAATTTATGGAAAGCTTGTTTAAACGGCGAATTTTCTGGAAGCTGTTGTTCCCAAAAAAGCGGGGTAAAAGGACAGTTGTTAAAGTATCGGACTGCATAATCGTCTTGGCGTGCCTGTTCGGCCAATTCAACCAGACGATACCCATGATCGGCGCTGGTTATTGACGCATCTCCTCCCGCCATCAAGCCATTTATAACCGTGGGGGTCTTGGGGCCTAAAACCCCGAACAGGTTTTGCATTAGAATTCCTAACGGTAGCCCCCCTGCTCCACTTAACCAGGTGTATTTTTCACTATAGGATTTAACGATTTTCCCCAAGGCCTCAAATTTATCTATCAACGTATGCTCCAGTAAAGATTCAAATCCTTCTCCAGCCAGGTCTTCAACAGCAGCAGCCACTCCAGAAAGGATGTCACTTGCATTGGCAGCGGTCTCAGCAATTATGGCCATGCTCCGCATCGCTGTTTTTTGCCTCCGCACACCTGCTTCACCTTCGAAAGGACTCTGATCATCGATTTCAATTTCCGGCTGGTGCCCTCCCCAGATAAAAGTTAGATCACGGGGTAATGTTCCATTACAATCGTAGTGAGCCCAATATACTGCCGACATATTACAGTATAAGCGACCGTTAAAGAATCGGGAAAATTCAATTCCATCCGGTACCGGGTAGCCGGGATTGGAAAAGGCGGTAATCCAAACAATGTCAATAAAATCTTTTAGTATTTGTCTATGTAGAGGGGATAAGACTATGGGAACCGCATCCCGGTAATTGGCATTAGACCACACCGTAGGCTGATTTTTAACAGCCTCGAAAGTACAATCTGGCAAAGTGGTAACCGGGCGGGCCTGAAGCAGGACAAAGTCATTGCCGTCAAAAGCCCATTCTATGTCTTGCGGTTCTTCTCCGCTACCCAAAGCGTCGAAAACACGAGTTATCAATATACCTATTCTTTTAATTTCTTCATCATTTAAAGCCTGCTCTGACCTTCGGTCGCTGCTGGGAGCCAGATAGACCCCGCCGTCTTCGTGGGTTCGGGTCAAACCTGATTTGGCACCTAATTTTTTCGCTTTAATTTCTGGCAGCAAAGTATAGACAGGGGGAGCGAGAAAGTAGGTATCAGGCTCTATGGCTCCGCTTACCACGGATTCTCCCAGACCGAAGTTGGCATTGATCACATAGATATCTCTACGGCCACTCTGAGGGTCACAGCTAAAAGCCACCCCGGCCGACCAGGCCTCAACCATCTCCATAATGATAACAGCAGGCAATAATTCGAGGTCGTCTATGTTCTGTTTACGACGATAGGCTACGGCCCGGGGCGTCCACAGGGATGCATAGCAGCCCTTGATCGCTTCCATGATGTTTTCCAAACCTCTAACGTTTAGGAAGGTATCATGAATACCGGCGAAAGATGCCTGCCTCGAATCCTCCGCTGAAGCCGAAGATCTAACTGCTACTGCTTTCTTGTCTAATCCCTCGGCAGCTAACCTTTCCTGTATGGCTTCAACAACTATAGGAGGCATTGTTGCATTTATTATTTGTTCTCTTAAGCGGTAGAGGATGTTGTCGGCCTCTCCCATATTCTCACTATTTACTTGGAGGGAGGTTAATTTTAAAAACTCGCTAAGCTGGTTATAGTCAATAAATTCTTGAAAAGCTGCAGTTGTAAGCACCCACCCACACGGAATTTTAAAGCCATACCGGTCCAATCTGGACAGATTCCAAGCCTTTCCCCCAACCACATTGACGCCGAGCGGAAGAGCTTCTCCCCAGGAAGCTGCGTAATTATTTTCTCGTTTTTGCATATGATCGCGCCTCCCTTAGTGAATGATTATTCTGATTTTCTTCTTGCTTGCTCAAAGCCCCGTATAGTACCATATCCACCAGTCGAACGGTTTCCTCCCGAAGATTTACCCGGGTATTATCTTTTAACCAATCTAGCACCATTACTGTACGCATGTATTCAATAAAGCCAAACACCCTTTCTATTGGGATGTCAGAACTGATTTTCCCCACTTCTTGACCAGTACGTAAAATATCCATAATAAGATTCTGAGTGCCACTCGGCTCAAACTTGTGATTAGGTTCCTGCAACATAATTTTCATACGGTACATTAAAACAATACCGCAAAGTTCCGGGTTCAATTCCAGCCAATCATAGCGATTATTAATGGCTGATATCAATCGTGATCTTGTGTCAGGTAGGTCAGAAAGTATTTCCAACGTCTCCTGTGCAGTATCTTTTGATATGCTCCGAACATACTCATCTGCAATGGCTTCTTTGAGTGGAAAATAATTATATAAAGTTTTCCTAGCCACAACAGCTTCGGCTGCAATTTGATCCATAGTCGTGTTTTCAAAGCCCTGCTGATTAAACAACTCTCCTGCTACGGCAATGATCCTGTCGCGAATCTCCTTTTTCTTTCTTTCAACCAGACCGTCCATTGGTCACTCCCCCAAAATGATTAATTCGCATCACTTGCACTCAGTATATATTTACACTAAGTGTATATTTATACTACATCCTCTTGCTTTAATTGTCAACAACTGTTACTCATAAAAGATAATTCAAAATCAAATTCCCTCGTGCCAGGGAAGAAGGGGTTCATTTAACTGGTGGATTAATTGAAAAAATTATTCCTTCCACAATTGCAGAATTGTATCAATGCAACTTATCTAATGCCTGGTCACTGTACAGGTTGATCTGCCATACACCAAACTACCCAAGCAATGCCGAAAGCCTTTATCCCCAATAACGTTGTACTACACTAGTTTTCCAAATTTCGTATAAAAGTATATTTTCGCGTAAAGGGTGTCCCCCCCCCCCGGAACAAGCATTCGCCTAGACCTTAAGTCTAGGCGAACATACAACACACTTATTTATTTGTCCTCAACCCGCGAAGCCTTTGATATAATTAAAAATAATAAACACCTTACTCCGCTCTGCTCCGTAATGCGGACTTTCTCGTTCATCCACTCGCCCCGAGTCATTCGTTGGCTTAAGGTATTTTCTGATTTTCTCATTTATAATTGGTGCATACTGATGTACCCATCTCATTATTGTCGTGAGCTAGCTTCAATCCCCTCTCTTGCATCATTCAACGATCATTCGATAATTGAGTGGATACTTCAGATACCAGCGAATGCATATCATTATTATTTCGGATTCAAAATGTTTCCATTTAAATAAGTGCTGTGACATCCTTTTAACCTCAACTTCTATGTTTAGGGTAATAAATTATATCACGCCTTAATTTTTTTTTGCACCAGAACCATTTTTTCCACCACATCTAGTATTAATATATAATTACCTTATCCGTTTGGTTATTAATAAATTCGTTTATGCTTTTTAACATTTTTTCTTCCATAGAATCTGGTAGTATATCCATCCATGGAGTGTCTTTAATATTTCTTGCAACCATCATTCCCATCTGATTATAGGAGTCGATTTCCAACACTTTAAACTTAAAATTTATTGGATCCAATTGTTCATGCGCTAATAAATAAGCTACATCCTTATTTTCTTTTATTTCCTCTTTATTTAATTTTTTACTCGTGCGCGTTTTTTCAATTGCCCGGCTGCTACCATTAGCCTCAACAAACGCTGTTTTTACCCATCCATCACGAAGTTTACTTTTCGAAAATAATATGATTCGGGCTGTATCCAGATAATATGAAGCCATCATATTGGAATGAAATAATATAAAATTCTGGTCACCCGGAGGTACGTGCATTAGAGGAGGCTCCGCAAAAGCCATCCTGTTGACACCCATAAATAAAATCATACATATTAGTAAGACTCTCATCATTAGTTATTCATCCTTTTGGCATATCAGTTTTTTTCATTCTATCAGAATCCACTCCATCTTTCGGAATACCCGCTGGCATTGTTGCCGTTAAATAAGTATTTAACATGGCTTGCTGCTCCGGATTTAATGTTTCAAGCACTTTTTTAAATAAAGTTATTCTATCGATGCCCCTTCTTCGTTCATCCCACGAAAGAGATGTATTGGAAATAATTTTCCATACCTGCTGCTGACACTGACTGAGCGATTGAATAACTTTAGGTTGCTGTATCGGGTCCATATTTAATCCGACTAGTACCTCAACAAGATTAGCTATTTGATTCTTTCTCTCTACTATCATAGTATTGAATACCCCTTGCTGTTCCGGCGTAAGGATTTTCAATATTTCATCTTGAGTATCATTTCGAATATCCTCCAGTTGCCGGCTGACTCGCAAAAGCTTCAATAACCTGGCATTTTCCATATCCGACGGTAATATCTCGTTATCCATAGGAGGTTTGTCACTTTGGCCTTTAGGCATATTTGGCATCGACTGTTTTCCTTTTGTAACTTTCCCATTTACACCAGGGGTTCCAGATATAACAAATAACGCCGGATCATGGATAATGCTTTCTACTTCTAAGCTTTTTTTAATAAGTATTTGGTCTATTTGGCGTCGCTGTTCCGGCGGATAGTCCATGCTAAGCCAGGCAGCTTCTTGATATACTTCAGAAACACGATACATTCCCATAGTATTTTCAGGGGGAGCGGCATAAGTCTTGGATACGAATAAACTAATAAAAACGAATACACACAAGTAAATATTTCTTTTCAATGCAAAAAACCCCTAGATTGTATTTTTCTCATGGCTTTCCTGTTTATTGAAGAGATAAATCAAGCTACGCTTCTATATCAACATTAAGACCTGCTTTTTTAAGTTTTTGTATATCTGCATCGCTAGGTTTTTGTCCTGGTGTGATTTTTACTCCGGCTTTTTTAGCCGCAGCTTCCATCTTCTCTTTATCTGCCTTACTTGGCTCCCCCTTTGGCGGAGTTGCTTGCCGGAGTTGCTGATAAGAAAGTGAATTACTATTGGTAGAAACCGAATTTATTACCATACAAACACCTCATCGTATTAAGTTTTTACTTTTGTTCTTGAAAGAAAAAGCTTACTAATACAAAATCTGCTTTTCTATTTTCTCTTCGAATAAACAGGAAAGCCAAAAGAAAAATAACCTTTCTATTCCTGATCTAACGCATTTAAAATCGCCGTATATGTCCTTCATTTCTTAGAGTAATTTACACTGTAATACTACTTCTTTCATTTTTATAAAAATTTATACATTCGTGTAACATTTTGTCAGTCAATAATGTTTTTTTAGTGGGAGATCAATTTCTCATTGATCTCCCACTCTTTAGTAATTTCCTTTTAAAACCGTTTGCTGAGTATATGCTCCTCTATTTATTTACGTTCTCAGTAAACTCGGTACCAGTTTTGCGTTTATTACGCCAGCTATTTACTTTTACAGTGATTTTCTCTACTACTACAAAAAACACCGGTATTAAAAATATTCCCAATAAAGTTGCCGCAAGCATACCTCCAACAACCGCTGTTCCCATAGAATTTCTGGCACCTGAACCAGCACCACTGGCGATCGCTAAAGGAAAACAGCCAATAATAAAGGCTAAAGAAGTCATCAAAATCGGGCGAAGCCGAAGCTTCGCAGCTTCGATAGCTGCTTTTACCGGGTCCATTCCTTTATCCACTCTTACTTTTGCGAATTCGACAATCAAAATTGCATTTTTTGCAGCCAAACCAATTAGCATAACCAGCCCGATCTGCATATATATGCTATTTTCCAAATTACGCGCAAACTGGAACAAAAATGCGCCAAATAAGCCAAGCGGAACCGCCATCAATACGGCAAACGGCACACTCCAGCTTTCGTAAAGAGCGGCTAAACACAAGAACACGAACACTAACGCCATTCCAAATACAATAGGAGTCCGGCCTCCCGAAACCTTTTCTTCCCGGCTTTCCCCCGACCATTCATACGTGTAGCCGCTTGGCAATACCTCGGCAGCTACCTCTTCCAGCGCCGTCATAACCTGACCGGAACTATATCCACTAGCCGGATTACCATTAAACTTAACCGCCTGCACTCCGTTATACTTGCTAATCATAGTAGGAGCAACTAGCGATTTAGGTTTAATTAAGGTATTAAGCGGGATCATAGCATTACTAGTCGAACTTTTTACATAGAGATATCTCATTGCAGATACATCGCTGCGATACGCCGGATCGGCCTGCACTGTAACTTTATACGTACGGCCAAATTTATTAAAATCGTTTACCTGGGACCCCCCAAGGAAAACCTCCAAAGCTGTGAATACATCATCAACCGATACCCCTAATTCATTGACCTTATCCCGGTCTACCTCGTATTCGTATCCCGGCGTACTGGCCTTAAACGATGACATAATCGAACCGATTTCTGGTCGCTTTTTCGCCGCCTCTATAAACTTTTTCGAAACAGCATCCAGTTTCTCTAAAGAACCGCCGGTTCTATCCTCTAGTACAAAGCTAAACCCGCCTACCATACCAAGCCCCGGCAAAGCCGGAGGAGAAAGGGGGATTACTGTCCCTTCAGGAAACTGAGCGCCCTTAGCAAATATTTGGCCGAGCTGCGCATTAATCTGAAGCCCCGGGTTTGTCCGCTCTTCCCAAGGGGCCAACGAAGTAAAAAGAACCGCGCCGCTGGATTTAGTCCCGCCAGCCAATAGATCCATCCCGGCTATCGACATAACATCAGTCACCCCGGGCTGCGTCTTTAACGTCTTGCCGAAATTTTCCACTGCCTGTTTGGTTCGGTTTAAGCTTGCCCCCTCTGGTAAAGAAAGAGAGACAAAACAGAAGCCCTGATCTTCGCTTGGTACAAAGGAACTTGGAACATACTTATACAAGCCGCCCAGCATAATAACCACAACCAACAAAAACACCATACATAAGCGAGCTTTAGCCACCAATGTTTTTAGTCCAGCGCCATAGCTTTCCGTCTGGTTTTCAAGCCAAGTGTTAAAACGTTGAAAGAACCGCCCAATAAATCCTTGATGAGCATTAGGATCATGCGGCTTCAATAACAAGCTGCAAAGTGCCGGAGTCAATGATAAAGCAACAATAGCCGATAAAACCATGGATACCGCAATCGTCAAAGCAAACTGCTTATATAATACTCCCATCATCCCGCCGAAAAAGGCCACCGGGATAAATACAGATGCCAATACAAACGCAATTGCCACAACTGGTCCCGATACTTCACTCATAGCTCGGATTGTCGCCTCCCGGGGCGATAGTCCCGAATAACGCATATGATGCTCAACTGCCTCAATTACAACAATAGCATCATCAACAACCAGCCCGATAGCAAGCACCATCGCAAACAAAGTTAGCGTATTAATAGAAAACCCGAGTACACTAAAAGCGCCAAAGGTACCTATTAACGACACCGGGACAGCCAATACCGGAATTAAGGTTGCCCGCCAGCTTTGCAAAAACACAAAAACAACAATTACAACCAGCAGCAAAGCTTCGATAAAAGTTTTCACAACTTCAATCATCGACTCGCGCACAAAATTAGTACTATCTACAATAATCTTATATTTTAACCCGATAGGAAAATTTTTGGCTGCCTCGGCAAGCGTCTTCTTCACATTGCCGATCGTTTCCAGCGCATTGGCATCACTTGATAATTTAATAGCAATGCCTGTTGAGGTATGACCGTCTACCAGACTTACATAATCATAAGATTTACTGCCTAATTCGATTCTGGCGATATCTTTTAACCGAATAAACGAACCATCTGATTTAGCAACAACAACAATATTGCCAAAACTATCCACATCCTCCAAGCGGCCTTTTACCCGGGCAGTATATTCCAATTCCTGTCCGGCATCAACAGGCATTTTTCCAAGCCCGCCTGCGGGAGCTTGCTCATTTTGCTTTGAAATAGCCGAAGTAACATCACTTGGAGTTATCGAAAGTTTGGCCATTTTTTCGGTGTTAAGCCATATTCTCATACTATAATCGGAACCCATTTCCGAGACATCGCCAACACCCTTAACCCGCTTAATATTATCAACAAGATAAATACTGGCATAGTTCTTTAAAAAGCTGGAATTATATGCATCATTTTCGGAATAAAGACCAATAATTAAAGACATATCCTGAGAAGACTTACTTGTTGTAACCCCGGCATTCTGAACTGCGGTTGGAAGTGCAGCAGTAGCCTGCGACACCCTATTTTGAGTCTGCACCGCAGCGATATCAGCATCTTTTCCGGTCTCAAATTGAACACTCAGCGAATATGAACCCGAGTCCGTACTGGTAGACGACATGGATACCATACCATCCACCCCATTAATCTGCTGTTCCAGCACTTGGGCAACGGTTTGATTTATAACCTCAGCATTAGCCCCGATATAATTTGTACTAACGGAAATCGTCGGAGGAGAAATTTGAGGATATTGCGCGATCGGCAGGGTAAACGCCGCCACACCGCCAACAATAGTTATAATCAGCGATAAGACAATCGCAAAAATGGGACGATCAATAAAGAATTTAGCCATTTCCAATCACCCCTATTGCTTATCCGGAGCGTTATACTCTTCCGGCGCTGTCATGTCAACTTTAAGCTTTGATCCGTCTTTTACCTTATCAATGCCTTCCACAACTATTACATCACCAGGCGAAAGACCCTCTTCCACTACCCATAGACTGCCGACTTTCTCTCCTAACTTTACTTGCCGGTTTTCCGCCGTATTATTCAACGTAACAACTGTAACAAAGTAGCTGTCCAAAAGTTCTGTTACCGCCCGCTGTGGAACTAATATAGCTCCTGGCTTAATTTCTCCCCTTGCAATTACTTTAGCAAACATATTAGGAACAAGAAACCGTTGCGGATTAGCAAAAGAAGCTTTAAGCGTTATTGTCCCCGTGCTGTCACTCATTCCCTTATCGATCTGCTCGATTTGACCCGCTAAACTATATTCAGAACCGTCACTCAAAAGAAGTCTGAGATTATTTTTAAATGATGCCGGTAAAGTCCCCTGACCCAGCCGGACAAATTTTATATACTCATTTTCACTCATACTAAATTGCACCCAAATAGGATCAAGCGAAGAAACTGTCGCCATCGTTGTCGATCCTGCCGTCACATACTGGCCAACACTTACATCATTAACATCAATCCGTCCGTCAACAGGCGAAACAATTAATGTATCCTGTTCATCTTCGATGGCCTGCTGTAAAGAGGCCTGATTGGCTTCAACCGTTGCCGCATCTTGTTTCGCTTGAGCTTCATACGAATCCAGCGTTTCTTGCGAAACACCCTGCATTGCCGCTAATGGCCGATAACGGGCCAGTTCACGCTGGGAATTATATAATGACGCCTGTGCTTTAGCCAACGTCGCCCGACTGTTGTTTATCGCAGAAATATATTGTTTATTATCAATTCGAAACAACGGTTGCCCTTTAGTAACCGTATCTCCACCTTTGACCATTTTCTCAGTAATATTCCCCGACACTTTAGACATAATTTTCACTTCATTTTTCGAAATCACTTTACCAACAAATTGATAGCCAATAGGAGTATCCTTTTGTATAACCTGCATCGCCTTCACTTCTACTTCCTGTGAAAAAGCCATAGGAGGTCTCATTGTACTTATCATACGCATAGCCACAATCCCTGCTGCAAAGATTATGACTAACACCACAACATACAGTTTTTTCGAACGGAGCGGAAGAAATTTACTAGCCACTATTAGCACCATCCTTTATTATTTCACAGCTAAACCGATCGCTTCATCCAGCTTTGCCCGATATGTGTTATAGTCATACACCGCCTGAATATAATCCTTTTTCGCCGAATCAAGCGATAATACAGCATCAAGAAGATCCAGATTAGTAGCAACTCCAACTTGATACTTGGCCTTTTCAATCATAAGATTTTCTTCCGCTTGATTCACAGATACCTGGTTGGTTCCAATGCGTTTTTCCGCTTCATTCATACTTAAATAATACTGGCGCACATCCAGTAAAATGGAGTTTCGCTCCTGCGACTCCTTCGCCGACACCATGTCTACATTATGTTTGGCTTGTTGAACTTTCGCGTTTGTTACACCCGAATCAAATACGTTTAGCGAGGTTGTTAACTTAACTAACCAATTGCTGTTTTTTGTACCGACTAAATGCGTGTCATACCAATCTTGTTCCGCCGTTAAATCTACCGTCGGCAAATAGCCGCTTTTGGCAATCCGAACGTCATATTGCGCACTGGCCCTCTTCGCTGCATACTGTGCCATTTCCGGTCGTTGTTCAAGCGCTTTCTTCGTGCATTCTTCTAATGTTAACGGATATATTTGTCGTGTAAAGTCATCTTTCAATGTTATTTCCGTATCATGAGGAAGACCAAGGTCGTTATTTAACGTGGCAATCGCATTATTATAATTATTTTGCGCTTTTATTAAACTATCCTGAGCTTTGGCTAAATCTACCTGGCTTGATAAGATGTCTGTTTTTGCCACCAATCCTAAAGCAAATTTCTGGTTTACTAAATTCAAGTGGTCCACATAATTATTAACCGTTTCCTGATCCACCTTCACTTCCTCACGATATTCCAATACAGTAAAATAATCGGTAATCACCGTTTCCCGTAACTGCTGCTTAGCCAAATCTATATCTAAGTCAGCCACTTTCAGATCAAGGTTTGCCTGTTCAACCTTATCTTCCAGCTCTCCTCCAGAATAAATAGGAAGACTTAAAGTAAAATTATTGTCAAAATCTGTTGTCCAAGTGTATGTAGGTAAATAATAGGTTGGCGGCGTATTGTATCGTTTATCAGAATGTGTATAACTGACCGAAAGACCCTTGTTTTTCTGTGCTTCTTTAAATGCCCAATAATACTTTTCTCTTGAAGAATTGGCATATTTAATATCATAGTTGTTTTTTAGTGCCAAAGAAATGCTCTCATCGAGCGACAACTCAACAGTCGCTGCAAAAGCAGTTTGATTCAAAGCTATCGCTGCAACAAATGCTACAATCAATAAAAGAAATCGCTGGCGCACCTATACTCCCTCCCATTTTTCCAAGCTTTACAGTGTACTCCTATTGTTTCAAAACGGAACTGCTTTTAATTCAGCAATTACTAACCACTTTACAGAAATTCACAACAATTTGTTCTCTTGCACTCGAATCCACATATTGCATCGGAATCGTTCTGCGACCAATCATAATCGTGAATAAAATCGTTGTTATTGCATTCACATCAACATCCGATCGCATTTCGCCCTTATCGATTAACCTTTGCAGCTTTCCTTTTATAGCAACATTTATCTCCAGATAATCCCTTGCCAAACGCTTTGACATATCAGGACAGAGCTTCATAATTTCAAATATTATCCCCATTTCATCATTAAGAGTCCCACTACCAATTAAACTATCAATATACGTTTCTATCCCGTTATCTCTAATGATCTCCTGTAATATTTCATGCAAACTTTTATCATTATTAAATAGCTCTATGTGCTTTTCCTTAATGTGCCCAAAAAGAAAGTCCGCCGCTTGGCTCAACAAATCTTCTTTGCTTTTAAAATAATGGTATATCCCTCCCTTTGTTATTCTAAGTTCTTCAGCAATGTCGTTAAGTGAAACATTACGATACCCTCGAGAAAGAAACAGCCGCAAGGCAATTTTAATAATCTCATCTTTTCTCATATATCTTTATCCAACCTTTTTGAACATACCTACCGGTCGGTATGTTCAAATTATTACATATTTTATCATTCCGGTCAACAATTAAATTTCTGATACCAAAAATTACAAAGCTTAACTATAAAAAAGTCGTAGTATACTCGATATCTTCGTATACTACGACTTTTTTATAGTTAAGACTCAGAAGCACTTATAAAAGCCCTCTAGTTTCAACAGTCAAATACACCTCTCACCTTCAAAGCTATTGCTGCAACAGATACCATAAGTAATAAAAGAAATCACCGGCGCACATATACTCCCATTCCCAAGCTTTATAGTAAAATTCCTCCTATTGTTACAAAATGGTACTGCTTTTAGCTTCACCCTTTACTAACCAGTTTACAAAAATTCTCAACAACTTGTTCTCTTACCCTTTTATCTGCATATTGCATCGGAATCGTCTTTCGACCAATCAAAATCGTGAATAAAATCGTTGTTATTGCATTCACATCAATATCTGATCGCATTTCTCCCTTATCCATTAACCTTTGCAACTTTCCTTTTATAGCAGCAATCATCTCCATATTATCCCTTGCCAAACGCTGTGGCATCTCTGGACAGAGCGTCATAATTTCAAATATTATCCCCATTTCGTCTTTAGCAGTCCCATCATGTTCAAAACCAATTAATTTGTCAATATGTATTTCTACTTCGTTATCTATTATGGCTTCTTGTAATATTTCACGCAGACTTTTGTCATTACTAAATACCTCTATGTGTTTTGCTTTAATATTTTCAAAAAAGAACTCTGCCGCTTGTCTCAACAATTCTTCTTTGCTACTAAAATAATGGTATATGCCTCCCTTCGTTATTCCAAGTTCTTCAGCAATATCGTTAAGCGAAACATACCGATACCCTCGAGAAAGAAACAACCGCAAAGCAACTTTAATAATCTCATCTTTTCTCATATATCTTTATCCAACCTCCAGAAACCGACCGGTCAGACTTTTTTTATTTATTACATATTTTATCATTCCGGTCGACAATTACATCTTATAAAACAAATATAACACAATCAGTCCCCTTTGTACTAATAGAAACCATCAGCTTCAGTAGAAAAGCCTAATTTACTGAATCAGTTATTTCAAACAGATCGAACAAACAAGATTTGGGGTGGCGATATTACATATATTCCAACAAAGAAAGGGGTTTTGTATTTAGCTGTTTTCCCTGATATTTATTCACGTAAAGTGGCTGGATGGGCTATGAATAGGCAAATGAAGGATATTCTTGTTATGGAT
>Ga0316604_10000520_pt1 | contig 45593 bp, 38 predicted proteins | sample OWC_soil_day20_C_FD_207650 | JGI IMG/M metagenome (GOLD analysis project Ga0316604, IMG submission 207650) | Wetland soil microbial communities from Old Woman Creek delta, Ohio, United States - OWC_soil_day20_CT | ecosystem: Environmental > Terrestrial > Soil > Wetlands | place: USA: Ohio...
CATGAAACGCATAGAGCTGGGCGAGGGAACGGAACCGTCCCGCTGAACCATTACAACCGTGCACCAGAACGGTGACCGGCTGTGACGAGTCGAGGGATATATCCTTCTCCGGCGCGTCGGTACAGGGACCCAACTGTGGGATTCGGACGGTGATATCGGGCGCCGGGAGCTTGCCGGTCTCCAGGGGCGTGGGGTCGATAGTCGGCGGTTGGAGAAGTGCACAACCTGAAACCAGGCTTGCAAGAAACCCTCCCAAAAAGATGCTGCGAACAACAGGCACGCCAAACGCAAGAGAATTCAATTTAATGTTGATTTTCATGCGATCTAGCCTAAATCAAAATGGCCGCCGATAGGAACCAAGAAAAAAATGGTCCGTGATGCGGCGAAACGTACCGTATAAACTTGAAGTGAGCGGCCTACGGGGCTTTTCGCGCTGGCCCGCTCGACTGCGGGGGGAGATGTTTAAGCCAGTAACGAAATTTTTCCCGCAATCAACGCATTTGTCATTCTTGACGGAAGTTGGCGCCTAAAAGGCGGCTTCGTGCCCACTGCTGACGGTCATACCATCAGAGCTTCAAAGGTAGGTAACGAATAACAGCAGTCCTTCCTGACGACCGCTCACCGACAATTTCTTGGCCAAAACCGACCTTGGGTTTCTTGCCAAAATCGGGCGGCAATAGCTCAATTGACTGCCATTAGGCCGCTGATCGGAGCTAACGGCTATTTTTATCTGCTGTCTAGGACGGCACGCTACCCATAACATCGCGAAATTATTTGCTTAAAACCGGCGCCCCAGCATGAAAAAGATACGTGGGTTGCGATCGACGTTTTCCGAGGTTGAGGAGCCGCCTTGCGTGCGCCAAGCGACGGTGGCGTCGAAGCTCCAGCCGTCATGCATGGCACGGATACCGACACCGGAGCCGGCCAACTTGCGCTTGGCTGCTGAATTTGCATCCCAAGGCTTCGCATTCGTGTCCGTTTCTCCCATATCGTGGAAAACGAAAGGTGTTACCTGGCCGATCGCATAGCGCAGTTCCAGCTGGGTGAACCATCCCTTGTCGCCAACGCCTTCTCCCAGCGGATAAGCGCGCACACCATAGAAACCACCGAGGTTGAATTTCTCGGAGGAATCCAGATTCTTGTCCGCCCATTGCCCGGAATAGCGCGCGTAGACGGTCACTGTGCCGAACACTTGCTGGATGCGGGCAATGTCCAGATTTACCTTGTTGAAGCTACCTTTGGTCTTTGCCGTTTCGCTATCCGTGGCCGTCATGTTGGCATCGAGTTTAAGATTTCCGGGAAGCCAGCCGAGCGAACCGTAGGTCACACCTCCGCCCCACAGCGTATCGCGCTTGTCGAACTGTAGCCCGACCGGAATGCCATCGCTGCTCTTGTTGCGAATGGTATGTGTGCTGTCGTAACGATCTTCAAGGTCCTTGTGCTGGTAACCCACTGTCAGCAGCACATTCGTGGCTTGCGAGCGAATCAGTGGATAGCTCAATCTGGCCGTCGCTACGTCCGCATAACCTTTGGCATTCAGCGCTGCAAACTGCGCGCCCAACTGATAACTGGTATGTGCAAAACCGACCTGACCGCGCAAGCCGGAAGCGCCCAGCGGCAATTCGTAATCCAGCGAGCCGAGCCACATATCCTTGTCGGTGTACAAGCCGTTCAGTGAAAGCTTGTCGCCGTACATGAACGGGCTGTTGGCATACAACGCGGCTCGGGCGCGATATTCGCCGGTGGAGCGTGCGCCGGTGTTGTCCACACCGGCCTCGCCGCTGATATACGAGGCACGCTCGACGTTCACCTCCAGATCAGCCTCGCCGAAGTTTTCACCGGGCCGAATGACCGGGCGGATTTTCATGCCCGGCTGATCGTCAAGTATCAGCAGTCTACGTTCGAGCACCTTGTTCTCGATTGGATCACCGCCGTTCAAGCCAAAGTCGAGGAAAGGCTGGGCCCCCGCCGGCAGCGTACCTTTTCCGGTAGCGCGAATGAGGCCATACCGCCCCTCGATGACATTGATTCTGAGGACACCGTCCTTCAGGTCCTGCGGCGGAAGGATCACCTGGGTGAATGGATAGCCGGCAGCGCGATACTGCGTTTCAATATTTGCAGTCAGGGCATTCAGGCCAGCCATGTCGAAAGACTTGCCCGACACTTGGCCAAGACCGGACAGCAGCGTGGCGCTATCCAGGGTCTTGTTGCCGGTAATTTCGACGGACTTGAGAAGCACGCTTACCCCGCCGGCCTCGGACGCCTTCGCCTTGATCGCGGGAAGCGCTGGCACAGCCCCGGCGTCAGAGGGCAAGGGCTGGGGCGGTACCGGCCCCTGCAGGGACGAGCCTGCCTGCGCAGCGGCTTGCGCCACGTATGCCATGAGTGCCAAGGCCAAGCACGTGCTGAATTTGTTCTTCTTCATGCCTATTCCTAACGATTGTTCAGCAAATCGAGCGTTACCGTGCGAGCAATGTTGATGCCGCTATCCACAACGAATACATCGAGCGGGCCGGAAGAGCTGGGTACTGTCACGTTGTTTACGTTGAGTTCCTGAGCTGCCTTGCGCTTGCCAGCCTCTGCCGGGGGATTGTCGGTGCGATCGGTGGCCAGTTTGCCTTCGGCCGAATCGTCACCCACGAAATTCAAGGTCGAGCGCGATACGGTTGGCTGCTCTCTGTTGCCTTCTGCGGCCAGGCGGCGCTCTTCGCCCGAGTTGCCAGCCTGGCTGCTAGTGCCGCTGCCGGTACGATTGCTTGTTGCATCTCCACCGGCGTTGCTTGATGTGCCATTACCAGCGGCAAGGTTGGTGTCAGCCGAATTGTTCGTCACGTCGGACAGTGCAGAACGAATGCCAGTGGTTTGCTCGCTACCACCCGCTGCTGGATTGTTCGGCTGAACGCCAGCGCCATTGCCAGCAACCTCTGTCGAGGTATTGCCGACAAAGTTAAGAGAAGAACGTCCTGCCTGCGCCTGATCGCCACTGGCACCGCTTTGCGCGACGGATCCAGCGCTTTGCCCGCCGCCGACAGGAACGTAGCTGAGGCCGCCAAAACTCGCCGGTCTGGCCGCTGCGCTCAGGGCCGACGAACCGTTGTCAATGAACGCGGGCACAATGATCGGGTTAGGCGGCGGGGGGGGCTCGTTACGAGCCAGGATGTCCAGCTTGCCGTCAACCGCGGTGATCGCATAATTGCTGTTGTTCAATCCTGCGTGAATGGCGTATTGCCCCAGACTTTCGCCGGAGGCCCTGGCGAGGCTGCCGGCAAGGCTGTCACCGGCGGCCAATGAGCCGCTGGCGATTTGGTACGTCAGCCCGGGATCGGTGTCGCCGATGAATTTCTGCTTGTCGTCTGCGGCAAGGGTGATTGCTCGGCGAGCAAGCGTCGCGGTATTGGTCGCCCCGGAGCCATCCAGCGCGCTACCGGCCGTGGCCGGCGTCGTGTTCACCGAACCGTCGAGCACGTAGTTGCGCAGATCGAAGGTACCGGTGCCGCTCAGCGAGACAACCTTGCTGGCACTGGCGACGTTCTTCGAATCCAGCGTCGCCGTGTTCAGGCTGATGCCTGAGTCTTGACCGACCAGGCCATAGCCCGTGATCGTCGCGCCGTCAGCCGTCGACACCGTGCTCGTGCCGTTGTAGGTGCCGGCTACAGCAACGCCCAGCGGGGCACGGACCAGCGTGGCATTGTTATGTGCCGTGGAGATGGTCGCGCCGCTGGTGGTCGTGTTGGTATTACCGCTGAGAATGTAGTTCGCCAGGCTGGCCGTGCCCCCCGTCAAGGCGGTGATGTAGTTGCTGCCGTTGCTGAAGACATTGGCGTCGTGCACCGACACCCCGGTCAGCGTGTCACCGCCGACCAGACCGTTGGTCGTGATCGTGGCGTTGCTCGAAGTAAAGCTGGTCGTGCCGTTGTACGTGCCATTGACGGCCACGCCCAAGGCGGCCCTGGCCAGGGCGGCGGTATTGGTCGCCCCGGAGCCATCCAGCGCGCTACCGGCCGTGGCGGGCGTCGTATTCAACGAACCGTCGAGCACGTAGTTGCGCAGATCGAAGGTACCGGTGCCGCTCAGCGAAACGACCTTGCTGGCGCTGGCCACGTTCTTCGAATCCAGCGTCGCCGTGTTCAGGCTGATGCCTGAGTCTTGACCGACCAGGCCATAGCCCGTGATCGTCGCGCCATCGGCTGTTGATAGCGTGGTCGTGCCGTTGTATGTGCCGCTCACTGCCACGCCCAGCGGGGCGCGGACCAGCGTGGCAACGCTGGTTGTGGTGCTGCTGGCTTTGCCGTTGATATCCAGCGTGGCGTTGTAAGTCTGGTTGATCGCGTAGTTGCGGATATCGGTGCTGCCGCTGCCGACCACGATTGATTTGACGAAATTGCTGCCGTTGGCATAGACGTTGGGGCTGTTTATCGTGGCACTGGTCAGCGCGGTGATGGTGTCGCTACCGAGCAGGCCGTAGGTGCTGAGCGAGGTCGGGGCGATGCTGGTGGTGCCGTTGTAGGTGCCGCCGATGGCAACGCCCAGTGGCGCCGCAGCGAGCGCAACCACATTGGTGGCGGCCGACCCGTCGGTTGCGCTGCCGGCAACGACCGACGAGGCACTGCCGAACGTGGCGCCGTTCAGAACGTAGTTACGGGCGTCGATGCCGCCATTGAGCGTAACCCCTGTCACCTTGGTGGCGCCGACGACATTGGCGTTGTCGAGCGTGAAGCCGCCCAGGGTTTGCCCATTGACCAGACCGGCGACACTAACGTTGCCGCCAGTGGTCAGGCTGCTGGTACCGTTATCCGGAACGCCGGAGGAGGCGGTAAAGCCGGTCGAGCCGTTGTAGGTGGGGGCCGCGGCAATTCCCAGCGGCGCTGGAGTGATGCTGACCGTGTTGTTGCTGGTCGTGATCGCGCTGCCAACCGTGCTGACGTTGTAAGTTGGCGTGCCAGCGTTGTATAAGGCGTAGTTGCTGGCCAGGAAGCCATTGCTACCGCTAGCGCCGGTGACGTACTTGTTAGCAGTGACGACATCAACGTTGGCATCGGAAACGGTCACGCCGGTGAGCCTTTCGCTTCCGACCAAGCCAGTGACTGCAAGCGTACCGCCGGTGCCAATCGTTCCGGCGCTGGCATTCGTGGCACCGCCGGTGCTCACGAAGGCATTGGTGCCGTTATAAACAGAATTGACTGCCACACCCAACGGTGCGGGGTTGATGAGGGCCGATACGGCGCCGCCCGTCAGCGTGTAATTGGATGCCTGGGTGCCGGTCAGCGACAGGCTCGACGAAGTCCATTGGGTATAGGTGCCGACGTTCTTGCTCGCTACGTCGGCGCTGCCAGCCAGCGCGATGCTGTCGCCACCGGCTACGCCGGCACCGAGGTTGAGTTGGCTGGCGCTGAAGGTCGTTGTGCCATCGTAATTCTTGCTGCCGCCAACGCCGATAACCGTCACGCCAAACGGATTGATCGTCGCGGTGTTCTGGGTGCTCCGTGCCGATAGCGACGGCAGGACGTAGTTGCTGGACAGGCCGACTGTACCGGAAGCACCGTTGGCGAGGGTCAGGCCGCCCAAGGCAGTCAGGAAGTTGCTTGTGTTGTCCGTCACCTGAGATGAATTTGCCGTGGCAGGGCCGCTACCGGTGAGCGCAAGCGTTTCCCCATTGACGCCGGATGCGGTGATCTGAGCGCTGCTGAAGCTGGCATCACCGTTGTAGGTTTTGACGGCGCTCAGCGTGGCCGTGGCCGGGGTAATGGTGTAGCTGGGTGAAACCGTGAAGTTGTAGCCCACGACGTAGGTGTTTCCGTTAGCCGTGTAATTGCGCGATAGCGAACTGGCCGACAGATTGGAATAGGCACCGACGTTGGCTCCAGGCGTGACATAAGAGGCCGAAGTAACGTTGGCGCTTGTGTAGCCGGATAGATTGGGATCCAGGATGCTGATGTTGCTGAATCCCAGATTGGATGCTGCCAGTGTGCCGTCATAGGCTTTTGTGCCCGTCAGTGTGGCCGATACGTAGACCGGCAGCGTCGACATATTGACGGCGTTGTAAGTGGCGTAAAGGTAGGAATTGTTGGCGCCGCTGACAAACAGCATGCCGCAATTTGGATAGCCGGTACGACAACCGGAGGTTGGCGGGCTGTAGGTGAAGGTGGCGCCCGTGAGGCCACCGTTCAAGATGAAAATCAGGTCGGCGACAGAATAGGCGTTGAAATAAATGTTACCTGCGAGACCGTTGGTCGCCATGTTCAGTGCGTAAGTCCCCGGTGTGTCGTAGGTGCTGCTACCTTCAATACGAATGGCGCCGGTAGTCGTGGAAGCGGAGATGGTCGTTTGCCCACCGCCGCCGCTCGGGTTGTCAATCTTTACGCCAAAGACCTTGTTGGAATTGCCACCGACACCGCCAACATACTTGCCGGAGATGTTGATATAGCCACCGTACGACGCCGTGGTTGCCGATGGCGCGTAATAACCGCTGTCGATCACTGCACTGGCGCCGACGTGCACGCCGGTCGTGTCGCTGTTACCGGCAACCGGTTGATTGGAATAACCGTTAATCGTGATGTCACCACCACGGGAGAGGATATTGGCGCTGGAGCCGATGGATACAGCCTCCTGACTCGCGGAGTAGTTCAGCGCATAGCCGATGCCGTGGGAAAGCGTTTGGGCGCCCGCCACGCTACCGCCGGCACCGCCGATGAGGATATTGCCGCCGTTTGAATTCAGCGTCTTGCCACTGACGATCTGCACGCCGCCCAAGGTTCCGGACGCATTGTTGGCGGCGCTCAGTTCGATATTGAGCGGTGCGCCGATGGAGGTGATCGAAGCATTGACCTCAATGTTGCGCTCTGCCAGGAAGGTCAGCGAAGTGGTGCCGGCAGCCGCGGTTTTGGTGATGTTGTCGTTAATGAAGATGTCGCCGCTGCCGCCGGCCGTGCCATAGCTCGCCGTTGAAATCGTTACGTTGTTGCTGTTGATCAGGCTGGTGAACGAAGCACCGGTTGCGTTGCCACCGCTTGCCGCGACTGTATAGTTGTTCGGATCGACCAGCAGGGTTCCTGTCTTGCCATAAGGCGCCAGGGTGGTGACGGCCAAGCCGTCTGCCATGTTGACGGTCATCGCGCTGGTTTCGATGAAGCCGCCGTCGCCCCCGCGCGGTGCGCTCGCATCCAGTGTGCCGCCAACGTTGAGCGTGCCGTGGCTCATATCCCCGATCAGGCGGATCTCGCCTTTTTCGCCTGTCGCCAGGGTCTGGGCTCGGACCGTTCCGGTGTTATTGACCGTAGCGCTGGTCAGTTCATTGACTGCCTTGGCGGTAAGGTAAATGAATCCCCCGTCCGCCTGAATGGCGCCGCCATTTTCCACCAGCGCATCCAGTGTTCCCTGGTTGACCTGAAGCTTGACCGGGCCGCCGAGATCAAGCGTCACGCTGCTGGCCGCTGCCATCAACACGTTGCCGCCGGTGGCTGCCAGATTGCCTTCGTTACTCACCTTGGCGGCGATCAGCGCGATGCTGCCACCCTTGCCGCCGTCTCCCACGGCAGTAATGTTGCCCTGATTCACAACGGCATTGCTGCTCGTACCGGAGAGCTTGTAGTTGCCGGCCATGAAATCGGCGGTACTCATGTTCAAGGTTGAGGCCAGCAGGCTGCCGACATTCACTTGGGCCGTCGGGGAAAAAAGCACCCCGTTCGGGTTGAGCAAAAATACCTGTCCGTTTGCTTTGATCGCCCCTTGAATGACCGAAACATCGGATCCAAGCACGCGGTTCAGCGCCACGGCATTCGCGCCGGGCTGAACGAAATTGACCTGGTAGCCTTGCCCAACGGAAAAGCTTTGCCAGTCGATTGCCAGCTTGCTGGAGGACTGGTTGATCGTCATCGCGTTGCCGCTCTGGCTAATGCTGCCAGTGCCAGCCACTACGCTGCCGCCTGTCGGCAAGGTTCCGGCAGCAAGCGCTTGATCCGCGCCGAGCAGCGACAAGCCAGCTGCCACCGCAACCGTCATGAGTTTTTCCGACTTGGTTTTGCCCCGACCTCGAGCGCATTCAGCCACGGCTTGCCACGTGTTTTTCACGTGATTCCAGACAACGCGATATGTGCGATTCACCTGTTATCCCTCCAGAACAGTCGGCGTCGGTGTAACGAGGTGCCCTCAATTTGAGTTGGACCCACCGATCTACCTTGGCAAGCCCAAAAACACCGGTATTCCAAAAACACAAAAATAGTTAGTTTGTCGTCACATTAATTGATATTATTATTTTTGGCAAATAGTGTGGCGTGTTGATCGTGGCATGTAGCTTCCACTTCGATGTTTTCTATCACGCAAATGCAAAAAATCTGCCTCTGGAAAGACAGATAGCAAAGGGAATCATCTGGGCTGTTTCGTTGTCAGAAGCCAGTCTTACGCTTGTGTCTCAGCCTGCGCAGTGTTGTTTGATACTTAAGAGTAGTTGCAAGTAATTCATATCTATTTTTATTGTAAAAATCATTAGAATTGCTGAATCGGATTTGTGAAACCCTCATCGCCACAACACTTTGACGAGGCATTCCCTGCAATGAGCAATGCGGAAAACGACCTTTCGAACGAACGATTGCATGATTTTTCTCGCAGTTCTGCTGACTGGTTTTGGGAAACGGATACTGATCACCGGTTTACCTATCTGTCCGATGATATTGAGTCTAAAGTCGGCGTCCCTATTGACTACTTGATGGGGAAAAGCCGCAGGGAACTGGCCACGCAACTCACTAACAATCCTCCCGGAGACTGGGAGAAGCACTTGGCCGCCTTGAATGCGCGAGAAGCTTTTCGGGATTTTGAATACTGCGCCTTAACGCTGGATGGCCTCGCCTATTGGTTCAGCATCAGCGGCGTCCCGTTCTTTGACGAACAGGGGGAATTTCGCGGCTATCGGGGGGTCGGGCGTGATGTCACCGAAACGCACTCGATGCAGGTTGAGCTGCACCGTTACCGGAGCCACCTTGAAGACGAGGTCAGAAGGCGCACGGAGGAATCATTGAAGGAGCGTGAACGCGCGATCTCAGCGTCGCAGGCAAAGTCGATTTTTCTCGCGAACATGAGCCATGAAATTCGTACGCCGATGAATGCGATCGTCGGATTGACGCATTTGTTGCGCAAAGAGATCACGGCGCCCGCACAGCTTGAAAAGCTCGCCCAGGTTTCGGCGTCTGCTGACCATTTGTTATCGGTCATCAACGATATTCTCGATATCTCCAAAATCGAGTCCGGCAATGCCGCCCTGGACGAACTGGATTTTGAGCTGGAAGGCATGATCCGGCGGGTTAGCAGCGTCATCGCACTGCGCGCCCAGGCCAAGGGACTGGAACTCATCGTCGATATCAGAACGCTACCGACTGTCCTGCATGGCGACCCCACCCGACTGAGCCAGGTCCTGATCAATTTTCTTGGCAATGCAGTCAAATTTACCGTGCAGGGGTCGATTACCTTGCGCGGCCAGATAGCGGCCGAAACGGCGACTGATATGGTTGTCCGATTCGAAGTCGAAGACACCGGCATCGGCATTTCGCCTGACGCACAAGAAAAAATCTTTGAGGCGTTTGAACAGGCGGATCAATCAACCACCCGTAACTATGGTGGAACGGGATTGGGGCTGGCGATTGCCAAGCATGCGGCGAAAATGATGAAAGGCGATGTCGGGGTGCGCAGTATGCCTGGCGTCGGCAGCGTATTCTGGATTACCGCCAGACTCGGGAAAGTCAATGTAGCCGGCCCGGAGTTCATCGTCCCGGAAGCAGTAGGCGTATCCACTTTGGTGGTAGACGACTTACCGTTAACGCAGGCGGTCCACTCTCAATTGCTCAAATGCATCGGCCTCAACCCGATAGCGGTGATGTCCGGTCAAGAAGCTTTAAGCGCTGTGCAGATTGCCGACCGCGAACTGCATCCGTTTGGGATTGCCTTTATTGACCTTCACATGCCCGACTTGAATGGCCTGGAAGTCATTGCGAAAATCCGAGCCTTGCCCTTGCGATACCAGCCGCATTGCGTTCTGGTCACTGCCGCTGGTATTCAAAGCATTGTCGACGAAGCCAAGTCAGTCGGATATGCGGCGGTTTTGCAGAAACCAGCCAGCCTGGCTGGCCTGCGTGAAATTGTCAGCCAGCTTCTGACAACACAGGGAAGCCAATTTCAATATCTGAAAGAAGAAAAACGTCCTTGCGAAGCCTTGCTTCGGGAACACAAAGCCGGTTGCCGCATTCTGCTGGTTGAGGATGAACCAATCAATCAAATGATCGCCCGCGAATTGCTCGAAGATGCTTCGCTGGTTGTCCACGTGGCGGACAACGGCCAACAGGCAGTTGAAATGGCGCTATCAACGCCTTCTCCTTATGACCTTATCCTGATGGACGTACAGATGCCGGTTTTGGACGGCATTGCCGCTGCCCACTGTATCCGCGAAAAGCGCCCGGATCTCCATACGCCCATCATAGCGCTGACGGCAAATGCGTTTTCTGATGACCGCCGCAAATGTCTGGCTGCAGGGATGAATGATTTTGTCTCCAAACCCGTTGATCCGGATGTTCTATTCGAGATCATCTGGAAATGGCTGTCAAAATAGGTACAGGTGTTCGTTTGGGCGCTGCTCGCCAATATTTTGTCGTCCTTGCCCACTCGTTACTGAACGTCAGGAAAGCAGTGAATTGCTGCCTGATTAGCAGCGTCCAGCCAATGCCCGTTATGGCCAAAAGCCTTCCTTTGCCATCGGCATGGGAGAGCCATAGATCGGTGGCCGACGTTCTATTACCGATTTGTCGCGCTACGTTTTGTCGTCCGCGCCTTCTTTTTCTCTCCCTCGCCAGTCGATGAACGGCCGGTCGCCGGCTTTGTCGGGTCAGCGTAGTCCAGCCAGATCAGCGTATCGATGTAGGACATGAATCCTTGCAGATAGTCAGGCGCGATGTCGCGCATGACTTGCAGGCTGCGCAGCACGAGGTGCTGGGAATTCATGGGGCCGGCGTTTTCCGGGGCTTGGGCGAGGGTTTGCGTGAGGTGTTGCTCGGTACTGAGCTTCGACCAGGTGTTGCGGAAGTAGGCGACAGACTTGAGTTCAGGAGTTTGTCGGGTGGGGCCGCTTGAAGCGGTGTGTGAATTTCGCAATGAATTCCGCTTGGCCGACGCATTCTCCGTCGCGGACTGCGCCGTTTCGGGCTGCTCATGGGCGTGCTGGCTGATATAGGCGAGCAGGTCGGTGAGCGGGCTGGCAGGATTTTTCGTGGTTATTTCAGTCAGCGGAACGGCCGGTCGGGCAGCCAGTTGATCGGCCAGGGCGTTGAGCTTGATGAGCAGCGGCTGGCGAATCGGCTCGGGCTGCGTGGCGGCACGGCGGGCCAACGCATCGATGTAGGCGAAGCGTACCGGATCTTGTTCGGCGGCACCGCTGGCGCGAAGGCCGTCGAGGCGGGTTTGCAGGTCGGCCGGAGTGCCTGTTGCTTCAGCCATTGCCTTCCTTGCCGGCCGGGTTGGTTTTTGGCACGGGCGCCATTTCGACGCGGCGGTTTCGGGCCCGGCCCTCGGCGGCAGCGTTATCGGCGACCGGTTGCTGCGCGCCGAAGGCGGCGGCGAAGATGGACGAGGCGGGCACGCCGTCGTCGATCAGCGTGCGGGTGACGGTCAGCGCGCGCTGGGCGGAGAGTTCCCAGTTGTCGGCGAACTGGCGGTTGCTGCCGCGCACCGGCATGTCATCGGTAAAGCCGCTGACCATCAGCATCTGTTCGCTGGCGCCGAGGTAGGCAGCGATGGGCTGAGACAGGCTCTTGAGCAGTTGTTTGCCTTCCGGCTGCAACTGGTCGGAGTTGAGCGCGAAGAGGACGTTGCCGCTGATGCCGATCTTGCCGTTGGTCAGCGTTACGCGGCCGGAGGCGAGCGGGCCGGCGAGGGCCTTTTCGAGCGCCATGCGGCGTTGTTCTTCCTGCTGGCGTTTCTGAATTTCGCTTTCGAGGCTGGTGACCAGTTCGAGCTGCACGCCGAGCACGCCGACCAATATGAGCACGAAGGCGCCGAGCAGGCCGGACATCAGGTCGCCGAAGACGGCCCAGATGGGCGTGCTGTGTTCGACGCTGGCGTCGATGTCTTCCATGCTCACGCCTCGCTACCCGCTGCGCGTTGCAGGTCGTCGACCATTTTTTTCTGCGACATGATGCTGAGGTCGATGATCTCGCGCGCCTGAGCAACGTAGTAGGCGAGTTGCTCGTCGCTGCGGGTGAGCGATTTGGCCAGCGCGCCTTCGATGCGCTGCAGCGCAATCATCATCTTGTCGTTGGATTCGCTGAAGAGCTTTACGGCATGGCCGAAAGCCTCGCCCAGGCTGGCGACTTCGAGGGCGCCGCCGGTGATGCTGGCGCCGATGTCGACCAGCTTGCCGGCTTCGCCTTCCACCTTGGCGGCAAACTGGCTGCCAACGCGCTCGAGCAGTTCGGCCGACGAGGCGACCAGCGCATCGATGGCGCTGCGCTGCTCGGTCGAGGCGTGGTTGATGGCATCGAGCAGGGCGCCCAGCGTTTCCATGATGCGGCTGCGTTCTTCAAGCAGGCTGTTGTCGCGGGCCATGCTGGCGGAGAGTTCATGGCGCAGTTGGCCGATGACCTCGGCGGCCGCCTTGGGTGCTTCGGCCGCGGTCTGCATCAGGCGGGTGACTTCGGCGATGGTCGTTTCGGCCTGGCGCTGGTGGGTAGCAACGAGGTCGCGGGCCGTGGCGCCGAGCGTTTGAGTGATTTGCTCCTGCTGCGCCAGCGTGGACTGGCCGGCCTGTTGCCACTGGGCTTCCATCTTGGCGGACATAGCGGTCAGGGTATCGGTGAAGGTGGCCTGGCGTGCTTGTTCGCCGGCCGACCACTCGTTCTGCCAGGCGGCCTGGGTGGTGCGCATGTCGGCGAGCAGCGCTGCGGTGCGCTCGACGAAGGTTTCGGCCAGCGTGCGCTGGGTCTGGTCCAGTGCCTGAGTGAGGCGCTCACTGGCTTGCTCGTGTTTGGCCAGCGCCCCGTTCCAGGTTTCGGAAACCGTTTGCACGGTGCCATCGAAACGCTGGGCTATGCCATCGAGCTGGCTGGCGACCTGCTGGGTCAGGGCGGTCTGCTGGGCCTGCATGCTCTGGGCGAAGGTGGTGTGGCTGGTGTCTACGGCATCCAACAGGTTTCGGGTGCGCTCGCTGAAGGTGTCGGCAACCTGGCTCACGGCCTGATCAAGGCGGGTGGTGACGCCGTCGAACTGGCTGGCGAGCGTGCTGGCCAGTTGCTGCTGGCTGGCGGCGGTGGTCTCGGCCAGCAAGCTGTGTTGTTGCGCCGCTTCGGTCTGCAGTCTGGCCTGGGTGCTGCCGACCGAGGCGAGCAGCGCCGCGGCACGTTGATCGAACGTGTTGGCGTAGGCGGTGAGCGCGTCTTGCAATTGCTGGTGCTGGGCGTCGGTGGCCTGTTCGTGGCGGTTCAGCGCGTGTGTCCAGGTGTCGCTGACCGTGCTGACGGTTTGTGCAAACTGGCCGGCGATGCCCGAGAGCTGGGTTTCCATGGTGCCGAACAGCTTGTCGTGCAGGCCGCGGGTTTCGTTGGCAATGCCTGTCATCGTGGCGGTGACCACCGGTTGGATGGTTTCTGCAGCGACCGTTGCACTGTCCCTCAGGCTGGCCTTGAGCGATTGATCAACGGACTGGGCGAGGTTGGCATAAAGCCCCCGGGCTTCGTCATGGAATCGCTGCTGGCCGGCCTGCAACTGGTCGCCGAGCTGGCGACTGTGGTCGGCCATCTGGGTCATCAAGGTATCGAGTTTGCCGACCAGGTCGGGCAGTACCTGGGCCTGCACCTGCAGGGCCTTGAAGGTTTCCTGGCGCTGGTAGTTGAGCGAAAAATCCCGCAACACGCTGGCTGTCTTGCTGTCGAGCAACTGGCCGACCTGCAGGCGCTCACGCCGGCAGAGGGCGGAGATCATGCCGAGCATGGCCGAGGTTGCAACGCCGGCGATGGAAGTGCCGAAGGCGACACCGAGGCCCTTGACCGGCGCGGCCAGCGCGGCGCGGATGGTTTGCAGGTCGGTGGTGCTTTCCAGCGCCAGTACGGCGCCGTTCAGCGTGACGACCATGCCGAGGAAGGTGCCGAGCATGCCGAGCAGGACCAGCAAACCGACAAGATAGGGGGTGATGCTTGGCCCCGGCAAGGCAACGCGTTCGCCTTCGATGCGCAGCCGGACGGCGTTTTGCAACGCGACTGGCACGTGTTGCAGCCATTCGCCGAGGTGGCCGATGTCGTCCGGAATATTGCCGAGCGCCCTGGCCAGCGCGGCGGTATTGGCGTGGAAGCTCCGCATTTCGAGGGCGCCGGCGATATAGACCATCGCGATGATGCAGGAGACGGCAAAAGCCAACGTGTGGCTGCCGATGTAGCCGATGGCGACCCAGACAACGGCAAGCAGGCCGAGGATGAAAGCGAAGAGACTGAGTTGGCGGTTCATTGGGGTTTCGTTTCGGTGGTTTCGCTGGCGCAGCCCAGTGCGGCGATCAGGCCGGTGACAGGCTTCAGGCGCAGTTCGAGTTCGGTGAGCAGCACGGTCTGGGCATCCTGGCAGAAGGCCTCGAGCCAACCGCCCGCCTGGGCCCAGGTGGCAGGGTCGTCGGTGCAGCCCTCGGACAGGGCTGCGCGGTGCTCGGTGTAGTACTGGTTGAAGCGCTTGGCGAGCATGATGGGGATGTTCGCCAGCAGGTTGCGCTCGCGGTCGGCCAGGAATTTCTCGAAGGCGGCGTCGAGCTCGGCCAGTTGCCGACCAGCGGCCGACTGACTGGCCAGTGCCTTGCGGGCGTTGGCGCGCAGGGCGGTGATGGCGGCGTTCATGTCGCGCTGGTGGGCGAGGTAGTAGCGGTGGTAGGGCGAAAAATCGGCGGCGTTTTCCGGTGTCGCGTTGGGCAGCGGCGTCGGAAACGGGATGCGCGCCGGGGTGTCTGTATTGGCGCTGAAGACACCGTCGTTGTGGATGGAATCGTTCAGGTTGCGGCGGAGTCGGGCCAGCTGAGCCGGCAGGTCGCTGTCTGCCTGGCCTGTGGACGTGCCTTTGCCGGCCTCGGTATTGAGGACCGAAAACAGCGTCAGCGCATCCGAAAAGTCCAGCCACTGCCCGAGCCGTTCGCCGAAATCGTATTTCGGATCAGGGGCTTCCGGGAGCGTGTCGGACAGGACGCGGACGAGGGCAGAGCGGTTGAAGGTGGCGCGTTGCAATTCACGCGACATGTTCATGACCTGGTTCGACGTCGAAAGGGGACGCAAGGCTACTACAACTTTGCGGCGCGGTCAGCGTTCGTGCGAACAGGACTCCGCTGATCGCACCGGGTACGCTTGCCTGGCGCGCGATTGTGGCCCTTGGCCAGTCGCCGGAATACTTTCGATTTGGGCCATCTTCTCCGCGTGGTCGATGGGGTTTAACCGGCTATCTCGGTACCGCAGCCAGCTGCATGGCGTTTCGATCGGCCAGGCATTCAGTCCGCAATGCACTCCTTCGTTGCACCGTCATCCTTCCGGTAGATCAGCCAGTAAATGCCACCGACGAACAATGCGCCACCCACCCAGTTACCCAGCGTCACCGCGACCAGATTGATCGCAAACTGATCAATCGGTATGTCTGCCGGCGCGATCTGAAGGTGGGCCAGGTCTTCCCAGAAGGATTGCGGCGCCCACCACTTGATGAACAGGCCGTAGGGAATGAAATACATGTTGGCCACGCAGTGCTCGAAGCCGGCTGCGACGAAGGCCGCAATCGGAAAGAACATGGCCAGGATTTTGTCGGTGATGCTGCGTGCCGCCATGGCCACCCAGGCGGCCAAACAAACCAGGACATTGCACAGAATGCCGAGGAAGAAGGCCTTGTCCGGTGCCAGGCTGCTTTTCGCCGAAGCCAGGTAGAGCGCGCTGGCCCCGACTTCTCCGTGACCAAAGGCATATTGCCCCGACAGAAATACCAGGGCAGCGACGCCCAGGGCGCCGACGAAGTTGCCGAGCCAGACGGTTGTCCATACCCGCAACATCCGGACGGTTTTCAGCCGGCCGCTGGCCCAGGCCATGACCATCAGGGCATCGCTGGTGAACAGCTGTGCCCCGGCAATGACCACCAGCATCAAGCCCAGCGAAAAGGTGGCGCCCATCAGCAGGCGCATCACGCCATAGGGCAAATGTCCCGCCGCGCCGGAGATGGTCACTGTGGCAAATAATCCTCCCAGCGCGACAAAGGCGCCGCCGAGCATGGACAAACAAAAGATGGTCCACAGCTTTTGCTTGGCTTTCTTGACACCGACATCTTCGGCGGCCAGGGCAACAGCATCAGGCAACAGCGGGTCGAGCGACAGTGCGGCGATCGATTCAGAATGCGGGGCAGTTTTGAGGCCGCCATCGGCATGGTGATGGTCGTGGCCGAAGTCAATTTTCTTGAGCATGGAAGGAAATCCGGAAAGGGGCCGTGGTCGTGCCATTCAATGCACCACCACGGCAACCCGTGATCAGCGACGTTGGCGACTCAGGCGTTACCCATCATCTGGCCCAGGACATTGATCGTGTGCTTGGCGATCATCATCTCTTCGTTGGTCGGAATGACGAAGACCGGCACACGGGATTCAGGTGCGGCAATGTAGTATTCCCGCTCCCTGTTGGCGCAGGGATTGAGCCTGACGCCCAGCCATGCCAGGCGCTCGGCGATCAGGGCCCGGATTTCCGGGGAGTTTTCGCCGATGCCCGCCGTGAAAACCAGGGCATCCAGCCCGCCCATCGACGAGGCCAGTGCGGCCACCTCCTTGGCAACCCGGAAACAGAACAGATCGACCGCCTTTTGGGCGTTGGGATCTTTCGACTCCTGGAGCACCTTCATGTCATTGCTGATGCCGGAGACGCCCAGCAGGCCCGATTGCTTGTAGAGCAGGTCTTCGATGGCTTCGAGGTCCATCTTCTTCTCGCGCATCAGGTAAAGGATGACGCCAGGGTCGATGCTGCCTGTCCGCGTGCCCATTGGCACGCCATCCAGGGCGGAGAAGCCCATCGAGGTATCGACGCTGCGTCCCCCCTTGACGGCACACAGGCTGGACCCGTTGCCCAAGTGGCAAATGACGATGTTGCCTTCCGCCAGATCCGGCCGGCTGTCCAGCAACTGGCTGGTGACATACTCGTAGGACAGGCCATGAAAACCATAGCTACAGACGCCCTCGTCGGTCAGTTCCTGCGGCAGGGCGAAAGTTCGTGCCAGCCAGGGCTGAGTGCTGTGGAAGGCGGTATCGAAGCAGGCCACCTGATCCAGATCGGGAAAGTTCCTGGCCAGAATGCGCATCGGGGCCAGGTTGTGCGGCTGATGGAGCGGCGCCAGGGGCACCAAGCCATCGAGTTCCTCCAGCAACTTCGGACCGACCCGCATCGGTCGGCCAAGGTTGCGTCCGCCATGGACCACGCGGTGCCCGACGGCGACAATCTCGTCGTCCACCAGGGTCGTGCGTATCCAGTTCAGCACATATTGCAGCAGGGTATCGCGGCAGGCGGAATCTTCATCGTTCCACGTATGGTCGGCCAGCAGGCGATGGTCGGCCCCCTTGGCCTGGAACCTGGCAACGCGGCCAATGCCGGAGATTTGTCCCGAGAGGAGGGTTTCCAGATCATCGGTCTGCGAGTGCTGGCGGAAGGCGGAAAATTTCAGGCTGGACGAACCGGCATTCAGAACCAGGTAGGCGGGCTGTTTGGCATGCATGATGAGCTCCTCACTTGATCACGGGCGCATGGCGCGCTGTGCGATTGGCGGCGGCCAGGAGTGCAGCCACGGCGCAGGAAGCCAGGCGGCTGCGCAGGTTGTCGGCCCGGCTGGTCAGGATGATCGGCACCTTGGCACCGAGGACGATGCCAGCCGCGTCGGCATTGGCCAGGAAGGAAAGCTGCTTGGCCAGCATGTTGCCGGATTCGAGATCGGGCACGAGCAAGATGTCGACCACGCCAGCAACCGGCGAACAGATCCCCTTGGTCTTCGCTGCCTCGGCCGATATGGCGTTGTCGAAGGCGAGCGGGCCATCGAGCACGCCACCGGTAATCTGGCCGCGATCGGCCATCTTGCACAACACGGCCGCTTCCAGTGTGGAGGGAATCTTCAGGTTGATGTTTTCAACCGCAGACAGGATGCCCACGTTCGGTTTCTCGACACCGAGCGCATGGGCCAGGTGGATGGCGTTCTGAACGATATGTACCTTGTCTTCCAGGGTCGGGGCGATGTTGATGGCGGCATCGGTGATCATCAGCGTGCGTTCGTAAGTCGGCACGTTCATCACGAAGACATGGCTGATCCGCGACTTGGTACGCAGGCAGTTTTCCTTGCGGACCACGGCGCCCATCAGTTCATCGGTATGCAGCGAGCCTTTCATCAAGGCCTCGACCTCGCCGGTGCGGGCCAACTGCGCGGCGGTTTCGGCCGCATCCGGGCCGAATTCGGCATCGACCAGACGGTAGGGCGAGATATCGATGGCGAAGGTCGCGGCGATCTCCCGGATCAGCTCGGCCGGACCGACCAGGATCGGGTCGATCAGGTTGGCCTGGGCGGCTTCGACAGCACCGCGCAGGGCGCTCTCATTGCACGGATAGACCACGGCGGTCGGCACCGGGTCCAGCGCAGCGCACTTCTGCAGCAGCGCATCATGCTGGTCGTGGTGAATCAGTTGCACTTCCGGCAGCTCCTGCGTGTCCTGATGCACTTTCTGGGTCGGTGCCGCGACCTTGGCGGTACCCGTCACGATGACTTGGCCATCCTGATTGACGCAGACGCAGTCGAGGATGACTTCTTTGCTTTCGGTGTGTTTTTCGATGACCGTGACGGTGGCAGTAATGATGTCGCCCAAGCCGACGGTGTGCAGGAAATTCAGATCCTGCCCCAGGTAAACCGTACCTGAGCCAGGCAGCTTGGAGCCAAGGACGCCCGAGACCAGCGCTCCGGACCACATGCCGTGGGCGATGATCTTGTGATGTCGCGTCTTGGCGGCATATTTTTCATCGAGATGGACCGGGTTGCTGTTGCCCGAAACGGTGGCGAACAGTTCGATGTCATCCATGGTCAATTGGCGCGACATGCTGGCCGATTGGCCAATCCTGATTTCGTCGAAGGGGACGTTGTCGTAACCTTCGGCGATGACTTCATTGGTGGCAGGCGTTACCGGCGTGCCGGTAACCAGGCCAATTTTTGTTGCAAGTTCTGTCAACACGCTATTCTCCAGATGCTTCATAGGTCATTCGCTACCGGCCGGCTCGTGACGCTCAGTGAGCCAACAGCCCGGCGGCGCGAAATATCTCGCGGGTTTGTTCGATCAATGCTTCGGAGGGCGGCTGGACGCGCTCCAGGCGATAATCCTGGCCACGGTCCCGCCATTTGTGCTCGCCCAACTTGTGGAAGGGCAGGACATCGACCCGCTCGACATTGCCCAATTGGGCGGCGAACCGGGCCAGTGACCTGATGTCGTCCAGCTTGTCGGTCAGCCCGGGAACCAGGACATAGCGCAGCCATACGGCCTTGTTCAGCGACGCCAGATCCTCGGCAAACTGGATCGTCGGTTTCAGTTCGGCGCCGGTCAGCTTGCGATAGGTGCGCCCGGTGGCCGCCTTGATGTCGAGCAGGACCAAATCGACGTCGGCCAGCAATTCGGCATCGGCCAGCGACCCCAGGTAGCCCGAGGTATCCAGCGCCGTGTGCAGACCCATGGCCTTGCAGCCGCGCAGGATGGCCTTGCAGAATTTGGGCTGGACCAGCGGTTCGCCACCGCTCAGCGTGACGCCTCCCTGGCTGCGAATGAAACCGCGGTAGCCGGCGATATCGGCCAGCACGTCCTCAACAGGGGTTAAGGTTCCGTCCTGGCGATGCCAGGTGTCCGGGTTGTGGCAATACAGACAGCGCATCGGGCAACCGGACAGAAAGAGCACGTAGCGAATGCCCGGGCCATCGGCCGTGCCAAAGGTTTCCGTGGAATGTACCCAGCCTTCCAGGGTCGCCTTGGCGGCCACTACCCCCGAAGAGGTAGCGGCCGAGCCATGCAGGGTTTGATTAGTGGGAGACATGGAAGGTGCGGCTGATCACGTCCAGCTGCTGCTCGCGGGTGAGCTTGACGAAGTTCACCGCATAACCTGATACCCGGATAGTGAGTTGCGGGTACAACTCCGGGTGATCCATGGCGTGCATCAGCGTTTCACGATCGAAGACATTCACATTGACGTGGTGACCGTTGCTCGCGAAATAGCCATCGAGCATGGTCGCCAGATTGCCCACTCGTTCCTTCTCCGTCGGGCCAAGCGCACTGGGCACGATGGTGAAGGTGTAGGAAATACCGTCCTGCGAGCAGCCGTAGGGCAGCTTGCAGACCGAGGCCATGGAGGCCAGTGCCCCCTTGTGATCCCGGCCATGCATCGGGTTGGCGCCCGGCGCGAAAGGCTGGCCGGCCTTGCGTCCGTCCGGCGTGTTGCCGGTCTTCTTTCCGTAGACCACGTTGGAGGTGATGGTCAGCACTGACATGGTCGGTACGGCATCGCGATAGGTCCGCTCGCGACGCAGATAGCCCATGAAGGTCTCGACCAGCCAGGTGGCAATCGAATCGACGCGGTCATCGTTGTTGCCATAGGACGGGTAGTCGCCTTCGATGCGGAAGTCGCTGGCCAGCCCACGCTCGTCGCGCACGACATGGACTTTGGCGTGACGCATGGCGGAGAGTGAATCGGCGACCACCGACAGGCCAGCAATGCCGCAAGCCATGGTGCGCAGGATGTCGCGGTCGTGCAGCGCCATTTCAATGCGCTCGTAGGCGTATTTGTCGTGCATGAAGTGGATGGTGTTCAGCGCCTTCATATAAACGCCGCTCAGCCATTCCATCATGGGCAGGAACCTGGCGACGACCTCGTCGTAATCCAGCACCTCGCCGACGATAGGCTCAAAGGTCGGGCCGACCTGCTCGCCGCTGATTTCGTCGCGACCGCCATTGATCGCGTAGAGCATGGCTTTGGCCAGATTGGCCCGGGCCCCGAAGAACTGCATCTGCTTGCCGATGCGCATGGCCGAGACGCAGCAGGCGATACCGTAGTCGTCGCCCCAGTGCGGGCGCATCAGGTCGTCGTTTTCATATTGCAGGGAGCACGTCTCGATCGAGGTCTTGGCGCAGAAATCCTTGAAGCCCTGGGGTAATTTCTCGGACCACAGCACCGTCAGGTTGGGTTCCGGGGCGGGGCCCAGGTTGTTGAGGGTGTGCAGGATACGGAAACTGTTCTTGGTGACGAGCGGCCGGCCATCATCACCGACACCGCCGATCGATTCGGTGACCCAGGTCGGGTCGCCCGAGAACAGCTGGTCGTATTCGGGGGTACGCAGGAAGCGGACGATGCGCAGCTTGATGACCAGGTCGTCCATCATTTCCTGGGCCTGCGCTTCGTCGATCAGGCCAGCGGCCATGTCGCGTTCCATGTAGATGTCGAGGAAGGTCGAGATGCGGCCGATCGACATGGCGGCACCGTTCTGTTCCTTGATCGCCGCCAGGTAGCCGAAGTAGGTCCACTGCACGGCTTCCTGGGCATTGGCCGCCGGGCGACCGATGTCGAACCCATACTTGGCGGCCATCTGTTTCAGCTCGTCGAGGGCGCGATATTGTTCGCTGACTTCCTCGCGCAGGCGGATGATGCTTTCGGTGAATTCGGCGCTATCCAGTTCATGGAATTCCGCTTTCTTGAACTTGCGCAGGGCATCGACGCCGTACAGGGCGACACGGCGATAGTCGCCAATGATGCGGCCACGCCCATAGGCATCGGGCAGGCCGGTCAGGATGGCCGATTTGCGTGCCTTGGCGATTTCCGGCGAATAGACGTCGAAGACGCCGCTGTTGTGATCCTTGCGATACTTGCTCCAGATCTCGGCCACGGTCGGGTCGAGCCTGAAACCGTAAGCCTTGAGGCCGCCTTCGACCATGCGCACGCCGCCGTTCGGCATGATGGCGCGCTTCAGGGGCGCATCGGTTTGCAGGCCGACGATGATTTCACTGTCGCGATCGATATAGCCTGCGTCGTGGGCGGTGATGGTCGAGGGGCGGTCGGCGGAAACATCGAGAACGCCCTTGGCCTGTTCCTGCTTGAGCAACACTTCGAGTTTGGCCCAGAGGGCAGTGGTACGTTGGGTCGGGCCCTGCAGAAAGGCGCTGTTGCCGGCGTAAGGGGTGAAGTTGGCCTGGATGAAGCCGCGGACATCGACGGAGGTCTTCCAGTCGTTACCGACAAAACCTTCCCAGGCATCGGCCCGGCTGGTGATCTTGGTCATGGTGTTCATGTGCTGCTCCTTGCGATTGGAATTTCTTGTGGTTTCCGGTTGGCGCCGACCGGGTAGGCCGGCGCCGTCACTGCACGGAGAAGCGGCGGGTAGCCGCTTGCTGCGTTACTCAGGCGGGACTGACAGTCAGGGCTGACGGGATGCTGTTCGATTCGCCGCGGGCCTTCCACAACACCACCCAGCGCTTGAGCGAGGCGGCCATGATGACGAAGCCGAGGACCAGCATGACCGAAGCGATACCAGCGTTGAACAGGTTGTAGCCCTTGCCGGCGCTATTCAGATAGACGTTGGAGATCATCCAGTAGCCGGCGTAGTTCACCGTGACGAACAGGTAAGCGAGCGGGATCAGGCAGGTCAGGATGTAGATACGCTTGCTGGACAGACGGAGCACGATGGTGGCGCCGATCATCAGGCCGATGGAGGCCATCAACTGGTTGGAGACACCGAACAGGGCCCAGACCGAACCGATGTCGCCGGAGAGCAGCAGGTAGCCCCACAGGACGCAGGCGATGATGCTGGCGATGATGGCGGCGGGCAGGGAGTCCAGGCGCTTCATGAACGGGAAGAAGTCGCCGAGTAGATCCTGGATCAGGTAGCGTGAGACACGGGTGCCGGAATCGACTGCCGTCAGGATGAAGACCGCTTCGAACATGATCACGAACTGGAAGAAGTAGGCGGCCAGGTGGCTGAACCAGGAGATCTTGGTGAAGATGTAGGTCATGCCGACGGCCAACGTCACGGCACCACCGGTGCGACCGTAGAGGTCGATGCCCATGGCTTCGCTCAGTTGCGGCAGATCGACGACTTGCATGCCCAGGGTCTTGAAGACTTCCGGCGTCGAGTTGATGGCGAAGTAGTCGGCCGGGTGCAGCGAGGTGGCGGCAATCAGGGCCATCACGGCAACCAGGCATTCGGCCAGCATGGCACCGAAGGCAACCGGCTGGATGTCGCTCCACTTATCAACCAGCTTGGGCGTCGTGCCGGAACCGATGAAGGCATGGAAACCGGAGATGGCACCGCAGGCGATGGTGATCGAGATGAACGGCCAGACCGAACCCTTGAGGATGGGGCCGCCGCCGTTGATGAACTCGGTCAGGGCAGGGAACTGGATGGTCGGGTTGATGACGACGACGCCGACGATCAGGGCCAGGAATACGCCAACCTTCATGAAGCTGGACAGGTAACCACGGGGGGTCAGCAGCATCCACACCGGCAGCGCCGTCGCGAAGAAGGCGTAGATCGGCAGGATCCAGCAGACGGTGGTCTTGTGCAGCGTCAGCCAGTCGCCGAGCAGGGTGCCCTGCAGGTGCGGGCCGGCAGCCACCGAGGCCATCACGGCGGCAACGCCGACGTAGGTGGCCCACTTGGACGAACCGACATAGCGTTCATAGAGACCCAGGGCGATGGCAATCGGCACCGTCATGAAGACAGCGAACGTGCCCCAGGCATTGCGTTCCAGCGCATGGACAACCACGATGGAGAGGCCGGCCATGGTGATGGTGATGATGAACAGCATGGCGAGACCCGTACTCCAGCCGGCGACCGGGCCGAGTTCGGCCTTGGCGACTTCGGAGAGTGACTTGCCCTGGTGCTTCATCGAGGCGAAGAGCACGACGGTGTCGTGTACCGCGCCGCCGACCACGGCACCGATCAGCAGCCAGAGGAAGCCTGGCAGGTAACCGAACTGGGCGGCGAGGACCGGACCGACCAGCGGGCCGGCGGCGGCAATGGCGGCGAAGTGCTGGCCGGCATTGACCCATTTCTTGGTCGGCACGTAGTTCTTGCCGTCCTCGAGCTCGTGCGACGGGGTGATTTCCTTGTCATCGGCAGCCAGTACTTTGCGCACGAAGAATATCCCGTAGAAGCGATATGCCAGGGCCAGAATGCAGACTGTCAAGACTACGAAGTAGATGGCTTGATCCATTTTTCGTCCCTCCAGGTAGTGTTGAATGGAATGTTCTACACGGTGAATATTAGGAGTCGGCAAGCAGAGGTTCCCGGCTTTCCCGGGAGCGGTTGCCGGTTGACCCCGAGCGGCGGATTGGCCAGGGTCAGCGGTTGGGGGATCTGGCAAACAGATCGAATTTGTCGGCCAAAACACCTGTTTTCCAGCCGGGAACGAGCTGGCAACTGCCGATCTGCGGACTTTTTCGGGTATTTCCTGCATTTCGGGCGACGTTTTTCCGCCAACGGTCGCCAGGAAGGGGCGAACGGTCGCCGAGCGGGGGCAAGCGGTTTTATTCAGCCGCTTTGCCCGGTCTGAAATCTCGGTCCGCCACGGTTTTTCCAGTGCCGCCGGTTGCTGCCCGGCAGCCTAGCTGCCACTATTGGGGAAACGTCGCCGCCGCGCGCGGTGCAACAGAGGCAAGTCCCATGTTCTTCGAATCAATCACGCTCAGTCTGACCTTGCTGCAGCAGACCTGCGTATATCTGGTGATCGCGTACCTGCTCAGCCGGACCCGCATCTTCATCCCGCTGATGCACGTCACCATTCGCCTGCCACACCGGGCGACCTGCTACGTGGTGTTCTCGCTGTTCTGCATCATGGGCACCTACCTCGGCCTGAAGATCGACGATTCGATTGCCAACACGCGCGCCATCGGCGCCGTGCTCGGCGGCATCCTGGGCGGCCCGTCGGTTGGCCTGGCGGTCGGTTTCACCGGCGGGCTGCATCGCTATTCGCTGGGTGGTATTTCGGCCCAGGCCTGCATGATCTCGACCATCATCGAAGGTCTGATCGGCGGCATGTTCCACCGTCACATGATGCAGCAGGGCAAGGTTGGTGCCATTTTTCAGCCGCTACCGGTGGCGCTGGTCACCTTCGTGGCGGAAATCGCCCAGATGCTGACGCTGTTGTTGCTGGTCAAACCCTTCTCGGTGGCTTTCCACCTGGTCGAACAGATCGCCGTCCCGATGTGCCTCGCCAACGCCCTGGGGGCCGGACTGTTCATGCGCATCCTGCTCGATCGCCGGCAGTTGTACGAACGGCAATCGACGGTGTTCTCGACCAAGGCCCTGGCCATCGCCGCCCGGGTCGAGGGGGTCTTGCGCGACGGCTTCAACATCGATACCAGTGCACAGGTGGCGCAGGTACTGTATGAGGAAACCGGTGTCGGCGCTGTGGCCATTACCGATACCGAACACCTGCTGGCCTTCATCGGCATCGGTGCCGACCACCATATCCCGGGAACGCCGATCAGTTCTGTGCTGACCCGCCAGGCAATCGAGCGTAACGAGGTGGTTTACGCCGACGGCAATGAAATCGCCTATCGCTGCTCGATCAACCCGAAATGCCCGCTCGCCGCCTCGCTGATCATCCCGCTGGTCGGCGAAGATGGGCGGGTGATCGGTACCATCAAGCTCTACGAACCGCGCAGCCGTCTGTTCTCGACCATCAACCGGACGCTGGGCGAAGGCATCGCCCGGTTGCTCTCCAATCAGATCCTGGCCGGCCGCTACATGCGCCAGCGCGAAATGCTGGCGCAATCGGAAATCAAGCTGTTGCATGCCCAGGTCAATCCGCACTTTCTGTTCAATGCGCTGAACACGCTATCGGCCGTCATTCGGCGCGATCCGGAAAAGGCCTGTCATCTGGTGCTCAATCTGTCGACCTTCTTCCGCAAGAACCTCAAGCGGCCGAGCGAGGAGGCCGCCCTTAGCGAAGAAGTCGCCCACGTCGCGGCGTATCTGGAAATCGAACAGGCCCGCTTCCTCGACAAGCTGGAGGTCGAGTTCGACATTCCGGACCATCTCAAGCATGTCCGCATGCCGGCATTTTCATTGCAACCGGTGGTCGAAAATGCGATCAAACACGGCACCTCGCAACTGCTGGGCGTTGGCCGGGTGCGTATTTCGGCACGGGAAGAGGGCGACGATCTGCTGCTCTGCGTCGAAGACAATGCCGGCCTCTATGTGCCATCGACCGACAGCGGCGGACTCGGCGTCAATCTAGTTCGTCGTCGTATCGTCAATCGCTATGGCTCGCGTTACGGCATGGAAATCGAGTGTGAACCCGAAGTTTGCACGCGAGTGACCCTCCGCTTACCGATCCCGCCCAGCGACTGTCGGCCCATCCAAGGAGCAAGCCTTGAACGTATTGATCATTGACGACGAAACCCCGGCCCGCGAGGAAATCGCCCGTGTCCTGGCCAAGGAGCCGGATATTGTCATCCTCGGCGAATGCGCCAACGCCATCGACGGTCTGTCGGCAATCAACCGGCTGCATCCGGAAGTGGTGTTTCTGGATATCCAGATGCCGCGCGTCAGCGGCCTGGAGCTGTTGAGCATGCTCGATCCGGAAAAGATGCCGCGTATCGTTTTTCTCACTGCGTACAACGAATACGCCTTGCAGGCCTTCGATCAGGATGCCTTCGATTACCTGCTCAAGCCGATCGATCCAGCGCGGCTGGAGATCACGCTGCAGCGCCTGCGCCGCGACCGGGCGCCAAATGAGGCTTTGTTCAAGGCCGCTGCGCCGCTCAAGCAGATTCCCTGTCCGGGTCATCAACGGGTGCAACTGGTCAAGGTCGATAGCGTCGAATATGCCTATTCCAATACGACGGGGGTGTACGTCGTGACTCAGGATGGCGCCGAGCATTTCACCGAATTGACCCTGCGCACGCTGGAAGAAAAGACACCGCTATTGCGTTGCCACCGGCAGTACCTGGTCAATCCGGAGCAGATCCAGGAAATCGTATTTCAGGATATCGGTGGCGCCGAGATCGTCACCCACGGTGGTCGTCGGCTACCGGTCAGCCGGCGCCTGTTTGGCGAACTCAAAGAGCGCCTCGGTTTATCCTGAACGCCTCTCTGGCGCCCGCTTCAGTGGGCGCCGAGCAAGCGGCTGAAGATGCCGAAACCGCTGAAGCGGGGACGGGGTTCCTCGATCCGGCCGTTCGGCGTCAGCCGATTGATGGCGTGGGGTAGCGCTTCCGCGAGGATGGCACTGGCTTCGTCGGCTTCGAGATCAAGGCGGCGGGCCAGGCGATGGTAGGCCTTCTCGCCGAGTGCCTCGCGGACGGCGCAAATCGGCATTTCAAGATTGTCGCCAGTTCCGATCCAGGAACGTAATTGGCGCTCCAGCCCGCCTTGGCGGAAGCGCTCGGCCAGCGTCGGCAAGCCGCCATCATGATGTTCGATCAGTTTCATCAGACTGTTCACCAGCCGGCTATTGGCGCCGCCGGCGCGTTGTGCGTTGCGCGCCAGCTGGATGGCCATTTCCTCAAATTCGCAGCACATCGGCGTCTCCAGAAATATTGTGGTTGGGGTGCTGGATGCTCTGCGGCATCCGTTGCTGTTGCGAAATTACAGGGAGAAATTTTGGGTGTCCAGCTGCGAGTCATTGATTTTATTGAATATTGACTCGTTATCCAGCTCTTTTTGCCTGGCCGGATACCGTTCAATCCGGCTATCCGACCGTTCGCGATCGGTTTTCTGCCGTTGCTGTGAAATCAGAAAAAAGTCACTTTTCCCCCTTTTTTGGGGTGGTTTTTACTGGTTTCGGCAAGGCTTGATCTCGGAAAGACAAGGACAGTAGTATTTCCTGGTCACTGCTCAGAATCGCCCTTGGAACTTTTCTGCCCGCTCCGGCTCTATTGCGGGCATTTCCACATCAGATACCCTCCCGGAGTTAAGTCGTGCAAAAGGTCATTGAAGGTTTCTTGAAGTTTCAGAAGGACGTCTTTCCGGAAAGAACGCAGCTATTCAAGCAATTGGCGCAGCAGCAGAACCCCAAGGTGCTGTTTGTGACCTGTTCGGATAGTCGGGTGGTGCCGGAATTGTTTACCCAGCAGGAACCCGGCGATCTGTTCGTCATTCGTAACGCGGGCAACATCGTGCCATCCTACGGGCCCGAGCCGGGCGGTGTTTCGGCAACCGTCGAGTATGCGGTATCTGTCCTTCAGGTCAGCGATATCGTGATTTGCGGTCATTCGAATTGTGGGGCGATGGCGGCAATTTCCAGCTGTCAATGCCTCGATCATCTGCCGGCGGTCGCCCACTGGTTGCGCCACGCGGATTCCGCCAAGGCCATCGTCGCTTCGGAGACGTACGCGACCCAGCAGGAGAAAGCGGATGCGCTGGTTCGCCAGAACGTGATCGCCCAGCTCGCCAATATCCGCACGCATCCGTCGGTTGCGCTGGCCCTCGCACAGCGCCGCCTGAACCTGCACGGCTGGGTGTACGACATCGAGAATGGGGTGATCGATGCCCTCGACGGTGCAAGTTCGAGTTTCGTGCCGCTATCTGCCAATCACCAGGTGGTTGCCACCTAGCGCCAACCACCGAGGTGGCCAGTTCCGGCATGAAGCGGTGGCGAAAACGGAATCTCTTCATCACCGTACGCTGCGGCAGCCTGTTTGCAGGATAAGGATGCGCGGTGAAACGCAATTCGCTTATGTTTTTCATGTAATTGAAACGCGCGGGCGGCTCTGTGCGCCAGCACACAGAGCCGCCGATCCGGAAGGCGTAGCCTTGGCGCCAACTGTCGAAAGGGCAGGTGTGGCATCGGGGATGTATGAACAAGAAGATGGTTGTGCTTGCGCTGGCCTTTTTGCCACGTTTGGTCATGTCAGCGGAGCCCCTGGCCGGGTGCGCTGCCGAAGCGGATGACCGCTTGCGACTGGCCTGTTATGACAATGCCTACAAGCGATTGAAAGCAGGGAGCGAGACGGTCAGCGATGCCCAGGTCGATGCGCAGGTGGCGACCAGCGACAGCCAGCGTGAATCGTCAGTCATGTCGAAAACCTGGGAACTGGGGCCGACCGACAAGCGCAATACCTTTGTCGTTCGAACCTATCTGCCCAACTTCCTGCTTCCGCTTCACTACACCTCGAACATCAACCGTACGCCGCATAGTCCGACCCAGCAGGCTGGTGCGGCCAATAGCGGCTACCGCAGTATCGAAGCCAAGCTGCAAATTTCATTGCGGGCCAAGGTCGTCGAAGACCTTCTTTTGCCGGGCGCCGACCTGTGGGCTGCCTACACCCAACGCTCGCTTTGGCAATTGTGGGATGCCGGTGATTCCTCGCCATTTCGCAGCACCGATTACCAGCCGGAAATGATCTATGTCGTGCCGGTACCCGAGAAATTCGGGAGGCTGCCACTGGGCTGGAACCTGCGCATGCTTCAGCTGGGTTTTGCCCACCAGTCGAACGGACAAAGCGATCCGCTTTCCCGTAGCTGGAACCGGGTCACCATGGGCGCCGGTTTCGAGCACGGCGACTTCACTCTTCAGATTCGTGGCAATCAACGGATTCGCTTGCAGGGCAAGGATGACAACCCGGATCTCGCGGATTACATCGGGCGGGGTGAGGTCAATATGGCCTGGTTGCCCGGTACTTCGACGCTCGGCCTGACCTGGCGAACCAATATGAAGTCGGCCAGTCGCGGCTCGCTGCAACTTGACTGGACCTACCCGGTATTCGCCAATCAACCGACCGGACTGCGCTGGTATGCCCAGTTGTTCCATGGCTATGGCGAGACCCTGCTTGACTACAACCAGCGGCAGACCAGCCTGGGGCTGGGGTTGACGCTGTTTCAGTTCTGACTCGCTCTTCAATGCGTACCCGATTATCAAGCCGACATCCTGAAATGCACCGGACAACGCGGATCGGCTGGCTGCGTGCGGCGGTGCTTGGCGCCAACGACGGCATTGTGTCCACGGCCAGTCTGATCCTGGGTGTTGCAGCGGCCGGCGTGGATGCCAAGGCGATCCTGATTTCCGGTGTTGCGGGACTGGTAGCCGGTGCCTCATCAATGGCTGCCGGTGAATATGTCTCGGTCAGTTCCCAGTCGGATACCGAACGCGCCGATTTGACACGTGAAAAAGAGGAATTGGCGAGTGATCCTGCGCATGAACATGCGGAGATGGCAGCGATTTACGTCAAGCGTGGTCTTGATCCTGCGCTTGCAGCCGCGGTGGCCACGCAACTGACGGCGCACGATGCGCTGGGCGCGCATGCCCGCGACGAGCTTGGGATTACCGATATTTCGACCGCCCGGCCGCTCCAGGCGGCACTGAGTTCGGCGCTGGCATTTTCGCTGGGGGCCGCATTGCCGTTGTTGGTGGTATTGCTGGCACCGAGTCATTGGCTGGCCTGGGCGGTGGCGGGAAGTGCATTGCTGTTTCTTTCTGTTCTAGGGGCACTATCCGCCGCCGTCGGTGGTGCTCCGGTGCTCATGGCAACCCTCCGGGTGACCCTCTGGGGCGCGCTGGCGATGGCCATGACCGCTGGAATTGGCGCCTTGTTCGGGGTCAGTGCTTAAGTCGGCTGGCGCTCATGGTGAGGCGTTTTTTCCTTATGTGCGCCAAGGGACAGATGGCTTGGCGCCGAGCCCATAAGCTGGGTTCATCCGATCCCATTGCAGCCATTGCTGCGGGAATCGCCGCCGCAGTCACGCTGCGCGATTCCGGTGAAGAAAGCGGCATCACCTGCCGCGGCGAAACGAATCACTTCCATCAAGGAACAACATGAACAAGTTCAACATCAACGTAGCCGCACTTGCAATTGCTCTGGCTTTCAGCACCGGCGCCATGGCTGAAGGTATGTCAAAAACCGAGTACAAGGCCGCCAAGGACAAGATTGGTGCCGAGTACAAAGCCGCCAAGGCAACCTGCAGCTCGCTCTCCGGTAACGCCAAGGATATCTGCTCGGCCGAAGCCAAAGGCAAGGAGAAGGTTGCCGAAGCCGAACTCAAGGCTTCCTATGAGCCGACGCAGAAGCATCGCTACGAGGCACGCGTTGCCAAGGCCGAGGCCGATCATGATGTCGCCATCGAAAAATGTGACGACCTGGCCGGCAATGCCAAGGACGTCTGCGTCAAGGAAGCCAAGGCGGCCGAAACGACCGCCCTGGCTGATGCCAAGGCGCAAATGAAAACTTCGGAAGCCAATACCAAGGCCGATGAAAAGACAGCCGATGCGCGTAGCGATGCCAGCAAGAAGGGCTCTGATGCCCGCAAGGATGCGGCAGAAGACAAGAGCGATGCCAACTACTCGGTCGCCAAGGAAAAGTGCGACACCTACTCGGGTACCGCCAAGGACTCCTGCCTGAGCCAGGCCAAGGCGCGTTTCAACAAGTAATTACTGGCGCTAATTCAGGCGTCAGACACGACGTTTCATCAGGAGTAAATCCCATGAAAACCATGCAGAAAGTCTCGTTCAACGCGGTTGTCGTAACCGCTTTGCTCGGTCTCGGTGCCTGTTCCGGCATGTCGTCGCAAGGGCAGAGCACCGCCATCGGTGCCGGTGCCGGCGCTATCGGCGGCGCGGTGCTGACCGGTGGCAGTGCTGCCGGAACGGTCGGTGGCGCTGTCGTTGGCGGCGTCATCGGTCACGAAGTGGCCAAGTAAGGGCCGGTGACCAAACGCGATGCGCCCGGCCGGCATGGTCGGGCCATCCGTTTATTGCCAGTTTAAGGAGAAGCAAATGATCAAACCAGGAAAAACACTCAGCGCAGCCGTGATGATGGCCGCCCTGCTCGTCGCACTAAGCGCTTGCCAGAAGAAGGAAGGTCCGGTCGAACAGGCTGGCAAGCAAGTCGATCAGGCCGCAGAAAAAGCGGGTCAGCAGATCGAGAAAGCCGGCAACAAGATTCAGGATGCCGCTCAGGGCGACAAGAAATAGGCTGGGCAACGGACAAAGGAGTTTCAGCATGAAATTATTCCTGCTTGCAGTGTTACTGGCTGCCGCATCGGCGCCGACACGGGCTGCCGATGTCGGTGTATCGGTCAGTGTTGGTCAGCCCGGCTTTTATGGCCGTCTCGATATCGGTGATTATCCGCAACCGCAACTGCTCTATCGGCAGCCACGGATGATCGAGCGCGTGCCAGAGGGGCGTCCGCCGGTCTATATGCGTGTGCCGCCGGGGCATGCCAGGAACTGGCGCCGGCATTGTGCGGCCTATAACGCCTGTGACGAGCGGGTCTATTTTGTTCGCGATGGCTGGTACAACAACCAGTACGTCCCGCGTTACCGGGAGCAAAACCGTTACCGTGATGACGGACGTCATGATGGACGCCGCGATGATCATCGCGGGTACGACCGGGATGACCACCAACGGGGTGGTGATGACCGTGGTCAGCGTCGGTGAGGCCAGCCATGACTAATCTCGCAGCAGTCTCTATCGGCAAGGCGCAAACGCGCCATGGCCGCCTTGGGTTCATTGCCATGGTACTGGCCTTGCAATGTTTGCCAGCGCTAGCCGTTGATGTCGACGATGCCGCAAAAAGCAATGTCGCCAGCAGCACGCAAGCTGAGGTTTCCTGGATCAGCGGTGGCGTTGGTGACGAAGCCATGACGGAAATGCACAAGGTGGCGGCGGCCTATAACGTTCATGTGATGATGACCGGGGTGCTTGGCAACTATCTGGCCGGGGTTCCCTTTACGGTCAGCCGCCGCAACGGGCAAATGAAGGTTTCCGGCGCGACCGAGGGGCCGCTGCTTTACCTGAAACTGCCTGCCGGCAGCTATCAGATTGCCGTTGAAATCAACGGAGCGTGGCAAACCCGACGCATTCAGGTGTCAGCTTCCGGGCCGGCAACAAAGGTGCGCTTTGTCGCCAAGAGCGAATAAAGCGCTAAATGCCTCAGCCGGCCTTTCGTCAAATTTGGCATGGGCCGGGAAAGGGCGAAATCGTCCCGCCAGCAAATGATCAGCTTTGATCGCCACCTCTGGCTGCGTTTTCGCAAAATCGCCGCACCCTACTGGTTTCGCGAGGAGAGGTGGCAGGCCAGGCGACTGCTTTTACTGCTCATTCTGTTACTCCTTGGGCAAACCGGCTTTGCAGTCTTTTTCAATGAGCAGACCGGCGAATTTACCTCGGCGCTGGCGGCGAAGGATATCGACCGTTTCTGGCTTTCGATTCAGAAAAGCCTGCTTATCCTGGTCATCGGCGTGCCGGTCTTTGGTTTTTATTACTACGTCCGGGACCGGCTCGCCTTGCACTGGCGGCGCTGGCTGACGCGGGATTTTCTCGGTGATTATTTCAGCCATCGCGCCTATTACGAACTGAACGCCAGCGCCGATATCGATAATCCGGATCAGCGGATTGCCGAGGACATCAATACCTTTACCCAGCGCTCACTGCAGTTCCTGATGGTGCTGTTCGGGGCGCTGCTTCAGCTGGTGGCCTTTTCCGGCGTACTCTGGTCCATTTCGAAAGAGCTGGTTGCCTTCCTGGTCATCTATGCCGCCGCGGGTACGGCGGTGACGCTGCTGGTTTTTGGCAAGATCCTGATCGGGCTGAACTTCTATCAGCTCAAGCGCGAAGCCAATTTTCGCTTCAGTCTGGTGCGCATCCGCGAGAATGCCGAGGCTATCGCCTTCTATCGCGGCGAAGCACGCGAATCATCGCTGGTTGGCGGGTATTTCAACGAAATCTTCAAGAATCTCAGCAAGCTGATCCGGGTGCAGTTGAATCTGAACCTGTTCCAGTTTGGCTACAGTTTCCTGACGGTCGTGCTGCCCAGCGCCATCATTGCCGAGCGCGTGATCTCCGGTGAGCTTGAAGTCGGCCGGGCTGTTCAGGCGGCGGGGGCTTTCGCCGCCATCCTGAGCGCGCTGACGGTGATCGTCGATAACTTCGACAACCTGAGCAAGTTTGCGGCCGGGATTCGGCGTCTCGACACCTTCCGCAAGTTTCTCGTCGACAGTGGCAGCGCATCATCTGCCAAAGATCGCGTTATCCAGTTTGTTCCTGGCCAGGATCTGGCCATCGAAAAGCTGACGCTGCGCACACCGAATCACGAGCGGACCTTGCTCAAGAACCTGTCGCTGACCATCAGCCCCGGACATGGCTTGCTGATCGTCGGCCCCAGCGGTTGCGGCAAGAGTTCGCTATTGCGCGCCATCGCCGGGTTGTGGCACTCGGGCAGCGGACGGATCATCGGGCCGGATAGCCGGGAAATGCTCTTCCTGCCGCAGCGGCCTTACATGGTTCAAGGGAGCCTGCGCAACCAGCTGCTTTACCCGAATGTCGAGAAAGGCCTGACGGACGCCGAGCTGCTGAATGTGCTGAAACAGGTCAATCTGCCCGACATCGCCACGAATTTCGATGGTCTGGATGCTGAACTGGACTGGGGCAAGGTGCTATCGGTAGGCGAGCAACAACGCGTCGCTTTCGCCCGCGTCCTGCTGATCGAGCCGCGCTATGCCATCCTCGATGAGGCGACCAGCGCCCTCGATATCGCCAATGAGGAGAGTCTGTATCGACTGCTCGCGGCAACGAAGACGACTCTGGTCAGCGTCGGCCATCGGCCATCGATCCTGAAATTCCACCCGCAGGTACTGGAACTGAGCGGCGATGGGGCCTGGAAATTGACTGCGGCGGCCGATTATCGTTTCGAGTGATCTTTTCGTGGCTCTTTGTGCGCCAGCGAACGGAGCTGACAAGGACGTCGGGGTACTTTGACGTGGTAACTCCCGGTGCTTGCATGGCTGCCAAGCGGATGGGCTCTCATTCAATAGCCAGGAGGAATTTCCATGAAATATTCGATCATCTTTGCGGCAGTTTTGGCTGCCTTGGCGTTAAGTGCCTGTGACAAAAAACCGACCGTCGTGACACCGACTGTGGTCACCGTGCCTGTGCCTGGTCCGGCTGGCCCGACAGGGGCCACTGGTTCGAGTGGCACGACCGGCCAGACGGGAGCGACCGGATCAACGGGTGATACCGGCGCCACCGGTTCCAGTGGTGGCACTGGCGCCACCGGTTCGACCGGGGCAACCGGCGAGCCAGGAAAAACCAGCAGCGACACGGTTATCGTCATCCCGCCAACCCCTGCGCCGGCCCGTTGAGCCTTCGCTAGATTTATTCCGGGACAGGCGGTGAGTAGGCAATCGTGGTTTTGCTGCCTAGCCCGGATATCGACCGCATGGTGAAGGCCTGTTCGCACTTGAGACTGGCGCTGACGTCAGCGTTTCTGCTGTTCGTTGCCGCCGGTTGTGCGATGCTGCCCGATACCGATGCCATCATCGCCCGGCATTCCGCGCAAACAGCCCGTTTCGAGAGTGCGCGCGGGACCGTTTCGGCCGAGAAAAGCGCCGCCATCGTCGCCAGTCTGAAAAGCAGCGCAGGCGACATCGATATTCTCGACAAGCAGATCGCGCTCGAGCAAGCCATCGTGGGCAGTCCGCTGATCGTCGGCAACAAGGTCATCCTGCTTCAGGACGGCGAGGCCACCTACGCCGCCATGTTTGCCGCCATCCGTACCGCCCGTGACCATATCAACCTGGAGTCCTACATCATTGAGGACGATGAAATCGGGCGCCAGTTTGCTGACTTGTTGCTGGCTCAACAGCAGCAGGGCGTGCAGGTCAATGTGATCTATGACAGCTTCGGCGGCATGAATACCCCAGCGGCGTATTTCGACCGCCTGCGGCAAGGCGGCATCAACGTCGTCGAGTTCAACCCGATCAACCCGCTCATCGCCAAGGGGCAGTGGCTGTTCAACAATCGGGATCACCGGAAGCTGCTGGTCGTCGATGGGCGGATTGCCTTCATTGGCGGCATCAATATCAGCAATGTCTATTCATCGAGCCCTGGCTCACGGCGCGCCAAGAAGGCGCTGGGTAGCGCGATTGACTGGCGCGATACCGATTTGCAGATCGAAGGGCCAGTCGTTGGCGAGTTGCAGAAATTGTTCATGGACACCTGGGCCAAGCAGCAAGGCAAACCGCTGGCTGGCCGAAATTACTTTCCGGAACTCAAGGCGCAGGGCAAGGATATCGTCCGTGCCATCGGCAGTACGCCGGACGACCCCTACAGCCTGATTTACCTGACGCTGATCTCGGCCATTGGCAATGCCGAAAGAGAGATTCACTTGACCAATGCCTATTTCGTTCCCGATCCCCGGTTGCTCAAGGCCCTCAGCGATGCGGCCGGGCGCGGGGTCGATGTCAATCTGATCCTGCCCAGTCAGACCGATTCGAACATTGTCTTTCATGCCGGCCGGTCGCACTATTCAGCGCTGCTCAAGGCGGGCGTCAAGATTCACGAGCGGGGCGGGGCGCTGCTTCATTCCAAGACGGCGCTGATCGATGGCGTCTGGTCATGTGTCGGTTCGACCAATCTGGACTGGCGCAGCTTTCTCGATAATGACGAGGTCAATGCAGTGATCCTCGGTCGCGATTTCGGCTTGCAGATGAAGGCCATGATTGCCCGCGACCTTGCGGCATCGAAGGCGATCAGTGCAGAAGACTGGGCGAACCGATCCCTGTTGTTGCGCCTCCAGGAGTGGGGCGCCAGCCTGCTGCAGAGACTGCTCTAAGTCGAATTTGCGTTCGCACGGTTTAGCCGGGGTCGAGAGCGATAATGCAAAATCGATATTCGTCTCGCTTCTGCGGCCTCTATCTGTGTCCTGGCGTACAGACCAGAAACCGACGTCAGGTCACGATGCGGACTGATTGCCGCGTCGCCGGTGCCTTGACGGCTTTTGTCTGGGCTAAAAAGGAAGGGTTCATCATGTTGCGCTACGCCATTGTGTTTTTCATCATCGCGCTGATCGCAGCGCTATTCGGCTTTACCGGTATCGCAGCGGGGGCTGTCGAAATCGCCAAGATCCTGTTTTTCATCTTCGTGCTTTTGGCCCTGGTCTCCCTCGTCATGGGTTTTACGCGGCGCAAGTGAATCTCTTGAACGTCACGAATGAAATGCGATTGGCGGTGCTTTGCGTCAATGTGGCCGACGGAACGAAGCGGGTGCAGAGTCTCGGCGACCCGGAAGCGCGCTACGTGATTGAACGCTGTGCCAAACGCATTCGGCGCGCTGTTGAGAATCATGGTGGTCGCCTGGTGGATTATCAGGGCAGCAAGCTGATGGCTTTTTTTAACGATGGCGCCATTGCCTTCAAGTCCGCCCTCGAGATACAGCAGCGTGTATCCGCTTTGCCCCCGCATTCCGGATTTCCCCTGGCCGTTGGTGTCGGACTGTGCGCCGGACATCAGGCGAGGGAAGGGCGGTATTTTCCGGCCGAAGGTAACAACCCGGCGGCCAATCTTTCTGCCGCCGCCCAGCCCGGCCGGATCCTGCTCAGCGTGCCCCGACGAGCCAGGCTTTTTCCCTGGCTGGAACTGGCCGGCGACCGTGTGCCGGACGTCGTCCTGAATTGTGGCCAGCGGCGCCTGGGCGTGTTTCAGGTGCCGACGCAGGAACCTGAACAAATGGCATTGAGCCTTGCCCTGGCCGATGCCGGCGATGGCGCGGGGCGACTCAGCCTGCGCTTCCGGGGTGCCGAGATGGTGCTTGACGAGAACCAGCCGATTACCCGGATCGGTCGCCTGCCGGACAGCGATATCGTTGTCCGTGCGGCCCGCTGCTCGCGCCAACACGGCAGGATTGAACGCCGTCTCGACCGTTTTGTCTTTATCGATCAGAGCACGAATGGCAGCTTTGTGACCTTTGATAAACAGGCCGAGGTGTTTGTTCATCGGAAGGAAATGCTCCTCTTTGGCCGGGGCCAAATCAGTTGCGGCTCGCCAGCGTCGAGGATGGGCGCTGAGGTGCTACGATTCCAGACGCTGGGACTGACCGATTAGCCGATCTTGATCAAAGAGGGTGGCTTCTAGAATGGCAACAGATTCGAATATCCGGCCCTGGTGGCTTGAGCCGCTTCCTGATCCGGCAAGGGCAACCGCTTCGGCGACCACCGGCTTGTCGAGTGGTGAAGCCAAGCTGCGCCTGAGTAAATTCGGCCCCAACCTGTTCAGCGATCATCAGGAACAGCCCTTGTGGCTACAGTTCCTGGCCCGCTTCAAGAATCCGCTGGTCCTGCTGCTGCTCGTCGCCAGTGCGATTTCGGCCATGACCGGCGAGATGACCAATTTTTTCATCATCTTCGTGATGGTGACGTTCAGCGTCACGCTCGATTTCGTTCAGGAACACCGGGCCGGCAAGGCGGCGGCCAGCCTGCGCCAGTCGGTGTCATTGCGGGCAAGCGTGATTCGCGACGGCCAGCGGCTCGACGTCGCCGTCGCCGAGGTGGTGCCAGGGGATATTGTCGTGCTCTCGGCCGGCGACATGATTCCGGCCGATGGTCTGGTGCTGGAATCGAATGACTTTTTCGTCAAGCAGGCCCTGCTGACCGGCGAGCCCTATCCGGTAGAAAAGCGCCCGGGCGAACTGGCGGCCACGGCCACCGATATTCAGGATGCCGCCAATGCGGTGTTCATGGGGACCACGGTGATCAGCGGCAGTGCCAAGGTTCAGGTCGTCAATACCGGCGCCGGCACCGCCATTGGCGCCATTGCCGACACCTTGACCCGGACGCCGCCGCCCACCTCTTTCGAGATCGGCACGCACCGTTTCGGCATGCTGATCATGCGCCTGACCATCCTGCTCGTGCTCTTCGTGCTGCTGGTCAATGCCTTCATGCACAAGCCCTGGCTGGATTCTTTCCTGTTCGCCGTGGCGCTTGCCGTCGGCCTGACACCCGAACTGCTGCCCATGGTGGTGTCCGTCACCCTGGCCCGTGGCGCCTTGCTGATGGCGAAGAAGAAAGTCATCGTCAAACGCCTGGCAGCGATCCAGAACCTGGGATCGATGGATGTCTTCTGCACCGACAAGACCGGCACGCTGACCGAAGCAAAGATTCGCCTGGAACAACACACCGATCCGCAAGGCAAGCCAAGCGATCGGGTGCTGGAACTGGCCTACCTCAACAGCTTCTTTGAAACCGGATTGAAGAGCCCGCTTGACGAAGCCATCCTGGCGCATCAGGACATTGATGTCAGCGCCTGGAAAAAGATCGATGAAGTGCCCTTCGATTTCGAACGGCGGCGCGTCTCGGTCCTGCTCGACAAGGGGCAGGGGCGCCTGCTGGTCGTCAAAGGAGCATCGGAAGAGATCATTGGCCTGTGCTCGACCTACGAAGAGCAGGGCAATGTCGCCCGAATCCCGCTCGACAAGGCAGCTCGGGAAAAGATACACGCGGTGCATGTCGATCTGGAAAAAGAGGGCTTTCGCGTGCTGGGCATCGCCTGGCGGGATGTTGCCGCCGACCACCCCCATGCCGTGATTGGCGATGAGGCGGAACTGGTCTTTGCCGGCTTTGCCGCCTTCCTCGACCCGCCGAAGGAGAGCGCCGGCAGCGCGCTGGCTGCCCTCAAGGAGAGCGGCATCAGTGTCAAGATCGTGACTGGTGACAGCGAACTGGTGACCCAGCATGTTTGCGGTCAGTTGAACATTCCGGTCATCGGCATCCTGACCGGCAAGGAAATGGCGGTAATGGATGATGCCGCCCTGCGCATCCATGTCGAAAAGGCCAACCTGTTCTGTCGGGTGAATCCTGCCCAGAAGGAGCGGGTCATCCTGGCCCTCAAGGCGCGTGGCCATGTCGTTGGCTATCTCGGAGATGGCATCAACGATGCGCCGTCGCTGCACGCGGCCGATGTCGGCCTGTCAGTGGATTCGGCCGTCGACGTGGCCAAGGAGGCGGCTGACATGATCCTGCTCGATCATGACCTGCATGTCCTGCATGACGGCGTGCTGGAAGGACGCAGAACATTCGGCAACATCATGAAGTACATCATGATGGGTACCAGCTCCAATTTCGGGAACATGTTCAGCATGGCCGGGGCCGCTTTATTCCTGCCTTTCCTGCCGATGCTGCCGACCCAGATCCTGCTCAACAATGTGCTTTACGACATCTCCGAGGTACCGGTTCCGCTCGACAAGGTCGATCCCGAGGAGCTGCGCCGGCCGCGGGTCATGGACATGAAGTTCATTCGCAATTTCATGCTGACCATCGGCCCGATCAGTTCTGCCTTCGATTTCCTGACTTTCTACCTCATGCTCAGCGTCCTGCAGGCCGATGAGAAGCTGTTTCAGACCGGCTGGTTCGTCGAGTCGCTGTGCACCCAGGTGCTGGTCATCTTCGTCATCCGTACCCGGGGCAATCCCTTCCGGAGTCGCCCGCATCCAGTATTGGTCGCCACTTCGCTGGGGGTCGCGCTGCTCGGCGCCGTACTGCCGTTCACACCGCTGGGTACCTACTTCGGATTCGTGCCGCCACCGGCCAAGTTCTACTTCATCCTGGCCGGCATGGCGCTGGCTTATCTGGTGATTGTCGAAGTGGCCAAACGGGTGTTTTATCGCTGGCATTCGGCCAAAAGCCCGGCCCTGCCGTGACGGATGATCATCCGACCAAAAATGATTGTTGTTGGCGCAGCGATTACTTTACGGGCAAGTTGCCTACCCAGTCGCATTTCATCGAGCGGCAGCGATAGCGCTGAACCGGTGTGAATAGACTGAGCACCAGATCGATGAAACGTCTTGGAATGCGATTCATCGAGCCGTGGCACAAAGGGCAGCGCCGGGCATTGCTGACCATGGTGTGATCAGCGGTCGATAGCGTTGTCATGGTGGCCTCCTGTGAAATTCTGATGATGGCCATTTGAATTTGTTTGATGGGCTGACACAGGGAAAGTTGCTGACTCCCCGCGTCAGGCCCAAAGGGATCAGCGTGTCGGCGGGACGACGATCACCGTGCTGCCACTGGTGGTGCCGCCGGTCGAGCCTGTCTTGCCCTTGGCGCCGGTTGCGCCAGTGCTGCCCTGAGTTCCTGTTGCCCCGGTATCACCAACGGCACCGGTCGAACCTTGCGTTCCGGTTTCACCCTGGGCACCGGTGTAGCCGGTATTACCCTGATTGCCGGTCGATCCCTTGGCGCCGGTGTTACCGGTACTGCCTGTATTGCCCGTGTTACCGGTATTGCCGGTATTGCCGGTGCTACCGCGCTCGCCTTGCGGACCCATCGGTCCGGTACAGGCGCCCAAACCGAAGGCGGCGATGATCAATAGCGTGCTGAGTGATTTTTTCATGATTTTCCTCTTGAGTCGTATGCGGCCGAAAAGCTGCATGGCCCAGACTGCTCCGGGGGAGGGGGGAGGTCTGTTCGCTGGCGCGCACAGCCCGGAATTGCTGTGGCCTTCAGCCGTTGCAACTCTTGCACGATGTTCGGAATGTTTGCCAGCACACCGACTGCCGTCCGGCAAACGAGGTTTCATCCCCTCTCCTTAATGGGGGGAATCCAGCATGTTTCATTCAATTGACCTTGTCGCGGCCAGCAGTCTTGTTGTGGACCACATACTTCCGGCCCTGATGTTGTTCGTTGCCCTGGCCCTGATCATCGTATTCATCGATTGAAGCGACTCACTCCGCGGCCCCTATGTGGCTTGCCGCACAGTATGCGCAATGAGTTCGCCCTATTCTGGGTTCATGTCGGTGATGGCACCGGCGTATGACGAATCAGGAGACCCTCATGAACCAGAAACCCAAAGAGCCGCCCCATAAAACCGGGCAAACACCACCGTCCTATTCGGATGAAGTGATCAAACAGAAACAGAAGGCCGAACAGCGGGAAATCGCCGGCCGGCACAAGAATAGCGGCCCGAAGGATCACAAGGGCGCCCGATAAGCGATCATGGTCTGCCCCGGGACTTTCGTGAACGACTTTCCGATTGTTTGCGTTGGCGGTTCGGCCGGTGGCCTTGAGGCCTACATCAGGCTATTGCGTAATCTGCCGGCCGACATGGGTGTGGCCATCGTACGCATTGTCCAATGCCGGATTTGAACGAAAGCATTTAATGCCGGCCAATTATTTTTGCCTTGTGTGTGCAAGCGAACCGAACCCGCGGCCTGGTCGACGGATTATGAGCATCACGGCATAGCGCTAACCAGCGCTAATGCGTTTGCAAGCCAGTGTTGCAGCAGCAACCGGGCAGTGCCTGCGCAAAATCGTCGTGGCGGAACCATCCATCACCGTAAAGGGTAGACACCATGTATATCAAACTCGCTGCAAGCTGTTTCATCAGTGCCGCACTGATGCTTCCAATGGCCGGTTATACGGCGGATTCAGACAAATCATCCGCGACCACGATGGTCAAGGACTCGGTCATCACCACCAAGATCAAGGCTGAACTGGCTGCCGAGAAAATGTCCAGCCTCGTCAATATCAGCGTCGATACGGATCACAAGGGCGTTGTGACCCTCGGCGGCACGGCCGCCAGCAAGACCGCGGTAGACAAGGCTGTATCGATTGCCAAAGCGGTCAAAGGCGTCACCTCAGTCGACAATCAGATCAAGGTCGTGGCGGACAAGTAACCCATTTTTTCCGTGATCAAGCGCACGTTTCGGGCTGCGATGCGGTCCCGGGACGTGCGAAAAAGGAGTTGTGATGAACGGTTTCGTTCAGGATATTGAAAAACTTGCCCTTGAAAATGACGACTTCCGCCAGGTGCTGTACACGGCAAAGAATTCCCAACTGGTCCTGATGGCGCTGAAACCGCAGGAGGACATCGGCGCGGAAATTCACAAGGTGGACCAGTTCTTCCGCGTTGAGGAAGGCACTGGCGAGGCGGTTCTGAACGGGGCCCGAACGCCGATTCAAGCCGGCTTCGCAGTGCTCGTCCCGGCCGGGGTGAATCACAACATCATCAATACCGGCACGGTGCCGCTCAAACTTTATACGCTCTATGCCCCGCCCAACCATCGCGATGGGGTCATCCACAAAAGCCGTTCAGATGCCGAGGGTGATGCCGAGCATTTCAACGGCAAAACGACTGAACAACGGAGTATCAAATGAATGACGTGGCGATCAATAGCCATGTAGTGAGTTCAGGCTAGGGTAGGCCTTGCTGATCTTGATGCGCCACCACAAGCACAGTTTGACGTGATGCCTGATCCAGTCCTGCGTATTTCCTTGCTGCCTTTTCCCGACCGGGCGGGTAGCAAGGCTGATTTCTATTGGTGGAGACTGATTCCTGCTACGGGGGACTTTGGGCGAAAAAGGAACCACCAGCCGGCCAGTGCAATCCCGAAGACGGCATGGGCGGCCATGGTTACCCAGTCGCGGCTCACGGTGAACCATGGGAAGACGGCCGTAAAGCCATGAAGATTGATGGCGTAAATGGCCAGGCCGTACAACCCCCCGATGGCCATTGCCTGGCGCGCGCCAAGGCGGCTGGCGAGCAGGGCAGGAATAATGGCGTAGATCGCAGACAGCCCAAAGTGGAGCAAGCTGGCGACCATCAAAATATCCCACCGTGCGGTTGCTGGCGGTGGCAAAACGTCCGGTCCCATGACGATGGCAGCGGCCAGGCGTGCATCGCGTAGCAGCGTTGCGAGCATGGGGATGTCGGTCAGCCACCACAGGGCAAGTTGAGCGATTGTGGCTATCGTTCCGGCGAAAATGCCAGAAAGAAGAACCGTGACCGGATTGATTCGGCGACCCCGATGCCAGGGGAAGCGATCAGACCTTGGCGGTTCATCCTTTGCCATCAGATCAACGCTTTTCTGGCCAACAAGGGGCGACTGGAGGTGGGCTGCCAGTCCCTTGCCGCCTTGAGCCATTAGTCGCACATGATTTCTGATGAAAATGGACCGGGCAAATGGAGCGAGCAGATTCATCCACCATTTGGTGCTGTGAACATGCCATTCAAAACGCACGACACTGACTTCCCCGTCGCAAACAAAGCGCCAGCGGCCAATGCCTTGCAAGTCACCTTCGGCCATGCCCTCGATGGCTTCCAGATTTCTGATGCTGGTGGCACGTATCTCGAAGACGACCGGGTAGGGAAGTTTTCCGCGCCAGACATAGCGCCGGATGCTGTCGATGCCATCGTCGTCACCATCGACAATGGTTTCCACTTTTTCCGCCCCTTGCCACCAGTCCGGCCAGTGGAGCGAGTCGTGAATGGCGTTGTAAACCTGAGTCAGCGGCGCTTTGATGTGCCAGATCGTCAGCAGGTGGTATTCAGCCACAACGTCTCCACGGCTTCTGGTGTTGTTAGTTCCAGACCGGTTCGCCCTTTGCCCGGCGAGCCGATTTTTCCAGTTGTACCAGTGTGATCAACAATTTCTGGATCAGTTTCCGGCTCCGTTCATCGGTCAGGCGGCCATCCTGGTCAAATCGTTCGGCGGCATTGCCGATCATGACCTCGGGTTGAACGACAACGGGCATATCGAGCGCCACGAGAATTTTCCGCAGATCGTACTGGGCGCGGGCAGTGCCGAAATTACCGATCGAGACGCCCATGATGGCTGCTGTCTTGCCTTGCCAAGCACTTTGGCCGTAGGGTCTTGAGGCCCAGTCGATGGCGTTTTTCAAGCCACCGGGCAGCGAGTAGTTGTATTCCGGGGTGGCGAACAGGATTGCATCGGCGGCAATGATCTTCTGCTTGAATTCGAGGACGGCGGCGGGTGGCGCCATTTCCTCGTCCTGATTGAAAACCGGAATCCCCTGAAGATCGGCAATATCCAGCGTGACGTCTTCAGGGAGTAATTCCTGCGCCGCTTTCAGGGCAAAACCGTTGTACGAATCCTTGCGCAGACTGCCCACGATTCCGAGAATATTCAGCGTAGCCATTTCATTCCTCCATTTGTCAGTTTGCCAGCATGCCTGCCGGCGAAGGCGCGTTCTGTGCGATAGCGCACATAGGCAATCCACCGTCCTATATGCGCTGCCGAACGGAAAACCTGCAGATGGGAAGAGATACTGATTGCAGGCTCCTGATATTTGAGCGCTTGGTGTGATTTCCAGTTCAACAGGAGCCGGTTGTAATGTCTTTTTCCGTCTGGGCGCTGATCGTCGGCGCCTTGCTGATCACCATGGCTTTGGCCGGTACGCTGATGAAGCGATTGCCGGTCAGTGCTTCGATGTTTTATCTGGTGGTCGGCTACGGGCTGGGCAGTGCCGGATGGGGGTTGATGGCGCCCGATCCACGGCAGGTATCGGCCATTCTCGAGCGGGTCGCCGAAGTGGCTTTGCTGATTTCATTGTTTTCGGTCGGCCTGAAACTGGGACTGCCGTTTTCCAGCCGACACTGGCGCTTGCCCTTGCGTCTGGCTTTTGTCTCGATGGCGCTGACCATTGGCCTCATTGCGTTGGCCGGCATCTTCCTGCTGGGCATGCCGCTGGGGGCTGCGATCCTGCTCGGCGGGATTCTGGCCCCGACTGACCCGGTCCTCGCTGCGGATGTCCAGGTCGATGAACCTAGTGACCGTGATCGTCTGCGCTTCAGCCTGACCGGCGAGGGCGGTTTCAACGACGGCGCCGCTTTCCCCTTCGTGATGCTGGGCCTGGGACTGCTGGGCATGCACGAACTTGGCAGCTGGGGCTGGCGATGGCTCGCGATCGATGTCCTCTGGGCCTTGGCCGGTGGCTTGCCCATCGGGAGCCTGCTCGGTGCGCTGATCGGCAAACTGGTGGTCTATCTGAGAACGCGCCATCAGGAAGCGGTCGGGCTGGATGAGTTCCTGGCACTTGGGCTGGTTGCCCTGGCTTTCGGTGTG
>Ga0316604_10000522_pt1 | contig 45531 bp, 43 predicted proteins | sample OWC_soil_day20_C_FD_207650 | JGI IMG/M metagenome (GOLD analysis project Ga0316604, IMG submission 207650) | Wetland soil microbial communities from Old Woman Creek delta, Ohio, United States - OWC_soil_day20_CT | ecosystem: Environmental > Terrestrial > Soil > Wetlands | place: USA: Ohio...
ATGCGCTGTACAATCTACGAGCGCCGGCCGGATAACTGCCGGGTGTTCGAAATGGGTGACAGCGATTGCCAGCGCGAGCGTGTGTTGTTCTATGCGCCCATCCAAGCCTGAAATACCGATACCAAGCTGATATTGATGTCTGAAAAACAAGCCAACAATCCGCTCCATGGCCTGACCCTGGAAAACATCCTCAACCGGCTGGTCGACTATTACGGCTGGGCCGAACTGGGGCAGATTATCGAAATTCGCTGTTTCAATCTCGACCCGAGCATCGCTTCCAGCCTCAAGTTCCTGCGCCGAACCCCTTGGGCGCGGGAAAAGGTCGAAGCACTCTACATTTCCACCGAATTTAACCAAAAATGACCTACGAAGAACACCTTGATGAAGTAACCACGCTGATCTTCGAAAAATACGATGTTACAGAGCAGAAGGCGATCAAGATGGTGATGCGCGCCCAGGCTGACGACTTTTTCAGCGGCCACGACGATGATGCATCGATCTGCACACTGGACCGGGCGCACCTCGACGCCAAAGCAGTCTTCAAGAAGTACAAGTAAGCGGATGCGCTCGACCCGTGCCACCGCTGCCGTCGCTAGGCTGAATCAACGCAGTGAAGGTCGCCACTACCTGATGGTGATGACCGGCGATGGAAAATTTGTCCTGCGCGAGCGACTTGATGGTGGCGACAAGGATGTTGCCGAAGCGCTGCCGCTGGATGATTTCGTCCGTCTGGTCAATGCCACCGGGCCGCAAGTTGTACCTCGCGTCACCAAGAACGACGCCGCGTTTGCCAAGCAGCTGGTCAGGAAGACCTGACTGCCCGCTGCTCAGTCGAACAGATTGAGCAGCGAATCCAGCCCACCGAAATTGATGGCCACGTCGGCCTTGGCACGGGTGGCCGGCTTGGCACGGAAAGCGACCGACAGGCCGGCCTGGGCCATCATCATCAAGTCATTGGCGCCGTCGCCACAGGCGATGACCTGTTCCTTCTTCAGGCCCAGTTCATCGGTCAGGCGGGCGAGGTGATGGGCCTTGGCGGTGGCATCGACAATATCGCCAACGACGCGTCCGGTCAGCTTGCCGCCGGAAATTTCCAGTTCGTTTGACGTAGCAAAGTCGAAACCCAGTTCGATACGCAGACGCTCGGTGAAATAAGTAAATCCCCCAGACAGGATCGCGGTGCGCAGGCCAGCGTTCTGGCAGGCTTCGAGCAGTTCGCGGGCACCGGGTGAGAGCAGCAGGCGTTCGCCGAAAACCCTGGCCAGGACGCGGGCATCCAGGCCGGCCAGCAGCGACAGGCGGCGGCGCAGGCTTTCGCGGTAATCGATTTCGCCGCGCATGGCCGCTTCGGTGACAGCCGACACTTCGTCCTTTTTGCCAGCGAAATCAGCCAGTTCGTCGATGCATTCAATGGTGATCAGCGTCGAATCCATGTCGAAGCAGATCAGGCCGAAGTCGGACAGCTTCTTGTCGGCTTCGGCGAAAGCCCAGTCGAGCTTCTCGGCTTCGATCAGCGGAATCAGGGCATCGAAATCCGGGGTGCGGGTTGCACCTTTCAGGCGGACAACCTGCGGTGGTCGGGGTTCGATGGCGGCGGCGCCGGTTGCCGCGACGATACGTTCGAGCAAAAAGGTGGGTAGGGCGCCGCCCTGGATGATCAGGTTCATGGTGTCAGTCTAGGCAAATCCGGCCATCGTCAGTTCGCGACGCGGCCACGCTTGAAACGAAGGAACATGCGGATGGCGAGGGCACCCAGTATGCCACCGAGCAAAAATTGGCCGAAAGCGACAGCAATGGCCGATCCTGAGATGAGTCCGAAACGGATTGCGGTATCCAGCAATTGGCCAATGCTTTCGGCAATGAGCGTGAAGCGGGCGCCATTCTTGTGATTCACTGGCTTGTTCGCAATGTTCCGTCTGCCAATTTGGTCAGGACAGACGTTCCGGCAACACGTCGCGCAACAATACGGCGGCGTCGCGGATCATCTTTTCGGTGGTGTCCCAACCGACACAGCCATCGGTGACCGAACAGCCGTACTTGAGCTGGCTGAGGTCAGCCGGGATGGACTGATTGCCGGCTTCGATGTTCGACTCGATCATCACGCCAAGCAGCGATTTGTTGCCGAGGCGGATCTGGTTGACGACATCGGCCATGACCAGCGGCTGCAATTCAGGTTTCTTGGAGCTGTTGGCATGCGAGCAATCGACGACGATGTTGGCCGGCAGCTTGGCCTTGACCATGGCCTGTTCGGCGATGGAGACGGAGACCGTATCGTAATTCGGACGACCGTCACCGCCGCGCAGCACGACGTGGCCGTAGCCGTTGCCCTTGGTGCGGACGATGGCGACACGGCCTTCGCTGTTCAGACCAAGGAAGGAGTGCGGACGCGAGGCGGAGAGGATGGCATTGACGGCCACCGACAGGTCGCCATTGGTGGCGTTCTTGAAGCCGACCGGGGTCGACAGGCCGGAAGACATTTCGCGGTGGGTCTGCGATTCGGTGGTGCGGGCGCCGATGGCGGTCCAGGTGATCAGGTCACCGTAGTATTGGGGGCCGTAGGGGTCGAGGGCCTCGGTACCGGCGGGCAGGCCAAGCTCATTGACCTGGAGCAGGAATTCACGCGCCTTTTCCATGCCGACATTGACCTGGAAGGAGTCGTCCATGAAGGGGTCGTTGATGTAACCCTTCCAGCCAACAGTGGTACGCGGTTTTTCGAAATAGACACGCATGATGATCTGCAGCACGTCACCGACTTCATCGGCCAGTTTCTTCAGGCGGCGGGCGTAATCCAGGCCGGCAACCGGGTCGTGGATGGAGCAGGGGCCGACGACAACGAAGAGCCGGTGATCCTTGCGGTCGAGAATCTTGCGCAGCAGGTTGCGACCGTGGGTGACCGTTTTGGCGGCCTTGGCGCTGAGCGGCTGGCGGGCGTTGATTTCTTCCGGCGTCGGCATGGCGTCGAAGGCGGTTACGTTTACGTTGTCGATGTTCTGTGTCGTCATGTCAGTGGCTCAGCTGGCGAATCATGTCTTTGACTGCGGCAACCTTGTCGTTCAAGGTCGGGCAGTGGCGCAAAAGGGAAATTTTATCCTGTCCGGCTAATTTATAGCTGCGGTTGTTCTGAATCAAATGAATAATCTTGATCGGCTCGATAGGCGGGTTCTTGGCGAACTCCGGACCGAACTGCAGCGTGATCTGGTCGGTCGAGGCATCGAGCTTCTGTATGCAAAGTGGTTTGACCAGGATGCGCAGGCGGTGCGTGGCGAGCAGCGACTGGCCTTGCAGCGGTAGTTCGCCGAAGCGGTCGATCAGTTCTTCCTGAAGGGTATCGATTTCCTCGGCGCTCTCGCAGTTGGCCAGGCGCTTGTACAGCGTCAGTCGTTCATGGACGTCCGGGCAGTAGGCGTCAGGTAGCAGGGCCGGGGTACGCAGGTTGATTTCGGTCGAAATGCCTAGCGGTTGGGTCAGATCGACGGTATCGATGGCCTTGCCCTGCTTCAGATGGGCGACGGCGCGATTGAGCATTTCGGTGAACAGGTTGAAGCCGACTTCCTGCATCTCGCCCGACTGGTTGTCACCCAATACCTCGCCGGCACCGCGGATTTCCAGATCGTGCATGGCCAGGAAGAAGCCGGAGCCGAGTTCCTCGGACATCTGGATCGCTTCCAGTCGCTGCTTGGCCTGTTTGGTCATCGCCTTGTCGTCTTGGACCAGCAGGTAGGCATAGGCCTGGTGGTGCGAACGGCCGACGCGGCCACGTAGCTGGTGCAACTGGGCGAGGCCGAATTTCTCGGAACGGTTGATCAGGATGGTGTTGGCGTGCGGGTTGTCGATGCCGGTTTCGATGATCGTCGTGCACAGCAGCACGTTGGCACGCTGGCCGGTGAAGTCGCGCATCACGCGTTCCAGTTCGCGTTCGTTCATCTGGCCGTGGCCGATCACGATGCGTGCCTCGGGGACCAGCTTTTCCAGCTTTTCCCGCATGTTCTCGATGGTGTCGACCTCGTTGTGCAGGAAATACACCTGGCCGCCGCGCTTCAGTTCGCGCAGCACGGCTTCGCGGATGATGCCGTCGGAAAACTTGGAGACGAAGGTCTTGATGGCGAGGCGCTTCTGTGGCGCCGTGGCGATTACCGAGAAGTCGCGCAGGCCTTCCATCGACATCGCCAGCGTGCGCGGGATCGGCGTCGCGGTCAGCGTCAGCACATCGACCTCGGCGCGCATGGCTTTCAGCGTTTCCTTCTGGCGCACGCCGAAACGGTGTTCCTCGTCGATGACGACCAGGCCGAGGCGGTCGAAACGGACTTCCTTGCCGATCAGCTTGTGCGTGCCGATGATGATGTCGATCTTGCCCTCGGCCAGTTCCTGCAAGGCCTGCGCCGATTCCTTGGCGGTCTTGAAGCGGGAGATTTCGGCGATCTTTACCGGCCATTCGGCAAAGCGGTCGACGAAGGTCTGGTAATGCTGTTCGCAGAGCAGGGTGGTTGGGCACAGCACAGCGACCTGCTTGCCACCGGCCACCGCGCAGAAGGCGGCGCGCAGCGCGACTTCGGTCTTGCCGAACCCGACGTCGCCGCAGACCAGGCGGTCCATCGGCTTGCCGGAGCGCATGTCCTCGATCACCGCGGCGATGGCCTGCGCCTGATCGTGGGTTTCCTCGAAGCCGAACCCGTCGGCAAAGGCTTCGTAGTCGTTTTCCTGGAAGCTGAAGGCGTGGCCCTGGCGGGCGGCGCGGGCGGCGTACAGGGTCAGCAGTTCGGCGGCGGTGTCGCGCGCCTGCTCGGCGGCCTTGCGCTTGGCCTTTTCCCACTGCCCGGAACCGAGGGTGTGCAGCGGCGCGGCATCCGGTTCGGCGCCGGAATAGCGCGAAATCACATGCAACTGAGCGACCGGCACGAAGAGCTTGGCCTCGTTGGCGTAGTGCAGTTCGAGGAACTCCTGCTCGCCGTTGCCGAGGTCCATGCGGACCAGGCCGCGGTAACGGGCGATGCCGTGACTTTCATGGACCACCGGGTCACCGACCTTGAGTTCGGTCAGGTCCTTCAGCCAGTTGTCGAAACTGGCCTTGCGCGCGGCTTCGCGGCGGGTGCGGCGCGGCGCACCGGCGTAGAGCTCGGTTTCGGTGATGAAGGTCAGATTGGGCAGGGCGAAACCGCCGTGCAACGGTCCGACGCCCAGCGCCAGCGGCGCATCGGCTGCTGCGAAACCGGCAAAATCGGCGGAGGTGGCGGGTTTCAGGCCGTGTTCGGCCAGCATGGTGGCCAGCGTTTCTCGGCGGCCGGCTGATTCGGCCAGCAGCAGCACGCGACCCTTGAAGCCAGCGAGATGGTTTTTCAGCTTGCCGAGCGGGTCTTCGGCCCGGCGATCGACCGAAATATCGGGCAGGGCCGTGGAGGCCGGGTTTTCGGTTTTGGCCGAAAATACCAGCCGGCCGTAGGACTTGGCTGCAGTGAAGAAAGCCTCGTCGGACAGGAATAATTGCTCCGGCGGCAGCAGCGGTCGGGCCTTGTCGCCCTGCAGCATGTTGTAGCGCGAGCGGGTGTCGTTCCAGAAAGCGGCGATGGCCGCCGGTGCGTCGCCGTGCGTGACGAAAACCGCATCCTTGGGCAGGTAGTCGAAAACCGTCGCCGTTTCGTCGAAGAATAGCGGCAGGTAATATTCGATGCCGGCGCTGGCAATGCCCTGGGAAACGTCCTTGTAGATGCCCGACTTGGCCGGGTCACCCTCGAAGGTCTCGCGGAAGGCCTGGCGGAAATGCGTGCGGCCCTTGTCGTCCATCGGGAATTCGCGCGCCGGCAGCAGGCGCACTTCTGGCACCGGATAGACCGTGCGCTGGGTATCGACGTCGAAGGTCTTGATGCTCTCGATCTCGTCGTCGAACAGGTCGAGCCGGTACGGCAGCTGCGAGCCCATCGGGAAGAGGTCGATCAGCCCGCCGCGAATCGAATACTCGCCGGGCGACACCACCTGCGTCACATGCGCATAGCCGGCCAGCGTGACCTGGCTGCGGAACTTCTCGGCATCCAGCTTCTCGCCTTTCTTGAAAGAGAAGGTGTAAGCGGCCAGGAAGGCCGGCGGCGCCAGGCGATAGACGGCGGTGGAGGCCGGTACAAGCAGGATGTCCAGTTCGCCCTGGGTCGCAGCCCACAAGGTCGCCAGGCGCTCGGAAACCAGGTCCTGGTGCGGCGAGAAGGTGTCGTAAGGCAGCGTTTCCCAGTCCGGCAGCAGGCGCACGCGCAGCGGTGTAGGCAAATTCGGCGCGAACCATGGAATCTCGTCGAGCAGCCGCTGCGCATCGGCGGCATTGGCGGTGACGACGGCGAGCAGCTTGCCGGGGTTGCCGACGGCGATTTCAGCCAGCGCCAGCGCATCGGAAGAGCCCGCCAGAGGTGGTAGGTCGATACGCGCACCGGCTTTGGGCAGCGCGGCAAGAGACAACAGGAAAGGGGATGCGGACACTGCGAAGCGGATGGCGTTGCGGGCCTTGGATTATAGCCGCTTCGCCCGATGGGGCCGGAGATGTTTCCGGGTTATGTCATGATCGGAATAGCTTGCTGCCCTGGAGGCCATGCTCTCTTCCAGGGCAGATAATTTCGTTGATCAGGGCGCTGGTTTGCTTCTGACTTCCTTGCAGATGGCGATTTCCTCGTCGCTCATGACCGGCTTGATATCGCAGCGAGCCTCCCAGGCGACCTGACGTTTCTGGCGCTCAAGCAGGGCGAGTTCGCGATTCTTCACCTTGGCTTCGGCCTCGCGGCGCTTTTTCTCGTCGGCAGCGGCGATGGCGGCTTGTTCAGCCTGCTCTTTGCGCTTTTCTTCATCGGCTGCCTGTTGCAGCTTTCTGGCCTCCAGGATTGCAGCATCTCGCTTGGCGCGTGCAGCTTCTTTTTCCTGGCGTATGCGACGAAGGTTTTCGTCTTCTTCGCTCGTTGCTGAGTTACCGAACGAGGGATTGTCGCCGGTTGCCGAATTGTCATTAGATCGCCCGGAACGCGCCACGGCGTTACGGACGATACCACTACCGCTTTCACTGACATGCGTGTCAGCGGAGTGGTGAGTATGTGAGGAACGAATGCGCCCCTTCGCGCTTGCATCGGCAGAGACGCTCAGCGCTAGTGCGACGAGGATGGTGGCCAGGCCAATTCGATTCATGTGTTCTCCCTGAAATTTATTATTTAGTGAAACGGCATCGATTTTAGCGAATTTTTTCGGCAGCCATTGTGGGGGTATTTCACACTTTGAGTGTGCCTTGTGCTGAGCGCTTATTGACCAAGACTCCCGCTACTCCGTGCGATAAGCCTTATCCGTGATGAATTCGATGTTTTCCTTATCTGCCAAGTGGAATAATCTGCAGAGAGTTATCGTCTGAGCATTACTGACATCAGGAGCATTCATCGTGTCTGCATCGCAAAATAAAGTATCGATTTCGCCGACGGGCGAATCCTTTCCGTTACCTGATCAAGCCGACTATGCGGCCGAATATCAGCGCGTCAAAGTCCTCGCCGAGGCGGCACGAGCGAGTGGCAAGGAGGTCGTGGTGGTCATGGGCGTCGGCTTTGTCGGCGCGGTGATGGCGGCCATCGTGGCTGATTGCGAAGACAAGGATGGCCGGCCGAGCAAGTTCGTGATTGGCTGCCAACGCCCGTCGACGCGCTCCTTCTGGAAAATTCCGCTGCTCAACCGCGGTATTTCCCCGGTCAAGGCCGAAGACCCGCAGGTCGATGTGCTGATCGGCCGCTGTGTGCTGGAAAAGAAGACGCTGATTGCGACCTACAACAGCCAGGTACTCGATCTGGCCGATTGCGTGGTCGTCGACGTGCAGTGCGATTTCCTGAAGCAGGAACTCGGCAACATGAAATCTGGCGAGTGTGACATGGCAGCGCTGGAGGCGACGCTGAAAACCGTTGGCCAGCATGTTCGTCCGGAATGCCTGACCCTGATCGAAACAACGGTGGCGCCGGGAACGACGGAATTCGTCGCCTGGCCGATCCTGAAGAAGGCTTTCGCCGGCCGCGGCATTGCCTCGGCCCCCTTGCTGGCGCATTCCTACGAACGTGTGATGCCGGGCCGCGAGTATGTGGCCAGTATCCGTGACTTCTGGCGTGTCTGTGCCGGCTGCGATGATGCTGCCCGGGCGCGGGTCGAGAAGTTTCTGCACGAAGTGCTGAACACTGACAAGTTCCCGTTGACGGTGATGGATAGACCGATCGAATCCGAGACTGCCAAGATCGTCGAGAACAGCTACCGGGCCACCATCCTCGCCTATCTGCATGAGTGGTCGATTTTTGCCGAGCGCAACGGGGTTGATCTGGTCAAGGTGGTCGACGCGATCAAGATGCGGCCGACGCACAGCAACATGATCTTTCCCGGTCCCGGCATCGGCGGTTATTGCCTGCCCAAGGACGGTGGTCTAGGCTACTGGGCCTACAAGCACATCCTCGGCTTCGAGGATGGCGACAAGGTTTTCCGCATTACACCGGTGGCCGTCGATATCAACGACACCCGCGCCCTGCATGTGGCCGAACTGACCCGCGATGCGCTGCGCAACATGGACCGCTATATCGCCGCCTCGCAGGTGCTGATTGCCGGCGCCTCCTACCGGCAGGACGTTGGCGACACGCGCTACAGCGGCTCGGAGCTGGTGGTCCGCAAGCTGGCCGAAATGGGCGCCGAGATGCGGGCGCATGATCCGTATGTCGAGCAATGGTGGGAATTCTCGGAGCAGGACAAATACCCGACTTCCGGCCTTTCGTGGAAGCGCTTCTTCCGCAACCAGGATGAATTGTCGGAACTCAAGGTCGAGAACAATCTTGAAGCAGCGCTAAAAGGCGTCGATGCATTGATCTTGGCTGTTCCGCACGATGCCTACCGCAATCTCACCCCGGAGCAGGTGGTCGAGTGGGCTGGCCGGCCGATTGCCATCATCGATTGTTTCGGCATGCTCAAGGACGCCACCATTGCCCGTTATTTTGAGCTGGGTTGCGAGGTGAAGGGGCTGGGCCGCGGCCATATCCAGCGTATCAAGAAGACTGTTCGCTACAGCTGATTCGTCGCCTGCGTGCTTGATGAAAAGTCCCCGAGTTCGGGGACTTTTTTGTGAAATTTTGTTGGCTTAAAAGTTGGACGTTATTTTGTTCCGGCGATCCGGAGGATGGCTTGTATCGGCACTGTTGGCCTTCCGGGATGGGAGGGCTGATTTGTCGTAAGCATCAATTTGAACGGCATCCTTGATCGATGTGGGACTTCTGATCCGCGCTGAAATGCTATTATTTTTGCCGTTTTAGGGATGGGTAAAAAATGACTTCAAACTTGAGCAACGAGCGCCGCATGGGGACTCAACGGCGTCACATGGATGGCGGGCTGCCAATCGGTTTGGGTGACCGGCGCGTCAATATTGAGCGGCGGCTGTTCAATCTCGACGCGTGCTGTGTTGAGGAATGGTTGAGCAAGCCAGCACCAACCGTCGAGGCTAACAACAAGCCGTCTGCCAAGTAAGTACCACCCGCCGACGATCTTAATGGGCTGCCGGGTGAGTGGCACTCAGCGTTTCGATGCTGCCTTCTTCGCTGATCCCGCTGCTTTCGGTGAAGTAGCCGCATAACGGGCATTTGAAGCCCGGTGGGCAGTTGTGTTCGCGAGCACATTCAGCCTGAGTCTCATCGGTCAGAACCAGTTCGCGAACGGCTTCGCAACGGGCGAGCGGGGAATCGAAGAAGGACATCGGTGTCTCCTGTTTTGTAGTTTAGATACTCAGTCTAGTCCGGATGTGGACGATTACCATTGCCGTTCAAATGCCCAGGTGTTTTGAAAACCAGGCGGCAACCGGTAGCACTGGGTCTTCACTGATTTCCAGTACCCGCCTTTCATGAATGCAGCGCAGGTGCGACGTCGCCCGCTGGTAAGATGTTTCGCCGATGATGTCGTCGGCATCGAACAGCATCAGGAGCGGCGCGACGAGCAGGTCCAGGGCTTGTACGCCGGCGCGGTCGATCAGGCCGCCGTGGCAAACCACCGCCTTGACCTGTGCATCACGCTGAGCCGCCGCACGGATGGCGGCCGGGGTGATGTCGCCGCTGGCGATGATGCCGAGCGGCAGATCCTGCATGTCGCCATCGTTGCGAATCATGTCAAGATTATCGATCAGGCGCAGGGCGAGACGTGGCACGTTTTGCGTGGCATCGGCAAACTGTAACTCGTGTGCTGACAGCAACTCCATGACGAATACAGCGTAGCCCTGCGCGGCCAATCTGGCCGTAGTCACCGTATCGAGCGGGACATGGTGTGAGCGGGCGAGCAGGATCAGGCCACGCGGAAAGTCCGGTCTTTCGAGCTGTCCGTGGAGTGAGCCGTGCGGGGTTTGCAGGGTGATGTGGCGATTCATGCGGACAGGCGTACCGGGATGCGCTTGGGGCCGAAGGCGTGACCGTCACGGCCAAGGGTTTTGCCGAAGCGCCCGGCAATGGCGGTCTGGCAGTGCGGGCAATGGCCTTCGGGCGTCAGGTTGTAACGGCGAATGTCGTACCAGTCGCGGACGATCAGCGCGGCGTGGCAGTTGGGGCAGAAGGTGGTGCCGCCTTCGCTGTCATGGACGTTGCCGGTGAACACGTAGTTCAGGCCGGCATCGAGTGCGATGCGGCGGGCTTGTGTCAGCGTGGCCGGCGGGGTTGGCGGGATATCTTCCATTTTCCAGTCGGGGTGGAAGGCCGAGAAATGCAGCGGGACGTCCGGCCCAAGCTCCCTGGCGATCCAGGTGGATAGTTCGTTGATTTCTTGCGGACTGTCGTTCTGGCCGGGAATCAGCAGCGTGGTGATTTCCAGCCAGCAATCGGTTTCGTGGTGAATGTAGGCCAGGGTGTCGAGAATCGGCTGCAGATGGGCAACGCACAGCTTGCGGTAGAAATCTTCGGTAAAGGCCTTGAGATCAACGTTGGCGGCATCCATGACGGCGAAGAAGTCGCGGGCCGGTTCGGGGTGGATATAGCCGGCGGTGACGGCGACGTTGCGGATGCCCTGCTCGCGGCAGGCGAGCGCGGTGTCGATGGCGTATTCGGCGAAGATTACCGGATCGTTATAGGTGTATGCGACCGCGTCAGCCCCGTAGCGCCGGGCGGCCTCGGCAATGGCCTGCGGACTGGCGCTGTCCATCAGACGATCCATGTCCTTCGACTTGGAAATGTCCCAGTTCTGGCAAAACTTGCAGGCCAGGTTGCAGCCGGCTGTGCCGAAGGACAGGATGCTGCTGCCCGGGTAGAAGTGGTTGAGCGGCTTCTTCTCGATCGGATCGACACAGAAGCCCGATGAGCGGCCGTAGGTCGTCAGTTGCATGGCCCCATTGACCATCTGGCGGACGAAGCAGGCGCCGCGCTGGCCTTCGTGCAATTGGCAGTCACGCGGGCAGAGGTCGCATTGGACGCGGCCATCGGGCAGGGCATGCCACCAGCGGGCCGGGTAAAGCGAATCGGACTGGTTCATGATCAATCCTCCTTCCATTTTTTGACCTGGTAGCGCTCAAGCTGAACGTTCGGCCCCCAGTAGTCGGCCGGTAATCCGGCCTTTTGCTTCAGGTGGGCCATGAACATGGCCGGATCGGATAACTGTTCCCAGACCTGAGGCAGAAAGGTTGAGCGGCGATTCCCAGCAGTGAAGATCACGCCGTCGATGTCCGGGCGCAACTGAGCGAGGGCGTCGGCTTCGCTGGTAAAACTCATCGGCTTGGCCGGCGTCAGCAGCGAGACTTCGACGCGGGTGATCGGCAATTCGTCGAGGCTCAGCGGCTCGAAACGTGGATCGCGGAAGGCTGCGGCGAGCGCGTTTTCCTGCACGTCTTTGATCAATGGTCGCCAGGCCTCCAGACTGCCGATGCAACCGCGCAGATTGTCGCGCTGGGTCAGGGTGACAAAGACGGCGCCTGGTTCGTGCAATTCTGTCAAATCCGCTACCGGCATGCCGGCAAGGCCAAAGTGGGAGGCAATTGAATTGCGAGCCAGCGTCAGCAGGGTGCTACCGAGATCAGCCATGATGTGCTCCCTCCGCAAACGAGAATGCCGCATAACCGACGACGCGACTTTTGTCTCCGGCGGTATCGCCGGAATTGCACAGGGCGAGCAGGCTAGGCGTCAGGCCCCGCTGGCGGGCAGCAAGCAGCAATCCATTGATCGGGTAGGCGCCGCAGGCCTGCTCCGGGTGGATGTGGGTATCGAATTGCAAGATGTGCCGGCAGGTGTTGCCATCGACCTGCTGCGCCGTACCGTAGGGCAGGAAGTGCGAGAGGTCCGAGCTGACGACAATCAAAGTTTCCGGACCACCCCACAGCAGATCGAGTATTTCGGCGACTGCGTCCGGCGCGGCATCGCCAACGGCGAGCGGCACCAGCGTGAATTGGTCGAGGACGCGCTGCAGGAAGGGCAGGTGTACTTCCAGCGAGTGCTCGAACGCATGGACATGGTTGCTGAAAACGATCTGTGGCAACCCGGCAATGCTGGCGATGGCCTGCGCATCGAGCCGGATGGTGCCTAGCGGCGTGGAAAAGGCCTCGACCTCCGGAAGCGCGATGCCCTCGACGGCAACGCGATGCGTCGGGCCGAGCAGAATGACGCGCCGGATGGTTTTCGCCCATGGTTTCAGCGTGGCGTAGGCGTTTGCGGCAGTGGAACCGGAGTAGATATAACCGGCATGTGGAACGATCAGGGCCTTGGGCTGCTGACCGGACTGGGGGCTGGCGTCGGCCAGAAAGCGATCGACGGTGGTGGATAGCGTCTCGGGATCGCCGGGGTAGAAGGTGCCGGCGACGGCTGGGGGGCGGGTATTGATCATGGTCAGCTCCTTAAACGAGCATCAAACCGACGGCCATGCCGCTACCGATGGCGAGCAGGCCGGGAAGGGCATGGCGGGCCAGCTTGCCGCCTCCGATGCTGATGACCAGGCTGATCTTGAAGATCAGGTTGGCCATCAGCGCCAGCGTGACGGCGATCACGGCATCGCCACTGGCGACTTTTTCCAGATTGAACATGCGCAGGGTGGACAGCACGCTGGCGTCGGCATCGGTCAGGCCGGAAACCAGGGCGACGATATACAGGCCGCTGCTGCCGGCAATATCCTGCAACCAGGCGGAGGCGAGCAGCACCACGGCGTAAAGCAGGCCGAAGGACAGGGCTGTCCTCAGCTCCGTCGGGTTCTTGACCTCGGGCATCGGCAGTTCGCCGGCCGCGCTCAAGATCCTCCAGCCGTAGAGCGACATGGCCACGCCGGGAACGATGCCGCAGGTGAAGACGATGGCGATCGGCGTGGCCAGCCCGGGGGCGACCACACCGGCAACCAGCCAAAGGCGGATCATGACCATCACGTTGGCGATCAGGATCACGATAGCGGACATATGGACCAGATGAACATGGTCGCGGGCGTGACGCGAGAACATCATGGTCGTTGCGGTCGACGACGCCAGGCCGCCGAAAATGCCGAGCAATGCCGCGCCGTGGCGGGCGCCGATGATGCGCAAGGCGAGATAGCCGGCCAGCGCCAGCCCGGAGATCAGCACGACCATGTACCAGACCTGGCGTGGGTTGATCGCGTTGTAAGGACCGAAATCCTCGCTCGGCAGGATGGGCAGGATGACCAGCGACAACACGGCAAACTGCAGAATCGAGTTGATGTCCTTCGGTGTCGTGCGTTCGCTGAATTGCCGGAGTTCGGCCTTGAAATAGAGGAGCACGGTGGTCGTGATGGCGAGCATGACGGCCAGCGTCGAATAGCCGAACCAGACGGCGGCGCCCAGCGCATAGGTGACGATGATCGCCGCTTCCGAGGTAAAGCCCCGATATTGCTCTTCCTGCTGGGCCGAAAAATTCGAGGCGATCATGCTGCCGGAAATGACCAGCAGGCCGGCAACCAGCAGCCAGGGGCCACCGGTTTTGTCGCCAAGCAGGGCAAAGAGGCAGCCCAGCATGGCGACCAGCGCGAAGGTTCTCAGGCCGGCCGAGGCTTCAGGACGGCGTTCGCGCTCCATGCCGATCAGCAGACCGATACCGAGCGCCGTTGAAAAAGCCTCGACGGGAGCAGCCAGTTCGGGAACGACGAAACTCATGCGATTCCTCTTTTCTGATCGTTATTCAGTAAAATTAAGCCATGCCACGTCATTACGCAATCGTTCCCGCTGCCGGCAGCGGTTCCCGCTTCGGCGCCGAGAAGCCAAAGCAGTACCTGGACCTCCTTGGCCGCCCCCTGATTTTTCACACCTTGGCCGCCCTGACTGCCTGCCCGGACATTGAACGGGTCTGGGTGGTACTTGCTCCGGATGACCCGTGGTGGCCGCGCTACGACTGGAGTGAACTCGGTTCCAAACTCGAGACGGTGCGCTGTGGCGGGGCGACACGAGCAGAAAGTGTGAGCAACGGTTTGAGGGCGGCAGCCATGGTCGCCGCCGACGATGACTGGGTGCTGGTGCACGATGCAGCGCGACCCTGTCTCTCGGCGGCCATGCTCGATGCGCTGTTTGCCGAACTGGCCAGCGATCCGGTCGGCGGCATCCTGGCTGTGCCTGTCGCCGACACCTTGAAGCGGGCCGATGCCGAACAGCGTGTCGGTGCCACCGAACCCCGCGATGGTCTGTGGCAGGCGCAAACGCCGCAAATGTTCCGCTATGGCTTGCTCGGTGAAGCACTGGAAAAATGTCGTGACGTGACCGACGAAGCTGGCGCCATCGAGGCGGTGGGGTTGAAACCCAAGCTGGTGCGCGGCGATTCGACCAATCTGAAAGTTACTTATCCGGCCGATCTCTCGCTGGCTGCGATGATACTGAGGGCACGTAAATGAGTTTCCGCGTCGGGCAGGGCTACGATGTGCACAAGCTGGTCGATGGCCGCAAGTTGATCCTCGGCGGCGTCGAGATTCCGCATCCGACCGGGTTGCTCGGTCATTCCGATGCCGATGCGTTGTTGCATGCAATAACCGATGCGCTGCTCGGCGCTGTTGCGCTGGGCGACATCGGCCGGCATTTTCCGGATACCGATCCACGCTACAAGGGCGCCGACAGCCGCGTACTGTTGCGCGCCGCCGTTGCCCTGTTAGCCGAACGTGGCTGGCGGCCGGTCAATGTCGATGCGACGCTGATCGCCCAGCAACCGAAGCTGGCCCCGCACGCCGCGGCGATGGTGGCCAATGTCGCGGCCGATCTCGGGATTTCGTCCGACTGCGTGAATATCAAGGGCAAGACCAACGAACGCCTGGGTTATCTGGGGCGTGAGGAAGCGATCGAAGCGCAGGCTGTGGCGCTGGTGGAACGTGTCGGCTGAAGGCCGAGTTGAACCCGCTGACAGGCCGGCAACAGCCAGAGTGTTCTTCGCCCTGTGGCCGTCGGCCGAGGTGGCCGACCGCCTCGCGGATATGGCGGGCAAGGCGGTGGCCCGCTTTGGTGGGCGGGCCACACGCCGCGAAACCATCCATCTGACACTGGCTTTCCTTGGCGAGGTGCCCGAATCGCGTCTGCCTGAGCTTTGTGCCGTGGCCGATGGCGTTCAGGGGCAATCATTTACCATGAGCCTCGACCGGCTGGGTTTCTGGCGCCACAACCATCTGTTGTGGGCCGGGTCCCAGGCTCCGGTTGCGTCGCTTGGCGAGCTTGTAAGTTGCTTGCGCAACGCATTGGCGAATGCCGGTTTCACGGTCGATGCCGAGCAGCAGGGCTTCGTGCCCCACGTGACGCTGGTTCGCAAAATTCCGGCGAGTGCCGGATTGTTGGAAAACCAGCAATTTGCATCCTTCGAATCATTGGCATGGCGTGCGGATCGATTTGTTCTTGTCCGCTCCAGCTTGTCCCCCTCTGGGTCGGAGTATCTGATTCTTCGGGAGTTTTTTATGTCGTAAATGACCATGGGGTATTTTTGCCATAAAAAGAATTCGACAGAGGGCGCGCTCAGGGTCTAAAGTTTCCCAAATAGATGTCGGTAACAAGCTGGATAACAGACGACACAATCAATTCCACGTATCCAGAGCGAACGCGGATACGGAAAAAAAGGGGGGTCTTTTGGGGGCGATTGGCTGGTCGGAAAATACGGCAAGCCTGAGGGTGCTATTGATTGAGTCCGCTGGCCGGGATGGCCAGCGTTTACTTGGCGCTCTGCAGGGTAGTGGGCATTCCGTAGTGACATGTCAGGTTTCGCAGCGTGCGGATTTGAAGCGTGCATTGCGCGGTGAGGTGTGGGATGTGGCGCTCCTCAGTTGTTCACTTGCAGAGTTGCCTGCCGCAGAAGCGATTGTGTTGTTTCGTGAACACGCCCCGCGTATGCCGGTGATCCTGACCATCGAGCGAGGGGCGCAGGAGTTTCCGTTCGAACTGCTGGAAAATGGCGCCTGCGACTTTGTCTTCAAGAGCAACCCGGCCCGCCTGCTTGCGGTGATCGAGCGCGAATGCGCCAACGTCAAACTGTCGCGTGAAGAGCAGCAGGTTCTGGTCAGCCCGGAGCGCATTGAACAGATCGATCAGGGGGTTGCCCGCTTTTTCCAGTTGGCCAGCAACACCCCAGAATGTTATTGGCTGACCGATGCGGCAACCCAGCGCGTGACCTACGTCAGTGCGGGGTACGAAAAGATCTTGGGGCGCCATGTCGAAGCGCTTTATGCGGACTCTCACGACTGGCTGAACTATGTTCATCCTGAAGACCACGATCGAGTGCTTGCCGCCGTGCGCACTTATCGGCTGGGTGGGCTGGACGCCAAATTTCGCGTTCGGCGCCCCGGCGATGTCCAGTGCTGGCTGCATGCCCGAAATTTCCCGGTCCGTGACGAGGAGGGAAATATCGTCAGCGTTGGCGGCGTGGCCACGGACATCACCAGCTTGCTGGCCGATCAATGGAAATCTCCGTATTTCGCCCATTTCGATGCGCTGACGGCGCTTCCCAATCAGTTGATGTTTTACGACCAGGTGAAGCGGATGATTGCGCTGTCCAAGCGCAAGGATCTGCCGCTCAGCCTGATGGTGGTCGATATCGATCGTTTTCGTCAGCTCAACCAGACGCTGGGTCATGCCTCCGGAGACGAGTTGCTGCGTCAGGTGGCTGGCCGCCTTTCCGGCTCGCTTCGTGAGTCGGATATTCTGGGGCGCCTGGGGACGGATGTCTTCGGCATTCTTTTGCCGGACGTGGCCGATACCCACCAGGCGAGCATCGTTGCTCGGCGGATCATCGACACGATGATCATGCCGGTCCGTGTCGCCGGCCAGGATGTTTTTGCAACGGCGGGCGTCGGTATCGTTTTCTACCCGCAGGACGGCAATGATGTGCACGAACTGGTAACCAATGCCGGGATTGCCGGGCGTCACGCCAAGAACTTGGGACGCAACAGCTACCAATACTATTTTCCTGGCATGCATGAAGGCGCCCGGGACCGGATGTTCCTGGAAATCGACTTGCGTCACGCCACCTTGCGCAATGAGTTTGTGCTGTATTACCAGCCCAAGGCCAGTTGCGCTGACGGCCGGATTACCGGTGTCGAGGCCTTGCTTCGCTGGCAGCATCCAGAGCGGGGGATCGTGTCGCCTGATCAGTTCATTCCCTTGCTTGAGGAAACCGGACTGATCGTTCAGGTTGGTCGCTGGGTCCTTGAGGAGGCCTGTCGGCAGGCTGTCGAATGGCAAGCCGCCGGGTTGAATATCCCCAGCGTCTCGGTGAACCTTTCGGCCCGGCAGCTACAGGCTGAGACATTGCTGACGGACGTTGCGGCAACCCTGGAGAAAACGGGACTCAATGCCGCCTGCCTCGATCTTGAAATTACCGAGAGCATGCTGATGGATAACGCCGACATGGCGATCCAAACGTTATCGGCCCTGAAAAAAATGGGCGTCACCATTTCGCTTGATGATTTTGGTACGGGCTATTCGAGCCTGGCTTACCTGAAACGCTTCCCGCTCGATGCAATCAAGGTCGATCGCTCCTTCGTGCAGGATATCGCTGCCGATTCGGATGACGCTTCGATCACCCGGGCCGTGATTACCATGGCTCACCACCTGAAGCTCAAGGTTGTGGCCGAAGGTGTCGAAACGCCCGAGCAACTGGCGTTGCTCATTTCACATCAGTGCGACGTCATTCAGGGCTATTTCTTCTCGCGGCCTATGCCAGCATCAGGAATGACCGAGTTGTTGGTCTCTGACCGGCGCCTGCCTGACAATTTGTTGCGTTCCGGCACTCGCAAGCCTATGGCCTTGTTCGTCGCTGTCGATGGCTTTGAACAAGTTATTTCAACGCTGCTCCGGGCCGGACACCAGATTTGTACTGCGCCGGACATGCCGGGGGCGTTGCAGTGGCTTTCCGGTAATCTGGTTGATGTGCTGGTCTGCGGTGCTCCTCGCAGGGGTTTCAATGCAGAGGAACTGATCCGGCAGGCGGCTGGAATGCAGCCACGCTGCGAGCGCATGCTGCTGGCCGACAGCCGCCAGTGGAATCGCAAGGCAGTGGCCGACCTGAGCAGTTCAGGGCTGGTCCATCGGGTCATTCATCTGCCGGTCGAGGCCGATGCTTTCCAATTGGTCGTCGAGGAATCGTTGAGCCGGCGACATATTTCGGATGAATACAGCCGCCTGTCGCATGAAGTCGAGGTGGTCGAACGGCAATTGGTGAGTATCGAGGAAGATCGCCGTCGCCTGCTCGAAGAAAATCAGGTGCTGCAGGTTCAGGAGCGTCAGGGCTACCGCATTTTGCAGGAGGTGCTTGCCGAATTGCCGCTATCGGTCATCGGGATCGATGAAAACAGCCAGATCGTGCTGGCCAATGATGCCGCGCTTCAGGCATTTGCATCTCGCGGCCTGTTTCTCGGTGCCGAGCTCGAACGTGTGCTGCCAGAGGTGGCATCGCTGAGCGACAACGAAACACTGAGTATCAACGGTAACTTTTACCGCTGTCGCTGGCGTCAGCTCAGTCTCGAAGAATCCAGGGTTGGACGTCTCCTGTTGCTGGAGGCGCTTGAACAATGAAAATCAAGGAAACCTTGCCCATCAGCGATGTTTTGCCGGGGATGTGTCTGGCAGATGCGTTGATGGATGATGCCGGACGTGTGCTGGTGCCCGCTGCCACGGAGTTGACCGAGAGCATGCTGCACGGCCTGGTTCGCCGAAATATCCTTGAGTTGTCCATCGAGCGGGAATGTGTAGAAGATCCGGCAATAGCCTTGGCGCGTCGGGAAAAAATAGAAGAAGCGCTAGCCCTCCGCTTTCGCAAAGCCGGGGATGGTGCGGGAACGAAATCGCTGTATAGGGCGATCTCTGATTTTTCGCAGGAACAGCAGGCATGAGTGCGCTTCAGGTCGAGCAGATCGTTACCCGGCTGATGCAGCTTCCAGCGCTGCCGACGGTTGTCGCCGAGTTGCTGGCGTCATTTGGCAATGAGGACGTCGATATTGCTCTGCTGGCCCAGCAGATATCCCATGATCAAGCATTGACAGCGCGCCTGCTCCGGGTGGCCAATTCCTCGTTTTACGGATTGCAAAGTCGAATATCGACAATCAATGAAGCAGTGGTTGTCCTCGGCTTTCGTGCCGTACGCAGCATGGTACTGGCGGTGGGCGTGAGCGGTGTTTTTCGTCCAGAGCATTGCCCGGGTTTCGATCCTCATGCCTATGTCCGGCATAGCGTTGGCGTTGGTCTGGCTGCCCGCGCATTGGCTCAGGCGACTGGTCGAAATCCGGAGTTGGCCTTTACCGGAGGCATCCTGCACGATATTGGCGAACTGGTGCTGGCCACTTGCTTCCCCGAGCAGTATGCCAAGGTGCTGGCCTATCGAGCACAACATGATTGCACGCTGGTCGAGGCCGAGCGCGACATCATCGGCCTGGACCATGCCGTGGTCGGCGGCTTGCTGGCAGACACGTGGCGTTTTCCCGCTTCGTTGCGTTCGGCCGTCGCTGAACATCATGCACCGTCTGCGGCGACGGCCGACTCGCTGGCGGATCTGACGCATCTTGCCGACGGCGTCGCCCATGCTTTGGGCTTGGCGAAAACCGACAGCGAAATGGTGATGCCGGTGGATCAGACTGCTTGGCAGCGCCTGGGGATGGACAGCGAAAAGATCGCCCGTATTCTGCCGCAGGTGATGAAGGAAATGGACGAAACCTGTCAGGCCTTTATCGCCTGATCGGTAGCGACAGGCGGGCCAGCAGCCCGCCCCCCGGATTGGGTAACAGGTCAAAACGGCCATCGTGCAGGCGGGCGATGCGCTCGACAATGGCCAGTCCCAGGCCGGTTCCTGTGGCATTGGTTCTGGCAGCTTCCAGGCGAGTAAACGGGCGCTTCAGTCGTTCGATGTCATCAGGCGGAACACCCGGTCCATGATCACCAACGTCTATTTGAATTTCGCCATCGATCGTGGCTGCTTTCAAGGTGATATCTCCGCCGCCATATTTTGCCGCGTTATCCAGCAGATTGTTGATGGCACGGGTGACTGCTTTCGGGCGGAGCATCGCTTCCGGCAATGCCTGGATGTCGGTGACGATCTGCCGGCCGATATAGGCCTGGCGTTCGGCAAGGCTTGCAAGCAGGGCTGACAGGTCGGTCAGGGTGGGGGGCTCACCAGATTCGGCGCGAGCGTAGTCCATGAACTGGGAAATGACTGCCTCCATCTGCTCGATGTCGGTCACGACCGCTTGCCGGGCTCCATCATCGGCAACGCTCATTTCGGCTTCCAGGCGCAGGCGGGTCAGCGGCGTGCGTAGATCGTGGGAGATACCGGCCAGCACTTCGGAACGGTCTTTTTCATGGCGTTGAAGATCGGCGGCCATGGTATTGAATGCAGTCGCCAGCCGGCTGAGTTCTTCGGTGCCATCTTCCGGCAAAGGGTCCGGTATCTGGCCGCGGCCAAGGGTTTCAGCCGACTTGGCCATCGCTTTCAGTGGTCGGCTGATGCGCGAGGCGATCAGCCACGCGACTGCCATGGCCAGGGCGATGGCGAGCAGCCCCCAGGCCAGCCAATGGCTGGCGATACTTCGGGCGGTACGATCACGAGGCAGGACCAGCCAATACTCTTCTTCGTCAGCATCGTCGAGCCGGAAGCTGACCCAGAATCCGGGAATGCCATCAACACTGGCCGCGACACGGGTGTGGTCGCCCAGTCGAGAAATCAGTTCGCGCTGCAACAGCCGAAAAAAGCGTGAATCGGGCATCGCCTCGATCTCGTCTTCAGGTTCGGCCGGTAGCAGACGGATGCCCTCGCGGGTTGAAAACTCGGTAAACAGACCCAGGCGTTTTTCCGGTGCGGCGGCAAACAGTGAGGCGCGGATCAGATTGACGGCCGAAGCCGCCAACTGGGCGGTTTCCCGGGCGCGTGGCTCGGCGTCGATATAGCGGAACAGGCTCAGCCAGGCCGCCGTGGTCAGCAGCACCAGCAGGGCCAACAGCAGGAAGGTGCGCGCCAGCAGCGTGCGCGGCATTGGCATCAGTCCCGGGAGGCGCCGTCCGGCACGAAGACGTAGCCGAAGCCCCAGACGGTCTGCAGGTAGCGCGGTTGGGCCGGATCAGTTTCGATCAGCTTGCGCAGGCGGGATACCTGGACGTCGATGGCGCGGTCGAATGGTCCCTGTTCCCGGCCGCGGGCCAGCGACATCAGCTTGTCGCGGGAAAGCGGCTGGCGCGGGTGCTGGAGCAGCACTTTCAGCACGGCAAATTCACCGGTGGTCAGCGCTTGCAACTCCTCTCCACGCTTCAGCGTGCGGGCTGCGAGATCGACTTCGATGTTGCTGAAGGTGATCGTTTCCGGTTCATCTTCCGGAGCACCCGGCGGTTTGCTGCCTTGGCGGCGCAACACGGCGTGGATACGAGCGAGCAGTTCGCGCGGGTTGAAGGGCTTGGGCAGGTAATCGTCGGCCCCCATTTCGAGGCCAACGATGCGATCCACTTCATCGCCCTTGGCCGTCAGCATGATGATCGGTGTCTGGTCACCCTGGCCGCGCAGGCGGCGGCAGATGGTCAGGCCATCTTCGCCCGGCATCATCAGGTCGAGCACGATCAGGTGGTAGTGTTCGCGGCTGCGCAGCTTGTCCATCTGCTGGCCATCGGCAGCGGCCTTGACCTCGAAGCCCTGTTCGCCCAGGTAGCGAACCAGCAGGTCGCGCAGCCGGGCATCGTCATCGACGACAAGAATATGGTGGTGTTGGTGTTGTTCGCTCATGCTGGCAAGGATAAAGGCACACAGTGAATGAATCGCGGCAAATGGTAACAAGGATTGTCGGAGGCCGGCCGGGAAACATATTCTTACATTTCGAGCCGCTTGCCTGTCGCTGAGCGATGGACAATGATCACATCTGAATCCAGTGTGTATTCGCCACCATGAAACCTCGTCTTGCCCTTTCCCTGTTGCTGCTGAGCCTGCTTGGCTCGGTGGGTAACGCATGGGCTCAGGGCTATTGGCGCGACCTGCCGCCGGACGAGCGGCGCCAAATGCGTCAGCAAATGCGCGAACACTGGCAGCAGGAAAGGGAAATCCGCCGCGAAGAGGGGGCTCCGCCGCGTTGGCGCGATGTGCCGCCGGAGGATCGTCGTCGCCTGCGCGACGAAATGCGCGAGCAGCGCAGCTGGCCGGATCAGCGCGAAGGGCGTGGGCGACGTCGAGATTGAATCCCGACCGGGTCGCAGCTCCGGTAAAATGCTGGCCCATGTTGATCCTTGCTCTCGAAACCTCCACCGATCTCGGTTCCTGCGCCTTGTGGCGTGATGGCGTGGTCTCCGAACGCGTTTGCCCACGCGGCAGGTCACATTCCGAAACACTGCTGCCGCTGGTCCGCGAATTGTTGCTTGAAGCCGGTGTGAAGGTCGCGCAACTCGATGCTATTGCCTTCGGCGTCGGCCCCGGCGCCTTTACCGGCTTGCGCATCGCCTGCGGAGCGGCACAGGGCTTGGCGGTTGCCGCTAATGTGCCGTTGATTCCGGTAACCAGCCTGGAAACGATGGCCGCCATGGCTGGCGCGGAACGTGTGCTGGCTTTGCTCGATGCACGCATGGGCGAGGTCTATTCGGGCCGCTACCGGTTGACTGCGGATGGCTATGTGCTGGATGGCGAGATTCGTGTTTCGGCACCGGGCGATGTGAGCTTGCCGACTGAATCCGGATGGATCGCCTGTGGCAATGCGATTGCTGCCTATCCCGCTCTGGCGGAAGGTTTGAGCGCTGCTGACGTCGCTACTCAGCCTGTGACCGCGCCGACTGCGGCTGTCGTGGCGCAATTGGCGGTGCCACGGGCAATGCGGGGTGAAGGGATTGATGCTGCGCTGGCGGCACCACTTTATGTGCGCGACAAGGTCGCCAAGACGGTGGCTGAGCGACTCAGTGAAGGCGGGCGGGCGTGAGCGATTTGAAGATTGCCGCCGAATTTTTCCCAATGAACGAGCGTGATCTCGACGCGGTAGCCGCGCTTGAGGCGAGCTTGCAGATTTTTCCGTGGTCGCGCGGCAATTTTGAAGACTCGCTGAATGCTGGCCATAGTGTCTGGGTATTGCGCCTGGGTGGTGATCTTGTTGGATTTTCGGTGGTGATGTCGGTGATCGACGAGGCGCATCTGCTCAATATCGGCGTTTGCAAGCGTTATCAGGGGCAGGGCTATGGTGCCCGGATGCTGCGGCATGCGATGGAATGCGCCAGGCTGGGCGGAGCAGCCAAACTGTTTCTCGAGGTTCGGCCCACCAACGAACGGGCGGTTGAACTCTATCGTCACTTCGGATTCCGTCAGATTGGCACCCGCAAGGGCTATTATCCGGCAGTGCTCGGGCGCGAGGATGGCCTGATTTTTGACAAGGAACTGGCATGAGTTTAAGTCGCGAGCAGATGCTGGCCGAGATGGGTATTTCCCCGATCTGGGTGCTGCGCGATGTCGCACCGCCAGCTTCGGCGATTGAATCCAGCCCGCAGATGGAGGCCGAGGCAGTGACCCCGCCTCAGGTCGCCGAAGTGCCCTCGGCTCCCGTTCCAGCACAGACACCACCGCCTCGTTCGACGGCGGCAGCCGTCGATACGCTGGATTGGCCAGCCCTGGCGCGACAGGTTGCCGAGTGCCGCGCTTGTTCCTTGTGCGAACAGCGCAAGCAGGCCGTGCTGGGCGTTGGCGATACCAATCCTGAATGGCTGTTCATCGGAGAAGGCCCGGGGGCCGAAGAGGATGTCAAGGGTGAACCCTTTGTTGGCCAAGCCGGCAAGCTGCTCGACAACATGCTGGCTTCGCTCGACATTGCGCGTGGCAACCGGGTTTATATCGCCAACGCGGTAAAGTGCCGGCCACCCGGTAACCGCACGCCAGAGGCGGCCGAAATAGCCGCCTGCTGGCCCTATCTGGAACGGCAGATTGCCTTGCTCAAGCCCAAGGTCATTGTGCTGCTGGGCAAGGCGGCGGTTCACGCAGTGCTCCACGACGATAAATCGCTGGCCTCGTTACGTGGCAAACGCTTTGAATTGGCTGGGATTCCAGTCGTGGTGACCTATCACCCGGCGTATTTGTTGCGTAACTTGCCAGACAAGGCGAAGGCCTGGGAAGACCTGCTGTTCGCTCGTCGAACGCTGCGCGAGCAGATGGCGCCTGAGCTGCCGTTCTAGGCCTTAGTGGTGTGCTGAATCGTCCAGGTGCTGGACGTCGTCCTGTGCTGCCTGATTGGCAAAGTGGCGCTGGCGGATCATGTACATCAGGCCGCTGACGAACAGCCCAAACATCGTGACAACCCAGTAGATCGACAGATCCATCTTGATCATCAGGTAATAGAGCCCAGTCATGATCAGGATGGAGATGTTTTCGTTGAAGTTCTGAACCGCAATCGAGTGGCCGGCACCCATCAGGATGTGGCCGCGATGCTGGAGCAGCGCATTCATCGGCACGACAAAGAAGCCGGACAAGCCGCCAATGATGATGAGCAGCGGTACGGCCAGCCACAAGCTGCCGACGAAGTTCATGACCAGCACGATCAGGCCCATGGCGATGCCGAGCGGAATGACGCGAACCGATTTGCGCAGTGTGATGAACTTGGCAGCGATGATTGCCCCGGCTGCGACGCCGACCGCAACGACACCCTGCAGCATTGATGCCTTGGAGAGACCGAGACCAAGAGCCACTTCGGCCCACTTGATGACGATGAATTGCAGCGTCGCGCCGGCGCCCCAGAACAGCGTGGTGACCGCCAGTGAGATTTGACCGAGTTTGTCGCGCCATAGCAGGGCCAGGCAGTGATTGAACTCGTGGATCAGGAATATCGGGTTTTTCTTCAGCTGCTTGTGGTCAACCCCGGTATCCGGGACGTACAGGTTGAAGATGGCGGCAAGCACATAGAGCACGGCAACGATGGAAAGAGCCATTTCGCCGACTGTGTCGACCCCCGTATCGAACAAAGGAAAATCGAAAGACAGCAGATGCTGGGCCACTTCAGGGCGGATCAATGTGCCGCCGATAACGACGCCGAGAATGATCGCGCCGACGGTTAGCCCCTCGATCCAGCCATTGGCCACAACGAGCAGGCGATGCGGCAGGTATTCGGTCAGGATACCGTACTTGGCCGGCGAGTAGGCTGCTGCCCCCAGACCGACGACGGCATAGGCAGCCAGCGGGTGTGCGCCAAAGAACATCATGCTGCAGCCGACGATCTTGATCGTATTGCTGATGAACATGACCCGCCACTTGGGCATGGAGTCGGCAAAGGCACCGACGAAGGCGGCCAGCAGTACGTAGGAAACGGTGAAAAAAGTCTTGAGTAGCGGTTCGTATTCCGAAGGTGCGTGCATCTCGCGCAGGGCGGCGATAGCGGCAATCAGCAGGGCGTTGTCGGCCAGCGCGGAAAAAAACTGCGCGGCCATGATTATGTAGAAGCCGAACGGCACGAAGTATTTGTCTCTTATATGACTTTGGGCGAGGTTTATACCACGCTCAGGATTGGGCGCAAGGCTTGCGCTGTCGTCGGGGTTGTGCATTATTTTGCCGGGTGGCGGAAAGCCTTGAGTTTGTGTCGGCTTGGTTAAGGTGTAATGACAGCCTGCAAGGCCAGCGACCTATCAAATTTGGGCCAAAATCAAACTCGCCATTCGGAAACAGGATGGAATGTGATTGAATATCGCCCGCACACCATCTGGGAGAAACATCATGGCTGACCGGCGTTTGCAGGTCTTTCATGCCGTCGCCAAACATCTGAGTTTTACGCGGGCAGCTGACGCCTTGTTCATGACGCAGCCGGCCGTCACCTTCCAGATCAAGCAACTGGAGGAGCAGTACAGCACCCGGCTGTTCGAGCGGCGGCACGGTGGGATTTCCCTGACGCCGGCGGGAGAACTGGTGCTTTCCTACGCGGAGCGGATTCTTGCGTTATCAGACGAAATGGAAATCCGCCTTGGTGAAATGACTGGCGAGATGCGTGGTCCGCTACTGGTCGGGGCCAGCACGACAATCGCCGAATTCATGTTGCCACGCGTTCTGGGCGAATTCAATGCGCTTTATCCGCAGGTCAGGGCTCGCCTGATCGTCGCTAATTCGGAAAGCATCGAGAGCAGGGTGGCCGAACATACCCTTGATATTGGCTTGATTGAAGCGACGGCCAAGTTGAACGGATTGACGAGCCAGATCTGCTGCGAAGATGAACTGCGGGTGATCTGTGCACCGGATTACCCGCTCGCCGGCATGAAGTCGGTTACCCCGAAGACACTGGCCGAATACGAATACATTTCGCGGGAGCCGGGTTCCGGGACGCGCGAAATTACCGATAGTTATTTCCGGAAACACAAGATATCGCCGGAAAGCCTGAAGACACAAATGGAGCTGGGCAGCCCGGAAGCCTTGAAGGGCGTCGTCTCGACCGGGCTGGGTTTTGCGGTTGTGTCGCGGGCCGTGGTCGAAAAGGAAACGCAGCTTGGCGAGCTCGTTGCCATTCCGCTTAATCCCCCCTTGAAGCGTAGTCTTTACCTCGTTTTTCATCAGGATCGTTTCCAGTCCCGATTGAGCGCAACCTTCATCGAATTTGCCAAAGCTAAACTGAAAGAACTGGCTTTATGAAAACATCGCGTCCCATCCGCGCGCGCATTGCGCCGGCGGCGATTTTGCACAACTATCGTCTGGCTAAACGTCACGCTCCCCAGTCCAAGGCATGGGCCGTGATCAAGGCCAATGCCTACGGACATGGCCAATGGCGTGCCGTTGATGCCTTGCGCGGCGAGGCCGATGGTTTTGCGCTGCTCGAATGTGAAAACGCGGTTGCCCTGCGTGAGGCCGGGGTTACTCAACCCATTCTGATGCTGGAGGGAATATTCAGTGCCCGTGACGTGCGGGCCGTTATCGAATACCGGCTGACCAGCGTCATTCATTGCCTTGAACAATTGGAACTACTCGTCCGCAATGGCCGGTTCGACACACCGATCTCTGTGTGCCTGAAGCTGAATACAGGCATGAACCGCCTGGGTTTTACGGCCGCGACCTTGCCCCGCGCCTGGGAGATACTCCAGCAATTGCCGCAGGTTGATGTCACCTTGATGACTCACTTTGCCGACGCCGATGGTGAGCGGGGCGTAACTTGGCAATTGGAGCGCTTTCATGACCTGGCTGGAGATTGGGCGGGGCCGGTGAGTCTCGGTAACTCGGCAGCCATTCTGAGCCACCCCAAGGCGCACGGCGACTGGGTGCGGCCGGGCATCATGCTTTATGGCGCCAGTCCCTTTGCTGATCAAAGTGCAGTTGATCTGGGGTTGCGACCGGTCATGACGCTGGAGAGCGCCGTCATCGGCATCCAGGACCTGGTAGCGGGGGGGCGGGTTGGTTATGGCGGCACTTTTACTGCCGATCGGCCGATGCGGATTGGCGTCGTCGCCTGTGGATATGCCGACGGTTACCCGCGTCACGCACCGACCGGCACACCCATCGCCGTCATGGGCCGCCGGACGCGTACGATAGGCCGGGTATCGATGGACATGCTGGCCTGTGATCTGACCGATATTCCGGAAGCGGGCATCGGCTCGCCGGTGACGCTGTGGGGGCTGGGTATAGCCGGCGCTGTGCCGGCCGACGAAGTGGCTGCTGCGGCCGGTACTGTTGCCTATGAGCTCTTCTGTGCCGTGGCGCCGCGTGTACCGGTGATAGTGGATGACGCTGTCGCGGCAGGGCGCCCATAATGGCCAAAGTCAAAACCATCTACTCATGTACCGAGTGCGGGGCAACCAGTCCGAAGTGGCAGGGGCAGTGCCCCGGTTGCAATGAATGGAATACGCTGGTCGAAACTGTTGCCGAAAAGGCTGCGACCAACAGTCGTTTCGAGTCACTGGCGCCGACGGCAAGGTTGCAGAACCTGTCGGAAATCGAAGCACGTGAAGTCGAGCGGATCGCCACTGGCATCGGTGAATTCGATCGTGCCCTGGGCGGCGGTCTGGTTAATGGTGCCGTGGTGCTGATTGGCGGCGACCCGGGAATTGGCAAGAGCACGCTGCTGCTGCAGGCTTTGGCGCATCTGTCGCTCGATAACAAGGTGCTTTACGTCAGCGGCGAGGAGTCGGGCGAACAGGTCGCCCTACGGGCTCGTCGTCTGGGCCTGGATACTCGTCGGTTGCAATTGATGGCCGAGATCAACCTCGAACGGATTCTCGCCACTTTGCAGGCGGAAAAGCCTGTCGTGGCGGTGATCGACTCGATCCAGACGTTGTGGTCCGATCAACTCTCCAGCGCTCCGGGATCGGTGGCGCAGGTCCGGGAATGCGCGGCGCAATTGACACGCTTAGCCAAGCAGGCAGGCATCACGGTCATCCTGGTCGGCCATGTGACCAAGGAGGGGGCCTTGGCCGGGCCGCGCGTGCTTGAACATATTGTCGATACCGTGCTTTATTTCGAGGGGGATACGCATTCCAGCTTCCGACTGGTGCGGGCCGTCAAAAACCGCTTTGGCGCCGTCAACGAGCTGGGTGTTTTTGCCATGACGGACAAGGGGCTGAAGGGAGTCAACAACCCCTCAGCCTTGTTCCTGTCCCAGCACGGTCAGGATGTGGCTGGTTCCTGTGTGATGGTGACGCAGGAGGGAACACGGCCCTTGCTGGTCGAGATTCAGGCGCTGGTCGATACCTCGCACGGCAACCCGCGGCGTCTGACGGTTGGCCTCGATCCGCAGCGACTGGCCATGTTGCTGGCCGTTTTGCATCGACATGCCGGGATTGTTTGTTTCGATCAGGATGTGTTCGTCAACGCGGTTGGTGGCGTCAAGATTACTGAGCCTGCCGCCGATTTGGCCGTGCTTCTTTCGATAACATCATCTTTAAAAAACAAAGCATTGCCATCTAAACTTATTGTATTTGGTGAAGTTGGTTTGGCCGGGGAGATCCGCCCGGCACCGCGTGGGCAGGAGCGTTTGAAGGAGGCCGCCAAGCTCGGCTTTACCCGCGCCCTGATCCCGGAGGCAAATCGTCCGAAACAGGCGATTCCCGGCATGGAAGTTATTGCGGTAAAACGAGTCGAGGAGGCGGTAGCGCGGATACGCGAGATGGAATAAGCTGGCGGATATCCCTTTCGGCATATATGTTCAATCTTTCGCGTTATTTCTCGACGGTCAGTTTCATCCTAATCGTGTTGGCAGCGGGGGTACTTGGCCCTCTGTACCAACGGCTTTCGCTGCTGCAGATGCAGAATCTGGCGGAGAGCCGAAATATCGCCATGGCGCAGGTTTTCCAGAATTCGCTGCACACACAACTGGAGTCGCTGATCAGCGATGCCGTCGGCCGGGACATCCATTCAGGCCAGGTCACCGATGACATCCTTCAGCTGCAGGCCACGGTGCATGATCTGATGCGGGATACCTCCGTGATCAAGGTCAAGGTCTACAACCGCCTGGGAAGTACCATTTTCTCGACGGATACCCGGCAAATTGGTGATAGCCAGTTGCAGAACCCGGGCTTCCGAGCGGCGATCAGTGGTTTGGTAACCAGTGAGTTGATACATCGAAACACCATCGATGCCTTCGAAGGGCAGTTGGTCGAGGTCGATGTCCTGTCGAGCTATATTCCCATACTCGGCAAAGAACACGCGGTCGAGGGCGCCTTTGAGCTCTATCAGAACGTCACTCCCTTTGTTACCCAGTTGAACCGCAATCTGTGGTGGGTGACGGCCGCCGTGGTGCTGGTGTTCGCCGCGCTCTACCTGATGCAGTTCCTGGTTGTTCGGCGGGCCCAAGGTATTCTGGAGGACCAGGAGGGGCGCATCAAGGCGGCGCGCGATACGCTGGAGATTCAGGTGGCGGCCCGTACGGAAGAATTAAAGCGGACCAACAGCCAGCTTGAGGGCGAAATTTCGGAGCGGCGGCAGGCGCAAAGCAAGCTCAATTATCTGGCTTATCACGATCCGCTGACCGGCTTGGCCAACCGTCGCTGTTTTATCGAACGACTCGAAGAAAGTCTCAGCGAAGGCGAGCGCCATGGCGAAAAGCTGGCCGTCTTGTACATCGATCTCGACCAGTTCAAACAGGTCAACGATTCCCTTGGCCATGGCGTTGGCGACGAACTGCTTGTTTCGGTCGCCGCCCGCCTGTCTGAGCACGTTCGGCTGATCGACATGCTGGCCCGCCTGGGGGGGGACGAATTCATTTGTCTGATGGAGGCCGCGCGTAGCGAAGATGAGGTCGAACTTCTGGCTCGCGAAATCATTGCTGCGTTCGAGTATCCATTCAAACTGGGTGACCATGAACTCTTTCTGACGGCATCGGTCGGCATCAGTCTTTGCCCCAGTGACGGCAATAGCGTGCTTGATCTGATGCGCAATGCCGATACGGCCATGTATCGGGCCAAAATGCTGGGCCGCGGTAATTTCCATTTCTACACCGCAGAAATGACCCGGGAGGCCCAGGAGCGTATCCAGATGGAAAATCTGCTGCGGCGTGCCCTCGATAACGGGGAACTGTCGGTCCATCTGCAGCCACAGGTTGATTCAAGGAGTGGTCAGCTGGTTGGTGCGGAGGCCCTGGTTCGCTGGAACAGTCCGGAGCTCGGTCAGGTCATGCCGATACGCTTTATCCCATTGGCTGAGGACTCGGGCTTGATAATCGGACTCGGCAACTGGGTCTTGCGCGAAACCTGCCGCCAGTTCATGCAATGGCGGATGAGCGGTTTCGAGCTGCCGCAGGTTTCGGTCAATCTCTCGGTCAAGCAGCTGGAGCGCCCGGAATTCATCGACGTGCTGGACAAAATACTCGACGAAACCGGTATGGACCCGACCCTTCTCAAGCTGGAATTGACCGAATCCGTGGTCATGGCGGTCGGTGATGCCTTTACTCCGCTTGAACGCTTGCGCGATCTGGGGATAAGCCTGGCGCTGGACGATTTCGGCACCGGTTATTCGTCTCTCAGCTATTTGAAGATGCTGCCGGTCCAGCAACTGAAGATTGACCGCTCGTTTGTTGAGGGCATTGGCCGAAATTCTGGCGATGAGGCCATCATCCGGACCATCATGGAACTGGCCAGGAGTCTTGGTTTTGAGGTGGTGGCGGAAGGGGTTGAAACCGTCGAGCAAGCCAACTTTCTGGCTGATCTTGGGTGCGAGCAGTTGCAGGGCTTTTTGCATGGACAGGCTGTGAGCCCCGTGGAGTTTCGCGCCCGCTGGTCTGTTCGCCCATGATGCTTGCCTGGCGATTGCTGGGCAGGGAGTTGCGTTCCGGCGAATTGCGCCTGCTTTTTGCGGCGCTGGCCATCGCCGTCGCTGCCGTGACGGCGGTCGGCTTCTTCGCCGACCGCGTTCGCCAGGGCTTGCAGCGTGAGGCCCGGCAAATGATGGGCGGTGATCTCGTCCTTATCTCCGACCACCCGTTGCCCGATAGCTACCTTGCCGAGGCACGCCGGCGCGGGCTGCAGCTAGCTCAAACGCTGGTTTTTCCAAGCATGGTGATTGGCAAGACACAGGCGCAGCTTGCCGATATCAAGGCAGTCAGCAGCGCCTATCCGTTGCGCGGCAAGCTGGCGAGCAGTCAGCGCGCCGGTGATGGCGGCTTGCCCGTGGAAAAAGGACCGATGCCAGGAACAGTCTGGCTCGATGAACGGCTGTCATCGGCTCTGGAGGTATTGCCAGGTGATGCCGTCACTGTCGGCAGTCAGCAATTCAGGGTTGGGGCTATCCTGACCCGGGAGCCTGATCGCGGAGTCAATTTCTTCAGCCTCGCGCCGCGCCTGATGATGCATGTCGACGATATTCCGGCCACAGGCTTGGTCCAGTTCGGGGCGCGGGTTCGCTATAACCTGCTGGCGGCTGGCGAGGAAAAGACCATCGCCAGCTATCAAGGCTGGCTCCTGCCCCGGCTTTCGCACGGTGAACGGCTGGAAGATGCGCGTAATTCGCGCCCTGAAATCCGCAATGCGCTGGATCGGGCCGAACGTTTTCTTGGCCTGGCCACCTTGCTGACGGTCGTGCTTTCGGCCGTTGCCGCAGCGCTGGCCGCTCGGCGCTATATGCAACGCCACCTCGATGCGTGCGCCGTGATGCGTTGCCTGGGCATGACGCATGGACGCCTGCTGGGCTTCCATGCCTCACTATTCCTTTGGCTGGCCTTGCTGGCTGGTGTGCTGGGCAGCCTGCTTGGCTATGCGGCCCATTTCGTCTTGATTCGTTGGCTCACCGAATTGTTGTCCCTTGAGTTGCCGAATCCTGGCTGGTATCCACTGCTCAGTGCCTTTGGCGTTGCCGGCGTGCTGCTTTTTGGGTTTGCTTTTCCGCCGTTGCTGCAGTTGGCCAGAGTGCCGACCCTGCGTGTTCTGCGCCGGGAGCTTGGGCCGCCACAGCCATTCCTGCTTGGCGGCTACGTGCTTGGCCTCGTCTTGCTCGCCGGGTTGATCATCTGGGTGGCGGGGGACGCCAAGCTGGGGGGCTTGGCCGTCGGTGGTTTTGCCGGGGCGCTCGGCGGGTTCTGGGTTCTTGCCAGGCTGCTTATCGGTGCCATCTCCCGCCTGCGTGGTGGTGGCGGATTCGGGTGGCGGCAAGGTTTGGCCAGTTTGACGCGACATGCTTCATCTGGCGCCATCCAAGTGGTCGCCTTGGCGATCGGCTTGATGGCCATGCTGTTGCTGACGGTTATTCGCGGAGAACTGCTCGACGCCTGGCAGAAATCGCTCCCGCTCGATGCGCCGAATCGTTTCGTCATTAACATTCAGCCGGAGCAGCGCGAGGATATTTTGGCCATGTTGACCGCCAGCGGGATCAAGGCCGAATTGTTGCCCATGATACGTGCCAGGCTGGTGCAAATCGGCGGCAAGGCGGTCAGTCCGGACAGCTTTCCTGGCGATGAGCGCGCCCAGCGCCTGATTGAGCGGGAGTTCAATCTTTCGTGGCGAAAGGAACTGCCGGACGGCAATCAAGTGATCGCCGGTCAATGGTTCAGGCCCGATCAGGCAGGGCAGGGCCTGGCTTCGGTTGAAGAGGGGCTGGCCAAGACGCTCGGCATCCGAAACGGTGACGAATTGGTCTTCATGATTGCCGGTAGCGAAAAACGATTGCGGGTGACCAGCTTGCGCAAATTGGCCTGGGATTCGATGCGGGTCAATTTCTTCGTCATGGCCCCGCCCGGTGTGATCGAAAATGCGCCGGCCAGTTACATCACCAGCTTCTACCTCTCTGCCAGTCAGACAGCGGCGGGCTCCGATCTGGTCAGACGATTTCCCAATCTGACACTGATCGACGTTGCGGCCGTCCTCCAGCAATTGCAATCGGTGATTGGGCAGGTGGCTGGTGCGGTTCAGTTCGTTTTCATTTTTACGCTGCTGGCCGGAGGGGTCGTGCTGTATTCAGCCCTGCTGACAGCTTTCGACGAGCGCCGTTACGAGTTGGCGGTGATGCGAGCCCTCGGCGCCCAGCGCCAACAGCTGACGCAGGCGATGATGGTCGAACTGGCGGCTATCGGTGGCATGGCCGGTCTGTTCGCCGCCATGGGTGCCATGGTGCTCGGGCGCATTGTGGGCTGGCAGGTATTCCAGCTGGACCTGGCCTTCGGATACAGCCTGCTCCCTCTGACGATGGCTGGCGGCGCCCTGGTCACTGTGGCCATCGGCTGGCTGGCCGTGCGTCGTCTGGTCATGACGGCGCCCTTGCTGGTTTTGCGGAGCGCTGCCTAAAAGTCGATGTCGATAACGTTGCTGTCGTTTCGACGTTCGTAGCGGACCTTTTTGCACATACCCCGGATAAGGCAGATGCCCAAGCCGCCGATGTCGCTTGCTGCCTCCTGCTTTTCGGGTATTTTTGTCGGATCAAAGGCCGGCGCCTTGTCCTCATAACAAAGATGCAGCGCATTGCCATTCCGGGTCAGGCTCAGATGGATGGTGGCGTCACTGTCGCCGCGGTAGCCATGAGAGATTGTGTTGGTAAACAATTCCTCGGCTAACAATTGCAGGCGCAAAACATCCTCGGCCGAAATGCCGAATCGGTTGGCGTGTTCAGCGAGCATTCGATGCAAATCGGGTAATTCTGAATGGCGCGCGCTGACAGAAATGTCCGTAAAATGATCAGCCATTGAATCTACTAGGTGTTGCACATGATTAAAGCACATTGGGTGGCTGTCTGTATGGCGGTGGGTGGATTGATTGCCAGCCTTCCCGCTATGGCTGCCGAACAGGCTGGCATGATCAAGGTCAGCATGGGGCTGGTCAACATCGAGCGCGACGGAAAAAAACTTGCTGCAGAGGTCGGTACGCCCGTTCTGGTAGCCGATCGCATCCGCACCGCTGCGGATGGTTCGGTGGGCGTCACACTGCGTGACAACACGCTGCTCTCGGCTGGCCCGAATTCGCTAATCATCATTGACAGGTTTGCCTTCGATAATACGACCCAGGACGGCAACATGTCGGTCAGTATCCGCAAGGGAACGCTCTCCGTGGCTTCCGGAAAGATCGCCAAACGGACGCCGGAATCGGTCGATTTCCATACGCCAACTTCAGTGCTTGGTGTGCGCGGCACCGAGTTCATCATCGAAGTGCTTGGGGGTAGCGATGAATAAGACCATTCTTTGCGTCGCGCTGGCCGGCTCTTTGGTGCTGACTGCCTGCACCACCGAGCGGGTTGTCCTGTTGCCGTCGGCCGATGGTGGCCAGAGTGGGGTGGTGGTGCGTGATCCGGCCGGCGAGGTGCTGTTGAACCAGCCTTATGCTGCCGTGAAGCGGCGTCTGGATTCGAATGTCGGTTATCAATCGTCGCCGGAAGAGGTCAAGGAACGCTACGCAAATGTACTGGCAGCCCAGCCGGCCCGTCCGCGGAGTTATGTGCTTTATTTTGAGGCTGGCGGCAACATCCTGACGCAGGAGTCCAAAGCGGCCCTGGTCAATATCCGCAAGGAAATCGCCGAGCGCGCCGCTTCAGAGGTTATGGTCATCGGCCATACCGATCGCGTCGGTAGTGTCGAAGGCAATGACAAACTTTCGTTGCAGCGTGCTGAAGGGCTGCGTGATCTGTTGATCGAATCCGGCATCTCGGCCGAAAAGATGGAAGCGGTTGGGCGCGGTGAGCGCGACCCGCTGGTGCCGACGGCAGATGAAGTCGACGAACCGAAGAATCGACGCGTTGAAATCAACGTACGCTAGGCCCGTTCAAGCGCATCAAGAGCAGGGTCAGGTCATCCGATGATGGGTGACCTGCCTCGAAATGCCGAACAGCATCGCGCAGTGTCTTGATGGCTGCCTGAAGATCAGCGGCCTGGAGTTCGCCGATGTTCGCCACCAGTCGGTCGCTGCCGAACATTTCCTTGTCGTTCATGGCTTCGGTGACGCCGTCAGTAAACAGACAAAGCAGATCGCCTGGTAGCAGTTGCACTTTTGCAGCAAGGAACGGGTAGTCATCGGCAGTGCATAGTGGTGGTCCGGAAATGTTTGCCGTATCGATGCGCGACAGACCACCGTCTCGCAGCACGATGGGCGCATCGTGGCCGGCGCACGCATATTCCATGGTGCCGGTTTCGACATCCAGGATGCTGATGAAGGCGGTGACGAACAGGCATTCCGGATTCTCCCGGTTCAGTTCGCTTTCGATTTCTCGGAGCGCCAGTCCGAGGTCATGCTGGCGCCGGGTCAGCGTACCGGTCAGGGTCTTCGAGATTGCCATGAACAGGCTGGCGGGCACGCCCTTGCCGGAGACGTCGCCGATGGCCAGACAGAGCCGACGATCGTCGAGCATGAAGCAATCGTAGTAGTCACCACCTACCGCTCGAGCCGGTTCGAGCAAGGCGGCCACCTCAAATCGGGTTTCCTCGGCAAACATCGCGGTGGTGTCCGGTAACAATCCCATCTGGATTCGCCTTGCCGCATCCAGTTCACCATTAACCCATGCCGCCTCTTCACGGCTTTTCTGCAACTGCCGTTCCGCCTCGCGACGCTGGGTGTCAGCGGTGATCAGTGTGTTGCCAAGCAACGCTATGAAAACCGGGCTGAGCAGGATAATTTGCGAAGCACCGTCGAAAAGCCAACGTCCGGCAAAAAAAGCGAGGTAGCCGCCGGCCAGGAGAAACAGCATTAGAGCGGTGAAACTCAGGGCCGCATAGCGTCGCGCCCTGAGCATCGGGATAGTGCCGATCAGCAGCAAACCGCCACACAACAGTGAAGCCAGTTCGATCTGCGCTATCCAGTAGGGGCGTTGCAATGCCTGTCCATCCAACAGGCTTTCGATGACCTGAGCGTGAATATCGATCCCCGGCAGGCTTTCGCCGAGTGGGGTGATGATGCGGTCCTGCAGACCTGTGCTGTTAAAGCCGATGATGACGAAGTGGTTGTTGAAGAGCTCTGGAGGATGTACGCCCGCCAACACGTCAGCGGCAGAAAGATAGTAATTGGAGTTGGCGCGGCCGAAATGCATCAGTAGTTCGCCATTCGGGCGGGTCGGCAGGCGGTAGCTACCAATGCGGACTGCGGTCAGGCCATGACTTCCACCTTCCATTGCCACCTTGCCACCAGGGCCAAGCGCCAGGCGAACCATTTCCAGTGGCAATGACAGGAAGGGCAGGTCGTTGATCAATGACAGGGTTGGCACTCGGCGCAGTACGCCGCGCTCACTGTTCGACTGCAGCAAGCCTGGGCTGGCGTTGATCAAGCCCTCGCCAGCTGCGGCATTTTCAAGAAGAGGGCGGCTGGCAAAGGCGCTGGCGTAATGCGGCAGGTATTGGTCGTGACTGGGCTCCTGGCTGAAAACCGGGAGCGGCCTGGTCGGTTGTTTTGAGCCGGGCAGCAACTTGCTCAAGCCGACAACAGCCAATACGGTCGGCTGTCCAGCCAGGGCCTGGGCCAGTTGCTGGTCGGGCTCGGGTAGTTTGGCAAATGCATCGGCCGGCAGGCCGGGGAACTGATTGGCAAGGATTTCCGGGCTGTAGCGATCACGCTCGGCAAAAACAATATCGATGCCCAGGGCCAGAGGTTTGCCAGCGAGTATCCTGTCCGCCAATCGGGCGACCAGATCTCGCGACCACGGCCATTGCCCGTGCTTGACCAGACTCTGGCTATCAATTCCGACGATGATGACTGGCTCGCTGTCGCGAGTACGCGGCATTAGTCGCTGGTAGTGGTCGAATTGCGCCTCGCGAACACTGAGCAGCGGAGTGTTCTCGATTCCATTCAGCACCAAGGCTGCGAGGAGCAGCAACAGCAGCGGGAGCGCCCGGCCGCGTCCGGCCCGGATCGCTGCAAGGAGCAGTCCGCTTAGTCGCGTCACAGGTCTATGGCTAACCCGTCGTAGGCAGAAATGATTTCGAGTGGTGCCCGGCTGCCTCGGGTGATCTGCTCGAGGCGCCGTGTTTCAGCAACCAGTCGGGCCAACTGCTTATCGTCGTGCACCGGTTCATGGTGAAACAGTACCAGCCGCTTGGCTGCCGCCGCCTGGCAAAGTTCGACGCCAACGACATTGCTTGAGTGTCCCCAGTCGGCTTTGACTGAAACAGCTTCAGCCAGCGAGTACATGGCGTCGAAAATAACGAGGTCAGCCTTGGCAAAAAAAGCAACGAAGGCTTCGTGCTCACCTGGGTTGTCGAGCCGATGCTCGGAATCGGTCGAGTAGACAACCGTCTTGGTCAAACTCTCGAAACGATAACCGTAAGAATCGCCGGCGTGTAGCTGCTTCTTGGGTGTCACATTGAGCCCGGCGATATATTGCGGCTTGTCCGGCGTCATCACGTCGAACTCAATGCGAGCGCCAGCCTGTGCGTAGTCAACAGGGAAACAGGGCGCCTGCATCTGGAGGCGGATTGACGCTTCCAGTTGCGGGTGGCAGCCGTGGATGACGATGCGATTGCCGGGGATGTACATGGGCGCGAAATACGGAAAGCCCATCAGGTGATCCCACTGCAGGTGGGAGATGAAGATATGGTAAGTCTGCGGGTTGGGAACGCCGTACCGGGCTATTTTTGCCAGCCCCAACGGGCGAGCACCGCTGCCCATATCGCAGATGAAGTGCTCGGGGCCATCGCCTACGATCTCGACACAGGAAGAGTTGCCGCCGAAAGTACCGTTGATGGCGAAAGGGAGGTTGTCGACAAATTCATCAAGCGCCAGTTGCGTCTTGAAAGATTTGCCATTGGCTGCCGTCAGTGCAGCAATTATTTTTTCGCGGATGTCACGGTGAGTCAATGCGACGGGTAGCGATCCGCGCGTGCCCCAAAAAACAACCTGATTCATGCGCCAATGACCCGGCAGGCAGCATCTACGGAAATGTAGCAGGGAACGATCAGGTTAAAGCGGCTGATCGCAAAAACCTCCTGAACCATCGGCTGCAGAGCAGCGATCGCAAAAACACCTTGTTGTACCTTGGAACGGCGGGAGGCCAGCATCAGGACGCGTAGTCCAGCGCTGCTGATGTAGTCGACACCGGAGAAATCTAACAGGAGCGCAGGGCAGCCCTTGGCACAGCGATCAAGCAACGGTTCAAGAGTTTTTGTGAACTCTTCGCTCACGTTGTGGTCTATGCGGCCGCTGACCGAAACAATCAGGACACCAGCCTGTTCGCGTGTGGGGAGATTCATTATCGCGTAAGGATTTCGGGTGCTTTGAAAGTGGCGAGTATGCCATGTCGGCCAGCTCACTCGGGTAAAATATTGCATGGATTCAAATCAGCAAGTCGCGCGTCCGCTTTTCAGCCACCGCAAATTCTGGGCACACCGCTTCGGTCCGGCCCCTTTCCTCCCGATGTCACGTGCCGAGATGGATGCACTGGGCTGGGATTCCTGCGACGTCATCCTGGTTACCGGGGATGCCTATATCGACCATCCGAGCTTCGGCATGGCGCTGATCGGCCGATTGCTCGAAGCGCAGGGCTTTCGGGTCGGCATTCTGGTCCAGCCGGATTGGAACTCTGCAGCCGATTTCAAGAAACTGGGGAAGCCCAACCTGTATTTTGGTGTCACTGCCGGCAACATGGATTCGATGGTCAACCGTTATACGGCTGACCGCAAGATTCGTACGGACGATGCCTACACGCCCAATGCCGAGCCGAACAAGCGGCCCGACCGCGCCGTCACTGTATATGCGCAGCGCTGCCGTGAGGCCTTTCCCGGTACGGCGGTGATTGTCGGCTCGATTGAAGCCAGTCTGCGCCGTATTGCCCACTACGATTACTGGTCGGACAAGGTACGGCGCTCGGTGCTGCCTGACTCCAAGGCAGATCTGCTGATTTTTGGCAATGCCGAGCGCGCCATCGTTGAGGTGACGCACCGTCTGGCCAAGGGCGAAAAGATTTCCGAAATCCGCGATCTGCGCGGTACCGCCTTCATGGTGTCGCCGAACTGGCTGCCTTCGGAGGACTGGGATGTGATGGACTCGACTGAAGTCGACACGCCGGGGCCGCTGGTCAAGCATGCCGACCCATACGCGATGGATACAGGGGGAAGCTCAACTGCAGCCCCGGCGACACCTGGTGAGCAACCCATCCGCATCGTTTCTCTGGCCGAGCGCTTGGCTGCCCGCAAGGAACGCCGCGCCCATACCGTGATTCGCTTGCCGTCCTACGAGCAGGTCAAGGCCGATCCGGTGCTCTACGCGCATGCTTCGCGCACTTTTCACCTTGAGTCCAACCCCGGCAATGCGCGAGCCCTGCGGCAGGCACATGGCGAACGCGATGTCTGGCTGAATCCGCCGCCGTTCCCGCTGAGCACTGAAGAGCTGGACCAGGTCTACGAACTGCCCTATGCCCGTCGCCCGCATCCTAGTTACGGTGATGCCAAGATTCCCGCCTGGGAGATGATCCGTTTCTCGGTGAATATCATGCGTGGCTGCTTTGGTGGCTGCACGTTTTGTTCGATTACCGAGCATGAAGGGCGCATCATCCAGAGCCGCTCGGAAGACTCGGTTATCCGCGAGATCGAGGAAATGCGCGACAAGACGCCGGGCTTCACCGGCGTCGTCTCCGATCTTGGCGGCCCGACCGCCAACATGTTCCACCTGAAGTGCAAGGACGAAAAAATCGAGTCGGCCTGTCGTCGGCTTTCCTGTGTCTATCCGGACATCTGCGAGAACATGAATACTGATCACTCGCAGTTGATCTCGCTGTATCGTCGGGCGCGCAGCATCAAGGGCGTCAAGAAGGTGCAGATAGGCTCCGGCCTGCGCTACGACCTTGCCGTGCGCTCCCCGGAGTACATCAAGGAGCTGGTCACCCATCACGTTGGTGGCTACCTGAAAATTGCTCCCGAACATACAGAGGAGGGCGTGCTCTCCAAGATGATGAAGCCGGGCATTGGGTCCTATGACCGCTTCAAGCAACTGTTCGACCGTTTTTCACGCGAAGCCGGCAAGGAGCAGTACCTGATTCCGTACTTTATTGCCGCCCATCCGGGGACGACTGACGAAGACATGCTGAACCTGGCCTTGTGGCTGAAGAAGAACAATTTTCGCCTCGATCAGGTACAGACCTTCATTCCGACACCTATGGCGTTGGCAACGACGATGTATCACACTGAGCGCAACCCGCTGCGCAAGGTCAATCGCAGCAGCGAGCATGTCGGTGCGGTGCGTAATGGCCGGCAGCGCAAGCTGCAAAAGGCTTTCCTGCGCTATCACGATCCAGCCAACTGGCCGATGTTGCGCGAAGCGCTCAAGGAAATGGGCCGGGCCGACCTGATCGGCAATGGCAAGAAACAGCTGATTCCGGCATGGCAGCCGGCCGGTGTCCCCGGCAAGTCCTGCGGCCAACCAGAAAAAGCGGGGCAGATAAAAAAGGCTGGGCCGACACGTCGGGTGGAGCAGGCTCGTCCGGGACGACCCGGCGTCAAGCCTACAGCCTTCAATAAAGGAGGAGCCGGGGCTCGCAAGAACCGGCCATCCTGATCAACCAGGGAGAATTCAAAAAATGGATAACACCGCGACAACCTACGAGAAGATTGGCGGCGAGCCGGTCGTCGGGAAATTATGCGACCGCTTCTACGAGTTGATGGGCACAATTCCGCAATTTGCCGAGCTCCGCGCCATGCACCCCGAAGACCTGCAGGGTTCGCGTGACAAGCTCTACATGTTCCTGTCCGGCTGGTTTGGCGGGCCGGATCTGTTTGTCGAAAAGTTCGGCCATCCGCGGCTGCGGGGACGTCACATGCCCTTCGCCATTGGGGTCAAGGAACGCGATCAGTGGGTTGCCTGCATGGCGCTGGCCATGGAAGATGTTGGCCTCAGCGAAGACGTTCGCAAGGTGCTGTTGAACAATTTCTTCAACACAGCTGACTTCATGCGCAACAAGAGCGAATAAGCCGGTTCTGAGCAGGGTACGTGGTTCATCCGTGATTGATAGCGATTGCCGGGATGGCCTGCCGGGTGATCGAGCTGCTTGGTCATCGTCTGGCAATCCGGTTTTGCCAGCCCTTCGGGCCGCCAGTGTCGGCCCGGCTTGCTAACTTGTTGCAACCGTTCTGATCCACAGCCTGATCAGGTACGCCTGGATGAAACATCGCGCAGCGAGTTGCTCCTGAATTGATGGCGGATGATAGTGCCGCACAGGTGCATCTGCACCAGTTAGGCTGTGCTGTAATTTTTGCGTTCTTTCTAGCACGTTTTTCTGCCTGATCAAGCGCCTAACGCGCAACAAAGCATGCTGCGGCGCAACACGGGATGATAGAATATCGCCTTTGTCTTTCAGGCCCTATTGTCCATGTCCGCTCGTCCGATCCGTAACATCGCCATCATCGCCCACGTTGACCACGGTAAAACCACCCTGGTCGACCAGCTGCTCCGCCAGTCCGGTACTTTTGCTGCTCACCAACAATTGGTTGAGTGCGTTATGGACTCCAATGACCTGGAAAAAGAGCGTGGCATCACGATCCTTTCCAAGAACACTGCGGTCGAGTATCAGGGCGTCCACATCAACATCGTTGATACCCCGGGACACGCGGACTTCGGTGGTGAAGTCGAGCGCGTGCTGGGTATGGTTGATGGTGTGGTCCTGCTGGTCGATGCTGCCGAAGGCCCGATGCCGCAAACCCGTTTCGTCACCAAGAAGGCACTGGCCCTCGGCCTGCGCCCGATCGTGCTGGTCAACAAGGTTGACCGCGATGGCGCCGATCCCGATCAGGCCGTCAATCTGACCTTCGACCTGTTCGACAAGCTGGGCGCGACCGACGAGCAACTCGATTTCCCGATCGTTTACGCTTCCGGCCTGAATGGCTGGGCAGCCATGGAGCTGGATCAGCCGCGCGAAAACATGATTCCGCTGTTCGACACGATTCTTCGCCACGTGCCAGCCCCGGATACCGATATCGAAGCCCCGCTGCAACTGCAGATTACTGCGCTTGATTACTCTTCCTACGTCGGTCGTATCGGCGTTGGCAAGATCAATCGCGGCAAGGTCAAGACCGGCCAGAACGTACTGGTCATGTTCGGTACCGAAGAAGAAGCAGCCGAACACGAGCGCACCCCGATCAAGGCCAAGATTGGCCAGGTTTTCGGCTACAAGGGCCTGAACAAGGTTGAGCTGGAAGAAGGTCATGCTGGCGACATCGTCCAGATTACCGGTATTGAAGATCTCGTTCTCGGCTGTACCGTGACCGATCCGGAACAACCGGAATCCCTGCCGCTGCTGAAAATCGACGAGCCGACGTTGTCCATGCAGTTCATGGTCAATACCAGCCCGCTGGCCGGTACCGAAGGCAAGTTCGTGACCAGCCGTCAGATCCGCGATCGTCTGCACAAGGAACTGCTGACCAATATGGCCCTGCGCGTTCATGACACCGGCAACGGCGACGTCTTCGACGTTTCAGGTCGTGGCGAACTGCACCTCGGCATCCTGCTCGAAAACATGCGTCGCGAAGGCTACGAGCTGGCCGTCGGCCGTCCGCGCGTCGTCAAGAAGACCATCAATGGTGTCGAGTGCGAGCCGTATGAGTTGCTGACCGTTGACGTCGAAGAAGACACCCAGGGCGGTGTCATGGAAAGCCTTGGCCAACGCAAGGGCGACCTGACGGACATGGTGCCAGACGGCCGCGGTCGCGTCCGTATCGAATACCGCATTCCGGCCCGTGGCCTGATCGGTTTTCAGGGCGAGTTCATGAACTTGACCCGTGGTAACGGCCTGATGAGCCACGTTTTCGACGAATACGCCCCGGTCAAGGATGGCAGCGTTGCCGAGCGTCGCAACGGCGTACTGATCTCCCAGGACAATGGCGAAGCTGTTGCCTATGCACTGTGGAAGCTGCAGGATCGTGGCCGCATGTTCGTTGTGCCGGGCGACAAGCTGTACGAAGGCATGATCATCGGTATCCACAGCCGTGAAAACGACCTCGTGGTTAACCCGATCAAGGGCAAGCAGCTGACCAACGTTCGCGCCTCCGGTACGGACGAAGCCGTTCGCCTGGTGCCGGCTGTTCAGCTTAGCCTGGAAGCTGCTGTCGAATTTATCGAGGAAGACGAACTGGTCGAGCTGACGCCGAAGTCGATTCGTTTGCGCAAGCGTTACCTGACCGAAATCGAGCGCAAGCGCGCGGTTCGTGGTCTGTAATCAGTTTGAAGAAATGAGCCTCTGCCAGTCCTGTCGGGACTTGGCGAGTGAACATAAAAAGGCGGCCCGGTGGGTCGCTTTTTTATTGATTGTTTCCGTATTTTTTACCGTGCTTGGCTTGATAAGCGATCCGGTCAATGGCATTGGTTTCTGCAGGGTCTATCCCTGAGTCCGGTGTGGCTAATGTTTCTCTGGTGATGAATTGGACGCGGGCTGAGATTGCCCGAGGTGCCACCGAGCGCCAGGGGAGATCAGCCGCCAGTCATCGACATAAATCGAACGACCTGTGGTGTATCCATTTGCTGGGTGAAATCATGGCCAAACGGTTTGATACCCATGCTGTTTACGATGGCCTGGCGTACATCGGCATTGTCATTTCCGGCGCGCAGCGCCGGTAGCAAATTGGCAGCATCGTTTTGGCCTAGGCAGGGATAGAGCTCGCCTTTGGCAGTGATCCGTACCCGGTTGCAGGTGTCGCAGAAGTTGTGACTGTGCGGCGAAATGAAGCCAATGCGCGACTCACTGCCCGGAATTCGCCAATAGCGAGCCGGCCCTCCGGAATTTTCAGCAGAGGGAATCAAGTCGAAATGACGCCCGAGCGTTTCCCGGGTTTCTTCAGATGAGATGAAGGTGCTATTTCGTCCAAAGATTTCGCCAAGCGGCATTTCCTCGATGAAGGAAATATCCAGCTCCTGATCGATGGCGAAACGAACCAGGTCAACGAATTCGTCGTCGTTGGTTCCGCGCATCATGACGGTATTCAGCTTGGTCCTGCGGAAGCCGGCGGCACGGGCTGCCTCAATGCCACGCAGCACTTTGGCCAAGTCGCCGATGCGGGTGATTTCCCGAAAACGATCAGCTTTCAGGGTGTCCAGACTGATGTTGATGCGCTTCACGCCTGCTGCGTGCAATGGGACTGCAAACTTGTCCAGTTGCGACCCATTGGTGGTTAATACAAGGTTTTCGAGACCGGGCAGGGCGCCCAGTCGTTCGATCAGCCACATGGCTCCTTTGCGAACCAGGGGTTCGCCGCCGGTAATCCGCAGTTTGGTTACGCCCAGTCCGACAAAGACCGAGGCAACGCGCAGGCATTCTTCCAGGCTCATGACTTCCTCGCGAGGAAGGAAGGTCATTTCCTCGGCCATGCAGTAGGTGCAACGAAAGTCACAGCGATCGGTTATTGACAGGCGAACATAAGTAATCCGCCGCCCGTATTTGTCGAGTAGCGTTCCTTCACTGTGCCCGCCGCTCGCTGCCGAGATGATCGGTGTGAAATCGGCAAATCCAGCGGGGGTTGATTCCGGCCTGAGGGTTTCGTTTTGCATGGCGGACAATTTCGTTGGCGAGCCGCAAGATGCGGGCTTGACGTCTGGACGGCGATTATCAGCGTCAAACATCTACTGAACAAGTAGAGAGATCAAAAAACGAAAAGTTCGCAGGTTTTTCCTGAGGGAGTGGAATCGTTATGTTCCAGCACGGGCCGGTTCGCTTGGGCGCGCCCTGGGGCTGCATTCATGCTGCGGCGCGGTTGAGTAGCACGGCCAGCTCTGGATAGAATCCCAGTCTGCTAAGTTCAATTCGACGTCCGATTTGAACTGACTCAGCTACTTCACGTGCCGAAGTTGATTGCTCAAGGAGAAGCGGGAAAACCTTTTTT
>Ga0316604_10000524_pt1 | contig 45385 bp, 41 predicted proteins | sample OWC_soil_day20_C_FD_207650 | JGI IMG/M metagenome (GOLD analysis project Ga0316604, IMG submission 207650) | Wetland soil microbial communities from Old Woman Creek delta, Ohio, United States - OWC_soil_day20_CT | ecosystem: Environmental > Terrestrial > Soil > Wetlands | place: USA: Ohio...
CTTAGGTAGAGTTTCACGATATCTTTTTTGAACTCTGCATCGAATCGCTGACCTTTCATGTCGGACACCTCCTGGTTTTATTGTACCAGCCATTCTTGGTGTCCGCAAAAGGCATTACGGTTCACATTGACAGCGTAATTTCGGTAGAAGAAGAACAAGAAGGTTGGAAACGCTGGAAACCAGGCTTTGCGTCCCAATAAACCCACCACTGGCAACCGTCATACAACGCTCCACCGTTAGCACTTGACTTCCGCTTATGCATAACGGCCGCCTGTGTCTCAGCAGTGCATACAGTAGCCTGAGCAAAAACCCTAGTGTCGTGGCGATATTCCTCACAACTCCGTAACCTACGCAATTCCACGTAGCCCTCGTAACCCCGTAGCTCCCGTAACCCTAACGGCCTTTGCTGGAAAAAGCGATCCGCAGGAGAAAAGCCGGGCGATATTCCGTTAAGCAATCCGTACTGTTTGAGCGTAGCGAGTTTACGGATTGTAGGAATATCGCCCGGCTTTTCAGCTTTTGGAGGCTTTAGGCCTAGACTTTTTGGTGACTTTTGGGGCGATGCCAAAAGTCACACACTCACTTTGTATTCATTGATTTTATTAGTAGATTTTATATCGCTATTGCGACAGCCCCTTGTTTGTTTTTAGCCAGGTTTTCCACTCTTAGCAAGAAAATTCTCCAACACCTTGCTGCCTTGCGGCGTCAAAATGGATTCCGGATGAAATTGAACACCCTCTACATCAAGCTCCCGGTGTTTAAGGCCCATGATCAGACCATCCTGCGAAGTTGCGGTAATCTCCAGGCAATTCGGCAGGCTAGGTTTATCCACAATCAGCGAATGATATCTGCCGGCTGTAAAGGGCCGGGGCAAATCCCGGTAAATTCCCTTTCCTTTGTGAATAATATATTCGGCCTTGCCATGAACAGGCTTAGGTGCGCGGACTACCCGGCCACCAAACACTTCCCCAATTGCCTGATGACCAAGGCAGATTCCGAGTATAGGAATTTTGCCGGCAAACCGGGCAATAACAGCTTTACTTATCCCAGCATCATTCGGTGTTCCCGGTCCTGGCGAAATGATAATCCCGCTATAGTCTGTACGCTCGATTTCCTCAAGTGTGGTCATGTCATTGCGGATAACATTAACCGGGTAGCCCAGATTGGCTACATATTGATACACATTGTAAGTAAACGAATCATAATTATCAATCAGCAGAATCATGTCATTGGGCCTCCTCTATCAGTTGCATCAGCACTCTGCCTTTATGCATGATTTCCCGGTATTCCATCTCTGGTACCGAATCGGCTACAATGCCGGCACCTGTCCTAACGGTAACCTGCTGCCCGTCAATAAATAATGTGCGAATAGTAATGCAGGTATCCATATTGCCGCGAAAATCAAAATAGCCTACCGCACCGGCATAAGGACCACGAATGTCACCTTCCAGTTCATGAATGATTTCCATAGCCCGCACTTTAGGCGCGCCACTTACTGTCCCTGCCGGAAAACAGGCAGTCAATACATCCACCGCTGAGAATTTCGGATCAACCTGACCGGATACTTCTGATACAATATGCATGACATGGGAGTATTTTTCCACTTCCATCATCCGATCAAGCTTGACGGTTCCCGGCAGACTGACCCGCCCGATATCGTTGCGGCCTAAATCCACCAGCATGGCATGTTCGGCAAGTTCTTTGGTATCAGCCATAAGCTCGGCAGCCAAGGCTTCATCCTCAGCCGGTGTTTTGCCCCGTGGCCGCGTACCGGCAATCGGGCAAGTCAGTACTTTGCCGTCTTCCAGCTTAACCAGCCGTTCGGGTGATGCGCCCACAAGCTGTTTGCCGCCAAAATTTATATAAAACATATAAGGCGACGGATTGGCCTGCCTTAACTGGCGATATAGTGCAAAGGGATGGCGCTCCAGATTGTAATGAAAGGGACGAGACAGCACCACTTGGAATATGTCACCGGCAGCAATATATTCCTTGGCTTGTTCTACCATGTTAATGTACTGCTGTTTATAGGACTCTTCATTTTGTTCCCCTGTTCCACTAAGCCGATCATGCTCATTATTTTGTTCAGACTTCGCCTCTGGTAAAGTAACTGTCTGCCTAAGCTTAGCGACAAGCTTTTCCAGCTCTGACAGCGCCTGATCATAGGCTGCTTCGGCTTCCACCCCGGGAAACATATGCACCAGATTAATGAGCTGAGTGGAATGCGTAAGATGATCCATAACAATGATATATTTACACACTAATAGCTCTATCAGCGGCAAATCTTCAGGCACATCCAGCCCGATGACCCGTTCCCAGGAAGCAACTGATTCGTAAGCGGCATAGCCAACTGCTCCGCCGGCAAACGATGGCAGTTCCGGCATAAGCGGCATAGAGAAGGTTTTTAAGAACTCCTTAAGCAATACATGCGGTTTTCCCTGTTTCTTAGTAGTGCAGCCATCAACAACAATGTCGGTTTGCTGAGAATAAGCGGTAAATGCCGCCAGCGGCTTGGTGCCAATGAAAGAATATCGTCCAAATGTTTTGCCAGTCTGCGCGCTCTCCAATATAAAGCCAGGCTCATCCCCTACCAGCTTATAATAAAGCGAAACCGGTGTTTCCATATCTGTGGACAGCTCCACACATACCGGCATTACTGTATAGCTTGGCGCCAGTTGACAAAACTCGACCTTGGCAGGAAAAGCCTTCATTTTTGTTCCTCCTTATCCAGCGCCTGCCTAAGTGCAGCGGTAAATTCCCGGACAGCCGCAACTCCCTGGCTGCCTAACCGTTCCACCACCGCACTGCCGACAATAACGGCATCAGCATGTCTCGCGGCTTGACAAGCAGCTTCCGGGCTGCCAATACCAAACCCAATCGCCAGCGGTACCGAAGTCTCCTTGCGTACTTCAGCCAATAACGGTGATAAGTTGTTGTAATCAAGCTGCCGCACACCGGTTACTCCGGTGGTTGAGATACAATAGATAAAACCGGTTGATTGACTGCAAATGGTTTTCAAACGTTCTGTCGTGGTGGTAGGGGCAATAAAATTGATTAAATCAATCCCTGCCTGCCGGCAGGCAGATGTAACAACAGCAGATTCTTCTATTGGCAGATCAGGTAGAATGAGGCCACTGATGCCGGCTTTGGCAAAATCGGCTGCAAATTTTTCAACCCCATATTGTAATACAATATTATAGTAAGTCATAATCGCCAGGGGAATTGTCGTTTCTTTAGCCAAACGGGTTATAAGTTCAAGTGTTTTCCCCACAGTAGCGCCTGCGGCCAATGCTTCAGCAGCTGCCTTCTGAATAATAGGCCCGTCAGCCATGGGATCAGAAAACGGCAGACCAATCTCGACCAAGTCGGCACCGGCAGCTTCAACCGCCTTAACAGCCTGCACGGTAGTGTCATAATCAGGATAACCGGCAGTTATATATATAATCAGGCCTTTACGACCAGCCGACTTGCAAGCACGCAATTTTTCCGCTAGTTTCATTATGCTAACCCTCCCAATAAACTAGATACCATCTGTACATCTTTGTCGCCGCGCCCTGACAAGCAGACAACAACCGCTTCATCAGGTTCTGTGCCAGGCATCAGATGTTCTAAATATGCCAGTGCATGCGAGCTCTCAAGCGCCGGAATAATACCTTCCATTCTGGACAAGCGCTCAAAGGCTGCCAGGGCTTCCTGATCGGTGACGGCCGTATACGTAACCTTGCCGGCATCTTTAAAGAAAGAGTGCTCCGGGCCAACACCCGGATAATCAAGCCCTGCTGATATCGAATAGGCAGGAATAACCTGACCGTCATTATCTTGTCTGAGATAACTCAGAGCCCCGTGGAGCACCCCGGGAGTACCGTAGGTCAGCGAGGCGGCATGTTCACCGCTTGCCAGTCCTTTGCCGGCTGCTTCAACGCCGATTTTGGTTACTGCGGCATTATCCCTGAACTCGTAAAAAATCCCCATGGCATTGCTGCCGCCGCCGACACAGGCCACAATATATTTTAGATTTTCACCATTTTCGGCAATCTGTTCTGCCACTTCCTGACCGATCACTGCCTGAAAATCTCTGACCAGCATCGGATATGGGTGCGGCCCGACTACAGAACCGATAATATAATGCGTATCTTTTATATTGGTTACCCAGTAACGAATGGCTTCACTTGTCGCGTCTTTCAAGGTACCGCTGCCGCTGGTAACCGGCACAACCTTGGTACCCAACAGACGCATGCGGAAAACATTAAGCGCCTGGCGTTCCATATCTTCTTCACCCATAAACACGCTGCATTCCATGCCAAAAAGTGCGGCCACCGTAGCGCAGGCTACCCCATGCTGTCCGGCACCGGTTTCGGCCACAATGCGTTTTTTACCCATACGCCGCGCTATGAGTGCCTGCCCCAGTGCATTATTAATCTTGTGGGCCCCGGTGTGCAGCAAATCCTCACGCTTTAAATAAATCTTCCCCCGACCATAATGCTTGGTTAGATTAGCAGCATAGTAAAGCTTGCTGGGTCTGCCGGCATATTCTTTGAAATAAAAATCTACTTCCTCTTGAAATTCAGGGTCAACTTTTAATTTACGATAATTCTCTTCTAGTTCATAGAGTGCCGGCATAACTGTTTCCGGCACAAACTGTCCGCCATATTGTCCAAACCTACCTTGTTTATCAGGCATTATAATCTCTCCTCTCTTTTTTTCCGGTGCTTAAAGCCAGTTCACTTGTCATGGTTGCTACATCATTAGCTATAACCAGGCCCTCACCCACCAAAATTCCTTTTACCCCGGCGGCTTTTAATTTTTGGGCGTCCTCGCCATTTTTAATGCCGCTTTCGCTAATAATGATGCGGCCTGGCTTGCAATGCTCCAGCAATGTAAAAGTTTGAGCAATATTAGTAGTAAAAGTCTGCAAATCGCGGTTATTAATTCCAATTAGTTTAGCTTCTGTCTCCTGCACCCGGATAAGTTCTGTCAGGGTATGCACTTCCACCAGGCAATCCAGGCCTAGTTTGTTACCGATTTTTAAAAACGCTGCCAATTCAAAATCTGTCAAAATAGCGGCAATCAATAGTACGGCATCAGCACCGGCAGCTCTTGCAGCATAAAGCTGATATTCATCAATAATAAATTCCTTACACAATACCGGCAGATTAACTACGGCCTTTACCCGCACGATATCGTCATAACTGCCGCGAAAAGCCGCATTGGTATGCACCGATAAGGCCGCAGCACCGTTAGCGGCATAAATTTTTGCCAATTCAGGAACCGTGTAGTTGCTGCATAATGTTCCCTTGGCCGGCGAAGCCAGCTTACATTCGGCAATTAATGCCCAGTCTGTACTCTCCAGAGCAGTGCTAAAAGCGAACTGCGCCGGCATCACCTGATTATAAAACAGCTCAGCCGGCTTAACCGCTTTGGCTGCTGCCACTACCTGTTTTGTTTGTGCGACAATTTTATTTAACATGAGATCGTTCTGCTCCTCGGACTGCGGCAATAAACCGCTTTATTTTTACTGTATCCTTAACTCCGTTGGTTTCCACACCGCCTGATACATCTACTCCGTCCGGCTTAAGAATAGCTATAGCCTCCACCACATTCTCCGGCGTCAGTCCACCGGCGGCCAACAGCGGTCTGGGCGCCTGACGCAGTAATTGCTGTGCTTGCTGCCAGTCAAAAGCAACCCCTGTTCCGCCCTGCTGTCCGGCACTAAAGCTGTCAAACAGTGTCCAGGCGGTTTGATAGCCGGCAAATTCCGTGATACTAAAATCCGGCCTGATGCGAAAGGCCTTAATCACCGGGATTCCTACCTGGCGACAATACTCCGGCGACTCGTCACCATGCAACTGTACATAATCCAAGCAGCATTCGCGCGCCGCCAATTGTACTTCGCTTAGCGGCGCATTAACAAAAACGCCTACTTTTTTTATTCCTGTTACTTTACAGGCAATTTCGCTGGCCTCTTTAATCGTTGTCTGACGTTTGCTGTCGGCAAAGACAAAGCCCAGCAAATCAGCGCCATATTCTTGGGCGGCCATTGCCGCTGCCAATGTGCGGATACCGCAAATTTTTATGATAATATTGCTGCACCCCTATCCTGATAATTTTGCGTAAAGCTTCGCAGCGCTTCCAGCTTGCTGTACGCACTGCCGCTGTCAATACTGTCGGCAGCCAGTTTAATTCCTTCGGCAATATCGCCGGCCGCATCAGCTACCACCAGTGCTGCGGCCGCATTCATTAACACAATGTCCCGTTTGAAGCCCTGCTCGCCTTGCAGCAGTCGGCTAACAATCTGTGCATTATCCTCAATTGTGCCGCCCTGATAATCAGATAGGGTGCATTGCTTAAAACCATAAGCCGCTGGCTCAATTACATAAGAACGAATTTCTGCGCCGCGCACCTCAGCCACCTTTGTCGGCGAAGCTGTAGAAATTTCGTCAAGGCCATCCAGGCTGTGGACCACCATAGCGCTTGTTACTCCCAGTTCGGCAAGGGCCTGAGCCACTTTGACAGTCAGCGCCGGATCATAGACGCCAATTAGCTGGCAATTGGCATTTGCCGGATTGGTTAAAGGCCCAAGCAGGTTAAATACTGTCCGAAAACCAAGCTCCTTGCGCGGTTTTATCGCGTATTTCATGGCTTGGTGAAAGTTAGGCGCAAAGATAAAACCAACGCCAATGGTGTCAATGGCTTCTGCTACAGCCTCAGCCGGCAAATCCAGCTTTATCCCCAGGGCGCTCAGCACATCGGCGCTGCCACAGGAACTGGATACGCCCCGGTTGCCGTGTTTGGCCACATTAAGTCCGGCACCGGCGAGCACGAAGGCTGCTGTTGTTGAAATATTAAAGGTCCCCTGCCGGTCACCGCCGGTACCGCAAGTATCAATAAGTTTTGGGGCACTGCATTCCACCTTGAGCGCCTGGCTGCGCATGGTTTCAGCAAAACCGGCGACCTCTAAACTGGTTTCGCCCTTCATCCGCATAGCTGTTAAAAAGGCACCAATTTGCGCTTCACTGGCCTGGCCGGACATGATCACTTGCATCGCTAATCTGGCGTCCTCTCTTGACAGGTCTTGGCCGGCAATTGCCTGTGAAAGATAATCTTTTAACATAACTCAGCCTCCTTAAATGGAAAATAAAAAGAACCATTTCACCTCAAAGGGGCGAAATGGTTCGCGGTACCACCCTAATTTGGAAAGTGCAGGTGGAAAATAAAAAGACCATTTCACCCCAGGGGCGAAATGGTCGCGATACCACCCTATTTGAAAAGTTTACACTTTCCCTTGTTCAGGTACGGGAATTATATCCGATACCCTAGCCCAGTAACGGTGGCAACCGGCCCAGCCTACTTGCAATTGCGTTTGGTGGGCAGCTCACAGGTCCATTCCATAGGCTCTCCAGGCCGGTCATCACACCTCCGGAAAATCCGGTCACCGGCTCGCTGAACTGAAGTGTACTTATGTACTCGTCCTGCTCACAGCTATTTACAGTTTGTAAATTATTGATATTGTAACGTATGTTTTTTTTCTTGTCAATACTATTTTTTATTTTTAGCGGCAATACTATGCGCAATATTTTGTGCTTGTTTCTATTATTGGCTGGCTCTACTTATGCAAGCGCTTAACCAAACAACAGCTTACATAAAATCGCGTGGTTCAAGGATTGGCAAGGGCATAAACCTGTCAATTCCTTTAATTTTTCCAATCGAAATACCAGTGTATTGCGATGAATGAACATGGCTTTGGCAGTGCCGGATACATTAAGATTATTAACAAGCAAGGTACTTACTGTGTTTTGCATATCATACTTGCAATCAAGCTTATCCTGCACGATATTGCGCAAGTTTTTTAAGGCCAGACAATATGCAAGCGCACCTGGCTCGCGCAATAGATAAGCTGCCAGTATGTCAAAGTCAGAAATGGCTGCCGCCCGGTTATTATTCGGCCGGTTTTTTTGTGAAAACTGCGCTTCTTTATATGATTCCTGCAGTTCTGCCGTGCTGGTAATACTCCCCAGGCCAATACATAGGTCCCTATTATCGTGACCACTATCAAGCAACGTCAGTAGATTCCCCCCCCACTCACAGCAAACAGCAGGTTGCGTTCCTGCCGGAAAATATTTTAGAATAACCAAATCTTCCTCGGTGAAAATAAATAAATCGCGATGACTTTCAATAAGGTCAGAGTCTTCTAATTGTTTAGTAATAGTCTCCCGCGTCCTGGCCACCACAAGATCATGAGCGCCATATTGGGAAAACGCCTCCTGGATTATCAGGTCAACAGGTATCACGGCAGCAAGGCGCGGCAAAGTCAAATCAAAGCGCAGCAATTTAGCTATTTTCGCTATTTTCAGCAAGGTTTCCTGATCATTGTCGGCAAGCAGCAATTGCAAAAACTGTTCACGCAGCTGCAGATTGGCCCGGTACTCTTCAGTGAGATTTTCTCGTTCCAGCAGCAGTTCAGTAACCATTTTCACTATCTGTGCAGTATTTCTGACCAGATCCGGATGACCGGAAATACCTACCACACCAACAATTTGACTTCCAAGTATGATTGGCCAGTTTAAACCTGGCAGCGCCCCGGGAAAACGCTCCAAATTCTCAGGGAATACTTCGACCTCGCGGCTGCTGCGAATGACTTCGACAGCGCCCTGATGACAAGTGTTAAGTCTGTCTTTATTTCCGGACGCGATAATTAGCCCGCTATTATCCATGATATTTATATTCTGGTGTACCAGCGGCATTATATTGTCTACAATACGCTGAGCCAGCTCTGCTTTTATAATCATATTTTGCCTCCAGCGAACTTTATTGTTTATATTATACATGTTTTTTTATCATTAGCGAGTAATTCATTTATTTTATTGTGCAAATTAACCAATAAACATATTTATTCCAGCCATGCTATTATTCAGTTTTGATAATTGCCATTGTCTGCCTATATTAGTAAAATAAGAATAAGTATATATTTTGCAGGAGGACGTGAGTTAAGATGCGGATTGTTGTTGCCCCTGATTCTTATAAAGGCAGTTTATCGGCAGTAGCAGTAGCTGCTGCGATGGAACAAGGAATACTATCGGTTTTTCCCGGCGCCGAAGTTTACAAGGTGCCGATCGCTGATGGCGGCGAAGGGACAGTTGACGCGCTGGTAACAGCTACAAATGGTCGCATTATCAACCAGGAAGTGCTTGACCCGCTAGGCAATCGGTTAGAGGCTTTTTGGGGACTACTGGGCGACAATCAGACTGCCGTTATCGAAATGGCTGCCGCTTCAGGTCTTACTCTTATACCCAGAAATAAACGCAATCCTCGCGTCACCACCACTTACGGCACAGGCCAACTTATAAAAGCCGCCCTTGATTACGGTATCCGCAAATTTATCATTGGCATTGGCGGCAGTGCCACCAATGATGGCGGAGCCGGCATGGTTCAGGCTTTAGGTGCCAAATTCCTTGATGCCTCAGGCAAGGAACTTCCTTATGGCGGCGCAGCACTGGCAAACCTGGCCAGCATTGATCTTGGGGGCCTAGACTCCAGATTAACTGCGGCTTCCATTCTGGTAGCCTGCGATGTGGACAATCCTTTGTGCGGCCCGCAGGGAGCTTCTGCCGTATATGGCCCCCAAAAAGGCGCTACACCGGAAATCGTGGCTGAACTGGACGCTGCACTCCGGCATTATGCCACTATTGCCCAAACCGTAACAAATAAAACGGTGGCTGAGCTGCCTGGCGCCGGCGCGGCCGGTGGCTTGGGAGCCGGACTGCTCTTTTTTACAAATGCGCAATTGAGACCGGGAGTAGATATTGTCCTAGAAACAACAAACTTTGCCAGTATTGTTAACAAGGCCGATCTTGTCATCACCGGCGAAGGCAATACCGATTTTCAAACCGCTTTTGGAAAAGCGCCGGTTGGCGTAGCCAAAATTGCCAAACAATTTTCCGTACCTACAGTTTGTCTATCAGGCGGCCTTGGCAAAAATCATGAACAGGTACTTGAGCATGGTATTGATGGCCTAATGAGCATTGTTCCTCATCCCATGTCTCTTGAAGATTGCATAAACTCTGCCGCCGCGCTGCTTGAAGCCGCAACCGCCAGAGTATGCCGGCTGGTCAGTGTCGGTATGAAACTAACACAAAGTTAATCCTCTTGCTGGGCAATACCCATTAACACCAAGGAGCGGCCAAATCCCCCGGCCGCTCCTTGGTGTTTGCTATATAGTTCAATTTATTTTTCCGATAAAAAATCCACAATATCTTTCGCATTTGGCGGACATCCAGGTACATAGCTGACAAAACGACAGGTACACTGCCCGATACCCAGACCGTCTGCTGTTTGACCTTGGTAACCTTGCCCAATACAGATAGGCTGTTCAATCTTGGTTAGCGTACCATTGTCATCCAATCGCTGCAAAGCATGAATTAAACTGCCATAACAGGCTGAACAGGCTTCCTTAGCTTCTACCCTGCGTGCCAATTGCTTGGCTCGATTAGTGGGAACAAACCGGCTACGTTTTTTAAGTTCAGCATTGTATTCAAAAATTTGGGCTTCCCCTAACTTGGCTGACCCTACGCCAAGCTGTTCCGCTATACCAATATACTCGATATCCTCAGGCGAATATCCCAGCAGCCAGGCAGCATAGGCATCAAGCAGTACAGGGTCATAACCAGCAATGACTCTGTCCATCGGCACCGGATTTCCGCCTTCTTCAAAGGTAAGATCACCGGCAATCGCATCAATAATTGTTATTCCCGGCGTAAGTGCCTTGCTTAAGTACGCAACAGGTTTCATTAACCCCATTTTATGAAATCGGCGCTTTTCACTATCCGGAATACAGCCTTTTAAGTTTTTCAAAGCACAGGTGAGCAGTGTCTGACAGTGAGCCTTAAGTACCGGCACATTAATCAGCAAATCTACTTCCAGTGGTTTTTTGCATACTTTAATCTCAAGGTCGCCGATTCGTTTTACTACTGCTTGATCTTCTTTTAAATCATATAAAGGAACCTTATATTTTTGTGAAATATCTTTATAGCCACATATGTTAAAGGCACGTTTGGTAGAATCACCCACCCAGGATCCTTCCATGATACTAATTTTTTTAACACCATTTGCCTGCAAGAACTCAATAATCCCCTCAATAATCGCCGGCGTTGTTGTCGCTCCTGACTGCGCTTCTTTGGCAACTACCAAATTAGGTTTTATCCCAACATGCATATCGGCTGACAACTGCGTGGCAAGCTGCATTTTTGCCAGAAGTTCTTTAACCATTTTCCGAGGTTCACAGCCATATATTACGTGAATTTCCTTATTCATTCGGCTTACTCCTCTCTCCTGTCATTGCAACCGCCTGACCGATATACTATTCGTAAACGATCACCTGATTATCCTATAATAAAGTATAACAGACCTGTGTTTATTAATAAACACAGGTAGGATTCCGTTGTTATTTATTGTATACTAAACAGTGAGGTGTTTAGATGCGTGTACATATGCTATTAGCTTTTGTTGCTTTCCTCTGGGGAATTAACGCACCAATTATGAAGATCGGTCTTATTTACATTCCGCCGATGCCTTATAATGCCGTCCGCCTGTTTGCTGCTTTAGTGGTTGGCTGGCTTATTCTACCACGACTGTGTACCTGGGTGCCGTTACAACGTGAAGATTGGAAGGCTCTCGCCATATCCTGCTTAGGTTTTTTCGGATTTCAAATCTTTTTTACCTTTGGTGTACAGTTAACTACAGCCGGTAACTCTTCGCTTATTTTGGCCTGTTTGCCTGTCAGTGTGGCAATTATCAATCATTTTCACCGCATTGAAAACATTAAGCCTCATACCATCAAAGGGATTGTCCTGTCACTTGCCGGAGTATCATTAATGGTGGCTGGTACAGGCAAAGAAATCAGTCTTTCCGGCGACCATATAACCGGGGCAATTCTGCTGTTACTTGCCCAATTAAGTTATGGTTACTACACGGTTTTTTCCCGCCCCTTAACTACCACGTATTCACCCTATCAAATTACTGCCTATATTTTATTAATCTCCACAGGCTTGTTTACCGCCGTATCTTTACCTTCTGTTATGGCAATGGATTGGAGTACTGTTCCCTGGCCTGGCTGGTCAAGCATTCTATACTCAGGAATTTTCCCGCTTTGTTTAGCCAACTGTCTCTGGATTTGGGGAACTGCCAAAGCCGGCAGCACCACCGCTTCCCTGTACAATAATCTGGCGCCGGTTTTTGCTGTTGCCGGCGGCTATTTCTTTCTTGATGAAACTTTTGGCTGGCTGCAATTTGCCGGTGCGGTGGTAATCCTGGCAGGCTTATACCTTGCTAAAGGCCCCAGCACAAAAAAGGTGTTGCTCGAAAGCACCGCTGATTTATCCAACTCCAAATAACCCATAATTTGATTTTCATATTAAAAACACAAGTCCCGTACGCTAATGGTTTGTCAGCGTACGGGACTTATTCTACGTATACGTATTAACAGGATTGTTTAAGCTTCTTGATCTCTTCAATCAGCACCGGCAATACTTCCAAAACATCGCCGACAATACCAAAGTCGGCTGATTTAAAGATGGGTGCCGAAACATCTTTGTTGATGGCAATAATGGTGTCTGATGTCGACATGCCTGCCAGATGCTGAATAGCACCACTGATGCCGCAGGCAATATAAACCTTGGGAGCTACTGTTTTGCCGGTTTGTCCAACCTGATGAATGGCTGGTTTCCAGCCAGCATCAACAGCTGCCCGAGAAGCCCCGACTGCGCCGCCTAATACTGTTGCCAGTTCTTCAATAAGCGTGAAATTCTCTGGTTTTCCCATACCCCGGCCACCGGCAACAATAAACTCAGCTTCTTCCAGATTGCAGGAAGCCGTATCGGTAAGTGACAGGATTTCAATGAGCTTGGTGCGAATATCTGCTGCCTTCACTTTGCCGGCTACCCGAATTACTTCACCGTTACGGGACATATCCGGCTCTGGGCGCTTGAATACATTAGGACGAACAGTTCCCATCTGCGGCCGATGGTTAGGACAAAGAATGGTAGCCATAATATTGCCGCCGAAGGCCGGGCGCGTCCAGGCAACAAGTCCGGTTTCTTCATCAATTCCTAAGTTGGTACAGTCAGCAGTGAGGCCTGTACCAACCCTGCAGGCAACCCGTGGCCCCAGATCCCGCCCGTCATTGGTTGCCCCCATAAGGATAACCGACGGTTTGTAGGTACGAATTAAATCAGTTATTGCAATCGTATAGGCATCTGTACTGTAATGCTTATACTCTGTTCCGTCTATCAAATACACTTTATCGGCACCGCTGGCAAACATATCTTTGGCTAAGGCCTCTACCCCATCGCCAATAAGCACAGCAGCTAACTCTTGTTTCATTGCATCAGCCAATTTTCGGCCTTCACCTATAAGTTCATGACCGACATTGCGGGCTTTGCCCTGAAATTGTTCAATATATACCCAAACACCTTGATATTCACTGGTATCTGCTGCCGGTTTTCCCGCAGCAGGCCGGGTTATGGCTCCGACTGGACAAACATCAATACAGGCACCGCATACAGTACAGGCATCGGTAATCACAGCCTTGTCCTCTTCCATGACAATAGCGCCAAATGGGCAGGTGCTGACACAGGCACCGCAGCCAATACACTGTTCTTTATCTACAATTACAGCCATTTTACTATACCCCCTGTTATCAGATGATTTTCGCCTGATTCAGTTTAACCAGCAAGCGATTTACAGCAGTGCGAACGTCATCTTCCTGAATAATCTCACCTTGTACCCGCTGTTTGGGGGTAAAGATACGGCGTACCTGAGTAGGCGAACCTTTTAGTCCAATTTGCTCAGGATCAACCTCAACATCAGTTGCCGTCCAGACCGGAATTTCTTTGCGGTTGGCTTTCATGGTGTTTTTGATACTGGGATAACGCGGTTCATTAATTGCTTTAACCACGCTTAAAAGCACAGGCAGTTTGGTTTCAATAACTTCGTAGCCTTCTTCGTGTTCGCGTTCAGCCCGGACAATTCCGTCGGTAATTTCTAATTTGGAAACATAGGTAATTTGCGCAATATCCAGATGTTCGGCAATCTCAGGACCGACCTGGGCAGTGTCACCGTCAATAGCCTGTTTGCCGCAAAGAATTACGTCAAAATTGCCAATTTTTTTGATGGCCGCAGCCAAGGTACGGCTGGTAGCCAAGGTATCCGCTCCGCCAAAAGCGCGGTCACTTAACAAAATAGCTTCGTCAGCACCCAGAGCAATACATTCTTTCAAGGCATCTTTGGCCTGTGGTGGTCCCATAGAAATTACCGTTACTTTACCGCCATGTTTTTCTTTTAGCTTTAGAGCCTCTTCCACTGCATTTTTATCAAAAGGATTTACAATACTTGGCACACCCTGGCGAATCAGTGTATTTGTCTGCGGATCAATCTTCACTTCAGTGGTGTCAGGCACCTGCTTGACACAGACTATTATTTCCATGTAGTATCCTCCTGTTGTCAAACTTATAATATGGGTAACAAATAATACCATCTCTTATTCTAATATTATTTTATGGAAAACTGCAACATTTTTTATTCAAACCTTTTTTATTCAAACAAAGTTTTTGCTTTAGTTTCCCACCATACTTACCAAGCCCATTCATACAAAGCATATAATACGTCAGATTATCACTCTAAGCGACTTGGTGTTATAATATATATATTCCAACCTGTACGGAGGCTCAATTCTAATGAAGTTACTGTTAACGCCCAGAATAAGGCGATATTTATTGCTGCTAGTTATCATTACTGTGGCTGTCGTGGAAATTCCGATCATTACCGTCGCCCACCTGACTCAGCCAGTTCCCAGCGACACCATCATTGTACTGGGAGCCAAGCTTATCGGTAACCAGCCCAGTGCCATGCTCCGCCTGCGGCTGGATGAAGCCGTTAGATTATATAATAAGGGCTTTGCACCAACAATTATTGTCAGCGGTGCCCAGGGTTCAGATGAAATCGCCAGCGAAGCCAGTATTATGCGCAACTATCTCACTGCTAACGGTATTTCACCTGAAAAGATTTATCTGGAAGATAAATCTTATAATACCTATCAAAACCTGCTTAACAGCAAAAACATCATGCGCGAGCAAGGCTTTCGCCATGCTATTATTGTTTCCAACGCTTCTCACATCAGGCGTTCCCTTGTACTTGCTCAGCAATTAGGGATAGATGCCAGCGGTTCAGCCGCCCCCATGGCCGACAATGCCTATCTTACAATTAAGCAGTATGCTCGTGAGGGAGCGGCAATGCTGTCCCTGTTGGTATTTAACAGGTAGTAACTGTCCCTTTTCCTAAAAGACTCTCGATGGCGGTAAGCGCAGCCGGGGAAGGCTCAATCCAAAAATCCCGCTCGGTTTTGATTACGCGGCGGCTGTCAGCAAGATGCAGATATACGGCGGAAGAACCTTTATACTGATTGAGTAGTTTTTTTAGGCTACCCAAAACATCCGGCGTTTCCTGGTCTTTACGCAAGGTAATCCTAACCTCTGCCCCCGCACTTCCCAGCGGCTGAATATCGTCAGCCATAATCTTGGCGCCTTCTTCGTGAATATTAAGACGGCCATGTACCATAACAGCAAGATCAGGAGCCAAGAACCGCCCTGTCTTTTCAAAAACTTTGGGAAATACAATGACTTCCACCTGGCCGGTAAAATCTTCAAGGCTAACAAAACACATCATACTGCCATTCTTGGTATTAATACGCTTGGCACTGCCAATCAGCCCGCCTACTTTAATAAGCTGGCCATCACTATACTGTCCTTCTGCCAAGCTTCCCAGCGCAGGCAGCGTATCAAGCTTGGCCCGATGTTTATCCAGCGGATGACCGGTTACATAAAAACCGGTTATTTCTTTTTCCAGCGCCAATAGCTGTTCCTGCGGCAGCTCAGGTATGTCAGGCAGCACTACATCATTCACACATTCCAATGTTTCTTCGCCAAATAACCCTAATTGACCGCTTGCCGCGTCCTTTTGCCGGCAGGCAGCTACTTCCACGGCCTGTTCCAACACTTCCAAAAACTGCGACCGCTTTGCCTGGAGAGAGTCAAATGCACCGCATTTTATCAAACTCTCGATTACGCGCTTGTTGACCAAGCGCATATCGACACGCGAGCAAAAATCAACAAGCGACGTAAATTTGCCATCTTGCCTGCGGGCTGTCGTGATGCTTTCCAGCGCATTGTCGCCAGCATTTTTTACGCCTGCCAAACCAAAGCGAATGGCACCGTTATCAACAGAAAAAGCCCGGCCGCTGGCATTAATATCAGGCGGCAATACCGCAATCCCCCGGCGGCGGCATTCTTCAATATAATAACCAATCTTATCACTTGCACCCATGACACTTGTCAGCAAGGCAGCATAAAATTCCTGAGGATAATGCGCCTTTAGATATGCTGTCTGATAAGCAACAAGGGCGTACGCCGCACTATGGGATTTATTAAAACCATAATCGGCAAAATGGGTCATAAGTTCAAACACATCATGAGCTAGTTTGGCATCAATTCCCCGCTCAGCAGCCCCTTTTAGGAAAGTTTCGCGCTGCGCGGCCAGTACTTCATGTTTTTTCTTACCCATAGCACGCCTGAGCAAATCGGCTTGTCCCAGCGTAAAGCCTGCCAACGTTGAGGCAATCTGCATAACCTGTTCCTGGTACAAAATAACGCCAAAGGTATCTTTTAAAATAGGCTCTAGTAGTGGGTGCAGATAGGAAACTTCTTTTTTCTCATGGCGACCGTCAATAAAATCAGATACCATACCGCTGCCCAGCGGGCCTGGCCGGTAAAGTGCCACCAGCGGGATCAAATCGTCAAACCGTTCAGGCTTTAAATCCCTTACCAAATTGGTCATGCCGCTTGATTCCATCTGAAATACGCCGGAAGTGTCGCCGCTTGACAGCATCGCACAAGTTTTGGCATCCTCCAGCGGAATTTGTTCTATATCAATCTCAAGACCCCGATTTTCCTTAATAAGCGCCAGCGCATCCCCAATGACAGTCAGTGTTCTAAGTCCTAAAAGATCCATCTTTAAAAGACCTATTTCTTCAATCCGGTCTTTATCATATTGGGTGACAAGAAAGCCCTCATTGGAAAGCTGCAAGGGCGCAAAGTGTGTTAACGGCTCTTTGGCAATAACGACACCGGCAGCATGAGTAGAAGCATGCCGTGGCAGTCCTTCCACCGCCATGGCCAGGTCAACCAATTTTTTAACCGCTTCATCCGTATCATATAAACCCTTTAATTCCTGGTTGGCCGTTAATGCCTTTTTCAAAGTAATGCCCAGTTCTGCCGGCACCAGCTTGGCAATCCGGTCAACATCACTATAAGACATATTCAGTGCCCGGCCGACATCGCGAATAGCCGCTCGCGCTGCCATAGTACCAAAGGTAATAATTTGGGCTACCCGGTCACTGCCATAACGGGACACAACATATTCGATAATTTCGCCGCGGCGCTCATAACAAAAATCAATATCAATATCAGGCATCGACACACGTTCAGGATTTAAAAAGCGTTCAAACAGCAAACCATACTTAAGCGGGTCAATACTGGTAATACCTAATAAATAAGCAACAATACTGCCTGCGGCCGATCCCCTGCCTGGTCCTACCGGGATCGACTTTGTCCGGGAATAGTTTACAAAATCCCAGACAATCAGAAAATAGCTGGGATAGCCCATTTTTTTGATTACTGCCAGTTCATACTCTAGCCGTTCCGTTATCTCCGGTGTTATCTCTGAATACCGCCAGGAAAGCGCCTTTTGACATAGCTGGGTCAGATATTCTTCATCACTGGTTCCGTCCGGTGTCGGGAAATCTGGCAGATATAAGACATCAAAATTAAAGGTGACTTCGCAGCGTTCGGCAATTTTAACGGTATTTGCCAGTGCTTCAGGATATTCCGCAAACAATCCGGCCATTTCTTCTGACGATTTTAAGTAAAAATCATCACCCGGAAACCGCATTCTTCCAGGTTCGTCGACTGTCTTGCCTGTTTGAATGCAAAGCAGGACATCATGACATTCCGCATCCTGTTTATTTATATAATGGGCATCATTTGTGGCAACAAGGCCTAATCCCAGCTTGCGTGCGATTTTAACCAACTGCTGGTTAGCCTGTTTTTCTTCGGGCATGCCATGATCCTGCAGCTCAATATAAAAGTTATCAGGGCCAAAAATATCCTTGTATTCACTGGCCAAAGCTTCGGCTCCGTCAATATCGCCCCGCAAAATGGCCGCCGGTATCTCACCGGCAATACAGGCGCTTAACCCAATAATTCCTTCGCTATAACTGCGCAGTATCTCCCGGTCAATACGAGGCTTATAGTAAAATCCTTCGCTATACCCGCGTGACACCAGTTCAATTAGATTACGATAGCCCTGATCATTGGCTGCCAGTAAAACCAAGTGGTAATAGGCTTCCCCTTCAACAGCAACTTTTTCAAACCGTGAACGCGGCGCCACATATACTTCGCAGCCAATAATAGGCTTTATGCCCTGCTTTTTGGCTTGTTTATAAAAATCAATAATTCCATACATTGTGCCATGGTCAGTCACTGCCACGGCCGGCATTCCCATTTCTTTAGCTCGGCTTACCAGGTCGACAATCCTCCCGGCACCGTCTAATAAGCTGTATTCTGTATGATTATGAAGGTGAACAAACATAAGATCAACATACCCTCCGGTGTGCAAACTATTATTCTCTTAGTTTACCACGACTGCGCCACTATGGGAAATAGTAAACAAAATTACAGTTTTGGGGCAGGTATTCATCTCTTCAGTGTGGAAATTGTATTAAAAAAATAACCAGAGGTGTTGTCCACTTGCATCATATTGGTATTTTACAACTAACTCAAAACCTTGACGATGCAGTACGCGGCTTTAAAGCCGGACTGTCTGAATCAGGAGTGTCTGCCGAGTTTCATTATGTAAATGCTGACGGCGCAGTAAACGATTTACCACAATTGGCTGAAAAACTGGCACATCAACAGGCAGCGTTAATTTTCGCCTGTTCGACGCCTGCCGCCCAAGCGGCTGTTCAATTACCAGGTACCATACCGGTAGTATTCACACCGGTATTTGATCCGGTCGGTGCCGGCCTAGCCAAAAGCATGGATAAGCCTGGCGGCAAAGCCACCGGTGTCGCCGGCATGGTTCCGGCTGCCGCCAAAACGGCATTTATTCAGGAACTTTTACCGGCGGCCAAGACAATCGGCATTTTATATCACAGTGCTGACAGTAATGCCCTGCTTGAGGTAAACAACTTTAAACAGGCGGCGCAAACTGCCTTTACACTTGTTGACCTGCCAATAGCTAAACCGGAAGAGTTATCCTCCTTACCTGACAGACTGATCCCAGAGCTTGATGCGCTGTTTCTGCCTATTGGCCGGATCATTGAAGAAAACTTTGCCAGTGTGGCCTATTATGCTGAAGCTGCAAACTTGCCGCTTATAACTTCCCATGCCCCTAATGTTCCGTCTGGAGCACTAGGAGCGCTGGTTTCTAATCATTATGAGCTGGGTCGCGCCTGTGCCGCTAAAGCAGCCCAGATTCTTGCCGGCGCCCAGCCTGGCAATATTCCTGTCGGTATTGTTGACAACCCCGAGATTCAGCTTAATTCGTTTGCAGCCGCTAATTTAGGTATTGAACTGCCGCCTGCACTACTTAAAAAGGCGGCCGAAGTTTTTGAGTAATATTCTTTAAACTTGGAGTGAACTACATGCTGTTAACCCCTCAATCGGTTGAACTGTTAGCCCCTGTCGGCACTTGGGATGTGTTGGAAGCCGCCGTTGCTGCCGGCGCCGATGCGGTTTATCTTGGCGGCAAGCGCTTTAACATGCGCCTTCACCGCACAGATACCAATTTTGATGACGAAAAACTGGCACAGGCCGTGAAATATGCTCATAAGCACAATGTCCGCCTGTATGTTACTGTCAACAACCTGATCAGTGACCGGGAACTTCCCGGTATGCGCGATTACCTCAAATTATTAAATGAGATTCAGCCTGATTCACTGATTGTTCAGGATTTGGCTATTTTACAACTGGCCAGAGAAATGAACCTCACGGTGCCGCTGCACGCCTCAGTAATGATGAACACCCATAATGAGCATGCTATTAAAGCACTTATGGAATACGGCATTACCCGGGTGGTTGCCAATCGCGAATTGACACTGACACAGCTTACCCTGCTCAAGGAACGTACCGGTATTGAACTGGAATACTTTATCCACGGCGATATGTGTGTGGCCCATAGCGGCCAATGTTATCATTCCGGCGTTGTGTTTGGTCAAAGTTCCAACCGCGGCCGCTGTCTGAAGCCCTGCCGCTGGCCCTATCAATTGATAGACTCTGCCACCGGTCAAGCTATGACCGCCAACGATCCCGGGCCCTACAAACTGGCTGTCAAGGACATGTGCATGTACAGCGCCCTGCCGCAGTTAATCCAAGCTGGAGTCTGTTCTTTCAAAATTGAAGGTCGAATGCGGACTGCCGATTTTGTCAGCCGAATTGTCAAAGTATATCGCCGCGCCATTGACCGTTATATTGCCGATCCGACAGGCTATACTTTTGATATGGATGACTGGCAAGAACTGTCCGATTATCGTTCTCGCGACTTCTCTACCTGCTATGCCCTTGGCAATCCGGGTGCCAGTTCTATTGGTTATACCGGAGAACGCGAACCAAGGTTTTTTAGCCAGGCTGTCAAAGAAGCTGATGTTGCGACAGCGACATCCATACCTGTAATCGCCACAAGTTCCCTTGAGGCATCTGCTGCACGCCCCCGACCGCAACTAGCGGTGCGCGTAGCCTGCCAGGAATCTTTGGCAAGCGCTCTGGAAAATGGTGCGACAGTTGCTTATATTGGCGGCGAAGCTTTTAAACCTCATAAGCCTTGGTCGCTCATCGACCTGCAGGCTGCTGTCAGTCTGGCAGACAAGTACCAAGCCAAGGTCGTTGTTACCACCCCGCGCATTACTATGGAACGTGAAATCGGTGAATCCGAACAATTTCTCAAAAGCCTGGAAACTATAAAGCCACATGGCCTGATGGTTTCAAACAGCGGGATGCTGCGGTTGGCACACCAAACTGTAACCATACCTATTCAGACCGACTTTTCCCTGAATCTCTTTAATCACCTTACCGCTACTTGGCTAAAAAATAACGGCGCTGTAAAAGCTACCCTTTCACTGGAAGCCACCTATGAACAAATCGCCGAACTAGCCAAAAACAGCCCATTATCGCTAGAAATGATTGTCCACGGCGGGATTGAAGCCATGGTTCTTGATCACTGCGTACCCTCAGCGGTACTAGAAGGAACAGCCGCCTATCCTTGTCATCATTTATGCACAGATAAGCATTACTCGCTTATGGACAGCGCCGGCGAACGGCATGACCTGGTAATTGACCAATACTGCCGCAACCATATTTTATTTGCTAAGGATTTGTGCCTGCTGCCTCATCTGCCCGCACTTTTATATGCAGGCATCACACATTATCGGATTGAAGGCCAGCATTACACGCCAGAGCTTGTCGGCAAAATTACGGCGCTTTACCGCGCAGAACTTGATAAGCTAACTACCGGCAAAACCTATACCTTTGACAAGACCTGTCTTGACAAACTAGCAGCAGACAGTCCTCGCCCCTTAGGTATTGGCGCCTTCCGCTACCGAATATCACGGTAATTTGCAACTGGAGGTGAACATCATGACCAGAAGTAATAGTGGCCAATACCTTGGCCCTATCGAAATACTTCAAAAAAAGAAAGATTACATCATCCCTTGTGTCTATCATTTTTACAATGAACCGATGCAGCTGGTTAAAGGTGAAATGCAGTATTTATATGATCATACTGGCAAACGGTATCTGGACTGTTTTGCCGGCGTGTCTGTTGTTAATTGCGGTCACTGCCACCCCGAGATTACCAAGGCAATCTGCGACCAGGTAACTACGTTGCAGCATACCTGCACAATTTATCTTACAGAAAATATTGTCAATCTTGCTGAACGACTGGCCCAGATAACACCTGGCCGGCTGCAAAAGACCTTCTTTTGTTCAAGCGGCACTGAAGCTAACGAGGGTGCAGCCTTGCTTGCCTCTATTTACACCGGCAAACAGGAGTTTATCAGTTTGCGCCAGGGTCTGCACGGCCGCACCAAGCTGACCATGAGCCTTACCGGCCTGTCCATGTGGCGCACCGATACCAGTCCGGTTGGCGGCATCAGTTTTGCTCCGAATGCCTATTGTTATCGCTGTCCGTACGGCAAAACCCATCCTGAATGCGATCTGGCCTGTGCCAACGAAATCGAGACAGTAATAAAAACCGTTACTTCCGGTCAGGTCGCAGCGCTTATTGCCGAACCCATTCAAGGCAATGGCGGAATCATTACCCCGCCGCCCGGCTACTTCAAACGTGTCAAAGAAATTCTTGATAAATACAAGATTCTGCTTATTATTGACGAAGTCCAGACAGGGTTTGGCCGCACCGGCAAAATGTTCGCCATTGAACACTATGGTGTGGAGCCTGATATCATGACAATGGCGAAAGCCCTTGGCAACGGGGTTCCGGTTGGTGCCTTTACCTCCCGTCCCGAAATTGCCGACACCTATACCCGCCCAGGAGCTTCCACGCTTGGCGGCAATCCGGTAACCTCAGCCGCTGCTTTGGCTACCCTTGATGTAATTAGCAAATACAACTTACCCGCCCGTGCTGCCGAGTTGGGCGAGTACTTAAGACGCGGCCTGACCGAATTACAAAAAAAGCATCCGCTTATCGCCGATATTCGCGGCCATGGCTTAATGCTTGGCGCCGAACTGGTAAACCCTGATAAGTCACCGGCAGCGCAGCAGCTTGACAGTATTTTGGAGCAAATGAAAGACCGCGGCTTCTTATTTGGCAAAAACGGACCTGACCGCAATGTCATGGCCTTCCAGCCTCCGCTGGTAATTACCACGGAAGATCTGGACAGCTTGTTAAATAATTTAGCTGATGTGTTGTCTACTCTACCTTAACCTCAGTACTATGAGCGCCGACTTCCTGGAAAGGATCAACTAAACTTTGCCTGATTTTATTCCGGCATAAGGTTTAGTTGATCTTAACTATTTTAAGCATGTTTTTTTATTTTTCAAACAATTAGTTATAACCTAACTCTTATCTCTCAATAATATTGATGTACATATCTTAACAGTTATTTATAAGGAGGTTTTATTTTTGCAGATCGCGGTATGTATAAAACAAGTTCCCGGCACTACCGAAGTAGAAATTGACAAAGAAACAGGTGTATTAAAACGTGAAGGGGTAGATTCCAAAATGAACCCCTATGACTTATACGCCGTAGAAACCGCACTTAAGATTAAGGAACAAACAGGTGCAACTGTGCAAGTAGTAAGCATGGGCCCGCCTCAATCCTCGGTAATCATTCAGGAAGCCTTTATGATGGGAGCTGACGGCGGCGCGTTACTGACAGATAGAAAATTCGCCGGTGCCGATGTACTGGCAACTTCCTATACTTTGTCCCAGGGCCTGCGAAAACTGGGGGATTTTGACCTCATAATTTGCGGTAAACAGACCACAGACGGTGATACCGCTCAGGTCGGTCCTGAATTAGCCGAGTTTTTGAATATCCCTCATGTGGCTTATGTGCGCCGCATTCTTGAAGTTAAAGACCATTCCATTATTGTGGAGATGGATATGACTACTACCGTGGAAACGGTTGAGGTTTTATTTCCCTGCCTGATTACTGTTGAAAAAGAAATATATCAGCCGCGCCTGCCCTCGTTTAAATTAAAATTACAAACGCGTGACCGCGCTATCCCCTTCTATGGGTTAGCTGACTTTGCCGACAAAGACGAACGCAACTACGGACTTAACGGTTCTCCCACCAGAGTATTGCGCATTTTTACCCCGGAAGCCAATGCCGACAGGGAGCTTTGGAAGGGAACCTCTGATGAATTAGCAAAAAAACTCGCAGCCAAAATCCATGAATTAAAGCTGCTGCAGGAGGATTAAAATGGCTAAAATTGTAATTAATCAAGACCTTATTACCAATCCGGATGATTTAATAAAAATTTGTCCATTTGGCGCCATTGAATATGATAATAATTACCTCTCTATTAATGCCGCCTGCAAAATGTGTAACCTTTGTGTTAAAAAAGGACCTGAAGGAATTTTTACCTGTGTAGAAGAACAGGTTGAACAAATTGATAAAAGTTTATGGCGTGGCATCACCGTATATGTTGACCATACCCATGGACACATCCACCCGGTTACCTATGAATTGATCGGCAAAGCAAAAGAATTAGCCGCTAAAATAAATCATCCAGTCTATTGCCTGTTTGCCGGTCATAAAATCACCGAAACCGCCCATAAGTTATTAGCTTATGGCGTCGACGAAGTTTTCCTTTATGATGACTCTGAACTGCAAGACTTTAGAATTGAACCCTATACCGCTGTCTTTGAAGATTTTATCAACAATCACAAACCCAGTATTATCTTGGTAGGCAGTACTAACGTCGGACGGTCCCTGGCCCCCCGTGTTGCCGCCCGCTTTGGCACTGGTCTGACAGCCGACTGCACCGTGCTGGATGTGGCCGAAGATACCGATTTAGCCCAAATTCGTCCGGCTTTTGGCGGCAATATTATGGCTCATATCTATACGCCTAACCATCGCCCTCAGTTTGCCACAGTTCGCTACAAAGTATTTTCTGCCCCGGAAAAAATATCACAGCCTACCGGCAAGCTGACACCGTGCAACCTTAGTGCACAAGCCCTGCAGTCCCGGATTACCGTCCTGGCTTTAAAAAACAAAGAAAAAGTCCGCAGCATTGAAGATGCGGAAGTACTTATTGTTGCCGGCAAAGCCATCAAAAATCAAAAAGAGTTAGATATGGTAACAAAGCTGGCCGACTTGCTTGGCGGCATGGTAGCCGTAACCAGGCCGCTGATTGAGAGCGGCTTGGCTGATGCCAGACTGCAAATCGGTTTAAGCGGCCGAACAGTTAAACCCAAACTGCTTATTACCTGTGGCGTATCAGGTGCCATTCAGTTTGTTGCCGGTATGGATAAAGCCGATGTAATTGTCGCTATCAATAAAGATGAACATGCTCCTATCTTCAATATCGCCCACTACGGAATTATCGGTGATATCTTCGAAATTATTCCTCAGCTAACCGAAAATCTCGAAAATATTCACCAAGTGTAAATTTCTATTAAATATAATTATTAGGAGCTGGTAATGTGAATTACAAAAAGATTGATGAAAAAGATATTAATTTTCTCGTTTCACTTTGCGGTGATCGTGTACTTACCGGCCAAACAATGCCGGAAACCTATAGCCGTGACGAGTTGAGCACAACCAGAAGTTACCCGGAAGTTGTTGTTGAAGTGCTGACAACAGAAGAGATAGCAACAATCATGAAATATGCCTATGATAATAACATTCCGGTCACTCCACGCGGCCAGGGCACAGGCCTGGTAGGCGGCTCGATTGCCTTACATGGCGGAATTATGCTTAGCACAATTCGTATGAACAAAATTCTGGAGCTTGATGAGGAAAATCTGACAATAACGGTAGAACCAGGTGTACTGCTTATGGAACTGTCAGCCTATGTTGAAAAACAGGACTTCTTTTATCCTCCTGATCCCGGCGAAAAAAGCGCCACAATTGGCGGCAATATCAGTACAAACGCCGGCGGCATGCGTGCTGTCAAATACGGTGTTACCCGCGACTATGTCCGCGGTCTTGAAGTCGTACTGCCCCATGGTGAAATCATTCAGGTAGGCGGCAAGAATGTCAAAAACAGCTCCGGATATAGCCTTAAAGACCTGATTGTTGGCTCAGAAGGTACATTAGGTTTTGTTACCAAAGCCATCTTACGCCTTTTGCCTCTTCCTAAAAAAGTGTTGAGCTTACTGGTTCCCTTTCCTAACCTGGATCAGGCAATTGAAACTGTACCCAAAATAATAAAATCAAAAAACATTCCCACTGCTATTGAGTTTATGGAGCGGGAAGTTATTCTGGCTGCGGAAGAATTCTTGGGAAAAAAATTCCCTGATACCTCAGCCAATGCCTATTTACTGCTTACCTTTGACGGCAACAGCAGCGAGGAATTAGAAAAAGCCTATGAATCGGTCGCCCATATCTGCCTTGAGGCCGGCGCCCATGATGTCTTTATTTCTAACACACCGGAAAGGCAGCAAGCTATTTGGTCAGCCAGAGGCGCTTTTCTGGAAGCAATCAAAGCCTCCACTACTGAAATCGACGAATGTGATGTAGTTGTCCCCCGCAACAAAGTTGCTGAATTTGTAAAATTCGCCCGCGATCTGCAGGCCAAACTAAACATTCGTATCCAAAGTTTCGGTCATGCCGGCGATGGCAACCTGCATATCTATGTGCTGCGTGATGACCTTTCCCAAGAAATATGGGAAAATAAGCGGGAAGAAGCAATGCAAATCATGTACGACAAAGCCACAACTCTTGGCGGACAAGTTTCAGGAGAACATGGTATCGGCCATGCCAAACAGCCCTATTTAGCGTGTTCATTAGGTATTGAACACATTGACTTATTACGCAACATCAAGCAAGCTTTTGACCCTAAGAATTTACTCAATCCTGGAAAAGTATGTTAGAATAAAACCGGCTAAATTAACCACGCACAGCCCGTACCCTGGGAGCATGCTTTCGGGTACGGGCATCTTTGTGTCCTGAAGTCATTACTAGTAATGATTGCTGGCGTTCAGGCATTATGCGAATTATATGGGACATAAACACGATTGTAGCAACAGCAAACCAAATACCGGCAAAACCCAGTCCACCAGCTGCGTCGCTAAATAATGGTATGTTGGCGGCAAAGAAAATTAGCATGGCGCTGAGCATAACTAAACTTAAATAGGAACCAAATTTACTTGTTCTATTATTAAATCTTGTCATCAAACTCCATCCTCTCTAATCGATTCTATAGTTTGTTACAGTGTGCTTACTGAAATATATATGACGTAGAGTTTCGTATTATAAGTAACTTACAATACAAAAACTAAAAGAAGCTATTTACCAATAGGCAAACAGCTTCTTTGTTCATTACTTTAATTACATTTCATTCTTTACCCGCACATAGGTTGGCACAGAATAAGCAAAGATCTTTTTATCCACTTCAATAGCAGCAAAAGTATACATTATTACCTGCTCAGAAATCCGTTGAACACTGCCACCCAAAACATAGCATACTCCATTTAAAAAGTCGCCCATGCGTTGCTGCGTGGCGGCATCAACCTGCTGGTAATTAACAATAACAGCCACATTGTTTTTAAGATTGTCGGCATACTTCTGCACATCATCGAAAGAAGTTGGCAAGTCGACAAAAACTTTAAAATTACCTGTTGGTTGACTGTGCACTTTGAGTTTAGGACGACGCTCAGTCTCCTGCACAGGTACTTCTTTCGCAGCAGAGGTCTCCAATTTTTCCGGCGCTGCCATTTCCTCTTCCAGGGGTATTAAAAAATTTGCTAATTTATCCATTAAGCCAAGCGCCATTGGTAAACGCCTCCTCAGAAAATCGATAACTCGTTGCTGGTTCTATTCGACATATTTTATAAAGTTCCTGCTTAAGGAGAACGAATTTTTACATTATTAGCAAAACAAGGCGAAATTTCCTAAAAAACCGGGACTTTAGCACTACTATATTTCCCTTGTTGCTGACATGCTTCACCACTAGCTGCCGATTCTACTACTGCTGGGAATCTTGTTTGCGTTCACGTCCGCGAATATGTCGGTCTAAGGTTGTTTTACGCAGGCGAATACTTTGCGGTGTGACTTCTACAGCCTCATCGTCATTAATGTATTCAAGCGCCTGTTCCAAACTCAAAATCCGCGGCGGTGTTAAGCGGATACCATCATCAGTTCCGCTTGCCCGCATATTAGTAACATGTTTTTTCTTGCAAGGGTTGACATCCATATCCATTTCTCTGGCATTCTCGCCGATAATCATGCCTTCATATACCGGTTGTCCGGGCACGATAAACATAATGCCTCTGTCTTGGATACTATTAATGCCATAACCGGTTGTTTCCCCTTGTTCGAACGCTACCAGCGCTCCACGGGTACGGCCGGGAATATCGCCTTTATATGGCACATATCCATGGAAAACATGATGCATAATGCCATTTCCTTTGGTATTTGTCAAAAAGCCTGATCTAAAACCAATCAAGCCCCGCGCCGGAACGATGAATTCCATACGCAAATAACCGGCCAATTCAATCATATTGACAAGTTCAGCGCGTCTGGTACCCAGACTTTCCATTACCGCTCCCATGAATTCCTGCGGCACATCAATTGTCAAGAATTCCATTGGCTCGCAGCGCTTGCCATTGATTTCTTTATAAATTACCTGCGGTTTGCCAATTTGCAATTCGTAGCCTTCGCGGCGCATAGTCTCAATAAGAATTGACAGATGCAGTTCACCCCGTCCGGCTACCACAAAAGAGTCCGGACTATCGGTTTCTGTTACCCGCAAACTAACATTGGTTTCTGCTTCTCTAAACAGCCTGTCACGAATATGGCGCGAAGTGACATATTGTCCTTCTCTCCCGGCGAACGGACTGGTGTTTACTGAGAAAGTCATAGCCAGTGTCGGTTCATCAATTCTAATGGCAGGCAGAGCTTCCGGATTCTCGGTATCAGCAACCGTATCACCAATATTAATCGAGTCAAGACCAACCATGGCAATAATGTCTCCGAGGGCAGCTTCCTGAACCTCAGTACGCTTTAGGCCTTCATATGTATATAATTTACCGATTTTACCCTTGGTTTGGTCTTCACCATTAACCAGTGTGACATTCTGTCCGCTTTTGATTCGTCCCCGCACAACCCGGCCAATAGCAATCCGTCCGACATAATCATCATAATCCAAGGTTGTAATCATAACCTGGAGTGGGCCGTCAGTATCACCTTTTGGTGCAGGTATAGTCTTTTCAATAGCTTCAAATAACGGTTGCAAATTGTCGCTGTCATCAGCCATGGCCATTTTGGCAATACCAGCACGCGCTGCTGCATAAATAACCGGGAAATCGAGCTGATCATCGTTAGCATCCAATTCAATAAATAACTCCAAAACTTCATCAAGAACATCTTCAACCCGCTGATCTGCACGGTCAATTTTATTAATAACAACAATTGGTTTAAGCTTTTGTTCTAAAGCCTTGCGCAATACATATTTGGTTTGCGGCATCGGCCCTTCAAAAGCGTCTACCAAGAGCAGTACACCGTCAACCATGTTCAGTACCCGCTCAACCTCGCCGCCAAAATCCGCGTGGCCTGGCGTATCAACAATATTAATTTTTACATTATTATACATTACCGATGTGTTTTTGGATAAAATGGTGATGCCCCGCTCGCGTTCCAAATCATTTGAGTCCATAACGCGTTCAGCAACATGCTCATTAGCACGGAAAACGCCGCTTTGTTTAAGCATAGCATCAACCAAAGTTGTTTTGCCATGGTCAACGTGGGCAATAATTGCAATATTACGTAAGTCACTGCGTTCCATTAAAATAATAGCCTCCCCTATAATAAGCAAAAGGATGCTGTTATTGCACCCTTCTGTAGTGTCATGCACATTTCACTATATTATACCACATGCCATATGTCAAATTAAATTTATTGCATTTTCATTTACGACCATAAATCAGTAAGTGTTTTTTTGATAAATTTCCGTACTTTTTCAACCCGTTTAAGCACATCCGGAAGTTTGCCGTTGTTGATAAGCACCAGTTCCTCCATTTTGGCTCTAAATTGCTGATACTCGCGTTCCATTTCATCAAGATATTCTCTAAGCTGCTGTACAGCAGGTTCAAAGGTGGTAATGGCAGAGGGTTCAATCTGCCATTTGCGACCGTTTATACTGACAGCATCGCCATACTTAGGAATATAGGACGGAATAGCAAACTGTTCGGCAAGCAGTGCAGAAAATGGCTCTGCCATTTCCTTTTCACCATGAACAATAAAAATATTAGCAGGTTTGTTCTTAAAATTACGCAACCAATTAACCAGTTGCTCTTTGTCGGCATGGGCAGAAAAACCTTCCAGATTGGCAATTGTAGCCTTAACACTGATTTCTTCACCCATTATCCGCACTTTTTTAAAGCCCTCCAATAACCGCCGCCCTAAACTGCCTTCTGCTTGATAACCGACAAACAGTATGGTACTTTCCGGACGCCACAAATTATGCTTGAGATGATGGAGGATACGGCCGGCATCAGCCATGCCGCTTGCCGAAATAATAATGGCAGGACGATCCAGATTATTAATGGCTTTGGATTCCTCTGCGGTTTTGGCAACCATCAGCTGTGGAAACTGCAAAGGTTGGCCCTGGTCTTTATATAGTAAATCATACGCTTCTGCATCATATTCCTGTGAATTTTTCAAGAAAATCTCAGTTGCCGCAATAGCCAGCGGACTATCAACAATTACCGGGATCTTCGGAATTAAACCCTCTTTTAATAATAAATGCAAATTATAAAGGAGCGTTTGGGTGCGTCCCACTGCAAAGGAAGGGATTACAACATTGCCGCCCCGCTCTACCGTCTCATTAATATATTGAGCCAGCTTTTCAATAGGATCACTGGGATCATGGATTCGGTCTCCATAAGTTGATTCAAGTACAAGATAATCGGCCTGTTCAATTATAGCCGGATTGCGGATAATGGGTTGATCAGGCTGACCCAAATCACCGGAAAACACAATTTTGGTTGTCTCGCCATTTTCTGTTGCCATTACTTCTATCATGGATGAACCCAGTATATGACCGGCATCCCTGAAACTAACGGTTACCTCATCAGATATTTTTACCGTCATGTCATATGGCTGAGGCGAAAACTGCTGCAAACAACTATATGCGTCATCAACCGTATACAGTGGCTCAACCGGCTTGCGTCCGGCCCGCTGCCCTTTACGATTAGAAACTTCCGCGTCAAACTCTTGAATATGAGCGCTGTCAGGTAGCATAATACTCGATAATTCCGCAGTTGCTTTGGTCGCGTAAATAGCGCCTTTAAAACCTGATTTGCACAAACGTGGCAACAAGCCGCTATGATCTATATGCGCATGGGTTAAAAACACAGCCTCAAGCTCTCCCGGATTAAAGAGAAACGGGCGTCTGTTCAGTGCAGTAATCGATTTTGATCCCTGAAACATGCCACAATCAATTAAAAATTTCTTATTGCCAATTTCCAATAAGTAAGAGGATCCTGTTACCATGCCGGCGGCACCTAAAAATGTTAAATGCATTGGCTCATCTCCTTTTTGGTTACTGTGCTGATTATGCTATATAATTCTGAATTCTACATTCTGTCACCTTATACCTGCAACACAATAGTAAAACCGGGAGTAATTTGCTCCCGGTCTTCTTGACAATAGTTGCTATACTGTTATGCGTCCCCCAATATCCGAACTTCAGGATGGAGAGAAACACCAAACTGCTTATACACACTATCCTGCACTTTGCAAATTAACGCCAGAACATCCTGGGCGGTTGCATCACCTGCATTAATAATGAAGCCGGCATGTTTGGTTGAAACTTGCGCACCGCCAACACTAACGCCTTTTAAGCCTGCTTTCTCAATTAGTGTTCCGGCAAAATGGCCTTGTGGGCGTTTAAAGGTACTGCCCGCACTAGGCATCTCAATCGGTTGTTTTGTCTGACGCTTCTCGGTATAATCGTCCAGCCGCCCGCGAATTGAGGTGTTAATGCCCTTTTCCAGCGCTAATTCCACTTCACAGATGAGGCAGCCAGTTTCCTGAAATACACTATGGCGATAACCAAAATTTAGTGCTTCCCGTTCAAACCGTTTTACTCCGCCGTCCTGGCATACAGCAGTGACCGCTTGCACTACTTGGCTCATGTCGCCATCATAAGCGCCGGCATTCATAAATACCGCACCACCGATACTGCCGGGAATGCCAATAGCAAATTCAAAGCCAGTCAGATCATATTGCGCTGCATACCGCGATACATTGGCCAAGAGTGCACCGGCACCCGCAAATACAGTATTGCCGCTATGCCGGATATTAGCCATCTCAGGCCCGAATTTTAGAACCAAGCCGCGAATTCCGCGATCTAATACCAACACATTAGAACCATTCCCGAGCACAGTAACAGGTACAGCAAACTGTTTGGCGATATGCAGAACATCTGCTACCTCTTGAACAGTCTCAGGCAACACAAAATAATCAGCAGGACCGCCAATCCGAAAGGTAGTATGTTTGGACATAGGTTCATCTATCAGTAAGCGCTGTGCCGGAACAGCTTTCTCCAGTTCAGCAGCAAAATTTACAGATTTAGAAATTAACATATTACTCTTTACCAAATAAATCCATTCCTTCGGCGACCGCATCGCCAATTATTTTATAAACATCAGCAGCTAACTGCTGAAAACGCATATGCGCATGAATAAAATCTCTTGCGGTAGTATTAAGAACAATAAGTTCATACATTTTTTGCAGTTCCTGAGACTTTTCTTTGTCTTCAGGATTTCCAGCCATGAGTTCATACTCGGCAGCCAGTTTTTTCTTAAAAAAATCCTGCACCATAGTTTTGCTTGCCTGCTCACCGTCAAGCTTTTTCTTAGCAGCCAAAAAAGCCTGATACTCCTCAGAACTTCTCAGCGTTCTCCCTAACTCATGGGCTTTATCATGAACAATCACAATGCTTCCTCCAGTTCACCATCTATTTTATGCTTTATTACTAGTATGTATACGCTAAAAATCTTTTTTCAACAGACCTAAATAAAAATCCTGCATGATTTTGGCATCTTTGGCCTGTGTGCCTGCTGACTCGCAGATTATCCTGGGAGTATAGCCGTGAGTCGCTATAATATCCAAGAGCGGCTCATGCGGCGGTCCGAAAGGATCGCCAAAACTCCAATGCCGTTTTTCTCCAGCCTTGGTAAACTCAATCGGGCTAAAATGAATATGCAGATTTTGAGCAACGTCTGCTCCTAATTCCTCACCAATTCTAGCAAATACGGCAGCAAATTCTGTGCTGGTAATGTACTGGCCGCCAGTCACAGCATGCATGTGCCCAAAATCAACTGCTGGCCTAACCCGTGAATCCAGTCTGCATAATTCAAGCACTTCATCAAGTGAACCCAATTGATTTTGTTTACCCATAGTTTCCGCTAACAGCTTTGGTCCTGTCAATCCCTGCAGCTCGGCTTTTTCCAGAATTTTTGCCAGTAAACGTTTAGCTCGCTCCATCGCCTGACGCCTGTCTATTCCTTTACCAGGACCGCCGATATGAAATACAATTCGGTCAGCCCCCATCCATAAAGCAACTTCCAATGACCGCAAAAAATGCCGCTCAGTGTTAGCGGCTGTAGTCTCATCTTCAGTAGCTAAGCTAATATAATACGGCGCATGAATGCTAAGCTTAATATTGTATTGTGCGGCTTTTTGTCCAATTAGTTCTGCTGTAGACTGCTTAATAGTAACACCGCGGCTGCATTGATACTCATAAGCAAACAGTTCCTGGGCGGCCAGCCATTCTGGCATATCTGCCGAAGCTTTGCGCCCTGCTGCATAAAATGCATCCGGATTTCCTGCCGGCCCAAATTGTGCATACATAATATCACCATCCTAAAGACTACCTTAATCCAGGAAACTCCTGCTGCCGCAATGCTTCATATACAACAATAGCTGCTGCGTTTGACAGATTAAGTGAGCGTGCGTCTTCTATCATCGGGATACGAATACAATTATCCGGATAGGCCTGTAACAATTCCTGCGGTAATCCGGCAGTTTCCTTGCCAAAAACCAGCAAGTCGTCAGATCGATAGGAAATATCACTGTGCCTTTTACGGGCTTTGGTAGTATTAAAATAAAAAGTATGGTCTGGATACTTTTCCAGCACTTCATCAAAGTTTTCATGTACATGCACTTTAACCAAGTCCCAATAATCCAGTCCAGCTCGCTTTAAATACTTATCTTCTATGGAAAATCCTAAAGGCTTTACCAGATGGAGCTCACAGCCGGTAGCTGCACACAATCTGGCAATGTTTCCTGTATTACCGGGAATTTCCGGCTCCACTAATACAATATGCATCAAAATCACTCCAATTATACCGTTTCTTCTGCTTTTTCCATAGCCGTTTCACGCTTAGTACCGGTTTGCAAAACAATTACCGCCAGAATTACTAAAAGGCCTCCCAGCATTTGCATCCAGCCCATGACTTCATCCAAAAATGCATAGGCGACCACAGCGGCAATTACCGGCTCCAAACAAGCAGTAACCCCTACATTTGTCGGAGATAAAAAGCGTATACCAAAAAAATACAGCAAAAAAGGAAGCACTGTTGAAAACACGGCAACATAAGTAAACAGCCACCAATTTTCAGCATTAATTGTTGCCGGCGTCCAGGCATCCGGTGATACCAGCCACCAAAATAGTCCGGCGAACCCAAACGAATACGTTACCGCTGTCAGCGGATGATAGTCGCGTACTGCCCGTCGCCCATATACGGTATTAAACGCCATAAATAACGCGGCTAATAAACCACTCATAATCCCCATAGCACTAACTGCTATCCCCCCGCCGTTGTTCAGCATAATCAACAGTCCTCCCATTGTTGCTAAAGCAATGGCCGTTCCCCGCCTAATACCCAGCGGTTCCTTTTCAAATACAACGGTATAGACAGCGATAAATACCGGAGCCAAATACTGCAAAAAAACAGCAGTAGCTACATTGATAAGACTAATGGTATAAAAATAAAAAAAGTTTAGTAACGCCATCCCACCAACACCCAGCATGGCAAAATAAACAATCTCCCGGCGTGGAATGAACAGCATGCGTCGATTATAGCAGACCAGCCCGATAAGCATTAAAAAAAACGCCAGCGTTAGGCGGATTTTCACTAACAAAAAGGGCGTGATATTCTGATTAAACAAGGCTTTAGCCGCCGAACCGCCAACTCCCCACATACAGGCAGCTGCAATAACGGCAAGATACCCATACATTTCTTTACGCATAATTGCTCCTTGAAAAAAGGTTAAGTAATTTTTATTCTACACTTCAAATAAAAATCCTACTCCTGCCATTAAATTCTGATATACTCGCCCAACATGCATCATACATTGTAGAGAACTGCTAACTACAATTGTAAAAGGAGGAACGAGAATGGCCGGAGGAAAACTCAGACACATGTTCCCTGGCGGCAATACCCCCCAGGGATTTTTCTCGTATTATGATTATGTAATACCAAACGATGCAACAAGAATTTTTCTCTTAAAAGGTGGTCCGGGAGTCGGCAAATCTACATTTATGAAAAAAATCGGGCAAACCCTCTCCGAACATGGTTATACTGTTGAACATCATCATTGTTCCAGTGACCCGCACTCATTGGACGGGCTGGTCATTCCCAAACTCGGTGTGGCCTTAATCGATGGCACCGCTCCCCATATCGTCGATCCTAAACATCCTGGCTGTGTAGATGAAATTCTCAACCTTGGTGAATATTGGGATGAAGATAAAATGGTTCATAATAAAACAGCTATCTTCACTTATACCAACGAAATCAGCAAGCGGTTTCAACGTGCCTACCGAATGCTCAAGGCCGCTAAAGCAGTTTATGACGATTGGGAAGCCGCCAATTATGAGGCCATGAACTACCATGCAGCCAACCAAAAAGCTGCCACCCTTTTGGCAACACTATTTAACGGAATAAATACCGTCGGTTATGGAAAAATGCGCAAACTATTTGCCTCGGCGATTACGCCTGTTGGCCCGATAAATTATATTGACTCAATCAGTGACGGTTTCTCCAAACGCTATATTATTACCGGACTTCCTGGAACAGGCAAAGCAACCCTGCTCGCGACAGTTGCCAACACCGCTGTCGCCAAAGGATTGGATATTGAAGCTTTCTACTGCCCGCTTGATCCTCTTAAGCTGGAACATATTATGATTCCGTCTTTAGATACCGCACTAATAACCTCAACACCGCCACACAGCCAAACTTTTACCAATGCCACAGAAATTATCGACATGAATGATTGCCTTAACACCGATATTGTTTTACGGCTGGAATCAGTAACTGACTATGACCGTAACACTTTCTGGGAGCTGTTTGGCAAAGCCGGTGCTTATATTCATGAAGCAAAAAAATTGCATGATGAACTGGAAACCTATTATATTCCAAATATTAATTTTAGCGGTGTTGATGCGCTCAGAGTAAAAACATTAGCACGCATAGTCGGCTATACAGCAACTCAGCAATGATCACATGTTAGGTTCTTATTTTGTATGAGCATTCCTAAATATTCCCAAATACGTAAACAAATGCAATAAACGTGGTCCCAAAAACGGCATTCTGCTAACATCATTCGCCGTCAGTCCGCCTAGCAGCAAAAGAACAATTCCATAAATAAGCGCCGCTAAGCACATGACTAAAAATGTCGACACTGCCTCGCCAAACCCATTTTGGACCATAAATAGAAAGATAAAATCAATGCTTACTCCCATTATACAGGCAGCCACCGTACATTTTAACAGACCTTGCCAATCCATGCGGAGGCCGGTATATTTAGCTACAAAATATAAGTTTAATAAAGCGGCAACACCAATATCAGCATTGGTTGCCCAGCCAGCTCCCAATATTCCTAGACTAGGAATAGCCGTTAAATTCCAATTTAACAGCACTTTTACAACTGCAGCAATCCCCATATTGATAACAGGCAATATCGTATATCCCATACCCTGTAATACCCCGGTTGTCACTTGGTGAATTCCTAAAAGATATACCCCAACCGCCAGAACTTTTATCACTTCGCCTGCTTGTGGCGCATGATACACAAAATCCGCAATCGGCGTTCCCAGTACCCATAGGCCGGCTACAGCAGGAATTGTAACAATATTAGAGAGGCGCATGGCTGATGCTGTCCGTTCACAAACTTGTCCGATATTCCCCAGCGCCTTGGCTTCAGATACAGCCGGCACAATACTGGTAGCTAAAGCAGCTGTTATAATAGTGGCAAGATTAACCAACGGCACACCCATACCTGTCAAATAACCAAATAATTCTGTTGCCTGTTCTACTGTATTTCCAGCCACCTCCAGGCGAACAGGAACAATCAAAAGATCTAAATTAGACACTATTGGCAGCATCAGACTGGCAAAAGAAACCGGCAATGCCAATACTATAATACGCCGCACAATACTGCCTGCCGCTTCCTGCTTGCAGTGTGCCGTTTCCAATTGGTTCTCCTGCGAAAACTTTCGGCGCAGCCGCCAGTAGTAATACACCAAAACAAATAGGCCTGCTGCCGCACCGGCACCGGCCCCCATGCTTGCACCGCCAGCGGCATACTCGATTCCCTGAGGCAATAGCAAAATGGCAAATACCAGCATGGCTCCCACGCGAAATAACTGTTCCACAATTTGCGACACGGCAGTGGGAGTCATGTTTTGCCACCCCTGCAAATACCCACGAAAACTGGAAAGCAAGGTTACTAAAAAAATAGCCGGCGCAAGTGCCAACAAGGAGTAGTATGCTCTGGGATCGCGAATAATCCGATATTCAATCAGCCAGCCGGCCCCAAAGTAAACTAACATACTTAGCACAATGCCTGTCACAGAAAGCATTGCCAATGAAAGATAAAACACCCGGTTAGCGCCCCGATAATCCTGAAACGCTACCTTTTCAGCCGTTATGATCGATATTGCCACCGGTATGCCTGCGGTTGACAAACTAAGGGCCAGTAGATAGATGGGAAATGCCATCTGATACAGGCCAATTCCTTCACCGCCCAACACCCGGGACAAAATAATCCAGTTAAGCGAACCAATTACTTTTACAACAATACCCGCTACTGTCAACACAAGTGTGCCTTGTAGGAGACGGTTAGTCTTATGTTTCCCTTTGTCCTGTTGCTCCATAGCCTGCGCTTTTCATCCTTTCCCAAACCGTAAGACTGCTATTTTAGTTCTGCTTGGACTGTATATGGTTTTTCCAATAATAGTATCCTGCCGCAGCTGCAAGTAAAGCAACAACAACTAAACTGGCCTCATGACCTATAGAATTTAATATTCGCCAATTTTCCCCCAGCAATTTCCCGGCATAAATTAATGCCATTGTCCAGGGTATCGACCCTAACAAAGTATACAATATAAATTTGACTAAGTTTACTTTGGCAAACCCGGCAGGTAGCGAAATGAACGTCCGAACCACCGGCAGCAGCCGACTGAAAAAAGTCGCCTTTACCCCATACCGGTCAAACCACTGTTGCGCAATATCAACATGTTTTTTTGACAGGAATAAATATTTGCCATATGTATTTACAAAAGGTTGTCCACCGTAAAATCCGATTGCATAGGCAATAAGCGAACCTATCAGTCCGCCAGCCACTCCAGCAATTGTACTTGTGAAGAAATCCAGTTTACCCAAATATACTAAATATCCTGCAAACCCAAAAATCAGTTCACTGGGGACAGGTATACATGCACTTTCTAATGCCATACCGACAACGATTCCGGTATAACCCCAAAGAGCAATATAATCTATTACTACTTGAAATAACTGTTCCGTAATAATCTCCTCCTCAGTTTCATATTCTACCAGACTTAACTGGAAACTGCAAAACCGCTATTCAAAAAGAATAGCGGTTTTGTTAGTATTTTGTATTATAAAAAAAATATGGTACTATATATTTACGTAATATAGTTCTAAAGGATTCGGTAGGTGTATACTGTGAAGCGAATATTGATTATTGCGCTCTTGACCTTTTCCATGTTCTATGTCTTGGAAGTCTCAGAAGCTGTCGGCCTTACCAATTTTAAGCCGCAGTTAGAAATTAATCATATTTCCAATGAATATGTTCTAAAATGGCAGCGCCTGCCTTATTTTGCCTACTATGAAGTAGAAGCACTAAGTCTTCCGCCAGATGCGGACAATAAAAAAGCCACTGCTGCCGAACGGATTGTCAGTTATCGCACTTGGAAAAACGAACTGTCTATTGGCGAAAATTTTCCTTTTCGCACCTATTGGCGAGTGTCAGCTCAAACGCTGTTTCATCAGCCACTAGGCAAATACTCTGACCATATTAAAGTAACAGATACATTGATTGGAACCGATGCTGCCTTTGAAAAAGTAAAACCTGAACCTACTTCTTTTTATCCAGCAACTGCCCCGTCCTCTATCCGGCCAATGCTGACCTGGACCCTGGTACCGGGAGCCGTTTATTATGAACTCGAATTTTTGGCAGAACAACCGGAAAATCCTAACGATATTTATGCTTCGGAAAAACACCTGCTCTTGACCCGGGACGTTTTTACCAATGGTTATAATGCCGATTTATCATGGTTTAAAGGCGATAATCTCTTCTGGCGGGTTCGGGCATTGAATAATCATGGCACTCCACTTGGCGTCTTTTCTGATGCTACTGAAATTTGGCTTAACCGCGATATTATTCCGATAACCAAACCAGTAATTAATAACCATCAACCAGAAAATTCACCTCCACCACTTTACCCGGCTTACGCCTGGATACCTGTATTTGGCGCACCAACTCATGAAGTTGAACTTACCAGTCAACCACCGGAAAACCCTGGTGGAATTGAACCTTCAGTTTATCGAATATGGAATAAAACCGTTACAGGCTTAAGCGATTGTTATGATGATGAACCTCGCATAACGCCCGGAAAATATTACTGGCGGGTACGCGGTATTGATGCGGCTGGCAATCCGGTAGGCGGTTATTCCGAAGCCACCGAATTTACCGTAGATTTATCCCGTGGACATTATGTAGCAACTTTTGGCGACAGCATTACCCATGGTGGCGGCGCTATATCCTACTCTCCTGCCGACTTTGACTACAGCTATCAAACTTATCTCAAGTTTCCGGCTGTCAATCTTGGCAAAAGCGGCGATACCACAGCAGCCATGTTAGCCAGATTTGACCATGATGTACTGCCTTTTAAGCCTAAATATCTTATTATTCTTGGTGGCACCAACAGCTTGCGCGGCGGTGTCCCTGCCGATCAGGTGATTAGTGAACTTGCCGATATTCGTGACAAATGCCTGACAAACGGTATCCGTCCTATCTTCTTGACCTTGCCTCCAATTAATCCTGATGCCATTAATGATGTTTTTCATGAAGAAACCGTAACTAATTGGCGAAACGAGTTTGACACTGTCAATCATTTTATCCGTCAGCAGCGCTACTTTATTGACCTTGAGCCGCATTTACTGGACAGCAGCCGCGAACTTCCCGATTATCTGGCAACTGACGGCTTGCACCCTGACATTGAAGGCAAAAAGCTTATCGGCCAAATCATTAATGCCAATTGGGCGAGAGTTATTCGTTAACCTGTTGTTCAAGCAGCAGCAACCTATCCCGCCGCTCTTTGGCAACTACAAAAAAATGATGAATATTGTTCCTGTCGCCCTGGCGAATACTTGCAGCAACCTCATTGATAATTTGGCTGAATTTATCCAGGCTGTCGGCAATACAATCTGCATTTGTTATGCAGATGTCAGCCCACATATCGGCATTGGAAGAAGCAATCCGGGTTGTGTCCCGAAAGCCCCCTCCAGCCAACTTAATACTGCTGTCTTGATCCTTAGAATATTTGAGCAGATTTACCAACGCTGCCGCACCAATATGCGGAACATGGCTGATTATTGCCGTACACCAGTCATGCTCTGCGGCATTCATTTCTGTGATTTTGGCTCCTGTCCAGCTAATTACCTGCCGCACGTCTTGTATTGCCCGCAAATCTACATCCTGACTTGGCGTAAGTATATACCATTTATCGTGAAATAAACTTTTAACTGAGGCTTCAATGCCGCTTTTTTCACGCCCGGCCATAGGATGACCAGGAATAAAATGAACACCCTTTGGCAATACAGCGGCTATTTGTTCCATTAGATAGGTTTTCGTACTACCGGTGTCTGTCAAAATAGCGCCTTGTTTTAGATAAGGCGCTATTTCTTTTATAATCACGGAAATTTGCAATACAGGCGTACACATAAAAATCATATCAGCTGTACTAATGGCCTTATAATCACTACCAACAATATCAGCAGCACCTATTTGCTTTGCTTTAGCCAGTGAAGCCTGGTTTGTATCAATACCAATAACTTCAACTTTAGCTCCTTGCGAAGCTTTAATCGCTAGTCCCAGCGAACCGCCAATTAACCCCATTCCAATAATGGCAATCTGCCTGGTAACCGGCTTCATGCCATTTTCCTGCCAACTGCCGCAGCAATTAAACCTACTTCATGCATCAGTGTCTGGAAATTAGTTGGCGTTAATGACTGACTGCCATCTGATAAGGCTTCCGCCGGGTTAGGATGGACCTCAATCATCAACCCATCTGCTCCTCCGGCCACAGCTGCCTTGGCCATAGGAGTTACCAGCTTCCACACCCCGGTACCATGACTGGGGTCAACAATTACCGGTAGGTGACTTAAGTTTTTGAGTGCGGCAACCGCACTTAAATCCAGCGTATTACGGGTATAATCCTCAAATGTCCGAATACCACGTTCACAAAACATAACATTGAAGTTTCCTTCGCTGAGGATGTATTCAGCAGCATGCATCCATTCATTGATGGTGGCTGCCATACCACGTTTTAGTAAAACCGGCATACCGCTTTTTCCCACAGCCTTTAGCAATTGGAAATTTTGCATGTTGCGCGCGCCGATTTGTAACACGTCAGCATAAGCACTTACCACCGCCACTGATTGAATATCAACCACTTCGGTAACTACTTTTAAGCCAGTTATTTCTCTGGCTTCTGCCAGCATTTTTAAACCTTCTTCTTCAAGCCCTTGAAAGGAGTATGGCGACGTTCTGGGCTTGTAAGCCCCGCCCCGCAAAAATTGTGCACCGGCATTTTTGACAATCTGTGCCGATTCTAATAGTTGTTCTCTACTCTCTACTGCACAAGGACCAGCCATTACCACAAGGTTATTGCCGCCTACAATTACTCCGCCAATATCAATTACAGTGTCTTCACTTTTTACTTCCCTGCTGACCAGTTTATAGCCGGCAGTAACAGATATTGCCTTCTCTACGCCAGCCATAGCTTCTAACGGCAATTGAGCCATAAGTTTTTTCTCCCCTATTAAACCAATAATTGTGCGCAATTTCCCTTCAGACAGATGTACTTTTAGTCCGGCACCTGTCACCCGGGCAATCACATTGTCAATTTCATGTTGCGTGGCCGTTGGACTCATTACAATAATCATAATATATCGCCTCCATAGAGTAAAATAAAAAAAGCCCCATCCCTCAACAGGGACGAGACTTCACTCGCGGTACCACCCTGCTTGCTTAAAATAGCAAGCCTCTTTTTTCAGGTACAGGAAAATCCGATACCCTAGCCTCTGATAACGGCAGCTGCCGGCGCGGTCTACTCGGAATCCTTTCAACCTGCTGCTCGTGGGTGTATTTCAATTTGCGCGCCTACCGAGTCACACCGCCCCCCGGCTCTCTGAAAATAGCACAGCCAATTTACTTATCCCACTCATTGCATTTAAATATAGTATTGAAATTGACTATATCATGGAAGTAAATAACTGTCAATAGTTTTTATTCTATGTCTACTTTATGAAATCTACGGCTATACCATTCTTTACCTTGGGCAGCCAAAGGTTCCCACCCTGCTTTTATTAACTTTTCTTCCAGCTCGTTCAGCGCCTTTTGATGGCGCTTGTTGTTTTCGTCAGGACTGAATGAACATGACATAATTTCTATCTTACCTGACTTCTTGATAATAGTATCTTCACATGCAGCTTTATTTATACCATCTATCTCGCAAAGCCGGGCTTGAAATTCACCAATATCCTTAGGAAATATCCCCCAGCGTTCGCCTGTATTCTGATAAACAATTTCGCAATACATAATCCACCTCAAGTTATCTCTAAAACGCTGTCTGAATTAAGTCTTTATTTATTCTGCAATTGTCCCAGTGCTTTAGCCAGCTGATCAGGACAAGAAGTTAGCTTATCCCCGCATTTGATCCCCTGAAGTCTACTAATTACTTCTTCCACTTTCATGCCTTCCGCGAGCCTGCTTACGCCTTCCAAATTTCCTGGACAGCCTGATTGGAATACAATTTTTTTAACAATATTGTCTTCTACTACAAACTCAATCTTAGTTGCACATACGCCGCTAGTTATGTAAGTACTCATCTGTCCGCTTCCTTTCCTGCAATGAATTATGGAAACATTATACCATATAAATCCAGCAGTAACATTATTTTTTTACAAGCGGCGAGCAGCATCAATGAGCGGCGGTACAACTTGCTTTTTGCGTGACATAACACCTGGCAGATACCAGGTATTATCTGGCCGGCCCTCACCAAAAGCAACCGTTATTAAACTGCCAGGCTGTCCATAATACAAGAGATATGTTGCCTCATCCACAATGCCGGTAATCAATAATATTGCCATATTATACTGTTCTTTTCCGCAAATAACCTCTAATGCTGCTTCCAGCTGACTTTGCTGTGCAAGCAAACCTTCCGGGTCCATAACCGATATTTGGCTAATAGCCACATAATATTCACCAATCTGAAATTCTTTCAGATCTGTCGCCACAATGTCTGCCGGACTAAGCTTATCGAAAACCGAGCCTGCCTTTAACATGGCCATGCCAAACTCCTGAATATCAACCCCGGTTATTTGTGCCAGCTTATCTGCAGTATCGCGGTCTTTATCTGTTGCTGTCGGGGATTTGAAAAGTACGGTATCGGAGATAATGGCCGCCAGCAAAAGTCCTGCAATTTGCGGAGGGATTGATATATTACGGTGCCAGTGCATGTTAGCCACAATTGTGGCTGTCGAACCCACCGGCTCATGTCTGATAAATATAGGTTCGCTGGTTTCTAAACCACCTAGGCGGTGATGATCAACAATCTCAACAATTTTGGCTTCTTCAATGCCATCCACTGCCTGGGAGCGTTCGTTATGATCGACCAAAATAATCTGATCACGCTCAGGCGCAATCAGTCTATCCCGATCAATAAGTCCAACCAGTTTTCCGGCTTGCACAACAGGGTAATTCCGGTAACTAGTACGGATAATGGTATTTTTTATATCGGCAACAAGATCATCAGGCTTAAAGGAGGTTACCTCCTTTTTCATGACATTGCGCACCGGAATACTCTGATTGATTAAGCGCGCGCAGGTATAGGTGTCATGCGGCGCCCTGATAATATAGGTTCCTGCCGCTTTGGCCGCCATTTCTACTTCAGGAGCTACCGGAAAATCACCGGTAACAATCAGGCAAGCAACGCCGACTTCAATACATGTTAACTGGACATTGGTACGATTGCCGACAAGCACAATATCACCAGGTTTAATAACCTTGCCCATAGTCTGTGAACGGGAAGCGGCAATTTTGACACTGCCTTCAATCCTTTTTGACAACTCACCACCACAAACCAAACTACCATTAAGGCAACGCAATATCCCGGCATAAGCAACACCAGTCTCCCGCAAATCCTGCATACCTAGCTCATTAACATAACGCTCAGCCAGATCGCCGACAGTAACTATTCCTACCACGCTGTTATCACTCTCTACAACCGGGATCGATTTCACTTTATGTTCTTTAATCAATTGCCCCAGCTTTCGCAAAGTATTCCAGGGATGAATCGTAACAAGCTTTTCATGCATTACATCCTTGGCCCGCGGATATACATCAAGAATAAGCTGTGGCGGCTGCATATTAAAATAATCTAATACAAATTTGGTTTCCGCATTGATTTTGCCGGCCCGTGCCGGAATTACGCTTTCACCCAGTGCGGTCTTTAAGTGGGCATAGGCAATTGCCGAGCAAATGGAATCAGTATCAGGATTTCGGTGACCAATTATGTAAATAGGTTTCGACAAGCTATTTCAACTCCTAGATCGTTTCTATTACTTAACAAAACTCTCACAGCCTGGTTAGCTTTGGTAGTTTATTCGCTGAAAGAAATAACAACCCCTGCTTTTATGTTACTATTTAGCTGCATTTTTGATAATCACTTACTGTCTGCATTATAATATACATATATTTTAATGCATAGTAAAGAGGTAAACAGATATGCAAGTAAGATTTGGTTATGTTGCAATTGCTCTTAATATTGCCCATGGGTCACCTAATAAAACTGTGACAGTAAAAAACTTAGAAAAGATTCCAGATGCAGAACGCATCAACAAATTGCGCCGTTTAACACATGAAAACCTTAGCAATACCTTGCGTATTCTTCGCTATAATTATGCTCATGACATCGCCCTCTATCGCCTGACCTCAAAACTCGTTCCATTAGCTACTCACCCTATTGCTTCCGGCTGGAACTATCAAGATGAATTTGCTGCCGAGTGG
>Ga0316604_10000525_pt1 | contig 45357 bp, 26 predicted proteins | sample OWC_soil_day20_C_FD_207650 | JGI IMG/M metagenome (GOLD analysis project Ga0316604, IMG submission 207650) | Wetland soil microbial communities from Old Woman Creek delta, Ohio, United States - OWC_soil_day20_CT | ecosystem: Environmental > Terrestrial > Soil > Wetlands | place: USA: Ohio...
CTCACCTGACCACCTTTTTTACTACCTTTTTTAGTAGTGATCATGATTACACCGTTCGCACCACGGGTACCATAGATAGCGGTAGCAGATGCATCTTTGAGGATGTCCATGCTTTCGATATCATTTGGGTTGATGGTAGAGATATCAGCAGGATATACGATACCATCTACTACATACAGCGGATCGTTTGTAGCCTTGATGGAACCAAAACCGCGGATACGTACGTTGGTACGGCCACCGGGGCGACCTGAGTTGGTATTGACGTTTACACCGGCTACTTTACCTGCCATGGCTTGTTGCAGGGTAAGGGAGGGTCTTTCCATCAGCTCATCGGCGTTCACGCTACCCACACTACCTGTGAGGTCCTGCCGTTTGGTAGTACCATAACCGACTACGACCACTTCGCTCAGATCACTGGCAGATGAGGTGAGTACAATATTCAGGTTTGTCTGATCGCCTACAGGTACTTCTTTTGTTTCCATGCCTACATAGCGAACTACAAGTACAGCGCTGGAATTGGGTACTGAAATAGTGAACTGTCCTTTGTCATCTGTGTATGCACCTATAGTAGTGCCCTTTATCTGCACGGATACATTTGTGAGGGGTCCTTCCTTACCTGAGACCTGCCCTGTGACCTTTTTTTGCTGGGCCATCAGGGTATGAAAGTGCAGCATGGTTAACAGGAATAGCAATCCTGTACAACGCATGAAATGGTTGTTTCTTTTCATCATGGAACTAATTTGTATGTGATCTGATTACTCTTTTATGGACATATGATACAGCCCCGAACACCGTTCAGTGCAAGGGTTATTAAGTAAATCGTTTTAGTTTAATTAAATAAAGATGGTTGCTACGTCTATTTTTTGGTTCAGCAATAAGTTTTAAGTGAAAAAAATAACAAATGGATTAATCAAATAACTAACACACTGGATTAATCAATAAATGCCATAACGTGATCTTGTAATTACACAAGGTTGAGTAACAAATCTAAAAAAAATTTATAAACGTGCGCCAACTTTTTATATTTTTTTTAACAGTGCGGTATTAAATCACTGTAAAGAAGTATTGACCTGAGGTTATCCTGATAATAGCTCTGCCGTTTTCGTAGTGTGTGGGCTTGACAGGCTCACTCATTTGGGTAATGTGCTGGGTGGGGGTGGCAGGGATCTTTATAGTTGCATTTGTGTTTGGAGGAATGTTTACATATAACTTAAAAAGTTGACCTTTTTCCCATTGGCTGACGATTGTACCGTTGGGCGTGTTGTAAGTACCTTTCGCGTAGGTGACATCTCCTACTATTTCGGGACAGATGATAATATCGCGGTAGGCGATGGAGTTTTCTGATTGCTGGATACCGGCGAGGCCACTGAAGAACCATTCCATGATATGGCCGAGCATGAGGTGGTTGTTGGAGACTTCAGCGAGGGCGGGCCATGATTCGGTGAGGGCGGTGGCGCCTTTGGCGATCTGGTAGCCGTAGCCGGGCACGTCGTTACGACAGTTCATGTCGTAGATGATCCGGGAAGCGTTTCCCTGGTGGAGGGCTTGTATCAGGAAGTGAAAACCGATATCGCCGGCGGTGAGTTTATTATTGTTGGTTGTGATGCTGTCTATGAGGTTTTTGAAAACTTTGGTCTTGTTTACTTCATCTACGAGACCTACGCACAGGGGCATGGCCATGGCAGTTTGACTGCCGGTGGCGTACATGTTGGTTTGTTTGTTGAAAAAGGTGTTGTTAAAACTTTGTTTGATGTTTATGGCTTGTTTTTGATAAGTTTTGGCTTCTTTCTTTTTTAAGATGGTGGCTATGTCGGCGAGTAGCTTGCAATCGTAGTAATAGATAGCAGTGGCTGTCAGTTCTTTGGGGGTTAATTGTGCTACGCCGGGACGGGCAGGACCATAGTCAAACCAGTCGCCAAGACCGTAGGATAAGATGTGATTGTTTGCCTTACTTTCTAAGTAAGCAATGTAACGTTGCATCATAGGGTAGGCGTTTTGCATGGTTGTGCTATCACCATACCATTTGTAGAGGAGCCATGGCAGGATCACGCAGGCACTGCCCCATTCAGGAGAGTCGCGGAAGCCGAAGCCTTTGTCATCGAAGAAGACATATTCGGGAGCGATGTCGGGAACGAGGCCTTCAGGTGTTTGTGCATCGATCATGTCGTTGACTAACTTTTGATAGAGCAGGCGGATGTCGTAATTATATTGAATAGAATTGCCCATGAGGTAATCCTGTTCCAGCCAGCCGAGTTTTTCGCGATGTGGGCAGTCGGTGACTACGCTTTGGAGGTTGCTTTTGATAGCCCATTTGATCAGGGTGTAGATTTGATTGAACAAGGGGTTGGAGCATTCGAAGGTACCGTTTTCAGGAGAGGAGTTACGGTTGTGTAATAGTTTCAGGTCGAGGATCTGATTGGGGGTAGCGCCTTCTATTTGTACATAACGAAAGCCGTAGTAGGTGAACCGGGGTTGCCATTCTTCTACTTCATCACTTTTTAGGGTATAGGAGTAGTAATAAGGTTTGCCGGTGGCGCGCTGGTTGGCGAGGCCGGTGGGGGTGAGTAATTCGGAAGGGGTGAGTTTGATGGTTTGGCCTTTGTGGCCTTTTATTTTTAGGGCGATGATGCCGGAGGCGTTTTGGCCGAAATCGTAGATGGTGGGGGATTGGAGGGAGGGATTGGAGGGGTTCTGGCTTAAATTAGGGATACTGTTGATTGATTTAACGGATATAGTATCGGCGAGGGTGACCGGGTAGTCTTTTTCTTCTTGCAGTTTGCCAGTGGGGGCCTTTACCAATAAAACGTTTTTCCAGTTGCTGTCATCAAAGCCGGGACGGTCCCAGCCATCCTGTTCCAGTCTGGCATCGTAGTCTTCACCGCCGTAAATACTGGTGAAAGTGATGGGTGAGGGTGATGTTTTCCAGCTTTGATCAGATACAATAGTAGTAGTGGTACCATCGGTGTAGGTGATGTGTAACTGGCAGTACATTTTTGGGTAGCCGAAGGCAGTGAGGAGTTTATAATATCTTTCTTTGTTGATGTAGTAGAAGCCATTACCGACGATGACGCCGAGTACGTTTTCACCTTTTTGAAGGTAATTGGCAATGTCGTAGGTGTTGTAAAAAACACGTTTGTCGTAGTTTGTCCAGCCGGGGGCGAGGAAGGAATTAACGGGTTTCCTGCCATTGATGGTAAACTCGTAATGACCGAGGCCGGTGATGGTGAGTTTGGCGGTTGCTATTGGTTTGTTAGTTTTGAAGGATTTACGGAATAAGGGAGTAATGGCGCGCTGTTGCGCTTTGGTTTTGTCATTGGGGAGACCTGGAACAAGCCTGAGGCTGTCGGGCATTTCTTCATAGCCGATCCATTGGGGGGAAGATTGTTTATTTTTAAAAGTGGTATTGGCTGGTTGTGAGATTGGACTGGTGACCAGAGGATTTTCCTGATTATTGAAGGTAATCTCAGCAGGTTGCAGATTTGGAGTGCTGGCAATGAGGCGGATAGCGCCGGGTGTTTTGCCTGCTTTGATGATGACAAGCGCACGGCCATGGAAGGCTTTTCTTTGTGCGGATTGATTGCTTTGTAATACCTGACTGTTTTGTAAGGACTGATTACTTTGTGAATGCTGATTGCTTTGTAATGCCTGATTACTTTCCAGGCTGCGTGGATCTGCATTGCCTACACCTACAATAGTAGCAGGACCTTCTAATTTGAAACTGATCAATGCCGTATCACCTGGATTACGATGACCTGCACTATCCAGTAAATTGACAGTGATATAAGCAAGATCCTGGTTATTAGGTGCAAGCTGTAATGTATCCGCTTGTAATTGCAGGCGAACACTTTTCCCGGTTGTATAAAGAGATACTTTCTTTTTCCCGGCAGTAGCTGTAAGAATACCTGCTGTATAGGGTACCTGCCAGCTGGCAGTATGATCTTTTACTGCTTTTTTACCCAGTGATTTACCATTGAGGAATAATTCTACCTGATCATAAGAGCTATAGGCTACTACTTCGAATGGTTTCCCTTCATTACCCGGCCAGTTCCAGCTATCGGTCACATCCTGCCATTCCCAGCGGCTCCAGTCTACTTTGTCTGGGTTGGTTGGATAAGTAGGTTGTGGTGGGTGCACAGAAAGGGATAACTGATCCGGCATCCAGAGAGCATCGCGATAATAAGATTGCGGACGTTTCCAGCCACAGATATCAATATCCCCACAATAAGCAAGGTTCCATGGGTAAAAACCCTGATGCTGCATGTAACCAAGCCAACCGATGCTGGCTTCTCCAATATAGTCGAAAGCCGTCCAGACGAAATCACCAATTACCCAGGGGTGTTTAATCACACCTTCCCAATAAGCACCTGCATCCAGCGGGAAAGATTCTGTAGCCATGATGACACGGTTGGGTACCCGGGCATGATCAGATTCGTATTTATCCAAAGCATAATTATACCCTGCCACATCTAGGGCAGAGAGGAAAGTGTCTTTATCAGGAGCAATGCCATTGACGCCACAGGTAATGAGGCGGGTGCTATCCAACTGTAAAAGGTATTGACGCAGGGTGTGAGCGACGGCGGCAACTGCCGGTTTTTCCCTGTGAGGGATTTCATTGCCTATGCTCCACATGATGACAGAAGGGTGATTTCTATCCCTATTTACCATGCTTTCAATGTCCCGCTGCCACCAGTCGTTGAAGAATACATGATAGTCTTCGGGGTTTTTAGGGTCTTTCCAGGTGTCAAATGCTTCGTCGATCACCAACATGCCAAAACGGTCGCAAGCGTCTAAAAAGGCAGGAGAAGGGGGATTATGGGCACAACGGATGGCGTTGTATCCACTTGCTTTTAGCAGAGCGACTTTTCTCTCTTCTGCCCGATCGTATGCTTTGGCACCGAGAGGGCCATTGTCGTGGTGAACGCAGCCGCCTTTTAGTTTGATGGGGAGACCGTTCAGCCGGGCACCGTTTACGGCATCAGCGGTGAAGGTGCGGATACCGAAAGTAGTGCGAATGGTATCGCCGTCAATAATTGTGATGGCGGTGTATAAGTTGGGAGTGTCTACTGACCAGAGGGATGGTTTGGAGATCTGGAATTGCTGATCGGTAGACAGGGAAGATGAGTTAGATGAGTTAAATGAGCTCGATGAGTTGGATGAACTGGATGGGTTGGATGGGTTGGATGCGTTAGATGACTTAGATGGGTTAGATGAGCTAGATGGGTTAGATGACTTAGATGGGTTGGATGAGCTGGACAGTATGGATGGTGAAGTTGTTGTAATCAATATTCCCTTTTGATTGTAAATACGGGTAGTACCCGGCTTTTCCGTATGAATAGCAACAGTAGCTAAACTTCTATTTACAACTGGTGTAGTAATAGCAATCTTGTATTGATTGCTTTTTAACCATACATGCCTGTAAATTCCGGAACCAGCATACCATCGGCTATTCTCTCCTTCATTCCGAACAAGTACAGCCAGTACATTCTCTTTTCCGGGAATGATCTTATCAGTGATATCAAAACTAAAGGTGGTATAACCATATGGATGTTTGCCAAGTTTCTTCCCATTGAGCCATACAGTTGCATTCATGTAAACCCCATCAAATTGCAGGATGACGGGCTTTTTATCCGCCTGCAGCGTAAAATGCTTACGATACCAACCAGTACCACCTGTTGTAAACCCTCCGCTTACCTGACTGATTGCCCCCTGACTAAAAGGAGAGTTGGTACCGGGCAGGTCTTCTATACTCCAATCATGTGGCAGGTCGATTTTCCTCCATTCCTGATCATTGAATGAAGGATTTTCAGCGCCTTGTGCATTGCCTCTATAGAATAACCAATCGTCATCAAATAGCTGCTGCGCGCTGGCTGGAAACAGGAAACCTAAACAGATGCTGATGAGTATAATCCGGATCATAATTTACAATTCAGTTAAGAATCTATTTTAACATTTCAGTTAGGAATTGAGCGTGACCTTATTTAGTAACCCAGTCACGATTTCTGTTAGCAATTGAGCATGACTTTATTTAGTAACTCAGCCACGATTTCTGTCAGCAATTGAGCATAACTTTAATCAGAACTCATTTCATAATTACCCTTCAAGCATTGACTATCAATTACAAATACCCATTTATGAAATGAGTTCTAGTAACTCAGCCACGATTTCTGTCAGCAATTGAGTAAGACTCTACTTAATAATTCAATTTACTTTTCCCTTTATCCACTGAAGTCGCCACCGCTATCCCCCTATGACCCGCCTTATCTACCGCACAATAATAATGATACACAACTCCCTTCCACTTTACAACAAAAGATTTGTGCGCAAATAGATTATCATAAGCTTCAGAAGAATTAATAAGATCCGCCCCTTTCCAATCTGTCCAATGCACGAGATCATAAGAACACGCAAAACGGTTAAAGGCTTCTTTTGGCTTATCTTTCCAGAATGCACCATAGTAGAACATGACATAGAGACTATCCATTTGCTGAATCACCGCATCCCCTGTAATACCTGTATAATGATCCAGCAAAGGATCCTTTCCCCACCTTACCCAATGTTCCATATCATCAGATACCGCCATGCCGATGCGTTCCTTACCTCGCTTAGGTTTCAGGCTATCCCCTTTTGCATTGTAATACATCACAAAAGAATGACCCGTTAGTTTTTTATCATCCCGGATGACGGAGCTTTTGTAAATAGTATTGTTTTCCCACCAGCCAGCATCTGTATCAGTAGCTTTCAACACGGGATGTGGCATTCGCTGCCATTCATGTGGTCTGGTAATATCTTTATTTGTGTAAGCAATACCAATGGATAACAAACCTGCTTCATAACCTGTACTTGCACCTCCAAAGTAAGATAACCAATATTTCCCTTTGTAGGGAGTCCACTCGTAATTACCACCCCATTTGTAATCCTGTAAGGCCGTGTAACCCGCTTTCTGATTCGCATCCCAGTTTGTACTGTCAGAGAAAGACATCATTCTGCCAAGGGTTTGCCAGTTAAGAAGGTCTTTACTTTTGGCGAGCCAGGTTTCGTAACCCCGACCGTCAAACACAATATAGACCATGTACCACTGGTTGTTTTTCCTAAAGATAGTCGGGCAGTCCATTTTGAGGGTATCATTCGCAGGGACCATCACAAGACCATATTTGTAAGGAGTTTTGACTTCGTTGTAGACGCGTTCCATCACAGTGTCTGCTACCTGATAATCGGTGAGGAGTCTTACAGGCCCCAATAAACCTGCGGGGAGTAAATGATCACCAGCCTGCTTGTCTGAAAAAACAGTGTAGGTTTCTTTGAGTTGAATGCTATCTCCGGATCGGTTGCTGGCAGCAGTTTGAATTCTGTCTCCAATTATACGATTGGCCCATGTGTTTGTAACAGCTATGTCTATTTTATTCAGACCTGAATGCACGGCTTTAGAAATATCCACTCTATAAGGTGGCGTCCAGATGATGCCACAGTCAATATCATTCACCTTTACAGCAGCGATATTGGCAATATTACCAGCATCTAACAAAATTGTAGACGGGGGATTTGACAAATGCACATTCTGAATATAATGAGCGGTACCAGAAAAGTATTTGATCTTCTCTGATGCATGCTGGCTCCAATCCGTGAGCTTTTCAAATAACACAGTATCGTTGGGTGCAAAGCTTACCTTCCATGGATTATCTAGTGTCTGAAAGGGTGCATAATTGGTTTGTTTATGCACATTATCCATTGGTTTGTCTGTGAATAAAACAAACATAGCGCCGTTTGGAGGAAGAGACAATGTCAGCGATGTTCTATCTGCATTTGTTTTAAAAGCCCCCGGTTGCAAATAAGCATCATTAACAGCATCATACAATACAGGAGTTTTGCCTTTTATCCGGAAAGACAATTGCAAGTGACGCTCCTTTTCCTGTTGATTAGAAACAAAATAGATCTCTTTATCAGGAGCAGAACGATGTGTCCATGCAATACCCTGTTCTCCTGAAATGAAATCAGGAGGAATATCAATATGCTTTAAAGTATCCGTGAGTTTGAGCGATATACGGTATCTCGTACTATCGCTCAACTTATTGTAAGAGTCATAAGCATATCCATGCAAAGGATCTATCCAATCTTCCGCCTTTGAGATATTTGCACTTGCAGTCACACCCGCAGGCATCTCTCTGGTTGGCTCACCTACATTCGCCAATCTTCTCTTTTCTCTTTGTACAGTGCTGTCTCCAAATAGCGTGGGTAATAATGGTACCAGGCGCTCTGGCAAAACAGCTCTTCTAGGTAGGTTATCCCCTGTATACACACCAATATCCACAACGGGTTTCCCCTGTTGTAATAAGTGCTGGCACCGGGTCACATAATTCACCATCGCTGATACATAAGACCACCATGTCTGATCTCTCTGAAAATAAAGCCCGATCCCATTCAGGGTCATGCCCGGCTTTTTGTCCATCCATGGATTATGTGCAAACACATGGAAAACTAATTTATTGATTCCTAATGCAAAGTTGCGATCAATGGCTGTTTTCAACATGCCTGGATATTCGTCCCAGTTATTACGCAACTCTGTAAATGCTTCTGCCTGAATAATTTGTTTATCATAGACATGCGCACCGGAAATGGCATCGAGCATGTCATTGGGCTTATCGTGGGTGGGACTTCTCAACCAAAATTCACCCATTGGATAATCAACAGCATGGTAATGCTCCATGCCATCCCCGGTGATCATAGGCGCTGTACTTTCAGCACTGAAAGCAACACCATTTGTATGTGCCAATGCACTTAAAGTATCGTAGAAGTTAACTTGAATTAAATTATTGATTGTACGACGAATATCTAATAAGAATTGCTCAGAGGCAGCAGCGTTATCCACAGGTATACCTGCCATTGCAGGGAGCCATTTAAACAGGTCATATCCATGTTGCTTTTTGAAGGCGGCGCTGAATACAGGCGACCAGTTTTGACTTCCACATTCCCAACTATCTACATGTAATACACTCAATTTGGCCCGCTTGAGGGCTTCGCCATACCAATGATCGAATTGGAAACGCACAGCAGCGGGGTTGAACTTATCACATTCCAATCCTGCACCAGCTCCACCGGTTACGTTTTTATGTCCGGTGGAAGTGTGGCCTATGCGTAGAATGGTCCAGTCACCTTTGGGAGCTTTCCATTTAAGGTGGCCATGGGTATCAATTCTGGTTGTCAGGTCAATGATCTGATCCTGAGCAATAGCCAGATCGGAATTGGTTATAGCATGGTCTGTATTGATATTAGCAGGAACTGTATTAGTAATTGAATTGCTTGTATTGGTATGAGCAGGAACAGTACTGGTAATAGAATTGCTTGTATTGGTAATAGAATTGCCTGTACTGATATTAGCAGGAATTTTACTGGTAATAGAATTGCTTGTATTGGTAATAGAATTGCCTGTACTGGTATTAGCAGGAATTTTACTGGTAATAGAATTGCCTGTACTGGTATTAGCAGGAACTGCACTGGCAACTGTGTTGCTAATGCGCCAAACAGCCCCACTTTTTCCTTCATACTGATCAATGCGTGGTTGATTAGATAAATGAATCCCTGTAATCTTCAGACTTTGCTTCCACTTCGCATTATCCAGATCTTCCGCACCGGGTTCTGAACCTGCTTTGTTATAATCAAAACGGAAATAACGACTGGTAGTCACCGGAATAGAATAAGTATGATCTGCATGTGAGTCCAGCCAGCCATGGCGCGGCGCTGTCATTTGCAATACTTCATGGAATTGTGTACCATCTTCACTTACAGAAAGTTTCAGGCGCTGTGCCTGATAGTTATTGCCACGAATAGTAATAGAGCGGCAGGTAAATGGCGCTGCATAAGTATATTGAATCCAACAGGGATCAGTACTTTTCACATTCTCCTTATTCTCTTTACTGGAAAGGATCTGCGCATTTACATTGGGAAGACTTGTAGTAACTACCGGAGTCGATTTATCTTCTTTGATAAAAGGAAAAGCCAGTACGGCAATATCTTCATAATACCCCTCATTCGTAGCAGGTTGCGACAAGATGCCATTGAAATCCCCATTTACCTCAGTAGTTGTCCACACTACTTTTTGCATACTGAGCGCCGGTGTAATCCAGGGTCCCCCTCCTACTGCAAATCCATCACAGAAGTGCATACCTAATTGCAAACCGAGACTATCCGCCTGCTGTGAAGCATAATGCACCAGATCCCACCATGCTGGTGACAATTGCTCTGCTACAGGTGTATAAGTACTTTTTCCATTGATGGGCATAAGATAAGCCCCTCCTAAACCCGCTTCTTTCATAGCTACCAGATCCGCATGAATACCGGGTTGAGATACCGCTGCATACATCCAGTACCAAAATACCCATGGTTTGGCATTTTCCTGTGCATGCACAGATGTGCTCAATAATAAAAGGCAACAAATAAATATCCTACGCATGGAATATTGATTTCAGATAAGCCGCATTTGCGCTAAAGTTCTTTTTTACATTCTTTGGGTCGTTTGCATCACGGGAGCGTTCTATTACTAACCATCCACTCCAGCCCATATCGTCCAGCGTTTTCTTCACTGCCGGCATATTGATCTTTGGATCATTCTCCAGCCATACCCCATCTGTATTGGTACAATGGATCTGGCAGATACGATGCCGGCCCAGCGTAATTAGTTCCTGCTGTAAATCACGCCCCTCCTTTATCGCATTAGAGAAGTTGAAATAACTCTGAATATGCTTTGAATTGATCTCGTCTAATAACTTCACCTCTTCAGCAGCTGACAAAGCAGTTTCTATACCGATAATCACACCCGCCTTTTTTGCTTTTGCACCCGTTTCTTTGAGTCGCTGTATTATTTGTGGGCGCAATTCAGGATGTTGTACCAGGTCACCTTTTACACCAAGTGGCAGAAAGGCGATCTTTACTTTCATCGCCACCATGGTATCAATACAATCCTGCACCAGGTCAGATGTTTCTGGTCTTTCTGCAAAAGACTGTGCATAAAAACCAGACATAGCAATAGAGCTGATGGCAATGTTCAGTTCTTTTGCTTTGTCCAGGAACTGCTGACGGGTAGCCGCATCCCTGAGTTTATTGTCGAATGCAGGACGGTCACCCAATCCTCCCATGTCGAGCTCCAACCCATCAGCACCAATTTCTTTGGTCAACTGAAAGGCACCCAGTTTCTGGCGTTTCAGGATCATCCAGTCACATACAGAGATACGATAACGTGGTTCTTTCCACATGCCTGCGGGTGAAGGAGACCTTAAGTCTTTTGCTATGAGTGAAGGTGAAATTAAGTCTTCGCCCGCGAGCGAACGAGGCATTAAATCTCCAGCAGGCAATGAATGGGGTGCCAGGATTCTTGCCGCGAGTGAACGTGGCATAAAAACACCTGCTACCAGTAATGTCGATTGCGCTATAAACCTGCGTCTGCCGTTTTCCATATGTCGCTATTTATGGGTGTGAGTACCAGTTGCCGGGGATCAATCTTCACATACCTGATCCTTTGCCGGCGCCATGTGTATACAATGTGAATATATCCGTCTGATGATTGGATAACTGCGGGATAAGAGTACTGGCTCACCGGTGAATCTTCCAGCACTAAGGCTGCAGACCAGTGAATACCATCCTCACTCAAAGACACATTCAGTGGTGTACGCTTTCCTTTGCCAGCACCTTTTGGTGTACTGACATGGTTATACACTATCAGCTGACGACCGTCCTGCAATGAGACGACATCTGTGCCTGAGTTATTATTGGGCAAGGTGTTTAATGAGAGCGGCGACCATGTTTTGCCACTATCCAATGACCATGATTGCACGATATTACCTCCTTTGTTGCGGCAAAGGATCTGCATTTTGCCATTGCCATACTGCAGAATACCGGGCTGAATAGCATTGATGGTACTGTCTTTTTTCAAAGGCCCTATCATCGTCCAGGTTTTACCTGTATCGGCCGTCACTTCAAAGTGAATGTCCCATCCATGACCTTCTGTACTACTGGGGCAAAGGAGTTTTCCATCCGGCAATAAGACGGGTTTATTCTTTACAGGGCCTAAGAAACCACCAGGTAATTGTCTGGCAGCAGACCAACTAATACCACCATCTTTAGAGGTTTTCATGTATCCTTTCCACCCTCCTACATTAGGCCCCACTTTGTAAAACAACAATAGATCTCCACCCGGCATCTGGAATAATACAGGATTCCAGCAGGCATAGCGCAATGTATCGTTTTGTATACCATTCGCTACCTCTACAGGGGCCGTCCATTTACCGGCAACCTGACGGCTTACCCAGATGCCGACATCCGGGTTTCGTTCTTTGGTACCACCAAACCATGCAGCTACAAGGCCTTTGCTGGTTTCAGCAATAGTAGCTGCGTGTGATTCAGGGAATGGTGCAGTGGTGAAAATGTCTTCATCTATGACGATGCCTTTCTTCCAGCGATCAGGTTGGGATACATGGATAGTGTAATCACCAGATCCGATTTCATACACGAGGCGGTCATTTTCTGCTTTGATGAATTTTGCATCATTGCCTAAACCATTTATTTGCGCCTGTTCATTGGCAGGCAAATAGATCGTAGCAGTGGTATTCGAAGGGATGGTGAATTGCCAGTCAAAAGCTTCAGTAGTTTTTTTCCAATGTGAACGGATGAGACCATGCATTGATTGGTAACTGGCATTTACCTCTTCCAAACCGGGCACAGGTTGCGGATTCATTATTATATGTTTGAACCCGTTTTTACCTTTTATACCAGCAAGGCTTTGATAGAACCAAACAATTAAATCTCCTAACAGCATAATATGGTTCTGGGAGTTCATGTTTGGGGCAGCCTTATCCCCATTCCATAATTCCCATATGGTAGTGGCGCCCTGATTAATCATGTATCCCCAGCCGGGATAGTCCCTATCAGCAGCAATCAGATAAGCCAGATCAGGACGTCCGTTTTCTGTGAGCGCACGCATCAGGAATTGGGTACCGATCACGCCAGTGGAGAGGTGATCACCATGCTGATGGATAGTATCGACGATGTTTTTAAATACCTGCTGACGCTCATTTTCTGGCACCATATCGAAATATAGCGGGAGCAAATTGGCAGTCAGGGTATTGTTGGTATTGTTGCCATTTCTAAATTGCCGATTGAATGATTTTTTTACCTGAGCCGCCTGTTGTGCAAATAAAGCCTGATCTGCCGGGTAGTGTAAAATACCTGCAAAGGTATTCATGACCGTGAGCAGGTGATAATACATAGCTGTAGCGATCAGTTTACCATCGGTTGGTGTAGGCGCACACCAGTCACCATACTTATCCTTCGTCATGATGCCATCTACAAAATACTTTTCACGCATGTAGGTGAGCCAGCGTTTCATAGAAGGATAATGTTTACGCATGGGCGCCACATCACCAAACTGGTCGTAGAGATAACCAGCAATAAGAATATAAGCAGCCGGCCATGTCATATTATCAGAATAATACCGCCAATAAGCCGGTGCTACGTCAGGGATTGCACCGGCTTCAGTTTGTGCATCTTCTATATCATCCAGCCATTTCGCATACAACTTACTATTGTCAAAGATGAAACTCTCGCCCAGGGCGCCGGTGGTCCTGTCTCCTAACCATGGCATCCTTTCATTGCGCTGCGGGCAATCGACCGGCATACCTTTGTAGTTGGAACGAATTCCCCATACAGCATTCTGGTATATTTGATTGAGGGTAGGATCAGACGTTTCAAATGTACCAATGGTAGTCAGGTCATCATTGATCACCTGTCCTTCTATACCTTCAGGTAGTACACCACTGATTTCCACATAGCGAAAGCCATGGTATACAAAGGTCGGATGCCATGTTTCAACGCCGCCGCCTTTGAGGGTATAGATATCCGTAACCTTTGCATCACGGAGATTAGCGACGTACAGACTTCCATCTTTCTGCAGACTTTCTGCAAAGCGCATGATCACCTGTTGGCCACGCAGCCCCTTTACTTTTATCTGTAACCAACCTGCAAAGTTCTGGCCCATATCTACGATCCATTTATCGCGCAGGGGCTTTATTGAGACGGGTTTAATGATGTCTGTAATACGTTGTGGTTCATTGAGCTGAGCCATGAGTTTGCCACCGGGTGCAGGTACGATATCCACTGCCTGCCAGTTCCGGGCTTTGAACCCGGGTTTATTCCAACCCGGCATTTCCTTTCCTGCATCGTATTCTTCTCCGTCGTATTCATTGTTGGTACGGATAGGACCATCTGCTGTTAACTGCCAGCTTTTATCACTGGCAATGATTTGCTTTTTGCCATTATCATATTCCAATTCTAATTGTAGTAATAAGCGGGGATACCCGAAAGTATTAATCTTTGCAGGTTTATAGTTTTGGCGCATGGTGAAATAACGGCCATTACCCAGGACTATACCAATCGCATTATCACCTTTATGCACAAGACTTGTTACATCATAGGTATTATATCGCACTGTCTTTCTATAATCAGTCGGCGATTGTGCTAATACCTGCGTACCAATGCGATCACCATTCATAAAGCCCTCATATAAACCGGGACCAGCAATATATAAGGTAGCCTTCCTAACATGCTGCTGACTAGTAAACTCCTTTCTGTAATACCGGGCAGAAAGCCTTGAAAACTGTGTATGCGCACTATCCCAAGCAAAAGAAGTATCCACCCCAATCCATTCCCCTTTCCAGTCATTTGCCAACAACAATCCCATACTCCAATGCCCCGCCTTACTCCATTCACTTTCTCCCTTATTTGTCCAGACTTTCACTTTCCAATAGCAGTCCTGACGGCTTCGCAAACGCTTACCCTTGTAAATTACCTGAATAGATCGATCACTCACCACCCGCCCTGAATTCCATAGGTCACCTTCATTCTTCGCTAACTTTTCAGGTGTAGAAGCTACCAATATCTGGTAAGCCGTCTGCATTACCGCATGCTCCTCCCCTTGTATCTCCCAGCTCATCCCCGGCTGCGCAACATCTATCCCAACAGGATTTTCCAGCGTTTCACAACGCAGATGGAATAATAATATCAGCAACAATGCATGCATTACAATACTTTCGTTTTAAGTGACTGGATATGATAAATTGCAGTATTAGATGCTACACTGTTTCCATCCGGCAGATCTGTATCTACATCAGCAGGAGTATCTGCATCCGGGAAATGACGGGGCTCCCCTGTACGGAATACAATTCTGGCTACCGCATCTATCGGTGCAAAACTCAAACTGGTCAATACATCTTTTCCATTTACATTCACGGTATAAAACCGATTGGTAGTATTGACAGTAAGACGAATATGATATACAGAATCAGGTGCATACTTTAGAAAGTTTTTATAGCGTGCTCCCGACTTTGCTTTCAACGTGCTATCTGCATCAAAGATGAGGCGAATGCCGCCTGTACCTTTTTTATCTACTAACTCAATCTGCAACTGACCATAATTATTTTGCTTTGGGGTGACAGTAAAAGAAACCTCCAATTGAGATGCAGGCGTGATCACCTTTTCTGCTTTTGCATAATCAAAAGGATCTTTATCAGAAAGCGTGATATGTTCCCCATCAATAGTCACCGGTGCCCATAAAGGACTGTATGTATTCCACGAGGAATCAGAAGCATCTGTTGTAACCGGCACAGGTATAGCCGCCACCCATATATCCTCCTTGTTCATACTATAAGTCACCCATACTTTGCCATCCTTAGGCGTACCATTACCTTCCTGTATTCCCCGTACATACTGTGGCCCATAAGATTTATAATTCCCTCCATAGCGCATAGGCGGTACTTCTCCATTTACCAGTAATAAGTTTTTATAATCAAGCCCATCATCACTCACAGATACGGCCAGCGGCCATCTGTATTCAGAAGGATTGTATACCGTCACATACCTGCCATCAGCAGTACTTTGTCCCCATATCTTCGCATTACTATTCACAAAACCCGGTGCACGGGCCACTGCAGACCATGTTTTGCCTTCATCTTTACTAATAGCAGAGAGCGCATTTTTCCACAATCCCACCACTTCATGGTTAGGCAGGTGGTAATAACAAAATGCTTTATAGTTTTTTTGTAAGGGGATTAACGGATCATCTCTATCAGCTTCCTCATTCCACTGCATCATCATGAGTGGCGTAGCCATCAGCTCATTGCATGCCGCTATAAATGCCTTGTCTTTGCTGGTAATGTACGCAGGATAAGACGTGTTACCACTATTCCAGCCCTTGTTATAATGTAGGAAATAAATAGGTCCATATTTACCATCAGGCAGTATTTCTCTCACCACCCTGCCTATTCCTTTGCCATCATTAGGATCATCTTTTGCATCCAGGCAAATGCCATAGTAACCCAATACCAGTAAGTGATTGCTCTTTGATATATAGAAGCCCATCCGCTGATGCATGACTGCATACAGATTACGAGCGACCCCGGGATGGCCTTGTTTCGAAGTGCCATCCGGGATCTTATAGGGGGGAAATATAACCAATGGTTCCGACCAGGCCTGTCCATCTTTGGAGGTCACGAGGAGCGTACGGCCCGGAGGTACGCTTTCGCCGATACTATCGCTCAGGTATTCCAGGTAAAACTGGTTATTCCAGTAAGCCAGCATGGGGGCATGGTTGTAAGTCCAGCCACCATTACTACGATTGGCACGCATCACCTGTATGTTGTGCACACCTGTAGCAGGTTGTAACTGTCCGTGGTGGTAATCAACATTCACCAGTGTACTACCGGAATAATGTACTTTGTCCTGTGCCAGCACAGATGTCGTACACAATAAAATCGCGATCAGTATCCTCATAATCATTTATATTTAATAGCCGGCATTCTGCCCAAATTCAGCTCCATTCGTTAATGCATCTATCTGTGTTTGCGGCACCGGGCGCAGCCGATGGAATTCCTTTACCTGCGTTACATCCGGATTGTAGGTATGAATACGGTCCACCAGTTTACCGGTACGTTTCAGATCAAACCAGCGTACGTGTTCCCCCGCCAGTTCTCTCGCCCTTTCATCGAGAATGAAATCGAGCGTCACATCACTCGCAGTGATCTGCATAGCAGCTGTATAGTCCACAGGTGTTTTCTTAGCCGCTCTCGTTCTCAATACATTGATGTAAGCAGCAGCAGCGTTATTATCGCCCAACTGTAAAGCGGCTTCTGCACCGATCAGGTACATCTCTGCCAGCCGGATCACCAATACATCCAGGAAGCCCGGTTGCGCATTGGCCGCGGAACGTGTAATAGGGTCCATGAACTTCTTCAATGGCACATAATCATTTCCCACTTTGATGGTTCCATTCGTATTGTACACGCTATCACGATCTACGACGAGGTAAGGACGGGTGCTCTTGTCTGACACTGAATGTTTAGTGATATACATCGCGGTATCCACACCAACGACCATTGTTCGCCCTACCAGCGATGGATCTTTGCCATAATTCTTCACATCTGTTTCTGTCCAGGTATATGCTTTGTTACAAATCCACACTGTCTGAAAAGAACCATCGAAACGACTATCCTTTTCGTCATCATAGAAATCCAACAGCGCATGGGTAGGCATAAAGTAACGGGTACCATCTCTGCCATAATCCATACTCTGCTGCAAACCGGGTTTAGAGCTGTAAGTTGTGAGGAACCACATATGCAGACGGTTTGCATTTTGATCGTAGTCCAATGAATAGGTCAGCGAATTACTGATCGTATACAATGCTTCTTTGTTCTGCTTATTGTTTTTAGGATTGAAAACATCCGCATAGTTATCCCACAATGCTACACCAAATTCACCTTTGCGGGCAATGATCTCATCCACAGCAGCTTTTGCTTTTTTGAAATATTCCTGCTGTTCACCACCTGTGTAATAATACGCGCAGGCAAGGTTTGCACGTGCCAGCATGGCCAGTGCAGATTTTTGTGTAGCCCTGCTGTATTCTGCACCATAACTTACAGGCAGGTGCTTTGCTGCATAATCCAGGTCACTGAGAATGAGTTTATAAAAGTCTTTGACATCGCTACGGGTAGCAGTTACGATCGCATCGTTTGTTTCAGTTGTAGACAGGATCACACCACCCCATTGTTCTACTACATGGTAGTAATAGAATGCGCGGAGGTAGCGCAACTCCCCTTCCCGCTGATTGCGCATCACCGTGTCTGTAAAACCTGCATTGCCAATACGGTTGATGCCTGCATTACAGATATTGATAGCTTTGTACATGTTTCCCCAGGTAGTAATGTTAGGATTGCCTTTGCTGGGAATAAAGTTCTCATATCGCATCAGCTCATTGGCATAATTAGCACGCCCTGAGTTGAACCAGAGATCCGTTCCCATTTCGCCCATCCATTCTCCATTATCTTTTCCATACCAGGCACGTTGTTCTGAATAGGCGGAATTCACGACAGTGATAAATCCTTCAGGGCTGGACCAGATCGCATCGGCAGTAATGCCCGAAGGATTGTATTCATCGAGGCTACAGGCTGTAATACCTGCGAGCATTAATATGACGAGTAAATAGTTTTTCATTTGTTTTGGTTTAGAAATCCACGTTTAATCCAACTACTACCTGTTTGCTCAGTGGAGATGATTCTGCGCCACCTCTTTCCGGGTCATAATATTTCAGCAGGTGGCTACGTGCCTTTGTGAAAATATTAGCGGCAGTGGCATACACACGCAGGTTATCTATAGACAGCCTGCTACTCACGGCATGTGGCAATGTGTATCCAAATGTGATATTCTTCACCTTGAAATAAGACCCGTCTATATAGAGCATGGATTGATAACCGGCATAGTCACTGAATTTGGTGCTTTTCTTAGGACGGGGATAATCGTTGGTTGGGTTTTCCGGTGTCCAGTAGTTCACAAAAGCAGGGCCTCCATTTTCTCCACCTGCATTATAGCGACCCAGGAATTCACCATAGATCATTTGTCCCCAGCGGGCGACAACGAATATTCCCAGGTCAAAGGCGCGGTAGTTAAATGTATGCTGCCAGCCGATAGACCATTTAGGTACAGGAGAGCCTAAGTACTTGAGGTCCGCGTTATTAATAACACTATCCCGGTTCACGTCTGCCAGTTTAATGGAGCCGGGTTTAAAAGCAGTACCACCCATGGTGAGTGCAGCAGCTTTGTCCGCTTCGTTCGTCTGCCAGATACCCAGCTTCTGGTAAGTATAAAATGAATGAACCGGATGCCCCAGCAGCAGGGAATTCGTTTCCTTATCAATTATATCTTTATTCCCTACCAGACTGTTGATTCGTTCCCTGTTCGTTGTGAACGTGATGGTGGATGTCCATTTGAAATGTTTGTGGGCAATATTCACCGTGTTCAATGCGATTTCTATTCCCTTATTGTTTGTAGAACCGATATTCTGGTATACAGATGATACACCTGTGGATACAGGAAGGGTTCTGAGTAATAATAGTTTGGTTGTTTTTGTATTGTACGCATCGATGCTGGCATTGATACGGCTATTGAGAAAAGACATATCCAGTCCTAAGTTTGTAGTGGCAGAGAGCTCCCAACCAAGGTTGGTATTGCCAATAGTGGAATTGAACACATATCCGGATGCAGGCACCTCGCCGAACGAGATATTGTTTGCCTGAGTGAGACCTGACTGGGTACCATATTCGGAGATAGCTGAGTTACCGGCTACACCATATGTCACTCTCAGCTTCAGGTCATCGACGTTATGTGCATTGCGCATGAATGGTTCATCACTCAGTCTCCAACCTGCAGAGACAGAAGGGAATCCAGCCCACTTATGTCCTACGGCCAACCGGGAAGCACCATCCATTCTTTCACTGAACTGAAACAGGTAGCGACCCTTATAGCTATAATTAATTCTGGCGGCATAAGACATAGTAGCAGAACCCTTGTAAGTAGACTGGAGTTTTCTACTGGTAGCTTCTGTTGCGTCCAGGTTATAAAAGAGTTGTGTGCCCAATACCTGCTTCACACCTGATGCACTGCTGGTGTCGGCATCCTTGTGGGTATAGCTGCTCAGGGCTGTGATGGTAATGGCATGGTCGCCTTTATTCAGGTTGTAAGTAAGCACATTGTCCCAGTTGTAGAAACGGGTATTGCCATTGGTGATGGAGGTATAACTGGTGGCATCACCTGCCCTGTTCAGAGAGGTCGCTGCCTGGAAAATACCGTCCCTGTTAAAGCTGAGGAAGGTGCCGAAATTGGAGCGGAAAGTCAGTCCTTTAACCGGCGTGACATCCAGGTAGCCATTCATGAACACGGTCGCACCGATGGTCTGATCCGTAGCCACTTCCGGGCCTCTGTCATCCGTAAGCGGAGAAATCGTATTGGTATTTCCTGCTACCGGATAGACGTTTACATGACCATATGCATCGTAAGGCACACCCAGTGGGGTGGTAGACAAGGCGACGCTCATAGGATCCTTCCGTTTGTTGAGGGAAGTATAATTGATCTGACTCTGGATACCGGCTTTCGCAAAGCGGGAGATCTCCTGATCCAGGTTCAATCGTACAGAATAGCGGGTGAGATTCGTATACTTCAGGGCACCATTTTCCCTGTAGTAACCGAAAGACATAAAGGCTTTGGTTTTGTCAGTGCCGCCGCTGACGGATACGGAATGACTCTGCTGGGTACTGTTGTGCATCAGGAGGTCTACCCAATTGACCCACTGTCCCTTCTGAATAGCATCGTACTCACCCTGGTTGGCAAAGATGGTGGCATCGTCAGGTAAGGTTTCGCCGGGATTGAGGCTGGCTCTCCATGCTTCTCTTCTCAGCTGCAAATAGCTTTCGCCCATACGGGGAGCCGGGTATTGTGTATATCCGTTCGCACCATAGTAACCATTGTAGGATACTTTTGTTTTGCCGGGTTTTCCTTTTTTAGTAGTGATGATGACTACCCCATTTGCACCCTGTGAACCATAGATGGCGGTGGCAGAGGCGTCTTTTAATACTTCCACGTTTTCGATGTCTGAAGGATTCAGGTAAGACATACTGCCTCCCTGCAATCCATCAATAATGTACAATGGACCATTACCGCCGGCAATAGAGCGGGTGCCCCTGATGAGCACATCCGCACCGGCGCCGGGTGCGCCGCTGCTGCGAGTAATGTCCATACCGGGTACCCTGCCCTGCAGGGATTCCAGCGGATTGGCCACAGGCGCATGCATGATCACATCTTTTTTGATGGTGTAAACAGCGCCGGTGAGATCTCTTTTCTTAACAACGCCATACCCGATTACGACGGTTTCATTCAGGTCGCGCACCTTCATGGAATCGGGTGGATGATGTGTGGTGTCTTGTGCGTACGTGACCGCACAACAAATGGTCAGGAGGATGGTGAGGGATACTCGCATTTTATTTGGTTTGGGCTAAAAGTCCTTTCAGGACTTTTTTCGTGGTTTTGAATATGGTGCCGTGTTTATGTCCGGTTGGCAGTGAGACTTTGGCTGAGATATCGGTAAAGCTTTTGAAATCGATTGTTTTTATTGCGCCGTAATGGTGTGTGCCATAGTTATCGTAATAAATAAGCCATTCCTTCCCTACTTTGGTTGCGGATGGACCTTCAGTCAGTTTATCTGTAAAAGGCGCTGAAATCGCCTGATATGGACCTGTAGCATGCTCACTGAAGGCAACCTTAATATCCCTTTCAGGGCGTGTGTTGTCTTTTACCACCAGCACATACCTGTGGTTCGCTTCTTTTACGATCGTACCGTCTATCACACTGTAGCCAGGGTCAAAGAAGAGCTTTGCAGGTGAAAAGGTCACGAAATCCTGGGTGGTGGTATAATACAGCCGGTGGTTGTTGTGTTCTTCTTCGGTGCCTTTGGGAAAACGACTGGGAATGGTGGTACTCCAGATGATGAGGAACTGGTTATTTTCATCATCATAAAAGAGTTCTGGCGCCCAGACATTTACAGCTGTGGGTTCATGTTCCATCACGGGTATATATCGTTCGTCTGACCAATGGATCAGGTTTTTGGAGCTCGCATAGCCAAAGCCTTTATCACCTTTCCAGGCACTGGTCCATACAAGGTGAAATATGCCATCAGGGCCTTGCTGAATACTGGGGTCCCGCATGTTCTTTCCTCCTATTTCAGGTGTAAGGAATGAGCCGGGAATGTCCGTCCAGTTATAGCCATTGTGGCTATATAACAAATGAAGGCCATCCAGGCCGGGCTCCCGGAAAGATGTGAAGAGGTACACATCCTTTCCGGAGCGGCAGGCCATACAGATAATAAGTAGTAACAATATAGGTCGCATAACAAGTGGAATCAGATGTAATTTTCAGCTGGAAGCATTGAATTCTTTAAGACCTGTCTAAAATCAATACCCAGTCATTTCCTTCTTCTTCCTTACCGGGTGGGTCAAAGACTTTCACGCCTTTGTTTGGAAATGTACCTATCCGGGATGTATACCCGGTGCGTGGATCATACCACGATGCTTTGATATAACCCGCTTCAATCTTTCCTAACTGTACAGGAATACTGCGACCAGTAGCCGTATAATAGAAGGCATATGTCTTTCCTCTTGTTGCCAGAATACGCTGATGCTGCGTACCCGTATCCTTTGCCAGCAATGACTGATCAGGTACACGATCAAAGTAAGAACGGGAGAGCAATAATTGTTTCAGGTATTTCATCTGACCCGCACCCGGTGCATTGAGTGCATCTGTATACACTTCTCTTACACCATATACACCTTTCTCTTTTGCTTTGTGAAACTGTATCACTGAATTATGTCCATAAGTAAACCCGGCACCACCGGCAAATACAGACCAGTAGGCATAACGACGCACATCCTTATCTGACCAGTAAGGCTCTTTCGGATCATGCAATCCCTGTGGAATACTTTCGTAGGATGGTTCTCCATCCAATACTGGTTTTGCAGGCGTACGTTTATAATCTGCCTGTACATACCTGAAATTATCTTCGCCGTATTTTCTTTTTGTCGTATCCTGGTTATAGCGCTGGTGGCCGGACTGAAACATATTAAAATTCAGCCAGGCTGCATGATGGAACCAGTCGGAAGATTGGGCACGGCCTCTCGGATGAAAGGTCATCAGGTGTACGGAGTCTTCTTTGTGCAGGGTATTGCCAATAGCATTCCATACCGTAGAAGAATCACTGCCTTTGATATCGCCACCATTCAGCCAGATAATGTTCTTTTTATCATGAAAACGGGTAGCGAGGAAGTGGGCATAAGTAGCAGCAGCGGCTGGTGACACCTTGCCTTCTTTGACAGGCGAACCCCATACCGGCACCAATGCCAGGTAGAGTCCTTTGGCCGCAGCTTTGTCAACGACAGTTGCTACGAAATCGAAGTACTTTTTCTGAGGTTCAGCAATATTGTTTTTCAACAATGCGGAATCTCCTTTTTGATTCACGGCGGCCAGCTTTGGCAACAGCATCACCTGGATCACATTGAATCCTTTCTGCTGGCGATCGGCCAGATAATGATCTACCTCCGACTCATTCAGGTTAGTGAACAATAACCAACCGGTATCTCCTAACCAGAAGAAAGGCTGCCCATCAGATGTCTGAAAAAAGTGCCCATCCTTTGAGACCTTCAGTGTCAGGGTTTTACTTTGCCCGTAAGTGAGGAACGGGAGTAATAATACGTATAACAGTGTATTCCATTTCATGCTTAAACTATTTGTGGCTTATCCATAACACAGCGGGAGACTGTTGTGGGTTATGGAATTTAAAGCTACTGATCTTTTTGTTACTGATCAGGTGTCCATCCTTTGCATTTATCCAGCGGGCAGTGCCCTTTACACCTGCATCTACTGTTATTTCTGTAGTTGTATTACAGTAAATGATGTATTCGTTTGCCGTATTCTTCAGCGCCATTGCACCGGGTATATCTACAGGTTGCATATCAGCAGCGGCTGTTAAGAAACCGGGCACCTCTATTACAGGAATATCCGGCAGGGAGCCTCCTGCCATCAATACCGCCCACCCAAAACGATCGTAACTGTCTGCTGAGTAAATGACTGCTTTCTCAGGATATTTCCCCCTGTATTCACGCACTGCTTTGTACACCATTTCTTCACTGGCCTTTTTAGGTTTTAGCAACCGTGCGTGCTGACGGGGGGCCAGGTTCTGCCCACCCTGTGGAGCATATGCATTACCATCCTGCTGATAATGCCAGTAGCGAATATCTATCAGGTCAATAACATGTGAATAAGCAGGATTTTGCAGAATGGAATCCTGTACATCCTTTGTTGTGCTGAGACCTATGATACAGGAGGATGCATGTTCCTTTTTATACGCATCAATGGTATTGGCCCAGAATTGCACAAAGTGCAAAGGCCCGGTAAACTCTGCACCAATCAGTTGTATCACATTGCTGTAGTTACGCAGGCTCTCCATACACTGCCGAATATAGGCCTGATGCAAGGCACGACGTACCGGATGAGTCGTATCATAAAACTGTGCAGCCATGAAGATGCGCTTGCCACCTGCATATGGTGGTGGTTCCGGAAAACCTGTATTATTCACATTATTCGCAGGGCGCCATGGAAAATCTGCATAGTGCGCACCTGCTTCGATAATATTGTGCTGGAAGTAATTTTCGTGAATCAATACCATGCCTTTGGATGCAAACTGTTGTAAACGGGTCCAGTACCAGGTATTGTATTTGGTGATATCATATTTGCTGAGTCCATCCCATGCTGTGCCTTCACCACTGCGTGCAAAAGGCTGTTCATAGAATGGAGGCCATACATCGCCATCTATGCGCAATACCCGTTCATGATCATCTCTTCTTCTCTCATACCAGAGACCGTAATTGTGATCAAAAGCAATGATGTTCTTTTGTTGCATCCAGTTGACTACGCTATCCAGGTCATCTGTAAAACCAGTACCGGTGCGGCCGGGTACAAAACGGGTGAGTGCAGGTACGGCTTCTCTTGCATCTTCAGGACGGATACCACCCCGCCACCAGGGTTCTTCATGACGGCCTCCCGTAAGTAGCTGGTTATTTTTTAGTATTCTTCCATTTTGAATGTGGATAACATCAGCATTGGCACGCACCAATTCATTTTTTTTGACAGGCGCTACCTTAATTCCTTTTGTATTGACTTCGATCGTTTTTTGTTTTGTGATCCATTCCAGTAATGTTAATGCCGGCTCCTTTGACTGCGCGATCAGTTCCGCCGCCTGCTGGGGTGATGGACTACTTGAAGCCTCCGATGTAGCAGGCATCAACCTCGCTCTATCCGATACATCCTTACCCAACCGGTCTGCCAGCTGTGCATAATACAAACTACGTGGATTGATGTATTCATTGGAACTATTCCAATACCCATTGCCCTGAAACTGTGCCCAGGCGCCAAATGACCAGTTCATGGCCCCGGGTGGTGCAGGACAAATGATCTTTGCAGCCGCACATTGCCAGAGCATACTATTCGCTGCTGACCAGCCAGCACCCTGTCCATCCTGCCCTCTATCCGGAAAACCCAATGCCTGCCCTGTCACCTGCACATTATCCAGCAATACGCCGGAGGCCCAGCTATCTAATGTACCGCTATAACTAAACGGCATCCAGGATTCACATTGTACAAATGCATTAGGCCCGCCTGCACAATAGCCTACTCCAAAATCATGATAGCCATATTGTGCATAGATGCGCTGAAAAAGCGTTTGCTGACCGGCAGTAAAAAAGGTATTCCTGCGCTGCCCCCCAATTTCACTCACAGGGGCTAATGAGATACAATCTTCTACCGTAATACGACCCGCAGTTTCCCATATGGCCACTGCTGAACCGGCAAAATGTTCAAATGAGACCTGTCTGACCCAGCTATCTGTCGCATTTTCGATGGTAATACCCATCCAGCGATGATCTTCGTCTTTGGGTCGTTTTTCATCAACAGCAGATATACAACGGAGTTTTTCCACCCCCACATGTGTAATCTGCCCCGGCCATTGGTAAGCCGTAATGGTAGCAATCCCGTAGGTCGTATCCAGTGCCGTGGTCAAAGGTGCATCCAGTGTGACCTGATTGCCATGAACAGCCAGTACTTTGCGATCCCAGTGAATCACGCGCTCGTTAGGCTTCCAGCCCAAGGCCGTAATGCCTCCGCCAAAATGTTCCGTACCTAATTGTGCGATCCATGCTTTTGTACAGGGACGGCTGATTTCCACCCTATCTCCTGTTTTGAAAACAGATTGTGCTACCGTAATCGTAGTTGCATTCACAGGCACATAGGCATCGATGATATTTACAGTTGTACTGTAGTGCTTATTATTCACACCAGCGATGCGAATGAGTGGTGCACGGTCTGTACCTGCTCCCAGCAAAATGGTTTCAGGCCCACTGCCTCTCAGTACAACATTCCCAGTATTGATGTGCAAAGAGCCAAACACCTGATAAGTACCTTTTTCAAGTAACACAGCACCACCACCAGCAGCTACCTGATCGATCGCTGCCTGTATATCACCACCTACAGGTACCACTATCCGTGCAGGCACATCCGGAATCGTACTATCCCCACCCATATATCCACAATAGGAATAGTCAGGTATACGATTGCCTAAGGCGTCTGGTGTATACACCAGACGCCCTTCTTTACTCACCGATACAGGTGGTTGCATTTTTTGCTGTGCCGTTGCTGTAAGAGACATACAACATGCCAGCATCCATAAGATCTTATTTTTCATTCCTACGTTTCTTCCAGTCTGCTTCCGCTTTTTTCATATCAATACCGGATGCTGATAAATAGTTATTGATCCTACCTTTGTACTTACCGAATACTGCATGTTTTTGTTCAGATGTACCTGCATCCATTGCATTTTCACGGGCTTCTATCAGCCATGTCATGATCTGTTGCTGTTGCGCAGGTGTCAGGTTAGGCAGCATATCCAGGTAAGCATTGTAAGTGACAGGCAGTATGCTGTAAGTCATCCCATCCTTTACTTTTGTGACCTGCTCAGTCGTTAATACGGAAGACAGTCTGGACAGGTAGTGCTGGTGCAGCTCACGCATGAGCACTGTATCTTTTTTACCTTCGTTATCTTTGATATCTATATATTGTTGTGCAATAATTGACTGTACCTGATCATTCTTTGAATCATCATCAATACCCAGTGTAGATACGATCTTTGCGACACGCTCATTGATGATCATGGTATAAGGTTTCTTATCACCTTTAATATCATTTAGAAAATCTTCGATATTGGTATAGCCATCACCATTTTTATCTTTCACTGCATCGCTGGCATCTTTTGGATTCAGCCCATGTTTGGTTTCCCACTCATCAGGGATACCATCACCATCAGCATCCTTGTAAGGTTTGCCTTTGTATTCAGGATAACCACCTACCTGTGCAATGTCATAGATAATGCCCAGTTTGTAAGAATCCGGCGCCAGTCTGCGCTTGATATATTCACTACCAATTTTAGACTCGGTATTGTCTTTGTAAATGATCTTACCGGTACGCACCTGTTCTACCACTCTTTTATCCACAGGATCACGCACTGGCAGGGTAGCACCTGCATTGTCCAATACATACTGATAAGCATCGTTCGCAGAAAGGATCGTCATCTTTGGCATTGGGGCGGGATGATCTACTTTCATATCCACCATGTATTGGCCTGCATTTGGCAGGTCTTCTACCTGTACACCGCCATCCCAGTTGTTTTTGGTGATATTATCATAACCTTCCATGATATTGCCGGTTACGTATGTTCTGCCAAACTGCTGGTATTTCAGTTTGCTACGGCCGGATTCTGGCTTAATAATACGGTGACCTACATTCTCATCTCCTGGCGTAACAGGACCCGGTTTGAAATAGTTATTGATGATATTGAACTGTGAACGATAATCGCCACCATCTACAGTACGATGTTTCCAGTTGAATACTACGTTATTCACAAAATTGAACACACTGAACCAACCTACTGAAGGGTTACGTCCTGCATTACAAGCCCAGAGGTTGCGGATGAAAGCACAGTTTTCACCACCCAGTGTACTACCAAAAGCATGATTGTATGTATCCAATGCTTCGGAGGATATACAGTTCTGAATAGTGATGTTGATAGTTGGCAGTTTTTCTTCCTGATAACCCTCTCCCGGGTTGTACATATGCCGGTACAGGGAGATGTTTTCATCCAGGCCCCAGCTGGCAGAGCAATGGTCAATGATGATGTTGCCCACAGGATTTCCACCCAGAGCATCATCCCGACGGCCTACGGTTGTTTCGCCTCTGCGAAAGCGCATGTAGCGGATCACCACATCATGGGTGTCGATCCAGAAGCTTTCGCCTGCTACACAAACTCCATCACCGGGGGCTGTCTGGCCGGCAATGGTGATATAGGGCGCCCGAAGGATAATGGGGGTCTTCAAGTGGATGATACCAGCTACGTTGAATATCACGGTACGTGCGCCACCCTGCTCACAGGCATCACGCAGTGTACCGGGTCCATCGTCGGCCAGACTTGTTACTACATATACTTTACCGCCACGACCGCCAAAGGTGTATGCACCACCACCCTCAGCTCCGGGAAAAGCGGGGATGCTTGCCTGTGGCAGGTCAGTAGGCCGGGAAGCATATGGAATATAAGGTTTGCCATTGCGCGCTTCCTGTGTCACAATGGGTAATGCTTTCTGCCACATGTCGTCTGCATGTTTCTTTGCACCATCAAGCATGGAATCACTTACCTGCTGTACAGCTTTTGGTATGGTTGGATATTGAGCAAATGCATGATGCCCGAAACAAATTGCTGCCAGTATGAAATACTTTTTCATCGGTTATTTAATTTCAGATTATTCGTAAGGATTAAAGGTGCCGCTGTTCCATCCTTGTGTCTGTTCCAGCGATGGGTTCCGTTGTATATTTGAAGTAGGTATACCGTAAAAATAATAATTCGAAGGATAATTTATAGGCTGCTGAGTATCCAGGTTACCCACTGTTGCTGTAAAATAAGTGGTATAGTCAGTGCCATTGATATCCAGCTTATCGCGCAGCATAATGCCTTCGCTGTCTGTTTTTTCAAGGATCGCTACGGTGTAAGGTGCTTTTACGGCAATCGTGAGTACCTTTCTTGTAGTGCCATTTAGTTTGTCGAAGAGTTTATTGCGGCGCATGTCATCGTAACGTTTGCCTTCGAAGGCCAGTTCTATACGGCGCTCATTCAGGATCACCGTGCGCAGTGCTTCCTGTGACAAACCTGTTTGTAAACCATACATGTTATCTGACCCGGGATTGATACCTGCTCTTTTGCGTAGCGCGATCAGCATATCGTAGGCTTCCTGTGTACGACCGGTGGCATTGGCGCATTCTGCAAGGTTCAGCATCACTTCGCCCAGGCGTAATTCTATCCAGTCCGTTTTACCCAGTTTGGTATTATCCTTTATAGTAGCCGTATTACAATTCTTGCGGCAATAGAAACCAGTTACACAGGGTTTACTTTTATCATCAGTCATACCTGTGTAGTTCCATTGTCTGCGGTTGGTTTTATTACTCAGTGGCCAGGTACAGCCATTGTATGCGATGGTTGCATCAAAGCGGGGATCGCGGTTTTTCCAGAAATATACGGAGTCATACCCGGATGTTGCATCGTCGATAGACTTGCCATCTTTGGTAGGATATGATTTTACCATGTCCCAGGTAGGCTGGTACGAACCACCGCCCCCGTTGGACTCTGAGTAAGGACGGGCGGCATCGTCAAATGTACTGGCTTTGTTGGCGCCATCAAATGAACGCAGCATGATTACTTCTTTGTTGCCAGAGCCTTCATCCAGCCAGATGTTTGCATAACTCGAATATAAAGCATAACCATCTATGAGCAGGGTATCATACGCATTTCTGTTTGCCTGATAAGCACGCTCCCAACGGCTCTGATCACTGTTTGGATTGAACTGCGGACTTGCCCAGTACATGAGCATACGGCCCTTGATACCTAATGCCGCACCTCTGGTAATCCGACCTCTGTCAGCACTACCCCAGCTGGCAGGACAACCCGCTGCCATATCAAAATCTCTTGCGATGGAGTCTATACATTCAGAAGTCTTATTTCTCTTTACATACAGATCTTCTGTGATCCAGTCCTGTGGATGGTTCAGATAAGGTACCCCACCATAGAGTTTCACCAGCTGAAAGTAAATCCAGCCACGGAGAAAGTATGCCTGTGACTTGATTTTGGTTCTGGTATCTATATCCAGGGTACCCTTATCTATTTCAGTCAGCAGGATATTGATCTTGCGGATATATGCCCATGCATTGTTAGACGCATTACCACCGTAAAAGTCAGTGATATTGTCAACTGACAGCGTGCCATACCACAGCTTGGGATCACCACCATTATAGTCGTCTGCCAGATCGTGAATAGCTGTAGGTATAGTAGCGGACCCTTGCAGGTTGGGCCATGTAGGCATGGCGATGTCATAGAGCCTGTTCAGGTACAGCGTAGCTGTAGATTCATTATTCCAGGCCGTTTCATCAATACCTGAGAGGTCGGTTTTATCCAGTATCTTGGAACAGGAGCAAAGCCCCAGCAGCAGGAAGATGTATATATAGATGATCTTACTTTGCATAGTTGTTAATTTTACAAACTCAGGTTCAGGCCAAATGTATAGGTACGCAATGCCGGGTAGTCAATCGCCAGATTGGTAGCCGGATCCTTGTAAGGCTGATGATTGATCAGCACCCACAGGTTAGTACCCGTTACAAACATGCGCAGTTCAGGAATTTTCCATTTTGCTGACAGTTCTTTTGGCAAACTGTAAGACAGCTGTGCATTGTTCACACGCATGGCAGTAGCGCTCCGTATCCAGAAGTCAGATACTTCGCTGATGAGCGGTGAGTTCATGAGAGGGTACTTTGCATTTGTATTGGTGGGTGACCATGAGTCTTTCCAGATACCGAGTGCGCGGGCGTTTTCTGTAGGTGGTGTTCTCGCCGTCTTATCATATGCTTCGTAGCCACCTACCTGCAGACTGATGTTGAAACTCAGCTTCAGGTCTCTCCACCCGGCACCGAGATTAAAGCCTACCCCAAATATGCTGCTGCTTCTGGGGGCAATACGGGTTTTATCGTTTGCATCTATCTTCCCATCGCCATTGATGTCTTCGTAGTTCATGTATCCTGCAATGAGCGGGTTACCATCGATGGTCCATCCGGGGTGTGCAGCCAGGAAGTTTTCCGCATCCTTGGTCGTACGTACAATACCAGTTGATTTATACCCTTCCATCCCATTATCAGTTCTGCGGCCAATAGGGTTCTTCCATGCAGTATCACCTGCGCCATAGTATTTGCGGATAACTTTATTGTCGCTCCACCCGAAGTTCATGGAAGCAAAGTATTTGAAATCTTTATGGATGGTACCATTATAGCCGATGGACGCTTCAACACCCCATGATTTTAGTCTGCCATAGTTCTGGTCTGCAATGGCAGTACCAAAGGTCGTCGGCACTGTGCTGGTAGGCTGTTGCAACATATCGTAGTTGTAACGGTGCCACATGTCTATTGCAAAGTTGAATTTAGAGTTGAAGAAGGTACCATCAAAGCCAAGGTTTTTGTAGAGGGCTTTTTCCCAGGTAATGTGTTCATTGGGCACATCGTTGTTACTCAAACCACTGGTGTAAGTGCTACCGAAGAGCATACCGGTCGTCTGGGTATATCTTTCCTTGTACTGATAGTTCTTCACGGCATCGTTACCGGTCAGCCCCACCTGGAAGCGGATCTTCAGGTCATCGATAAATTTCATGCTGCGATGGAACCATTTTTCCTGAGAAATTCTCCAACCAATTGCTACTGATGGGAAATAGCCCCAGCGGGAGTCTTTAGGGAAGTTAGGAGAAGCATCTGTGCGGAAAGTAGCTTCCAGCAGGTATTTTTCAGAGAAGCCATAGTTCAGACGGCCCAGGTAACTCACACGACCCGTTTCGCCTGCGGATCCACCGTTGTCATACAAAGATTTATCCTGACTAAAGGCAAACAGTTCATCGATACCAGGGATCACCACCGTTTCACGACGGGTATTGAAAGCGTCACTTTGTGATTCCGCCTGTTCAGCTACGAGTAGCAGGTTGATGTCGTGCTTACCAAAAGTGCGGGCGTAGGTGATCATTTCATCCAGCTGATAGTTGCTGGAACCACCGTAATTCTCCAGCATCACGTTACCATTCTTGATAAATGTAGTTGGGTTGGTAGTGGTAGTTTGATTGGTAAAGATCACGTTCTGTGTGGTCACATGCACGCCTTCCCTGATAAAATTGTAGAGGTAGTAAGGTACATAGTATTCCTTGCCGAAATCAGTACGGGAATTGCGGCCATATTGTACGCGGAAAGACAACCCCTTGATGGCCGGCAGTTTATAATCCAGGGCAGCGTTGATAGTCTGGCCCTGTGATTTTGTTTTGGCATAACTACCCGATTTCACTAGTTCTGAAGGGCTCCAGCCGGGCACTGAGGAATAAACAGGTTTACCATCGATGTACATAGGCACCCATCCGGGAGTGAGCAGCAGCGCACTCACGGTAGCATTCATCTGGTCTGACTGCTCGGTAAGACCTGATTGAACGGTTTTAGGTGTGGGCCTGTTCACGATGGAGTTATCTGTAGCAAAGGATACAGTAGCGGTCAGGTTATCGACGATTTTGGCATTGATACCCAGGCGCACGCCAAATTTGTTGCTATACAGATCACCTACGTTTCCGTCTTCTTTATAGTAGTTAGCACCGGTGAAGAAAGTCACTCTTTCGCTACCACCGCTTACATTGATGGTATGGCGGGTAAGATGTGATTTTTTCCAGACATCATCGATCCAGTTGTAGTTATGGGATCTGAGATAAGTCAGTTCATCGTCAGTATAATATTTTGCAGTGTTGGCATCTTTGAGACTGGTATACTTGTTATTGAGCATGGTTGCCTGATCAAATCCGGAGAGCATTTCAGGGATGTAAGTCGCATTAGACAAGCCATAGGAACCAGCATAGCTGATACGTGGTTTGCCGGGTTTACCCATCCTCGTTTTCACCAGTACCACACCGTTTGCTCCTCTGGCGCCGTAGATAGAGGCGGCAGCATCTTTGAGGAAGGAAATACTTTCCACCATGGTTGCATCCAGGTTGTCAAAGTCTGCCTTCGTCATCTGGAAACCGTCAATTACATAAAGCGGATCTGTAGAAGCGCCGGTAGCAGCCCAGGTGACAGGGTTTCGGATGGTGAGGCTGGTAGTAGAACCGGGGCGGCCGGATGACTGGCTGATAGATACACCGGGCACCCTGTTTTGCAGGGCAGTAGCCAGGTTGGCTACTGGCAGGTCTTCTACTTCGGCAGTATTTACTACTGCCACCGAGCCCAGTACGTTCGCACGTTTTTGCGTACCATAACCAATGATGACAGTTTCATTCAGGGACTTCACGTCTTTTCCGAGAAAAGCATCGATCGATTCCTGTTTGTTGACAGCGATTTCCTGGGGAACATAACCGATGAGGGAAATAATGATGGTAGAGTTTTCGTGGACTTTCAAAGTGTAAGATCCATCGGGAGCAGTAGTGGTTCCTTTATTACCTACTTTTACGCGAACCGTTACTCCCGGGAGTCCAGATCTTTCATCTGCGTCATAGATCTTCCCTTTTAAGATAATTTCTTTTGCCGGCGTAGCAGGTGTGGTTGGCTGCTGTGCAAAGGCCGTGGAACATAGAAATAGCAATCCTGTTATCCTTATCAGGATACATGGTAGATTTTTAAACATTGCCCGCATTATTTAAGGCATATACAATGAGGGATAATCAGCGCATGGTGGTATGTCTATAGCAGGCATACGGCCCACAATTTCAATGGGAGAGTACCGGTTTTTATCCCTGTGTGAGAACTTTAATCCAGTAAGGTTTTCGTGATACTACGATTTTGTAGTAGTAACATTCAACAATGAGAACCTTACCCTTAGGTGGTGATATTCATACATTTTCATACCTGATGGAATTTTATACAATTTTTCAAATTGGATAGCAGGGCGCGGTCTGCTATTGGTTTATGGGCCATTCTACAGTAAAAAAAACGCCACTCATAATCATGGAAATTACACAAACTGCAGTTGTCGTCTTCGGTGTCTTACTGACACTAATAGGTGCCAAGCTACACAAAGTTTTAAGCAAAAGAATAGATCGGGGAAATTTTATTTACGCAATCGTTGCCGGAAATGATTAGTGCAGAAATCGCTTCTCCCAGAAGCAAAAAACGTTGCTACCGGGGGCAGCAACGTTTTGTTGTAGGCGAGGCAGCCTGGATCAGGCTTGTCGTCACTCTTTGAAGGCACGGGCTATGGATGCTGTAGTAGGATTGGGAGATGAATAGCCGTAGGCACACAGGGCTCCGTTTCCTTTACAACCTGTTGGCGGATTATCTTTATCGAAAGTCGATCCCAGATATTCATACGTGTACGGGTCATACCAATAGACGAGAGACCGGAAAGATTTAGCAGCCTGCGTGGCACTAATGGTTACAATGGTTAATACTGCCGCTAGTGCAGTAAGACGGATGTGTTTCATTGCTTTGGTTTCTTAATTTACGATGTTAAAGTTTGGCGTATGTGATTTAATTAGTTGTTGCGCTTCAGATACATTCGCTGTGCTGTTAGTATTAGTGCTGATTTAATATCCGATATGTATTATTCACCAGGTAAATGCCGGCAATGCACAATAATAAACATGCGGCATCAAACCACACATGTGCATTCCAGCTCATACTGCTGATGATTCCCCCGCAGGTACAGGGTAAGTTTGCACCACTACTCAGCAGAATACCCAGGTATACCAGGAATCCGGCAAAGAGGATGGCGCTTGCAATGAAAGCCGTCATGCGAAATGCAGTGATCAGTAACATTGCTGCGAGCAATACTTCTCCTATTGGCAGTGCCCAGGATACAACACCAGACCAGGCTGCGAGCAGCGACCAGGGCGAAATACTCAGCTGGTGCCTGAAAGTGGCATGCTCTATTAGCTTGTTTAATCCGGTGTACAAAAACAATATGACGAGTAATGACGCAATGATTTCAATAAGCAGCTTCTTCATTTTTCATAACATTTCATGAGTATACGGTGGACATACTTTTCCCGGGCATACCTTCTCTGGTATCATTAAATTAAATGACTTCTATGGCATCGTCACAGGCAATACCTTTTCAGGTATCAATAGAGGCACGATTCAATACATCTTGACAGGCACGATTTTATCAGTACATAATATTTACCTGTTCTACATGTAGAACAGCAAAGAAAAAAGAAACAATACCAAGGGAATTAAATTTACTATTGAGACTCTTTGGCTAATAATTAACTAAATGCTGATACTAGATTCTGTTGTAGTCATATTACATTCTACCGGGTATTTTGAGTTCTTATGTTAAGCAGCAGACCTACGGTTCGGATTCTCATAAAGTGGGGGGCTACCAACTGTTTAACATAACAAAGTAAAAGTAGGTAATTATTTGGATTTAGCGATAAATTTTCTATGTAAAATAACAGTCATTTTGCGCTTGTCATTTTGGTTATTATCAAGCTGTAAATTGCAATGGATTGCGGAAAATGTATTTATTAATGGATCACCATTACATTTGTATAAAAACTATAATCTTTTGACTTTGTAAACAACATGTACATACCTGCAGGGAAATTGCTCACATCAATAGTTACTGTCAATCCATCCAGTGTCATTTCTTTTTCAAATACGGTAACTCCGTTGTAACTCATTAATGTGATCACTGCTTTTTCATTCACTGCTGGCAAATATTTTACTGTGAGATTGCTGCTAGCCGGATTGGGATAGATCTTATCAAACATACCTGTGGATACAGCTGTCCTGGTAAGTACTACTGATGCCGTATTGGGGTTTCCTGCCTGGTCTGTGGCCGTGCTATCAGGAATTTGAACTGACAATCTACCATCATGTATCGGAGTTACAATTGCTGTAATGAGGTTATTACGTACACGATCAAAGTCAGACAATGTAGCATTGACAGTTATGATCTTATTCACATCAAAAGTGCTGATCGCCTCACTGAAACTTATACTTATACTAAACGGCGCAGATACCGGATTAGCTGCTGTTGATAATAAACCGGATGTAGGCCGGGTCATATCAAAATATACCTTGCTATTGTCCGTCGTCTCGCTCACGACGTTCAATGTATCGCCGGCATTGTTGATGTAAGAAATGTTGAATAATATCTCCCCTTCTGTATCTGTATCCGTCATTGTCCATGAAACGGTATATTGCAGATATGACACGGCAGTAGGTGATACATTGTGCCCCGCAATGGTGACATGGGGTGAAGCAAGGTCACTGCTGGCAATGAAAGATAGGGTCACTACATCCCCCAGTTTTGCAAAGGATGTATTCTCATTGTTAGACACTATATTGACGTTGGTTACTTCTCCCGAGGCACTTGTTTTAGCAAAGCCTTGTGCGTTAGCATTAGCAAATACAAAGGAAAGTATACAGCATGATATAATGAGCCCTTGAGCTATGGTTTTTCGTATTAAAAAGCGGTCCATTAGGATAGGGATATCCGGTTTTTCTTTTAGTAGGTTAAAATTATAAATAATTATTTAAAGAAAATAATAATATGTCGATAATAAAAATAGTAAAACGCGATACAGGTAAGGGTTAGGGAGTAAAAAAGTTTCTTAATATCTGGCTTTCAATTGATAACAATAAAATGAGGGCTAAAACCTTTTTTCATAGAAAGTTGATGAATCTTTGCGCAGCAAAGCCTAAAACAACCCTGATTTACTAATGATTGTCTATTAATAAATAAATTCATGTTTTCAACATCCCTCCGACTATCTATCTTAATTGGGTATTATAATTGTTTAATTGGTACTTTTGCGCACATGACGAACAAGGTTATTTTACTGGTGGATGATGATAGAGATGATCAGGAACTATTTGGTGAAGCGATGTCTATCGTAGACAGCGCCGCAGTTTGTCACTTTGCATCAGATGGTGAAGAGGGACTGGAACTGCTGAAAGATAATTCAAACGATGTGCAACTGATCTTCCTTGACCTGAACATGCCAAAGATGAATGGCAAACAGTTCCTGGAAATTATCAAGCGAAATGAACAACTGGAAAAAATACCGGTCGTGATCTTTACCACTTCTTTGAGAGAAAAAGACGGTATTGAAACTGCTGCGCTGGGTGCTGCCCACTTTATGACCAAACCTTCCAGCTTCGGAGAACTCGTCAAGCAATTGGAAGGCGTATTGGAAAAAGCCCTCGGATAATCTCCACTTACCTGTAAGTAACTCAATTTTTTTGGGTAGTTAACCTGCTTAAGTTTGCCTCACTAAACATAAGCAATAATGAAAGTATTGAATCCCATCCTTTGGATCTTTCAGATCTTAGTGAGTGCACTGTTTATTTATTCCGGCTACATGAAATTGTTTATGCCTATTGACCAACAGGCGGCTATATACCCATGGACGGGACAGGTAGCGCCAGGTTTTCTGCGTTTTATGGGTGTCATTGACCTGCTGGGTGGTATAGGGTTACTCATCCCCTTGCTGGCTAGGTATGTCGCCAGTGGAATTGTATTGCTCATGGTGTGTGCCTCCGTTTTCCACATTGCCCGTGGCGAAGCCAGTGTGATAGGATTCAATATTGTAGTTGCGACCATTGCTGCTTTCATTGCATGGGGAAGGAAGAGAATGGCATAAAGCCAATCTCTTCAGATCTTTGCTGCAACTGTAATGTGAAATGTAATTTCATAAATACCATCTGTCAGGAACTTGATAGAATGCGTAAGACGAAGGGTCTTGTTAATATCTGTCGCCTTTGGCAATATACGGTAATAGGACAAACAGGACTCATCTGTCCAGGCCGTTCCTCCTACTGTCAGCGATGAGAACAAAGGCATGCCTATGCCCAGTTTCGGAAATTCCATTTCCATCGTAGAGTCTGTCGTCACCACCGGATAATACGGATCCCAATCATGGAATGTAGGATAAGTCAGTGCTAATCGCTGCATATCTGTCGATGGATTGAACGGCTTCCCGTTTTTATCCAACCACTTAATAATCACCTTACTCACATCTGATGGTGTATATTTTATATCTACCGGATAGGTATCGTTTTCCTGCACAGTAGTTCGGTCTGCATCATTATCCGGAGGAGTAGTCTGTACGCGACGATACACTACAGTATAAGTAGAACTCAATGGCGTTACAATAATGTCACAGGCATTCTTCAGCATCTTCTGCCCTTTTATGTTCGATACATTGACATCTATGGTATACCGGCCTGTATCCAAATATAAAGAGGCTCTGGTGAACTGTAAGCGGCCACCGATCGGGTTGATGCTGAACGGCGCCACCGTGCTATCCTGCATCTTGGCATTGAGCATAGCCAACGTAGAATCTGATTGTGTCACGGCGTCTTTGAAGATCGTGATCGTTTGCGGGCGCAGAAACATACTGTCTGCGCTCTCGCCTGTATACGCATTTCTGACTGACAGGAGCTTTACATTAATGGGATTGGTCGATCCATCGGCTACCAGTGTAGAAGAGGTAGTAGTCGTGCCCTGTTGTACGGTAAACGGATTCTCCAGGTAGTATACACTGTCACTCAGAAATCCTTTCTCTATCTTTTCACAACTCAACAATACGACTGATAATAATAGGATGCGTGTTATTTTCATCTTACTGAATATTATTGATGGATGCATTATTTACCAGTACATGCAGTGTAGTACCAGTCGATGTCTTGATGCCAGTTGTCTGACAGCTGATGGCCAGATCAGTAGGATCATTTTCCGGGGCATTTGTTGAGCCATCCAGTACACCATTTATTTTCACATATTGCAGGTAGTAATAAGAATAGGTTGCACTGCTATTAGTCAGGTATACCGTATAGGTACCCAGCAGCTTCTTCACACCACAGGGTGCAATTTCGCCCGCCCAGTTTTCTTCCGGTTGTACATTGGTCGACGTATTGTACAAACTGATGCTGTCTGTAAACAGGTATTGGGTAATGATCTTAGCGGTAGTATTGTTATACAGATCTTCCAGACTGGCATAGCCTTCCTTGTTCATGAGCAGGTTAATGGAGTAATCAGTAAAGGCGAAGAATGTACCTGCTTTATTCACAGAATCCCTGAGACCAAAGTGATCGATGAGTAAGATGGTGGTATCGAAATAATGGGCAGAATGCTGTGCCAGATACTCGTATGTGGATAACCCGGTGTTTGCATTGTGTACACCGCCATCTGTAAGGTAGCTATCTTTCTTGCAGGCGGTGGCCAGCAGCATGGAGATACAACAGGTGATATATAATGATTTCATGTATTGCTGTTTTTTGGGTTATTGAATTTTTCCCTGCCAGTAAGGTGTTTGTGTCAACTTATTGTTCAGCAGGAACAGGGATGGATCCAGCGGCCAGTAATACTTACCCTGCGCAAATTCTGTGGCATTGATGTAAGAGAATTTAATATGCCCTGTATTTCTGGCTAACCTTACAAAGTCATAAAAGCGGGCCCCTTCGAGGAAGAGTTCACGTCCCCGTTCGGCTACGATAGAGTCCTGCAATGCCGCACCGGTGATGCTACTATAGGTAGGTATACCTGCTCTTGTTCTGATCTCATTCACCTGTGCGAGCGCCCCTGCTTCGTCAGGTGAGGGCTTGGCTGCCAACGCTTCTGCTTTGAGGAGTTTAATATCTGCCAGACGGAAGATGAGGAGATTATTTTTAGCGATGGAATAAGATGTGTTATTATTGACATATGCTACCTGTGCATATTTGATACAACTGTAGAAATCCGCAGAACCACTCGAAACAGTGGTAAAAGCCTGCTTATACCGGGTGTCACCTTCATCATAATACAACCCTGCTATTGTCGCATTGTTAAACTGCCATTGGGGTACTGTGGTTCCTTGCAAATAAGGCGCACAGACAGTGTAACCTGTAATGCTGGATGATGTCAGCAAAGATTCTGAAGTACTGTTATTAGAGATTTCAAAGATACTTTCGTCTGACTGCCCTTTGTATAAATTCATGTAAGAAGCCGCAGGCAATAAAGAATAAGTACCTGAAGCAATGAGGCTATCGCAGGCAGCATTACATTTATCATAATCACCTTTCCAGGCATAGAGATGTGCTAACAGTGCGAATACGGCGCCTTTGTCTCCACGCACCACTCTATCAGTACTGGAAGCATCTTTCCAATCCAGGTATTGTCTGGCCAGATCCAGGTCCGCTATACATTGTGTTAATACTTCTGCCTGTGGTGTTCTGGCCAATTGTGGCGCTGCAGAATTATCGGCATAGTAAGTCGTATCCAAGGGTATATCGCCCCATACGCGCGCCATATAGAAGTAGGTGAATGCTCGTGTGAAATAAGCTTCTCCCAGGTATTTGTTACGAGTGCTACCTGTGAATACAGACTCCGGCATTGTCCTGATAAAGTGCAGACAACGGTTGCTCTGTGCTATAGCAGAATAAAAGTTAGTATACACCCGTAACTTCAGGCGTACATCGTATGTATTGGCTACAGGCACACTCACGCCCCAGTTCACTTTGGCAGCATTCATATAAGCACTGCCATCACCGCCATATACAAAGTCAGGCGTAAATTCATCTGTAGGCAGATCGCCATATACATAAAATTGTATAGAAGCATTGAAAGCTGTGCGTAATAAAGAATAGCAGGCAGCGACGGAGGCATTTGCATCGGACTCTGACTTCCAGGTAGTTTGGTCCGTAGCTGTACTCAGCGGATCCTTGTCCAGGAATTTATTACAGGCACTACACAGGATCAGGGCGGTTAAGATATATGTAAGTTTCATGTATTGGCTGTTTAAAGTTCTACACGTACGCCCAAAGTAAATTTGAGCGCTGATGGATAAGCGATATTAGATGAACCGGTGGTCGGATCTACCAGCTCAGGATCTGGTATGGTGGCAGCTTTCTTGAAGGTCACCAGGTTTTCACCCATACCATATACACTCAATCCTCTGACTTTAATATGCTTAATGATTGATTGAGGTAAGGTATAACTCAGCGTAGCCTGCTTTATTTTCAGGAAACTACCATCTTCCACGAAGTAAGAACTGGCAATATTATACCGGTCGTTATCCACATTGGTTACCAGCGTAGGATATTTCGTCTGATCACCTTCATGCATCCAGAACTGATTCAACAGCGATGTTAATGCTGCCGGTCCGGCATTACTGCCCCAGGAATATTGATACAGCTTACTACCATTCAATGCATCGGAGAGATAACCATTGAAGATCTTTCTGCCTGTGAGGAAGGAACAGAAGATATTTAAACTAAGACCTTTGTATGTAAATGTATTCCCAAATCCACCGGTTATCTTCGGCATCGGATTTCCTGCTATTACCTTATCATCATAATCGATGTTGTAGTCCCCATTCATGTCGATATAGCGGGGATCGCCTCCATGCAGGGTCGTACCCATATAAGTGAGTTTCCTGCCCGTAATCGGGTCCGTAGGTACACTGGCATCGTTGGCGAAGGAACCGTCTATCTTATATACTTTGTAATTAAACAAAGGCTCTCCCACAGTAAATGTTTGCTGGAACCAGGTTTCGCCGAACATGAAGTCGCGGTTGTTGTTCGGCAGCTTTGTTACATAGTTTTTATTGAAGGAGATATTAAAACTGGTACTCCACTGGAAGGCTGATTTGGGAGAAAGATTATTCGTATTAATGCCTATTTCCAATCCTTCATTGCGCACATCCACAAAGTTGCCGGAGTAGTACTGATAACCTGTAGTAGCCTGTGCAGGGATGTTGTAGAAGTATTTATCTTTCGCATCCTTTCGGTACCAGTCCATGGTCAGATTAATCCTGTTATTCAGGAGTGTGACATCTATACCCAGATCAGGCTGAATATATTTCTCCCATCTTACGCTGGTACTGGCACTTACTCCATTGTTCAGGTAATTGCCGGTATTACCATAAGGTGATATTACTGTAGTACCATTGTAGGTAGAAGGAATGCCGCCTACAGTAGTATAAGTACCATAGTTGTACAACACACCGGTTGTACCGCCTACGTAAGAAGCATTGGTGGATAGTGCCTGGTACTTGGCATAAAAGCTACCCGGATCATTTCCGGTAATACCCCAGCTGGCTCTGAATTTGAGGAAACTCACCACTTTTTTAACAGGCTCAAAGAATGGTTCATCTGATGCGATCCAGCCTGCTGATACAGATGGGAAAGTACCCCAGCGATACTGCGGACTATAAATAGAGCTGGCATCACGACGAACCGTACCCGAAATGATGTAACGATTCTTATAATCATAAGATAAGCGACCGTAGTAAGATACGGTTGTCTTTTCCTGGTTCGTAGTCGATACATAGAGGCTGGTACCTGCCGGCACCGTCTGTAGCGTAGTAATACCTGTTACATTGATACCAGCAGCCGATGCATAGCTGTAATAATTTTTGAAATCATACGCGGAGGCCCCTGCTACCACATTGAAATGATGGTCCTTGACATGCAGATCGTAATCCAGGTAATTTTCAAAAGACCACGAAGGATTATTACTGTAAATGGAATAAGCGGTATTCTGTAATCCATTCAGTGTAGCAGGTGAAAAATAATCCCATTTATCCATAAAGTTATTCGCAGCATATGTGCTATGCAGTACGAGGTTGCGCACAATCGTATCCGTCAGACCAATTGATCCATTGAAACTAAAGATCCGGTTATCATCATACGGATTAGCCTGTCCAGTATACAATGCATATTGTTCCTCTGTGAGGTGTGCAAAAGAGGTAGGCAGGTTCCAGGAGTTAAAGAGCTGGCCTGCCTGTCCGCCAGTGCCATGCTTACGGCGTTCAGAGCTCAGGATGATGTTTGCAGTGATCCCTAAATTCTTCAGGGGATTGGTGGATATGTTGAAAGAAGGGGCCATCCTGTCTATTGAAAAACCTTTGAGCATACCCTGTTCATTATAGTGGTTCAGTGACAGGCGATAATTGGAAGAACCTAAATAACCGGCTACTGATACATCTTCGCTATTCACAATTGCATTATCCCGGATCAGTAATCCCTGCCAGTCTACATCATTATTGAAAGCTACATTCAGGCTGTCTGTCAATTGAACGGGAATTGTATTCTGTTGTGTGAGCAGATAACTCAGGTTATCATTGAGCAACTGCATTTTCAATCGTCTCTCTGCGGCGCCGGTCGTTACGTCTCTAAATGAAGGGCGGGTGGTCATGCCCACATAACCGCCCATGTTCACCTGTGGCTTACCCATCTTAGCGCGTTTCGTTTTCACGATAATAACGCCATTTCCCCCACGGGCGCCATAGATAGCGGAAGCAGAAGCATCTTTCAATACGTCAATAGATTCGATGTCGTTGGGGTTGATCATACTCAGCGGATTGGTACCTGAGTAAGAACTACCAATGGTATTGACATCGAAGATCACACCGTCTATTACATACAACGGTCCGGTGTTGCCCCCATTCGCATTGCCGTAATCCACATTAGTGGCGCCACGTATCACGATGGTTGGTCGTTGTCCTATCTCACCGGTACTTGATAAGACGCTTACACCTGCCAGTCTGCCCTGCAGCATCTGGTCAAAACTGGCTTCAGGAATATCCTGAATTTCCTTTCCTGAAATAGAGGATACGGCAGCAGTAACGTTTCGTCTTTTCACGCTCTGGTAGCCGATGATAACCACATCATTCACTGACTGGCTTTCGCGTTTCAGTACGATGCTGAGGTCACCTTTTCCAACTTTTACTTCTTCTCTTTTGTACCCTACAAATGTAACAAGCAGGGTATTTGAATTGCCTTTCAGGGTGAGCTGAAAGTGGCCATCAACATTTGTTTGTGCACCGTTTGCCGGCTGGCCTTTTTCCTGTATACTGGCTCCAATCAGTGGTGTGCCGGTATCATCTTTTATTACACCCTTTACTACGACTGGGTTTTGTGCATTGGACAACAGGCATAAATAGCCTAGCAGCCACAATAGTAGTGGCGCAGATTTTATGAGTCCCCTCATGGCGATTAAATTTTGGTCTTTGATAAATGGCAGTACTTCTCCTGTCCGTCAGTTACACGGAAAACACATTTATTATTTCATATGATTTTTATTGGGTTGCTTGCTACATTGTCGTCAGGAAATAAAAATATTATAAAGAGGATTATAAAGATTCAATGATAATGACTGATGATAACCATATTTTACCCATGCCGCTCAATACACTTCCAGTGCATCTTTTGACGGCAATGTGGGGAATGGCTGATGTGGCTCTGTCTGATACCAGTATACAACGGAAGATATATCAGACTGTCTGACCGGGTTTGATGATGATGAAGGGATTTACTTTCCAGCCCTGACCCAGATCGCGGGCAGCATCAGATGCATTGGCTGTGTTAGGGGGTGCATTTTTGGAGGGCGATGCCATACCTCCTTTACCTTTCTCGCCTGTCAGGTTTTCAGGACTGATACTACGGGTTTTGGCATTGGAGAGTCGGTATAGATTGTCAAGACCTTGTGAAGAGACCTGTAGGCTAAAAACTACTATTAAGAGTAATAATAACGGGAACTTTCTCATACATAAATATTTGTATGAGAAAGTTACTGTTTTTATTGACGGATGTCAAGCTGTGCGATTTGTATACGTAAGCTGTCTAATTCGTCTTCTTCTTCATCTTCTTCCAGACGGCCACCTTGTAAAAAGGTCAGCTTCGTACTGCCGGCCTCTCCTTTTGGATAGAAAGACAACTGACCATAGCTGGATACAAGATAAGCAGTAGTGTTATTCTCCGCCAGTGGTACAAGAATACCATACACAAGATTGGTAAACATGCCGGAAGCCCATTCGTTGGTACCGGAGAGTATCACATATTGCTGTCCGTTGATAGTGCAGGTCTCCATTGGTGATCCACCCCAGCTGAAATATCCGCAATCATTCACAGTGCTGCCACTTTCGTCGATGATGCGGGTGATCTGCTTTTTATTGACAGTAATGGTGCTGCTACCGCCTTCAAACTCTTCTTTAAATTCGAACTTGTAGGTAATATCATAACCCGGAATGTGGAAAACTGATACACGGGTGGTCGTACTATCACCAGTGATGTCTTCATCGTTGTGTGTGAAAGGAATGCCGGGTGTATTGTAAGGATACTTAGCCCTGATAAAGGCATCCGTTTGTTTGGTAGCGATCACTGTATCGAACAGTACCTTTACTCCTTCCTGTACTTTTTTCCCTTCGAATCCGGCTGGCGAAGTCGCTGAGCCGGGTGTAGTCGTGCTGGTTGCTGTGGCTGTGTCTTCTCGTTGTGATGTCTTGTTTTCCTGATGACATCCTGCTATTGCAAGGGCCATTAGGATGCTGATTCTTCTCATAGATTTTATTATAATAGGGATTTATACAG
>Ga0316604_10000526_pt1 | contig 45339 bp, 42 predicted proteins | sample OWC_soil_day20_C_FD_207650 | JGI IMG/M metagenome (GOLD analysis project Ga0316604, IMG submission 207650) | Wetland soil microbial communities from Old Woman Creek delta, Ohio, United States - OWC_soil_day20_CT | ecosystem: Environmental > Terrestrial > Soil > Wetlands | place: USA: Ohio...
CATAATAGACATATCGAAAGTCGTAAATCGACAGTCGAATGTCGAACACATCGCGGGATGGAGCAGTTGGTAGCTCGTCGGGCTCATAACCCGAAGGTCACAGGTTCAAGTCCTGTTCCCGCAACCAATTATTATATGGTGGCTGTGGTGAAGTGGTTAACACGCCGGATTGTGGCTCCGGTACTCGAGGGTTCGAGACCCTCCAGTCACCCCAATTTTAAAATATGTAGGGCAGAAATCTATCTAATTAGATAGATTTCTGCCCTACATATTTTATGAGCTGTGTGTGGTCATATTATCGTGATAAATAAATTATAACAGTGGAAGGAAATTAATGATATATGCAGAAATAATTCGTATGAGTTGTTAATAGACAACTCCGCTATTTGGTGGAAAAGGCCGAAGTGCTAAGATTTCACCCTCGATATATTGACACTGCCTAGGGTAGACTGATATTATAGACATAATCGAAATATATTTTTCCGATAGAGGCGCGGCAGAGCAAGAGTAAGTATGAAGAGTTGGCAGCGATGACCATACTGAAAGGGGCTGACCGCCGAAGTGAAAGTTTTTGCCAAAAACTTTTGCTGGTCTTGCATTTAATAAATGCAAGACTGTCACCTGTGGTTATGGTGGAGAGCTATCTTGCAGCTGATGAGAGTACTCTCTTGTCTTTAAGCAGTTTGCGGGAGTTAGCGCGAACTGCTTTTTACATTAAAAATAGTTATTAATAAAGGTAGGCGAAACAATTGGCTGAAAAAAAATTACCATTTACAAAAGAGCAAGTAGCAGAAGTGATTACGCAGTATCCAACACCGTTTCATATTTATGATGAGGCAGCCATTAGGCAGAATGTCCGTAAACTAACAAAAGCTTTTTCTTGGGCACCGGAGTTTAAAGAATATTTTGCTGTAAAGGCTGCTCCGAATCCGTATATTTTGAAAATATTGCGGGAAGAAGGTCTCGGGGCTGACTGCAGCTCACTGCCAGAACTTATTTTAGCAGAAAAAACAGGTATGTTCGGTGAAGAGATCATCTTGACATCGAATGATACTCCGGCTGTCGAATTCAAAAAGGCGCGTGAATTAGGGGCGATCATTAATCTGGATGACATTAGTCATATTGACTATTTAGATAAACATGCTGGAATTCCAGAGATGATTTGCTTCCGCTATAATCCAGGTCCGCTCAGGGAAGGCGGCAACTCCATTATCGGTAATCCGGAAGATTCTAAATATGGTTTAACGCGTAAACAGCTTTTGGATGGCTACCGGACTATGCAGGCAAGAGGCGTAAAGCGGTTTGGTATTCATACTATGGTTATTTCTAATGAACTTGATCCTAATTATTTCATTGAAACTGCCAATATGATGTTTGACCTCATTATTGAGATTTACCAGACACTGGATATTAAAATTGAGTTTGTTAATTTTGGCGGCGGCATTGGCATTCCCTACCGTCCTGAACAGGAGCCGGTCGATCTCAATGTGATCAGTCAAGGTATTAAGAAGGCATATGAGGCTAAAATTGCGGCCAATGGTCTGGCGCCGCTAAAGATTGCTATGGAGTGCGGTCGGATGATTACCGGGCCTTATGGGTATCTGGTATCGACAGTGTTGCATAAAAAAGAGATCTACAAAAACTATGTAGGCCTAGACGCTTGTATGGCCAACTTAATGCGTCCAGCTTTATATGGTGCTTATCATCATATTACAGTTCTGGGTAAAGAAGAATGGCCATTAGGCTATATCTATGATGTTGCTGGTTCCTTGTGTGAAAATAATGATAAATTTGCTATCAACCGTAAATTGCCTATGATTGATATTGGTGATGTAGTGGTTATTCATGATGCAGGAGCTCATGGTCATGCAATGGGATTTAACTACAATGGTAAGTTGCGGTCAGCGGAATTAATGCTGAAGCCGGATGGAAGTGTCGAGCTTATCCGTCGGGCGGAAACAATGGAAGATTACTTTGCTACATTGGATTTTTTGGGTTTGGAGAAATAAGATAGAAATTCACCTGATATTTGTCAGGTGAATTTTTTCTCGTATATATTATAAAAATTTAATTTTTGCTATAACGGAATATCAAGTATGTGGGAGGGATGGATATGGCCTTATCGGTATTTGAACTACGCAAGTTTGTTGTACCCGAGTTCGTATTTGGGGTAGGAGCAATTGATCTTGCTGGTCAATATGCGGAAAACTTTGGTGCGAAAAAAGTACTAATTGTTACCGACTCTGGTATTATTGAATCCGGGTGGCTGGAGCCTGTGCTGAAAAGTCTCGAAAATCATTCCCTACCTTATGTGGTTTTCCAAGATGTACATAGTAATCCCCGTGACTATGAGGTAATGGCCGGAGCTAGTGTCTACCTTGACAATGGTTGTAACGTGTTAGTGGCAGTTGGTGGTGGCAGTCCGATTGACTGTGCTAAAGGGATTGGGATAGTAGCTACAAATAATTGTCAGATTACCGACGTTGAGGGCGTAGATCGAGTGGTCAGATCTATACCACCACTTATTTGTATCCCGACTACGGCTGGTAGCTCTGCCGATGTTTCGCAATTTACCATTATTGCCGATAGTATGCGAAAAACTAAGATGGCTATTGTTAGTAAGACGTTAGTACCTGATGTTGCACTGATTGATCCTGCCACACTTACCACTATGTCTTCCTATCTGACAGCCTGTACTGGAATGGATGCTCTGTGTCATGCTATTGAGGCTTTTGTTTCTAAAGCCAGTTCTCCTTTAACCGACCTTCATGCCCTAAAAGCAGTGGAGTTGCTTAGCCAATATCTGGCATTAGCAGTCCGTGATCCAGAAAATCTTGAATATCGCAGCTATACTATGTTAGGAAGTTTGTCAGCAGGTATGGCTTTTTCCAATGCCATACTAGGTGCCGTTCATGCCATGGCACATAGTCTTGGCGGCATGTTTGATTTACCTCATGGTGAGTGTAACGCCATTTTGTTAAAGCATGTTATGGCCTATAACTTCCCAGCGTGCCGGGAATCCTATGAAAAAATCGGGGAAGCTATGGGGCTGCCGTTGAGAGATTTGTCTGCACCCCAGCGAGAAAGGCTCATTTTATCTACAATTGATTCTTTACGGGAGCAGTTAGGGATTACCAAGACATTATGTGATGTTGGGGTTACAGAGGCCGATATTCCAATTTTGGCGAAAAATGCTCTTGGTGATCCTTGTTTATCGACAAATCCATGTGTGCCGACACTCAAGGAAATAGAGGAGATCTTTCGTCATGCCTTATGATGCGCATGTTGATAAATTGCGGGATAAGCTGATTGGTCTTGGGGACAAGTCGATTCGTAAGAATTATTATCCAGAGTTACAACGCCGCATGGATGAATTGGAGCAATTAAATTCCGAGCTGGAACAACGAGTGTCTGAACGGACGGCCGAACTGGCTGCTGCCAATAAAGAGTTAGAGGCATTTTGCTATTCTGTGTCCCATGATTTGCGGGCACCGCTGCGTAGTATTGATGGCTTTAGTTTAGCTGTGCTGGAGGATTATGGGCATCTTTTAGATGAAGATGGGCATGGGTATTTGCAACGAGTTCGACTGGCGAGTCAGCGTATGGCAGAATTGATTGACGGGTTGCTCAATTTGTCTCGGCTCACCCGTAGTGAGATTGTCAGACAAGAAGTAGATTTGAGCATTATCGCCCAGGAGGTAGCAGAGGTACTTAAGCAAGCACACACTGACCGGGAGGTATGTGTTAGTATCGAGCCTGATCTAAAGGCTCATGGTGACAGTGGGATGTTACGCATACTATTTGAAAATCTGCTGGGGAATGCATTTAAATTTACTGCCAATCGTACAGATGCAAGAGTGGAGATTGGCAAAATGGTGAATAAAGAATCTGATCACACGATTTTTTATGTACGTGACAATGGTGCAGGTTTTGATATGGTGTATGCAGATAAATTATTTGGGGCTTTCCAACGCCTGCACACAATACATGAATTTCCCGGAAATGGAATAGGCTTAGCTACAGTACAACGCATAATTAACCGTCATGGCGGAGAAATCTGGGCTCATGGAGAAATAGGACAGGGGGCGACATTTTTCTTTAGCCTATTAAGAAAAATGTAAAAAAATTCATGATAAAGATCAAAAATTTTCTCTTCCAAAATTAGTAAATATGTTTTATAATGTTAATTGTTGTTAATATAAGGAAATTATTTAGTGGAGGGCGCGTTTGTTGTTAGATAATATCGAGAGAATTACCATCAATGATATCATAGAGAATTTACGTGAAAAAATGCATTCCCTTGCTGCGGCCTATGGCTTGTCACATCCTCAAGTATTAGAAATCAGCCGATTATTGGATTGCGAGATAGGAAAATTTTACCGTCAGCAACACAATCTTAATAGTTAAGTAGGAAGTACTTACTTGGGAGTTGGATGAGTTGACTGATTTAAGCAGAGTTTTAGCAGGAATAGAAGAACAACTGTCTGTACCTGCCAGTTTGTTGAAAGAGATTGCTGACCAGTTTCAAGCGGCAATGACTGCTGGTTTGGCTGGTAAGCCAAGTTCTCTAAAAATGCTGCCTTCCTATATTGGTGTTCCCACAGGTCGGGAGCAAGGCACAGTAGTTGCTGTTGACTTTGGCGGTACAAATGTACGGGTATTGCTGATTATACTTACCGGTGATGGGCAGGTTCATATTAGTAACAGGCGGTCCTTTCTTCTGAAAGATAAACGAAAAAATTATGACTTTACGACTGCGTCTGCATCAGGGATGCAGTTATTTGACTTTATAGCCGGAAAAATTGCTGAAATCGTGCCAACAACGGATAAAACGTATCCTTTGGGTCATACTTTTTCATTTCCCTGTCACCAGTATGATATTAACGAAGCAGAATTAATTAGTTGGACAAAGGAGATCAAGACAGCGGGAGTTGAAGGGCAGAATGTCGGGCAGCTATTGCAAGCTGCATTAGAGCGCAAAGAAATTGCCTATGTTTATCCACAAGCAATAATCAATGATACTACCGGTACCTTGTTAACCGCTGCATACAGGGATAATGCTACTGATATCGGTGCTATTTGCGGTACCGGACATAACAGTTGTTATCTTGAACCAGTTCATCCTCTAACTAACAAGCCGATGATCGTTAATATGGAATCAGGTAACTTTAGCCAAATAATGCAAACTAAATACGATTTATGTTTGGATCAGGATAGTGAAAAACCGGGGGCGCAACGTCTGGAGAAGCAGACTTCAGGACAATATTTAGGTGAAATTGTTCGAATCATTGTCAGCAGCTTGGTGGCTGATGGTCACATGGCCGGAGAGCCTGCCAATACATTGCATCTTCCATATTCCGTGCGGACAGAAGATCTTTCAACAATACTTGCTGATCATACAGCAGGATTAGAGGCTGTAGCTGAAGTTGCTGCTGCTTGTTGGAACTTGGGTAATCTAACACTTGGCGAGCTTGCTGCTCTGAAAACCATTGCCAGACTTGTTGCTGTTCGGTCTGCCAGGCTAGTGGCTGCTACTTGGGCTGGCGTATTGTATAGGATTGATCCGGAGCTTAACCGGACGCATACTATTGCGGTTGACGGGTCATTATACGAAAAAATGCCTGGATATGCTGAGTATTTGGCACAGGCGATGAATGATGTATGGGGCATAGGGGCTAAAAAGGTTACTATTCGCCTTAGTAAAGATGGTTCAGGTATTGGCGCAGCCATTGCGGCTGCCACAGTCTATAGTTGGCAGTAAATATAAAAAATATCGCTGCCGCTGTTGACATTTTTCAATTTGCATAATATAATAGTCAAGTAGCAAGCAACACATGACTCCGTAGCTCAGCTGGATAGAGCGTTTGACTACGAATCAAAAGGTCGCAGGTTCGAATCCTGCCGGGGTCGCCATTTAAGCAGAAAGCCCAAGAAGTAGAGCCGATAGGCGGGAACTGATTGGTGCGAGTCGCTTAATTCCAAGCGATAGCGTGGAACAACATCTAGTATCTTAAGGGGTTTATGAGGTTTTCGTAAAGCTCTTTTTTGCATTTTCATAGCAGTTTTACAACAACCTACAACGCTGCGGCGAAAAATCTCCTATGCAATACAATGGGGCTGTCGCGCTAAGTAATTAGTGCGAGGGCTTTTTTCATACATTTATCAGTTTTGGGAATCCAAGAGGCCTTATAAAACAGGGGGTGTCAAATACAAAACCCAGCACAGACGACCGTCATACAACGCTTCGCCGCTGGCGCTTAACCTCCGCTTATGCATAACGATCGCCTGTGCCTCAGTATGTTTACGCCCGTCACTCCGCATAACTCTCGTAACCCCTTGGCCGTTGCCGGAAAGAGCGTTCCGCAGGAGAAAAGCCGGGTGGTATTCCGTTAAGAAAAGACTTGGTTTGTGCCGACGTCCTGAAGGATGTCGGCACAAGCCTTAGTCGTTCTTATGTCAACAGAATTGCGTTATAAATTCTGGTAGACTAAAAAATCCGTACTGTTTGAGCGTAGCGAGTTTACGGATTTTAGGAATAGCGCCCGGCTTTTCAGCTTTTGGAGGCTTTTGGCCTAGACCTTTTGCTTACTTTTGTGTCAATGACAAAAGTAAGACCCGTATCCCTTGTATTCCTTTGATTTTATTAATAGCGCAGATTGGATTTTCCATAAATAAGGGGCTGCTGCTAGCGACAATTTTATATCGCTATTGCAACAGCCACATTGTAGTCTCCATTTATGCACCGGTTATTTTTTTCAGCACATCGGCGGTGATGTCCACGCCGCCGCAGACGACTTCGTTTTTGCCGATGACAATGGACAGACCTTTTTCGCCAGCGACTTCATTGGCGGCCGCCACGACCTTGACGGAGATCGGCCGCAGGAGCTCCTGGCGTTTTTGCTCTACGTGCTGGTCAAGCTGCCGGACAATATCCTGCTGGATAGCCAAGGACTGACGAAGCCGTCGAGCGGCAGTATCAGCCGCTGGTTGACTTCGACCACCGACTGGCCGTTGTCCGATGAGCAAACCGCTCTAATCTCCCGTCTATTGACAGCGGGAGTTAAGAGCGGCTATCTCCCTGGATAATTCCGACTAAACTGCAGGGGTACAACCATCCCCTGCAGTAAGTCTTCATTTATCGCTTGTAAGGTGGGGCTGCACGGTCATTAGGTCGAGGCGGACGAACTGGCCGGTGACGTGGACGGCGTTGACGCCGTCGGCGAAGATTTTGCGGTTCATTCGGCTGCGCCTGCTGTTGCCGGTTCCGCAGTGCCGGGGTCATCAGGAACCAGAACGGTCAGCGCTGGATAGCCGCTGGCATTGAGGCCGGTGCCGAGGATGGTTAGTGGCGCTTCACCGGCGGATTGCCCGAAAAAACTGGAATGGCCGGTGGTTTGTGCCTGGCGCTGGGCGTAGGCAATCGCCGCACCGTAGGCGGGACTGGTTAGTGAGCCGAGGGGGGGGAGTGGAAGGAGTGGTGGGTGACGTGATGGTCAGAGTGCCATTTACGAAGGTGAGGGTATAGTTGTTGGCGGACAAGCCGGCGGGGGTAATGGTGTAGTTGCCGGGGGTGGCCGCTCCCTGGCTGGTGCCGCCATAGGCGAGGGTGCCGGTCAGCACAGAGCTGTCTTCGCCGTTGATGAAGCCGGCGTAGGTGACGCCGTTGCCGCCGGAATAGGTCTGACCGTTATAGGCCTTACTGGCGTTGTTGGCGGTAATGTTCAGAGCCGCCTGGGTGATATCAGCCGAAGTGGTGGCGGCGGTATTATAGGTATAGTTGGCAGCGGCGTCGCCGGAAAGTAAGATAGAGGAGATGTTCACCGCTTTGCCGTTGCCGGCGTTTTTGTCGTTGAAGGCCGCCGTGCCGCTGACGTTCAGGATATCGCCAGCTATCCGGTTGTCGCTGAAGGTGACGCTGGTAGCTGTGGTGCCGTCGTAGGTTTTATTGACGCCAGTGGCGGTGATGGTGAGAGCGGCTTGGGTGATATCAGCCGAAGTGGCGGCGGACTGCAGGGTGTAGTTGCCTGCATCGTTGCCGGTCAGGTTAGCGGTGACGGTCTTGCCGTTTCCGGCGTTTTTGTCGCTAAAGGAGCCGCCGCCCAGTGTGACGGCGTCAGAGCCGATGCGGCCGTTTAGGGTGCCGGATACGGCAGCGGTGGTGGAGCTGTCATAGACTTTGTTGCTTGCCGCAAGATTGCTGACGGTGAGAGCGGCTTTGTAAATGCTTAGCGTGGTAGGTACGTAGCTGATATCATAGCCCTGCTGGTCGGAATAGAGGCCACTTAAGGTCAGCGTGTTGCCGGTGGTGTTGGCGGTGCTATAGGAGCCGGCATTTTTGCTGCCGGTGGTGTAGCTTAGGGTGCCAGACAGGGAGACATTGGGGGCGGACAGCGTATAGCTGGAGGTAGTGCCGCTGGTCTGGCCGTCGTAGGTCTTGCCAGCGGCGGTCACGGCGACTGGTGTCAGAAAGCTTCTCAACAGCGGATAGCTATAGCCGTTATAGATGCGCCAGACGGTGTTTTCGCCGCCGTTGGCAGAAATCTTGCTGTTCCCTCAGGAGCTAAAGCTGTTGAGATTTTTCATTTGTATCGTGTGCAACCCAGTGGCGTTGTCGGATTGGCCGTTAATGCCAGTCGTCTGATGAGAGGTGTCTGTATTCCAATAGGATCCCGTAACACTGCCCACTTCGCTATAGCCTACCAGGCCGCCGAGGTTGTTAGTGCCGGATACCGAACCGGTACTGTAGGAATTCTTAATATTGCCGTAGTTTTTGCCTACCAAGCCGCCGATGACATTAGAGCCGGACACCGCACCCGTACTATAGACATTTTCAATGTTATTGAAAACGTTGTTATAGCCCACGAGGCCACCGATGAAGGAAGAGCCGGACACTGTACCTGTATTATAGGCATTGGTGATACTGCAGCCGTCGCCGTTATAGCCCACTAGGCCGCCGACAGCCATGTTGCCGATCACTTTTCCCTTGGTCAGACCCACGTTGCAGATAGTGGATGCTTGGGTGACGCCAAACAGGCCGACGTAATCAATGAGAGGTCGATAGATGGCCAGGCCGTCGATGGTGTGGCTCTGGCCGTCAAAGTTGCCGGTGAAGATATTTGAAAGGTCCATGCCTAGCGGCGCGAAGCCGAGATATGCGCTAGCAGCGCTGTCGTAGTTCCAGTACTGCGTGCCGTTGGCGTCGATGTTATTGGCTAGCATATAGTATTTGCCCAACATACCGTTGGAGCCGATGCCCTGCAGGCCGTAGACGTCGGCGATTTGATAGGGATTGCTGCTGGTGCCGCTACCGTCTAAAGCGCGGATAAAGGTGCCGCCGCTGATGCGGAAGTCGATGGCAGAGAAGCTGGGCAGCGTGCTGGCGATTTGGCTCCAGGTTCCTTTTGCAAAGGTAAAGGTTCTGACATTGACTGCCGCCGTGTCGGTGATAGTACCGTTGGCGGTGACCGTCAGGCCACCGTTTGTAGCGGTAATCGGCGCACTAATGCTGATGCCTGCGGCCGAGTTCAGCGTCAGCGTCGTGACGGTGGTCCAGTTTACCGGTGTAGTTATCGCCAGATCTCCTAAAGAAGTAGACACAGTGGTATTGTTTAGTGCCAGTAAATCAGTATATGTGCTGACATTGGAAACATCAACTGTTAGTTCGGCAGGGTCTAGCAACAGGTTGCCTGTCGTGCCATTGGCAGCCGTAGTATTGACTTGCGCCGTTTCGTTCAACTGTAGCGTCTTTTTCCCTGATACCTCAACACGGCCGCCGTCACCAACTGCACTGCCGCCCTTAGCGGAGATGGTGCCGGCAAACTTGGTCGTATCGTTGGCCCAGACGACCATCTGGCCGCCGTTGCCGGTGGTAATCGCATCGGCGTTGATGGCCGCGCCAGTTTCCACTGTCGTATTGGTGGCGGCGTATTCGCTGCTGGCACCTTGATATGCCCCGCCGATTAATGCTGTGCCGCCGCCAGCGTCGCCGGAGACGTCAATGGTTGAGCTGGTTTTCACTGTGACGGTATCGCCCAGCAACTTGACAGTGCCGCCGGTCTCTCCGCTGGCTTTGCCGGAGGCGTTGAGGGTGCCGGAATTGATCACACTGCCGCCTTCGAGGCGGATGACGCCGTTTTCGTTATGGACGCTCTGCGCCCGGATGACACCGCTGTTGTTAACGACGGTATGTAAGAGGGCGTTCTTGGTGCCGGCGGTCATGATGACCAGGCCGCCGTCAGATATGATTTGCCCTGTGTTGGCGGCGCCGGTGTCGACGGTGAGGTTTAATAACTGGTCGCCGCTAAAATCGAGCGAAACCTGCTTGCCAGCCGCCAGGCCGGTGACCTTGGCGGCGATGACGCCTTCATTGGCGACCTTGGGGCCGAGGAGTACGGCTTCGCTGTTGGCGGTGATGGTTCCATGGTTTACCACACTGCCGGAACCGGTGCCACTAAAGGTATATTTGCCTTTTAAAAAGTCGCTGTCGGCGATATTGAGAGTCGAGGCCACCAGGCCGCCGGCGCTGACTTGGGAGCCGGGAGCGAACAGGATGCCGTTGGGGTTAATGAGAAAGACTTTGCCGTTGGCGGTCAGGGTGCCGTAGATGGTCGAGGTGTCGGAACCGACTACCCGGTTTAAGGCGGCGGACGAGGCCGACGGCTGGAGGAAGTTTACCGTTTCGCCTTTGGCGATGGAAAAGCTCTTCCAGTTGATAATGGCTTTTTGGCTCGTTTGGTTGATGGTGGTGGTAGCGCCGTTCGCCGTGATGGCGGCGCTGCCGCTCGCGACGGTGCCGCCGGCCGGGTTGGCCCAGGCAGGGTGGTAGCTTGTAAGGAGCAGCATACCGGCCGCCAGAGGCGGCATTATGATTTTTGTCAGGCGCTGCCAGCGCCGTTTCCATTTTCTTTGCATTGAGTTCCCTCCTTTAGAAATATTTCACAGCCTGCAGCCAGCAGCGGCCGTTTTTGTCGGTGTCGGCTGTGGCCGCTTCGTGGCCGACCTTCCAGGCGTAGTCGAGGCGGACGGCGAAGTCGCTGCCTTGCACCCATAGTAGCCCTAAGCCGGCTGCGGCCAGACTGCGGCGGTTGTCATCGGTGGTGTAGGTTTTTTTGTTGACCGTTACCTGGCCGTAGTCGTAGAAGGTGTTCAGGTAGAGAGTATTGGCTCCGGTGGATGCGCCCGGCAGCCGCCAGCGCAGTTCGCCGGTTAGCTTATAGCCCTGGTCGCCGCCGCCTTTGCCCTGCGGGTAGGCCCGCACGCCGTCGGCGCCGCCGAGGTAGAGCTTTTCGGAGGAATCAAGGTTTTTACCGGCGAGCTGGCCAGTGAAGCTCAGGTTCAAATTCAGGTTTTGGGCTACTGCCTGCTGGCGCTGCCAAGTGAGCACCGTTTTGGTAAAGTGGCCGTCCGTCTGAGCGGTGGCAGCGTCGGTTGCCAGGGAGGCCGCATCGGTGAGGTCGAGATGGCCCCGGTAGTGGGTAAGACTGAAGGCGCTGGCGCCGCCGCCCAGCCAGGTATCGGCGAAATTGCCAGACAGGCCAATATCTGTTGATGAGTGCCAGCAGTTCGGTGGCAGGCACCGGCGGCTGTCCGTCGATGCGGAAGGCTTTGACCGGAATGGGTTCACCGCCGCCAACGGGGGCGGGTGGTTGCTCTTTTACGGTAATTTCCGGAGCCGGCGCGGTGGGCTGATGGATAGCCGGCGGTTTGACGCTGTCGAGAACGCTGCCGCTGCCGGGCTGCGCTGCAGCGGCCAGGGTGAGCAGCGTGAGGTGGGTGAGCGCGCGTTTAGTGCGGCGAGAAAATGCAGAATGCATAGAAAATTGCTCCTTTATGTAAAAAAATAATATAAATATAAACGAAGTTATGGGTGCTGTCACAGGGCAATCCTGCTGCAATACCATGACAATCCTGCTGTCTTATTTTTACGGACGTTTTTTTTGACGGAATGCCCTGTTCACTATTGCCAGCGGCAAGCCGGGGGTGTGCCGTTGCGGGAGGGGTCTGTTTCGGACAGACCAAAAAGAGCAGCATCACTTTCCGGAGTGATGCTGCTCTTTTTGGTCTGCTATTTTATTTGATGAACCAGTATTCGAGGTCGCTGGCCGCCTTGCTCTGAAAGTCGCGGAGAAGGTTTTCCAGCAGTTTCTTCGTATGTTCCGCGTTGCGGTTTTCATCGATTCTGATAATCGCATAGGTACTGCCAGACCCTCCCCGGCCGGTTTCGCCGTTGGGCTCGGGCAAAGCGCTGTCCTGGTTCAGGCAGTTTATAAGATCGGTTTTGGACCCGATGTTTTTCAGCGTAATCGGCGTGATGCTGACTTTATATTCGGTAGTATCGTCCACCAGGTTTTCCCAATGAAGGATTTTTTCTGCCACTTTGTCGTCGTCCGCTGTGGCAGCCTGGATATCCCTGCCGATTTCCGGCTGATAGATTTTGCGGTACTCAGAGGGCTTTAGCAAAAACCATTTTTTGAAAGTACGGTTGAAATACTTGATGTCAGAGAAGCCGCACCGTTCGGAGATCATGGTGATGCCGCAGCTGGTCTCCAGCAGTAGACGTTCCGCCCGGAACACCCGGATATAGCCCAGGATATCCTGAAAGCCAGCGGCGCCAACCTCCTTAAACAGATGAGAGATGTAGGACTCGGAATAGAACTGACGACGGGAGATGTCCCGCAGGAGGTTTTTGTCATGGTAGTTTTCATAGATATGTTGGATGATGGTGTAATATGTCGTCAGCTTGTCGGCGCTGATGTCCCGGCTGCGATTGTAATACCGATCCAGGGAATATTCTCCGACCAGTGTTTGCATGAGGCTGGCGGTAATGTCTGCTGCCGTTTCGCCTGCCTTGTATCCTCCCCGCAGCAGGTTGTCCATCAGTTGGAGCAGTAGCTGGCGAAGCTGGCCGGTCTGGCCTTTATATTTGGCAAGATCGAAGGATTCGCAGGCAAAGATCACGTAATCAATGTGGGGAAACAAGGCGCGGTAGGATTTGAGGCTGATGTGAAAGAGCGCGACCATGTTGTCGGTTGCATTTTGCCGCCAGATTTTGTGCGAGTCTTCCCGGTTGACGATCACGTAATCGCCTTCGCCCAGGGTAAAGTGTTCAAAGCTTATTTTCACCTGTGCCGTACCCTGGAGGACAAAAATGATTTCAATGGCGTCCTCGTGACAGTGCAGGGGATATTCGTCGATGTGGCAGACAGTCAGGACCACCGGTAATGTATCGTCAAAAGAAATGCTTTCCGTATATATTTTTACACACCTCACAATCTGCGCGGCTGCCTGTCGGTGTTGTCCGGGGCAGCCAGCAGGTACAATGTTGCAATATAAGCTGTAACAGGTACAACGTTTTTGCCGTTCCGATTTATTACTTTTCTTCTTGGTCGCCTGTTAGGCTCCGGTTTATTCCAGCTTCAGGCCGGGCGGCGGCCTGCGGAAGCCACGGGTGATGACCGCCAGGTAGAGCGCGCCCAGTCCGAGCCACAAAAAGCCCAACAGTTTCGCCCGCGGCGACAGGTGGGAACAGAAAGTACAGGTACAGGATGGTGCCAAGGAGGGGGAGCACCAGATACTCTATGGTAGCCTCGGGGGAGCGTCGCTGTTCCCGCAGGTAAAAGTGACAGACCATGGCAAAGCCGGCCAGGGCGCCGAAGCTAATCATCTTCATTCACCTGCCAAACATAAGTTACGATTGTCTTATCTATTTCATTAATTCTCCGCAATACTTGATTTTTCTTTCCTTTTTCCATAGTCGTATGAAATTTTTTTCTAATAAATAGGGGATCTGTGTTAAAACTATCCCCAAAAAACCGCTAAACCGATGAGATTTAGCGGTTTTTTCATGTTTCGAAGAAAGAGAAATGCTTTATTATATCATTACAAACAGAAGCAAAAAGAACGTCCCGTGCGCCAAGAAGCGCACGGTATATAGCGGGTGTGAATCCCGCCTGGGAAGGCCTAAACAGCCATCTCCAGTTTATAGTATTCTTTTATGGTAATACTCTGAATATGGCTCATGATCTTTCCCTCCATAAGATAAGACTTGGCTTGTGCCAAGTCCTTTAGGACGCCAGCAGAAGCCTTAGTCGTTCAATCCAGGGAAGTTATACTTTCCATCTGGAAAATAAAAAATTCTCTATACAAATTGTACAGAGAATTTTTGGGGATTTATATTACCCACCGGGTATCTTTTAGATGGTTTTTTAGTCTTACGCTGGCGCATTTATATCAGCCACGCATACTCCTGCCGGCAATCCACCATGTAGTCGATATATACTTTGTCATCCTTGATCTTATAAATAAGCAAATATCGTTTGTCAACAATCAGCTTTTCATCATCTCGTCCATTTCATCTATTGAAAACCCCTTTTTACCCATCAATCTGTCTTCCTCAGTCGCAACAAGTTGTTCCCGCAGTTTCAACATGCTTTCACGCCGGGAAAACGAGGCGATATCCATGACGACTAAATCGCCTTCACCATTTTTCGTGAGAAAAACAGGTTCTTTAGTAGCTTTGCAGAGTGCGGATATTTCGTTGTAGTTTTTGCGTATTGCAGCAGACGGCTTTATATTCACTTAAAACGCCCCCTATAATAGTAAAATAGTATGTTTATTATATGCTTATTTTACTACTGCAATTCCTCCAACGTCAACAAAAAAACGAAGCACTAAGCTACACAGCTTGACTTCCTTGATTATTTTATTCCGTTTGATTCATTGCCCCCTATTATACAAAACCCATTAAAAACCTACAGAAAATTGCAAGTAATTAAGCGGAAATGTAGATTGCTGAAACCAATATGAAGAGTTATACTTAAAATAAGAAAATTATAACAAATCAAGGAGGAATATATTTGTTTAACACAAATAGTTTGAAAATTAGACTAATTATTTTACTGGTGGTATTTGCTTTTCTTCCGGCTTGTATCAGTGGTATTATCAGTGGATATATGAATTCACAGTCAATTATTGAATCGAAAATAGTGGCAAATCAAAGTATGGCTAATTTAGTTGGTGATGAAATTGATTTACTGCTGGAAGAATCACGCAAGGAAACAGAGATACTAGCTGCGACGCCAACAGCCAAGTCAATGGATGCGACTGCTGTTAAAGAATTAATTTTAGGAGCGCAAAAGAATAATCCAAGTTTTGAACTTATTGTTGTTATGGATACAAAGGGGAATCAAATTGCCAGAACTTCAGGCACACTGACTAATCGTGCTGATAGAATTTATTTTCAAGAAGCTATGAAAGAGCATACCTTTTTCACCGATGTATATATTTCAGCTTTTACGAAGGCGCCCTGTGTGACAGTTGCTGTTCCTGTTAAAAATACTATGGGACAGGTTGTTGGTGTTGTAGCTACTGATGTTAGCCTGAAGGTAGTATGGGATATCATTGATGTTGTGCAGGTTGGAGAAAAAGGCTATATTGATGTTGTTGATAATAAAGGAACAATTGTTGCCCATCCTGATAAAGAAAGGGTACTACAAAAGGAGTCCTTTACTACTTATGATTATGTAGCTAAGGTCATTGAGGGCCAGCGTGACTGGATGCAAGGCGTATCGACACGTGGTGAGCAGTCACTTATTGTATACTCGTCAATAGTTAGAAATAAATGGGGCGTTATTGTCCAAGAACCTATGAGCGAGGTTATGGCTTCTGTTATTCATTCGGCTGTGGTGACAGGCGTAATAACCCTGGTAGCCGTACTTATTGCACTTATTAGTGCTTACTATGTAGCTCGTAGTATTGTTCGTCCTTTGGAAAAGTTAGTGAATGCTGCAGATAGAGTAGCAAATGGAGATTTGGGACATAGTATTGAAATACAAGGCGTAGCAGAGATCACTAAACTCAGTGAAGCTTTTGATGCCATGATAAAAGCCTTGCGGCGGCTTGTAGCCACAACCTCGGCTACGGCTGAAACCGTATCCGCTTCTTCCGAAGAGCTGGCGGCTTCTTCAGGTGAGGTCGGCAAGGCAGCTGAAGAGGTGGCTATTACTATTCAAAGTGTGGCTGAAGGAGCTAACAGTCAAGTGAACTTAGCCGATCAGTCTGCACAGGTTATCCGCGATATGGTTGAAGCCATCTCCAATACCAGCAAAGCTGCCGATTCAGTAGCGGCAGCTTCTGAGCAGAGTGAACGGGCAGCCGAAACTGGTTCCAAGCAGATTGACATGGCTGTTACCAAGATGAACGAAATTCAGCAAGATTCCAATCAGGCTGCGCAGAAGGTTCATGCACTTGGGGAGAAGTCACGGCAAATTGGACAAATTGTGGACGTTATTACCGGTATTGCCGGACAAACCAATCTGTTAGCCCTCAATGCGGCCATTGAAGCAGCAAGAGCAGGCGAGCAGGGACGCGGTTTTGCTGTAGTGGCAGACGAGGTGCGTAAGCTGGCAGAGCAATCGGAGACCGCGGCACGGGAGATTGCAGGGATTATTCAGGCCATTCAGGCCGAAACAATAGAAACTGTTGAGGCGATTGACAAAAGTGGTCGGGAAATATCTTCTGGGGTAACAGTAGTAGCAACCTCGGGTACGGCTTTTAAAGAAATTCATGATGCCATTAAAAACGTACGTGAGGAAGTTGTCCGTATCGTAGCCTTGACAGGGGAACAGCAGCAGCGCAGCGGCCAAGTAGAATCTGCTGTTAACAGCATTGCTGCTTCGGCCCGGCTTAACGCCGTCAGCTCTGAACAGGTAGCAGCTGCTAGTCAGGAGCAAAATGCCAGTGTTCAGGAAATTACCGCAGCATCGTCGGCCTTAGCCCAAATGGCGGCTAAATTACAACAAGCAGTTATGAAATTTAAGCTTTAGTTATAAATAGGCAGCCTATAATCCTGCAAGGTATTGATTTTGCTAGGGTTATAGGCTTTTTGTTTTTGAGATGGGCGAGGTAGTATTACAATAGGGCGGCACTCTACCCTGAACGATGTAATCTTACAAAACATCATATTCCTACTTCAGAAAACTTCAGTAATGTGCAAAAAAAATAACCGGCGTATAGGCCAGGTATATTACAATGTTTTACGAATTTCGTTGTCATATTTGACATTGCGTTGGAGCAGGAAGTTTATATCGTCGGCTACTGTGTCCAAACATCAAAACCATATCCTATGACGCTAGGCCATGCCACGATTGCGGAAACTTTAGACATATACGGCCACCTGTTGCCGGGAGATAATCAGACAGTAACGGCGGCAGTAGCAGATTATTTAGCGGGTTTATAGGAAACTGAACAAAGGCGCCATCGATAAATACGCTGGCGCCTTGCTTTTGCAGGAAAGGGTTTCCTTTTTATCGAAGTGAGTATAAAATAATCTAAAAGGAAACTGAAATGTATGAACAAGCTATAAGTGCATTAGAAAGAATTATTATTGGGTTAATTAAAATCGAATCAATGAACTGTACGGTCCTGGTGCAAAGCCATTAGCCTTGGTTAATGTTTATATATATAAAGGAGAATTGACTTGCAAAACAAAGTGCTTTTAAATCGTGGAATGGAATTTGCGGCTAAAGAAGATTTTCTACGGGCAGCCAATATATTTCAACAACTAATTGAAGAAGATTCTAATGATGCTGTGGCATATAATTGTTTAGGTGCTATGCAAAATAGAATGAACCAATTTGAAGAAGCTGAAAAATCACTACGTCATGCTCTTGAGCTAGTTCCTGAAAATATTGATGCTTTATGCAATATGGGAGCATTATTTATCAGTACTCATCGTCTAGAAGAGGCAAAGGTTTATTTAGAGAAGGCTATTCAAATGAACCCTAACTATCCGGAGGTACATAGCAATTTAGGGCTCATCCAAATGGCACAAGGGGCATTTGTAGATGCTGAGCATTCCTTTCAGCGCGCTATTAAGTTGAAACCAAATTGTGCGGCGATATTTAATGATTTAGGCTTAAATCAGACAAAAAGGGAGCTATTAGCAGAAGCAGCAAGTTCCTTTCGACAGGCCATTGAGCTAAAACCTGACTTTCCGGAAGCTTATAATAATCTAGGTATCGTTCTAAAGGACATGAATTGCATAGAAGAAGCTGCAAAAACTATTTATCATGCAATTAAGCTAAATCCCAATTATGCAGAAGCTTTTAATAGTCTGGGAGCTGTTTTGATGGATGCTACCTACAACGAAGTAGCAGAGAAATGTTTTTATCGTGCTATCCGGTTAAGACCTAATTATCCGTCAGCCTATCATAACCTTGGTGTTTTATTTACCAATACAAATCGTTTTGAAGAAGCGGAGAATTGTTTTTGTCAAGCTATTAAACTTAACACTAATAACGCGCAGACGAAATTTTCTCTTGCAACTTTATATTTACTTCAAGCACAATATGGAAAAGGCTGGGAAAAATATAATGAAGCAAGGAGGATGCAACACAGTCATGTTCAACCGGATATACCTCGCTGGGAGGGGGGGAATCTTGCCCAAAAAACAATTTTGCTTTATTACGAACAAGGGTTAAGAGATACAATTCATTTTGTTAGGTATACCCAGTTGATTTCAAAATTAGCAGAACGAACTGTTTTATGGGTTCAGAAACCATTGCAACGTTTGATGCAATCATCGTTTCCTTCTATGGATATTCATGGCACAGAAGATATAGGGGAAATACCGCCAGGAAAATTTGATTTCTCTTGTCCATTGCCAAGCCTACCTATGGTTTTCAATACCTCTCAAGAAAGCATTCCCCAAACTATTCCATACATAAAAGTATGCCCAGAGATTTCGGAAAAATGGAGTAAAATTAAGCAGTTAAATAATAATATTCCTTTTCGAGTTGGCGTAGTATGGGCAGGAAATCCAAAACATCAAAATGATCATAACCGATCCATTCCCATTGAAGTATTTGCTGATTTGTTTGCTGTCAAAGAAGTGACATGGGTTAGTCTACAAGTCGGGGAAAAAGAAAAAGATTTAGAGAAAGTTCCTTACAAAGTAGTCACTTATACTGAAAAAATAAGTGACTTTGCTGATACCGCTGGATTAATGACTTACCTTGATTTGGTCTTAACTGTTGATTCTGCTGTAGCTCATTTGGCAGGAGCAATGGGGAAACCGACATGGGTTCTTCTGCCGTTTTCTCCTGATTGGCGATGGCAAATAGATCGTGAAGATACCCCTTGGTATCCAACTATGAAATTGTTTCGTCAGCGTAAGGCGGGAAATTGGCCAGAAGTATTGGTAAGAGTCAAAAACGCATTATTTGCACTAATTTCAAAGTAAACATACTAATAGGGGGAGCCCAATTTCAGCTTTGGTTTGGGGTGGGCTTTTTTATTTTAACGAAATATTAATAAACCTCTAACCAATCACCAATATTTATGTTGTATTATAAAGTTAAATACTTAGTGCTTTCCATATTTTATAAGGCGGTGTTGGCTATGGAGAATGTATCAGATGATTTAAACATAAATTTGACCGAGGAAGAATTGCGGGAATTGTTAGATGGCTTACCCGATATTATTAGAGAATTAGAAGCATGGGCGGCAGCCGAAGGAAAGTTAACCCAAATCAATTGCTATAACTAGGAAGAGATACCTTAGTGCAGGTTGGGTGCTTTGGAATTTGAGGTAAATATACCAATCATTACCTACGTCATACTCACAGTAGTAGTCGGGTAAGCCGTATCCTCCGGGGTGCGGCTTTTTCCAAGATATCCTCTCTTTACGCCTACATAGCAGTACTAGCTATAATGATAATATCTTACCTAATAATGATGGTAGCAATGATGTTAAAGATATTTCTATTAATATAAGACAAAGCCGTCCTACATGGGCGGCTATATCTTTAATCAATCTTTTATGTTACCTCCTGCAATATTATGGTATAATTTATCTTAATCGCTGAGTCAAGACTCTTGCCTCTACAGGCGGCGTCAGTTCAGGTGGAGTAGACTTTCCACCTGAACCCCCGATGTTTCAGCTCTGCTGAAACGAGTTCACTTCTTTGTAGGGAGTTGTGTACGTAAATGGTTAATGAGGTAGACAGGCGACCAAATCCAGAAGAGTTATTGCAAAAAATCCATAAAGAAAATAGAGGGAAGTTAACCGTTTTTCTGGGCGCGGCTGCCGGAGTCGGTAAAACATATACCATGTTGGAAACGGCTCATGACCGGTTGAACGAAGGGGTCAGAGTTGTGATTGGCTGGGTGGAGACACATGGCAGGGCGGAAACTGAGAAAATGGTGGACGGGTTGCCCAAAATTACCCCGAAAGTTCTTGAATATCGGGGTAAGAATTTACTGGAAATGGATATTGACGCAATCCTGGTGCAGAAACCAGAATTGGTTTTAGTGGATGAACTGGCACATACCAATGTTGGCGGCTCCCGCCATGTTAGGCGGTTTCAGGATGTGGAGGAATTATTAAATGGCGGGATTGATGTATATACTACCCTGAATATTCAGCATATTGAAAGCCTGAATGATGTGGTTGCACAAATTACAGGTGTTGTTGTCCGGGAAACGGTGCCTGATTCGTTTATCGAGCAGGCGGACAACATTCAATTGATCGATATACCGCCGGAAGATTTGATTAAACGCCTGAAAGATGGCAAAGTATATGTTTCCGGTCAGGCCGAACAGGCATTGAAAAAATTCTTTCGTCCAGGCAATATCAATGCTTTGCGGGAATTGGCCCTGCGGTTTACAGCCGGCAGGGTTGACCAGGATATGACAGAATATATGCGGTTGCATCAGATTGACGGCCCCTGGCCGGCTGCCGGGCGGGTGATGGTATGTGTCAGTGCCAGTCCGTTTTCAGCCCACCTCATCCGGGCGGCTCACCAGTTGGCGAAAGGGTTGCGGGCTGATCTTCTGGCAGTCTATGTGGAAACTCAGGTGCGTCGTTTTCCCATGGGAGAAAAGGAACGGGATCGAGTTTGGCGCAATTTGCAACTGGCGGAAGAACTGGGTGGTAAAATCGTAACTGTGACCGGAACTGATATTGTTCAGGAAATGTTGGTGGTTGCACGAAACGAAAATGTAACTGCCATGGTCATCGGCAAACCGCGCCATAGTCGTTGGCGGGAATTTTGGCAAGGTTCACTGGTGGATAAGTTGATTCGGCGCAGTGACGGCATCAATGTATATGTTATTCAAGGAACTGCCGAGAAGGAAGAACGTTCCAGCATCAGTACGGCTCTGCCAGATGCACCGACGGTGCCGTGGCTGTTTATTGCCGGGGGGTTATTAATGACGGCAGCGGTAACGGTAGTGAGCTGGCTGGGACGGGAACAATTAGAACAGGTTAATATTGCTTTGCTGTATTTGCTGCCAGTTTTGTTTAGTGCCGTATGGTGGGGGCGGTGGCCATCCTATGTAACCGCTGTGGTTGGTGTTTTGACTTTTGATTTTTTATTTACGCCGCCAGTTATGACATTTGCAGTGAGTGATATCCGTTATCTATGGAGTTTTATAATTTTCCTTGTTGTTTCTTTTTCGATTGGTAGGCGGACAGAATTGTTGCGGAAAGAGGTTCAGCTGGCGCGGCAAAGGGAAACCAGTGTTCGTACGTTATATGATTTTAGCCGTCAAATTGCTGCTGTTATTGATTTAAATCAGATTGCCTGGAATTTTGTTAAGCATACCGGAGTGGCGATTGGCCATAATACGGTTATGTTGCTGCCAGACAATAATAGGAAACTTGTGCTGGCTGGCAAGTATGATGTCGGTGTACCAGAATCACATGGCGATCAGGTTGTTTTGCCAGCTGCGGAATATGCGGTGGCCAGCTGGGTGTTCGTCAATGGCCAGGTTGCAGGACGATCAACAGAGACATTGCCTGGTGCGGATTTTTTATTCATACCGTTGATTGCTGATAGTCGGACGGTTGGCGTATTTGGTATTTGCCTTGGTCAGCAAAAAATTACGCAGGAGGAACGGCAGCTCATTTTTGCCTGGGCAGGTTTGGCTGCTATTGCCGTGGAACGGGTGAAACTAACCGAAACTGCCCGCCAGGCAGCATTGTTAAAAGAGTCTGATCAATTGCGAACAGCTCTGCTTAATTCTGTTTCCCATGAACTTAGGACGCCGTTGGCGGCGATTATTGCAGCCGTTTCTACATTGCTGGACGCCGGCGTTCAATATAGCGCCGATATTCAGCGGGATTTATTAGAGACTGTACAGGATGGGGCCAACCGCATGGAACGGGTAGTGGCCAATCTGTTGGATACTGCCCGTCTCGAAAGCGGGATGCTCCAATTGAAAACAGATTGGTGTGATGTCGAAGATATTGTTGGCACTGCTATCCGCCGCATGGGCGACACAACGCGAAAGTATGTATTGCAAACAAGGTTATCATCCGGACTGCCGCTACTGCGAGCAGATTGCGTGTTATTAGAACATGTCTTGGCCAACTTGCTGGATAATGCATTTAAATATGCACCTCCCGGCAGTGAGATCATCATCGCCGCCGAGCAATGTGGATCGGAAATTGTCGTATCGGTGCAAGATACAGGTTCTGGTATACCGGCGGAAGATGTTTCGAAAATCTTTGAAAAATTTTACCGGGCTCGTCACCAGACGATAAAGGTTGCCGGTACAGGGTTGGGATTGTCCATTTGCAAGAGCATCGTGGAAGCCCATGGCGGGCGAATTTGGGCGAAAAATTGTCCGGACGGGGGAGCAATTGTTTGTTTTACTATTCCTGTTCCGGATGATAGTACAAGGATTTCTGTAAAGGCAGTTGAGTGAAATGACAGAAAAAGCTACAAAAACCACCTGCTGATTTTCAGTTAGGTGGTTTTTTAAAAAAAATTGTCTGAAATACGCTTACTTGCTTTTGGAAAAGACAGGAATGTTGTATAATATAACGATATAAAGTGGACACCTTAAGGAGGATTTGCATGAATACTGAAATTGAAGCAAAGGATAAAGAGCCAGGAGCTAATCCTGCTATGCCTGCTAATTTCATTGAGGTTATCATTAATGAAGATATAAAGACAGGGAAATATGGCAATCGGGTACATACTCGTTTTCCTCCAGAGCCTAACGGCTATTTGCATATCGGTCATGCCAAGGCAATTTGTTTAAATTTTGGTTTGGCGCATAAATATGGCGGCCAATGCAACCTGCGGTTTGATGACACCAATCCCACTAAAGAGGATGTTGAGTATGTGGACTCCATTCAGGAAGATGTAAAATGGCTGGGGTTTGATTGGGATGATCGCAAATATTATGCCTCAGATTATTTTGAAAAAATATATGAGTTGACTGTCGAGCTTATCAACAAGGGGAAAGCTTATGTTTGTGATTTGACTGCAGAAGAAACTCGGCAATACCGGGGTACGCTGACAGAACCAGGAAAAGAGAGTCCCTATAGGAACCGTACAGTGGAAGAAAACCGTACGCTCTTTGAAAAAATGCGTGCAGGTGAATTTCCCGAAGGTAGTCGGGTATTGCGTGCAAAAATCGACATGGCTTCTCCGAACCTGAATATGCGTGATCCTGTTTTATACCGTATTGTACGCACAAAGCACCATCGTACAGGCGATACTTGGTGTATCTATCCCATGTATGATTATGCTCACCCAATTTCTGATTCTATTGAAAATATAACGCACTCTATTTGTACACTTGAATTCGAAGACCACCGGCCTCTATATGACTGGACGCTGGCAACGTTAGGCATTTATCAAAGCAGGCAGATTGAGTTTGCTCGTTTGAATCTAACGAACACCATCATGAGTAAACGTTATTTGCGCCGATTGGTAGAAGAAGGTTATGTTAGTGGCTGGGATGATCCCCGGATGCCGACAATCTCAGGTTTAAGAAGGCGAGGCTTTACCCCTGAATCTATCCGCGATTTTTGTGATCGCATTGGTGTGGCTAAAAGTAACAGTCTTGTGGATGTTGCTATGCTGGAACACTGTATTAGAGAAGACCTGAATATGAAAGCACCACGGGTGATGGGGGTGCTTAAGCCCCTAAAAGTGATTATTGACAACTACCCGGCAGACCAGGTAGAAGAATTAGTGGCAGAAAATAATCCGGAAAATCCTGAGATGGGATCACGGACAATGCCATTTTCCCGAGAAATATATATTGAGCAAGATGATTTCATGGAAGATCCACCCAAAAAATTCTTCCGTTTGGCTCCAGGCAAGGAAGTTCGCTTGAAACAGGCCTATATAATCAAGTGTGAGCAGGTAGTCAAAGACGAACAAACTGGCGAGATCGTAGAACTACACTGTTCTTATGATCCCGATACTAAGAGTGGCAGCGGGATTGACGCCGGTCGTAAGGTTAAGGGTGTGCTGCACTGGGTATCAGCTGCTCAGGCAGTAAAAGCCGAGGTGCGTATCTATGATTATTTGTTACTTGACAGTCAAGACAATGAAGAAGCAGAAGGGGTTACTAAGGATTTTGTGGATACCCTCAACCCGAACTCATTAGAAGTCTTGTCGAACTGTTTACTTGAGCCCAGCATCAAAACGGCTGAAGTGGGTAATAAATTTCAGTTTATGCGGAATGGCTATTTTTCCCTTGATCGAGAATCTACACCGCAAACGCTGGTATTTAACCGTATCGTGTCCCTGAAGGATTCTTGGGCCAAGCAAGGAAACAAATAGCAGTGAAAGACTTTTGTCTGCAGTAATGTTGGCAAAAGTCTTTCTGCAACATCTGAGAGACGGGGTATTAGTACGTGTTGGTTTTGATAAAGTTTTTGTACATAACTTTTTTGTTGCCACCAGGCTTGTTTATTGTTGCGTTAGCTGGTTGTTGTGTATGGCTGGTTAAGCACAAACAACGGGGTGTAGGGGTGCTGGCAATGATAACGGCGCTATTGTATCTCATATCCACTCCTTTGGTGGGAGACTGCTTGATGCGCTCTCTAGAGAGCCGTTACCAGCCGCCAGCAATGGTCAGTGGTGATGTTATTATTATGCTGGGAGGCGGAGCAACAGCAGACACACCCAATGTCCATGGCAAAGGTCATTTGATGGGTTCTGCTGCCAACCGTTTGCTGACAGCAGCTCAGCTATACCATATTACTGGCGCGCCGATCATCATTTCCGGTGGGCAGGTATTTGCCAATACTGGCAAAGAGGCAGAAATTGCACGCCATATCCTGCTGGGGCTAGGTATTCCGGATGAGAAGATCATTGTGGAAGGACAGAGCCTTAATACTACCGATAATGCTAAATTTAGCAAGCAGATTGTAGTGGAACGGGATTTTACACGTCCTATTTTAGTGACTTCGGCTTTTCACATGGTGCGATCGGTGGGGCAGTTTTCCAAATACAATATGACGGTATTGCCTTATCCTACCGACTACCAAACCAACACTCATTTTATTTTTGAGTGGCACCAGTTATGGCCTCGGGCTGACGCCTTCTATAATAGTCAGTTAGCCATCAAAGAATATCTTGGTTTGCTGGCAATACGCTGGTTTTAATGGGATTGTACACACGAAGGAGTGGTAATTTGAAAATTTTATTGATCGGTGGCGGTGGGCGTGAGCATGCTCTGGCTTGGAAACTGGCGCAAAGCCCCCGGGTAGAAAAAATATACTGTGTTCCGGGAAATCCCGGAATTGCGACTGTGGCTGAGTGCGTGGCTATTGATATAACAGATAATGAGGCTTTGGGTAAGTTTGCTCTCGAACATAGTATTGGGTTGACTGTTGTTGGTCCTGAGCTGCCGTTGACCAATGGTCTTGCCGATCATTTTGCGGCGCTTAATCTAAAAGTTTTCGGTCCTTCCCAAAAAGCCGCGCAGCTAGAGGGTTCTAAGGCTTTTGCCAAAGAGATTATGCATAAGTATCATATTCCGACGGCGGCATCGGCTGCCTTTACGGAACTTGACAGTGCACTGGCCTATATAAAAGAACAAGGTGCACCGATTGTGGTCAAAGCTGATGGACTGGCCGCCGGTAAAGGTGTCGTTGTGGCTATGACGGTAGCTGAGGCTGTTGATGCTGTTACGATGATGATGCGGGATAAGGCTTTTGGTAGTGCTGGCAACCTGGTGGTTATTGAGGAATATCTGGAGGGGGAAGAAGCTTCCTTGCTGGCCTTTACTGATGGCATTACTGTGGTGCCCATGGTTGCGGCCCAGGATCATAAACGGATATTTGACAATGACCAGGGACCCAACACTGGCGGGATGGGGACATATGCCCCGGCTCCGGTTGTTACTCCGGCTGTGCGGGAACAAGTGCGGCGTGAAGTCTTGCAGCCGGTTGTTGATGCTATGCGGCAAGAAGGCATTATTTATAAAGGATGTTTATATGCCGGGTTGATGATTACGGCTCAGGGGCCAAAGGTTATTGAATTTAATGCCCGTTTTGGTGATCCCGAGACCCAGGTCGTATTACCACTTTTAGTCAACGATTTGGTGGATATTATGGAAGCCTGTGCTGACGGACGACTGGCTGATATAACCATCGAATGGGATGATAAGGCTGCTGTTTGTGTTGTGCTAGCCGCTGGCGGTTATCCCGGGAGTTACAACAAAGGGGATACTATTACCGGTCATGATCAAGCTGAGTCGCAAGGGGCTATGGTATTCCATGCCGGTACAGGATCGAAGAACGGCCAGGTTGTCACCCAGGGTGGTCGGGTGCTAGGTGTCACGGCAGTAGCCAATAATCTTCGGGAAGCCGTAGATAAGGTTTATCAAGCTGTGCCAGCGATACACTTCGATGGTATGCAGTACCGCAAAGATATTGCTCATCGGGCGTTTAATCGTAGCGACAGGTGAGCACGTTGAAGAGGTGTGCACTTTGGATGCAGGTTTAACAGCCAGTAATCTACTAGTCATTGTGGTTACTATTGTTGGTATTGGTCTGACAGCTATTGGTTTGCCTGGCAATTGGTTGATATTTTTTACTGCTATGGGCTATGGCTATTTGGAAAACTTCTCTCATATAAGCAGTACGGTGCTGCTTATGCTTTTTGGCGCTTTGTTAAGCGGGGAACTGGCTGAATTTGTGGCTGGGTCATTGGGAGCTACCAAGGAAAACGCCTCACGCACGGCCATTCTAGCAGCTTTTATTGGCGGTATCGCTGGCGGAATAATCGGTACAGGGTTCATGCCTGGACTGGGTTCCATTGCTGGGGCGCTCGGCGGATCTTTTGCCGCCGGCTATGTAGCAGAGTATGTGGCTACCGGAAACAGAGAAAAAGCAACCAGAGTAGCCAAAAGTATTGTTATTGGCCAGGCATTAGGGCTAATCTTTAAACTAGCTATAGCCATAGGGATGGTAGCGTTTATTATCTCTCAGTTAACGTGGTCCGGGTGATTGGAGGAAGTACGATGAAACGTCAGAAAATATTGGATGCTGCCTATACTGTTTTCTCCCGCAAAGGGTATCACCGTGCCACAGTTGATGAAATTATTGCTCTGGCTGACACCGGTAAGGGCACAGTATATAAGTATTTTGTCAATAAAGAACAACTCTTTTATACCCTTATAAAGGAACGCAGTGCTAATTTTGAAATCGAACTTGGACAAATAGCAGCGCTTACTGAGACTCCGTTAAACAAAGTAACAAAGGCTATTAAGGTATTTTTAGAATTTTATATTGCTAATGGTGACTTGTGGCGAGTGCTTATGCACGAGATGCGAGGCTTAGGCCATGAAGAACCGTCAAGCTTTACTGCTGACCAGCGTGAAAAGTATCGCGAAATATTTATTCATACCATCGGGATATTACAAACTATCTTACAAGAAGGTATTGAGCAGGGAAGTATCCGTAATTGTGATATACATAAAGCAGCTCATGGTTTATTCAGCGTCATTGTTATGACAGTATTCCAGGGTTTTGTTGAGGATAACAGTGACTCCCTTGATAAGGCAGCTAACGGTATTGCTGATGTTTTCCTTTATGGCATTGTTGCGCGTTAAGAAAATCGTTATCGCGGTTCTTTGGATTTGAGCACATCAGATATTGGGTCAATGGAATACAAGGAGAGGGGTGTTACTTTTGGCATTGCCCCAAAAGTAACAAAAGGTCTAGGCCCTAAGCCTCCAAAAGCTGAAAAGCCGGGCGATATTCCTAAAATCCGTAAACTCGCTACGCTCAAACAGTACGGATTTTTTAACGGAATACCGCCCGGCTTTTCTCCTGCGGAACGCTTTTTCCGGCAAAGGCCGGGGGGAGTTGCGAGGGGTTCTGGCAGCCTGTGCCGTGTTTGGCAACCCTTGTTTTATAAGGCATCCACGACTCTCAACACTTATACTTTCTTAGAATCGTACACAGCCTCTTTAAAAAGAATTAAAATGCTGGTACAATGGCACCTTGATATTTTTCATTAATAAATTGCTTAACTTCTTCAGATGTTAAGGCTTTAGTTAATTTTTGGATTTCAGGACGGTTTTCATCGCCTTTGCGGACAGTAAGGATATTAACATAGGGAGAGTCCTTTTGTTCAATAAACAGAGCATCTTTACTGGGGACAAGCTTAGCTTCTAGTGCATAGTTAGTATTAATGACGGCTAAAGTAAGATCATCAAGTGAACGAGGTAGTTGCGCAGCTTCAAGCTCGCGAATTTTTACGTTTTTGGGGTTATCGGTGATATCGCTAATAGTAGCAGTAACACCTGCACCATCTTTGAGTTTAATAATACCGGCTTTGGCTAGCAGGGCTAGTGCACGGCCGCCGTTGGTGGGATCATTGGGGATGCCGATTGCTGCACCGGTTTGCAGGTCATTCAGGTTCTTGACTTTCTTGGAGTAGATACCCATAGGTTCAATATGTACGGCAGCGGTGTATGTTAGATCAAGATTGCGTTCAGCGCTGAATTTGGTCAGATAGGGGATGTGCTGGAAGAAGTTAGCGTCTAGTTCTTTTTCAGCCACAGCCATGTTGGGACGGACATAGTCGCTCATCTCGACAATAACCAGGTTGATGCCTTCTTTTTCAAGCAGTGGTTTGACAACATTGAGAATTTCAGCATGCGGTACGGCAGTTGCGCCAACTTTAATGGTTTTCTTATCTGCGGCTGACGGAGCAGGGGTGCTCTTGCTGCCACAACCAGCGATAAAGGTAGAAAAGGCTAATAATGCAATCATTACTAACAGGGTAAACTTTTTCATAGAATAATTCCTCCTAATACTTATCTCTAATCTCTAATAATAATGACTAGATGATCCTCCTTTCGTGAAAAGTAGTAAGCCTCTTCGGCAGTCCGAAGAGGCTTGTTGTCCAGTTCTTCATCTGCCAGGAGGTAATCCTGTGGAATTGGCACCGTTCGCAAATACGATGGTTGCCGCAGCGTCATTGGGCCATTCCCTCAGCCAGCTCTTGATGAACAATATTTAATTTTATGAATTTTATATTAACATGACTACGAAAGACTGTCAACAGAAAAAGTGGTGTAAAAAACGGGAATTTTACAGAAGACGTTTTAATTAAATAAAGATGGAAAGTATTAAAGAAGGAAAATCTGGGAAAATAGCGAATAAATATAAAAATAGCAAGTACTTATAGGGAGGCTAGTAGTTATGCCTGCAAATCCTAAATTGAAAGATAGGCTTACCGATCAATTGTTTAGAGGGATTTTATCGCTAAACAGTGAGGAGGAATGTTATCAATTTTTTGAAGACGTATGCACAATTGGGGAACTTAAAGCTATGGCTCAGCGGCTGGAAGTGGCGCGACTGTTAAAAGCAGGCGTTATTTATGATGATATTGTTGCTGCAACCGGTGCGAGTACAGCAACAATCAGCAGGGTTAAGCGTTGTCTGTATTATGGTGCCGATGGCTATAAAATGGTGTTGGATAAAGTAGATAACAGCTGATTAGAATGGAGTGTACACAATGAATAGGAATAATTTTGTGCCGCAAATTCCTTATGGAACACGTGATCTGCTGCCGCGAGAAGCAAAACAAAAACGCATTGTGGAAGGAGCTCTTGCTGAGCTGTTTTCCTGTTGGGGTTATGATGAAGTGGTGACGCCAACTTTTGAATATATGGAAACTATAACACTAGGTACAGGCAACGCTATCCAGGAGCATGTGTTTAAATTTTTTGATAAGAATAATCGTACGTTAGCGCTGCGTCCTGATATGACAACACCCATTGCGCGGGTAGCTGCGACAAGATTTAAAGAACGGCCGCTGCCGCTCAGATTATTTTATCTTACTAATGTATTTCGGCATGAGCAAGCGCAAGCTGGACGACAGTGTGAATTTTACCAGGCAGGGATTGAACTTTTAGGAGCCCCGGGACCAGCAGCTGATGCGGAGATTATCGCATTGGCGGTTGAAGCCATGCTGGAGGCCGGTTTAACCAATTTTCAGATTGGTTTAGGCCAAGTTGCTTTTATTAACGGCCTTATGGACGAGAGTGGCTTAAGTCCGCAGGAGCAGCAAAAAGTAAAATATGCTATGGTTACCCGTGATTTGGTGGGCTTGGGTGAGGTTTTGGCCCAAAGCGGTATTAGTCAGGCTGCCAGGGAACTATTGCAACAAATTCCCCTCTTACATGGGCGAGAGGATATGCTTAATACTGCTTACCGACTTGTTGCTAACGAACGAAGCCGCTCTGCACTTGATAATCTGGCTGACATTCATAAGCTTTTAGCAGGCTATGGCGTTGACCGGTATGTCAACTTTGACTTGGGCATCATTCGCGATTTTGATTATTATACGGGTATGGTCTTTGAGGGCTATACGCCAGGTTTGGGATTTCCCCTATGCGGCGGTGGTCGTTATGATACCATGTTGGCTTCTTTCGGTGTTGCCAATCCAGCCACAGGTTTTGCCCTGGGAATCGAACGAATGCTGCTGGCACTAGAGCGTCAAGGCATTGACGTTAGTGTTCGCGGTAAAGATATATACATTGCTTGGGCCGAGGGGAAACTGTCTGAGGCTATTGAAGCGGCCAAGCAGTATCGCAAAGCAGGCCGTCGAACAGAACTGGCGCTTTCTGGGTGTTCAAAAACGGCAGCACAAACGGCGGCTACTGAACAAGGCTATGAAGAACTGATCTATATTGAATAAACGCGTTAAACAGGTTGTTGCTGCGCTTACGGCCCGGATTGATGAAAGTGATAAAGGATTTGTCGATAAATACCTAAATAAAGCGCAGGCTGCCTTGTTTTGGCAGATGAATCTGCCTGACCAGCGACATGCTTTGAATGTCGCATATACAGCACGTAAGCTTGCGGCTGATCAAGCGGATGTTGATCAACAACTACTTATAAAGTGTGCGCTCTTGCATGATGTCGGCAAGGTTAAAGGTGACGTTAGTACTGCTGATAAGATTATTACTGTGATTTTAGATACGTTTGCGGCACAGTGGGCGAAATCCTGGGGAAAAATGGGGCGGGGCGGCAAAATAGACAATCTTCGTCATGCTGTCTATATTTACTATAATCATGCTGCTCGCGGGGCGGCTATGCTGCGTGCAGCTGGCCTGCCGCAAGAGCTGATCGAAATTGTCGCAAGACATCATGAGGCTCCGGTAGTAGGTGAACCACCGGAGCTTACGCTGCTTAAAATGGCTGATAGCCTAAACTAATAGCCTTTGACTTTATCAACAAGATTTAGCATATCCCGACCCTGGATAAAACGGGTGAGATTATCAGCGAGCAGCTTGACAGCACGGTCAAGATAGGCCGGTGATAAAGCGGCAACATGGGGTGTGATAATAACATTAGGCATAGTCCACAGCGGACTGGATTCTGGCAGTGGTTCGTGAGTAAACACGTCCAGGCCGGCACCACGAATTAGTTTTTGTTCTAAGGCAGTGATTAAATCGGCCTCATTTACAATAGCACCTCTGGAAATATTGAAAAAATAGGCCGAAGGCTTCATCACAGTAAAATGCTTTAGGCCAATCAGATTTTCGGTGTTCTCGGTCAGCGGCAGGGCAATAACAACATAGTCCGCCTGAGATAGCATTTCCTGCAGACTATCATTATCTGGCGGATACAGCTTATCTACAAATAATTCAGTAGTCATTTCCTGTTTGCTGGCAAGGACCGTCATACCTAGCGCCTTGGCCTTCTTGGCAATCTCGCGGCCAATAGCACCCAGGCCAATGATGGCAAGGGTATGCTCGTGTAATTCATCTGTCGGCACTCTCTTCCAGGTTTTCGCATCTTGCTGACGAATACTCAGGGTAAGTCCCCGGCTAAAAGCCAGCATCATGGCTAGTACATGTTCGGAGACCGGAATACCATGGATGCCCTTGGAATTCGTGAGGATGGTGTCAGCAGCCTGAATTTCAGGAAAGAGCAGTTTCTCCACTCCGGCGCTTAGTGCATGAATCCATTCTAAGTGAGGGGCAGCTTGATACAGATGGCGGGTTTCAGCCCAGCCCCAGGTTGCTAGAATATGGCACTCAGGCATATGTTCGAGGGCGTTCTTTGCATCGCTTATGATTATATTTACATTTGGCTCAGCGGCTTTAATGATTTCTTTATGCCTGTTGGCCAATGGGTTGAGCACAACAATATTAAGAACAGCCATGATGAACCTCCTTATTTAATGATAGTATCTTGTCAAATACTTCTACATATGCAGCCTGTTTTCCTACCTAAGACGAAAAAGCAGATACTATCAAGGGAGCGGGTTCTGTTACAAAAAGAAAAATTCACAGTAGTATATTGACGCTGACAATGTATAATGTTAATATATTATCATATTAACTCTTTAATTAACTAAAGAAACAGGAGGCTGACATGACCTCAAATGATATGGAGTATTTAACAATAGCCTTGCCTAAAGGCAAGCTCTTTGATCTTTCGGTGAATATGCTGGCCAAAATCGGTTATACGGCTGAAGGACTCAGCGAGAATTCGCGTAAATTGGTTATTGCCAATGAGAAGGAAAAGATCCGGTTTATTATTACCAAGACTGCTGATTTGCCTACTTATGTAGAATATGGTGCGGCTGATATTGGGATAATTGGTAAGGATGTACTTTTAGAAGAGAACAAAGATATCTATGAGCTACTTGATTTAAAATTCGGTTTATGCCGGTTGATGGTTGCTGTTCCCCAGGCATTGAAACAGGAGAAGATGAGTGACTATGCTCATATGCGGGTGGCTACAAAGTATCCCCGGGTTGCGGAAACCTTTTTTCATAGTGTCGGTATTCAAATGGAGATCATTAAGCTCAACGGTTCTATTGAGCTTGCGCCCATGGTAGGTTTGGCTGAGATCATTGTTGACATTGTGGAAACCGGCCGCACTCTTAAGGAAAATAACCTTGTTGAAATCGCGCAAATTCATCCGGCAACAGCTCGATTTATTGCTAACCGGGTAAGCTTTAAGATGAAGTTTGACAGGATAAATAAAATGGTAGAAGGGTTAAAAGCACTGGTGGAAAGTGAGGGCAAAGCATGAAAAGGATTCACAGCAGTTTTTTAAGTAAAGAAGAAATGATCGAATTAATGGAAAAACCCGCTTTTGATAAAGTGATATTAGGTGCGGGCGGACGTGCTAAAGTAAAAGAAACGTTTGGCGAAGACCTGTCAGCCCAGCAGGTAGTGGAACGCATTGTTGAAGATGTACGGCGTCAGGGGAATGAAGCCGTACTAAAATATACGAAGTCAATTGATGGTGCTGGATTTACCGCCGATACGCTGGAAGTGACACCAGACGAGATCGAAAGCGCGATTGCTGGGGCTGACAAGGAAGTACTTGAGGCACTTGAAGCTGCAGTGGCTAATGTTCGACGGTTTCATAGTGAACAATTGCCCAAATCCTGGTTTACTGAGCGGGAACAGGGGGCGATTTTGGGGCAGAAATGTACGCCGCTGGATCGGGTAGGTATTTATGTTCCAGGCGGTACAGCTGCTTATCCGTCATCTGTGATTATGAATGCTGTTCCGGCGGCAGTGGCCGGAGTAAAAGAGATTATTATGGTTGTACCGCCTAGCCGGGAGGGAAAGGTAAACCCCTATGTCTTGGCTGCAGCAAAACTAGCCGGCGTCACAAGAATCTTCAAGGTAGGCGGCGCTCAGGCAGTGGCGGCGTTGGCGTTTGGAACAGAAACCATTCCTAGAGTAGATAAGATTACCGGTCCTGGTAATATTTTTGTTACATTGGCCAAAAAGGCTGTTTATGGGCATGTTGATATTGATATGCTGGCAGGACCCAGCGAAATTCTTATAGTGGCAGATAGTACGGCTGATCCCCAATATGTGGCTGCCGACATGCTGAGTCAGGCTGAACATGATGTGTTGGCCTCAAGTATTTTGATTACTGACAGTACCGAGTTGTCGATAAAAGTAGAAAAAGAAGTGGCAAAACAACTGGCAGTGCTATCGCGTAAGGACATTGCTGCCCAATCGATTGAGGATAATGGTTTGATTATTATTACCAAAGATATTTTAGAGGCGGTTGGGCTGGCTAATCTTTCGGCTCCGGAACATTTGGAACTATTAACTGCCGAACCGTTCAAACTGCTTCCGTATGTACGACATGCGGGTGCTATATTTATGGGACAATATTCACCAGAGCCACTTGGCGATTATTTTGCCGGTCCCAACCATGTACTGCCGACTGGTGGTACAGCCCGTTTCTATTCTGTGCTCAATGTGGAAACTTTTATGAAAAAAACCAGCATTATTGCCTATACCCAGGAAGCCTTGGCAGCTGTCAGCGGCCAGATTATCAAGCTGGCCGAAGCCGAAGGGCTGACGGCACACGCTAATGCTGTAAGATTGAGGGGGAATTAGGATGTTTGCACCTCGCAGCGGGTTAGAAGCCTTAAAACCATATTCTGTGGAAGAAATTCAGTGGCCGATTAGGCTTGATGCCAATGAGAATCCGAACGATATGCCGCAAGCTATTAAAACCAAGGTCATTGAAAAACTAACAACATTACCATTTAATAGATATCCTGAGATGAGTGCCCAGTCTTTAAAAACAACTATCGCCGCCGGTTTTGGCGTAACAATGACTAATGTGCTTATCGGCAATGGTTCCAGTGAGATTTTGGAGGCATTATGTTATGCCTTTGGTGGTGCTGGTCGCAGTATTGTGTATCCCAGTCCCTCGTTTTCGATGTATGGCATTTATGCTAAGCTAGCAGACAGCCAACCTGTGCCTGTGGCGCTCAATGTGGATTACACACTAGATGAAGATAAATTGCTGGCAATGGCAAAGAACGTAGCAGCCAGCGTGATCTTACTGTGTAATCCCAACAACCCGACAGGGATAGTGCTGCCACCTGAACAGATTGAATATATTGTCGCTAATACCAAGAGTCTAGTGGTTGTTGATGAAGCATATCATGAGTTTTACGGAAAATCGTCGGTGAATTTGTTGGGCAAATATCCGAATCTGGCCATTGCCCGCACCTTTTCCAAAGCCTATGGGTTGGCAGCTGCCCGGGTAGGTTATCTCTTAGCCGGTGAAGATATTGCCCAAACCATTGGCAAAGTATTGTTACCTTACGATGTAAATGCCTTAACGCTGGCAACAGCTGAGATCGTATATAATATGCGTCAGGAATTTGCTGCCAGTTTGGCTGAAAATAGCCGTGAGCGAGAGCGCATGACAGCCGCGTTTAGTGCGATCGCCGGCGTGACTGTATACCCGTCCCAAACTAATTTTCTGCTAGTTAAGAGCGATAACGTGGCAGGCATGGTGGCCTGCCTGAGCGCCCGCGGTATTGGCATTCGTGATTTTAGTACCGCGCCCGGACTTACTAACTGTATCCGGATTGGTGTGGGAACACCTGATGAAAATACGGCTGTATTGGAGGCTGTTACAGCATGAGCCGTACTGCCAGCTTGGAACGGATTACTGGAGAAACAGCCATAAAAGTATCCTTACATCTTGACGGCAGCGGCCAGTCGCAGATTGCCACAGGCATAGGTTTTTTTGATCATATGCTGATTTTACTCAGCAAACACGGCTTGTTTGATTTGACGGTAACAGCCAATGGCGATATCTATGTAGACGGACACCACACGGTGGAAGACACCGGCATTGTCCTGGGACAGGCCCTGGCCCAAGCCCTGGGCGACAAAGCTGGAATCAAGCGTTATGGTACAGCCTTTGTACCTATGGACGAAGCGCTGGCCATGGTGTCACTCGATATCAGCGGACGTCCTTTTCTGGTTTTTGATGCGGCCTTGCCAAGTGAGCAAGTCGGCCAGTTTGACAGTGAGCTAACTGAAGAATTTTTGCGGGCGCTTAGTGTTCACGCTGGACTTACGCTACATGTGCGGCTGCTGTCAGGCAAGAATACCCATCATATTATTGAAGCCATCTTTAAGGCGTTGGGTCGAGCACTAGATGAAGCTACACGGCAAGACGATAGGATTAAGGGTATAATGTCAACTAAAGGAATGTTGTAAGCTTAGAGTGAACTCGTTTCAGCAGAGCTGAAACATCGGGGGTTCAGGTGGAGAGTCTACTCCACCTGAACTGACGCCGCCTGTAGAGGCGGAAGTCTTGACTCAGCGATTAAGATAAAGGAGGCGCAACGGTGGCGCTTGAAACTTTAGCAATTATTGATTATGGTATGGGCAATCTGCATAGTGTGTCTAAGGCCCTAGCTAAGTTAAATGCCGAAAATGGCGGTCAATATGATATTGTTGTTACCAGCGATCCGGCAGTCATCGGCAGTGCCGCTAAGGTAGTACTGCCCGGGGTAGGGGCTTTTGGCGATTGCATGACTAATCTGAGCAGCTATGGACTTGTTGATATAATTAAAGAAGTGGCCAAACGGGGCACACCATTTCTTGGTATTTGCCTTGGACTACAACTGCTATTTGATGGTAGCGAAGAAGACCCTGGTGTACCTGGACTGGGGATTTTGCCGGGTATGGTACGGAAAATTATTGCTCCAGAGCTTAAAATTCCTCATATGGGCTGGAACAGTCTGGAGTTTAAGACGCCAAGTCCACTATTTACCGAACTACCAGCAACTCCTTATGTTTATTTTGTTCATAGCTATCATGCTGTGCCGGAGAAGCAAGAAGTCATTACCGCTGTGACCGAGTATGGCAGTGCTGTTACGGCTGCTGTAGGCTGTGATAATGTGCAGGCCGTACAGTTTCACCCCGAAAAATCAAGCGCAACAGGGTTAGCTATCTTAGCTAACTTTTTAAGGAGTTGAGATTATGATTATCTATCCGGCAATCGACATACGTGGCGGACGTTGTGTTCGTCTTACTGAAGGACGTTTTGATAAGGAAACCGTGTTTGCGGATAATCCGACTGACATGGCCTGCAAGTGGGCAGCTGCTGGGGCGGAATACCTACATGTCGTTGATTTAGATGGTGCATTGGCTGGCAAGTCGGTCAATCTTACAGTAGTAAGCAACATTGTGAAGGCAGTGAACATTCCAGTACAGCTGGGTGGCGGTATTCGTACGCTGGCCAATATTGAACAAGTACTTCAAGCCGGTGTTAGCCGGGTGATATTGGGTTCTGTTGCTGTCCGTAGCCCCGAACTGGTGCGGGAGGCCTGCCGCCAGTTCGGTAGCCAGATTGTTGTGGGTATCGATGCTCGCGATGGTCAGGCGGCTGTAGACGGCTGGGAGGTATCAGGTGGAGTAGGAGCAGAGGAATTAGCCAAGAAGATGGCTGAGGCTGGTGTGACTCGCATTATTTATACTGACATATCGCGGGATGGTACGCTTCAGGGCGTCAACGTGGCGGCCACTGCCTTGCTGGCTAAGGCAGCAGGTATTCCGGTTATTGCGTCCGGCGGTGTGAAAAGTCTTGAAGATATTACGGCCCTCAAAGCAGCCAACACTGAGGGCGGTATTGAAGGTGTTATTGTTGGCAAAGCCATCTACACCGGTGCCGTCGATGTGGCGGCAGCCATTCGTCTGGCTAAGGAGGGCGTAGCTTAATGTATACCAAACGAATTATTCCCTGCCTGGATGTCAAAGAGGGGCGGGTGGTAAAAGGCACAAATTTCGTTGGTTTACGTGATGCTGGCGATCCGGTGGAGCTAGCCAAGGTGTATGACGGTAAACTAGCCGACGAATTGGTTTTCCTAGACATCACAGCTTCGTCTGATGAGCGCAAGACAATGGTAGACGTAGTGCAGCAGGTAGCCGCCGAGGTGTTTATTCCGTTTACTGTGGGCGGTGGTATCCGCACGGTAGCGGATATTAGAACAATGCTTAAAGCTGGGGCTGATAAGGTTTCCCTTAATACGGCAGCCGTAAAAAATCCTGAACTTTTGGCTGAAGGCGCTAAACGCTTTGGCCGCCAGTGTATTGTGCTGGCCGTCGATGCGCGCAATTCCGGCCAGGATACCTGGGAAGTATATATTAATGGTGGACGGACACCGACAGGCATTGACGTGTTAGAATGGGTCAAACGTGCAACAGCAATGGGCGCTGGAGAAATTCTCCTAACAAGTATGGATAAAGATGGTACCAAAGATGGCTACGATATTCCCCTTACCAGGGCCGTATCGGAAGCTGTCAATGTACCAGTTATTGCGTCAGGTGGTGCGGGCGAGCTGGAGCACTTCTATGACGTATTAACGGCAGGTAAGGCTGATGCAGTACTAGCAGCGTCAGTGTTTCATTATGGTCAGTTCACCGTAGGTCAGGTTAAAGAATATCTTAAATCCCGAGGGGTAGAGGTGAGAGTATGAATATAGATACCATCAAATATGATGCTAACGGCTTAGTGCCAGCCATCATTCAAGACGAAGCTTCCGGAACTGTGCTTATGTTAGCCTATATGAATGCTGAATCGTTGAGTAAAACACTGGAAACAGGGGTAACTTGGTTTTACAGCCGCAGCCGCCAGGCGCTCTGGCAGAAAGGCGAAACCTCTGGTCATGTGCAGGCTGTTAAGGAAATGTACTATGACTGTGATGCGGACACTATTTTAGTTAAAGTAAGCCAAACTGGTGCAGCTTGTCATGAAGGAACTTTTACTTGTTTTAGTCGCAGGTTGGATACGGATAACGAGCAGACTGAAAAACTATTTGATCCTGATAAGGTATATAAAGAGCCGTTGGCTGGCGTATTATATGAGCTTTACAATGTCATCAATGATCGTAAGCATAATCCCAAAGAGGGTTCGTATACCAATTATCTGTTTGAAAAGGGTCAGGATAAGATTTTGAAAAAGGTTGGTGAAGAAGCCGCCGAAACCATTATTGCGTCTAAGAATAACAACAAAGACGAGATCCTGTATGAGATGGCTGATCTTTGGTATCACTGCTTAGTGCTGTTGGCCAATCATACTATTACGCCAAGTGAGTTGTTTGAGGAATTGAAAAAACGCAGGAAGTGAACTCGTTTTAGCAGAGCTAAAACATCGGGGGTTCAGGTGGAGAGTCTACTCCACCTGAACTGACGCCGCCTGTAGAGGCGGGAGTTTTGACACAGCGATTAAGATAAAATAGCTTTCCTGAATTTAATAGCGAAAGAGGCATTGAATCCTGTGTAAGTGCAGGTTTCAATGCCTCTTTTTTATACCAACTACTAGAAGCTATTTCCATTAACTCGTGTTTGACAATTAAACTATAATGTATACATTTTTTTACCCATTGTGTAAAGAAACACATTGCTTTATAATGTACGTTAGTGGATATCAAGTCCAGGACCACAAGGTTTTTAAGTAAGAGCTTGATCAACTACTATATGCAAATGGAGGTCTTCCAATGTTTAAACGTTTACTCATTGCCAACCGCGGGGAAATAGCGGTACGTATCATGCGGGCCTGCCATGAGCTGGGAATTGAAACAGTTGCTGTGTATTCTGAAGTAGATGCGGACGCGCTGCATGTTCAATTGGCAGATTATGCCTATTTGATCGGCCCGGCTGACGCCACCGAAAGTTATCTAAACATAGATGCTATTATCACTGCAGCAAAAGCATCGCAATCCGATGCTATCCATCCTGGCTATGGCTTTTTATCAGAGAACGCCGAATTTGCCGAAAAAGTAACGAGTGCTGGTTTTGTTTTCGTTGGTCCCCGCGCCGAAACTATCTCTAAAGTAGGCAATAAAGATGCGGCTCGCGAAGCCATGAAACAAGCGGGATTACCTATGGCGATTGGCAGTGAACCTGTACGCGATGTAACCGAAGCTTGTCATCTTGCCGAAGAAATTGGCTATCCGGTAATCCTGAAACCGGTATCCGGCGGCGGTGGTAAAAGCATGTTTGTTGCCAATAATCCATCTGAACTATTAAGTGCCGTAAATAAAGTGGATCTTACGACTACCGTTTTTTATTTAGAAAAATATATTGCCGATGCCCGGCATATTGAAGTGCAAATTGTCGCTGATAATTATGGGCATGTCATCCATTTAGGGGAACGTGAATGTTCTTTGCAGCGGCGTAATCAAAAAATTTTGGAAGAAGCACCGTCAAGTGCTCTTTCATCGGAAATGCGTCAAAAAGTTGGCGCCTTAGCTATTCGTGCTGCTAAAAGTGTCCACTATACCAATGTAGGAACAGTAGAATTTCTTATGGACAAAAATACCGGCGAATTTTATTTTATGGAAATCAATCCGCGTATTCAGGTAGAACATGCCATCACCGAAATGATTACAGGTATTGATTTAGTGAGGAAGCAGCTGCGTATTGCCTCAGGCGAACCACTCAATGTCAAGCAAGATGACGTAACCTTTACTGGGCATGCAATCGAATGCCGCATTAATGCCGAAGATCCGGCACAAAACTTTTTGCCTTCGCCAGGGCAAATTACTTTCTATTATCAGCCAGGCGGTCCCAAAGTGCGTGTGGATAGCGGCGTTTGTGCTGGTTCTATGGTGGAGCCCTACTATGATTCTTTGATTGCTAAAGTAATTGTGCGAGGGCGCACCCGTGGTGAAGCCATCAAGATCATGCAATGTGCTCTGAGTGAATTCCGGATCAGCGGTATTAAAACCACCATTGATTTTCATCTGAAAGTACTCAAAGATCCGTATTTCTGTAGCGGGGATATTGATACCCAATTCATTTATAAACGTATGATTTCATAAATACTTTTCGATAAAGCCTTCCAAGCAAATGTCTGGAAGGCTTTATCTTGTTACCGTACCTTCTTAGATAGTACAGCCACCCCCTTGTCTTAAAGAAATTGTGCCCCCATAAGGTGGTCTGGCACCCGCGTAACTTTCGTAACTTCCGTTACTCCCGGCCTTTGCCGGAAAAAGCGTTCCGCAGGAGAAAAGGCGGGAGGCTTAGGGCCTAGACCTTTTGTTACTTTGGGGCAATGCCAAAAGTAAAATCCTGCTTCTGAAGAAAAGTAAAAAAATTGACACAATTATTAACTTTCGTGTAAACTGTATATAGATGTATAGATTTAATAAGTAGATAGGCTTAACTGCTTCCGAAGGAAGGTTATTATATGAGAAGTCGAGAGAATTTAATACCGGTTTATTATCGTGTAGCTGACGACATAAAACAGCAAATCGAATCAGGTGCGTTAAAAGACGGGGAATTGATTCCGACAGAAGCACAGCTCTGTGAGCAGTACGCCATAAGCCGTATGACTGTACGGCAAGGTATTGCTCTGTTGGCAGAAGCTGGCCTAATTGATACAGTCAAAGGAAAAGGTAGTTTTGTTACCCGTCCCCGCCTAAATCAGTTAGTTATTGATCTAAAGAATAGTGGTGTTAACAAAGACCAGTTACGGTATAAGCTCATAAGCGTCAACTTAATTCGTAACAACCTGGAATTAACCCAGGAATTGGGTTTCACTGGAGAGTCCAACGTTATTACAGTAAAGCGCGTACTGTTCAAAACGGATTTACCTGTGGCTATTGAAGAAAAATTTCTGCGATATCAAAAAGGAAAACCGCTATTGGAAACACAGCTGGAATATGCGGATTTCCCTGAATTGGTTGCTAAGCATCAGGATAGTGTACCTGTACGCAATGATATGGTAATATCGGTGGCGGCTCTGTCTGCTGAGCAGGCTAAATTGTTAGAAGCGGACGAGGTACTCCCGGCACTGGTAGTAAAACAAGTTATTTATTCTAAAGAGGACAAACCGCTCGGAGTATCTGTCATGGTTTGTCACAAGGATCGGTTTGAATTAAAGGCTACCTCATATCCAATTTCAGGAAGGTTGTGAGATTATGCTAAAAATCCAAAAGATGCTAGTTGGTGCTATGGCTAGACTGGACGAAACCATGGTAATGAACCTAGTTAAACAAGGTCTCCAGATGGGGATTAATCCCTATGTTCTACTAGAGGAAATTAGACTAGGAACTGACCGGGTAGGAGAGCTTTACAGTAAAGGTGAGTATTTTTTATCAGATCTAATTATGGCTTCTGAAATTTTTAAAGATGTGCTAACCCTGGTAAATCAAGATAGAGTGTTTACAGCCATAGCTTCCTATCCTACTGTTGTTTTTGGCACGGTGGAAAATGATATTCACGACATTGGCAAAAATATCACAACAGGTATTATGAGTTATAATGGTTTTGATATTTGTGATTTAGGGGTTGATGTACCTGGAGAAAAATTTGTTGAAGCTGTCGAATTGCATAATAGCCGGGTTGTTTGTTTAACCGGACTAATTACCGAAGCATTTGATTCTATGAAAAATACAATTGCGTTATTGGAAAAAACTGGGCATCGAGCACGGACTACTGTAATCATTGGCGGCTTGGTCAATGAAAGTGTAAGAATTTATACAGGGGCCGATTACTGGACAACCGACTGTAATAAAGTTAATGAATTATGCCGAAATATCCTAATGACTAATAGGAAAATTGTTTAATCTATATGAGCAAGTGGTCAAGGGAGGCCGGCGATACTAATGTGTCGAACGCCTACGTGTGAGATAACTATGGCACACTTTGCTTGTCGCAATTTTGAAGGAGGTCTAATAAGCTTATTGCTAGCTTTTTAGACCTCCTTTTTATAATTAGCTTATTTGCAGATGCTTACATTTTCAAGTACCTTCAAAAAAAGTGCGACGGCTGGGTTGTGATGATTTTTTTTCCAGGCAGCGACAATATTGCTATAAGCATCTTCCCCTTGCATGTCAACAATTGAAATGCTAGGGGAAATAGCGCGGAGTAAAGCCGGATCTTTTGACATAAATGAAACACCTAGACCTGCTTCGACCATCCAATGCACGCTTTCCATGCGGGTTGTTTTATTAGGTATATCTGGAGTAAAACCTCTTTTTTTACAAAAATCCATAAACCATTCGAAGGCCTGCTTGCATTCTGTTTCATAAAGTAAAATAAAAGGGTCTTGGGCTAACAGCGAAATATCAATTGCAGTTTCACCAGCGTAAGGGTGATCACTTGGCAAGAGAAAGCATAAGGGGCTGCGGTGAATCAATCGCTGCATAAATTGACTATCCGGCAAGTCATTTCCCAACATGATAATAAAGCCAAGATCTACTTCTTCCCGGTCTAACTCATCTTTTATCATTTTAAGAGTAAGTACTCGAATATCGATACTGATTTGTGGGTATAGAGCCCTGAATCTTTTTAGAGCATGCGGCAGAAAGGCACTTTCAATTCCAAAACAGCCAATTCTTAGGCTGCCGCGGATACCACGCTGCGCTTGCTGAGTTTTTTCAATGACTTCGCCTACCTTCTCCATAAGACTATTGCCTTCGCGTAATAGTGTCTTTCCTGCTGGTGTTAATTCCAAAGAGCGGTGATTGCGAATAAACAATTCGACGCCCAATTCTTCTTCAAGCTCGGCAATTTGTTTACTTAATGCTGACTGTCCTATATATATTCGTTTAGCTGCTTCAGTAAAACTTAGATATTGTGCAACCATTAGAAAAGAACGTAGATTGCGTATGTCCATGTTAAATCCCCCTGATTTCAACAAGCTGTCTATAATAATAATAATATAGCTGCCACTAAAATGGTAGTGTTCGACAAATTTTCTATGATTGTTAGGAATAGCTCGCGTAATTATAGGAATTTGACGAAATTATCAATCAGGGATACTATAGACACTATAGATAATGCAGAGGAGTGGGTATGATGAAAACAGCACAACAATTGCTTCAGGAACGTACTGAAAGAATAAGAAAAACGATTGCCTTTGAGGAAACGGATCGTACGCCGGTTATAGTCGCAGGAGATGCTGTTTTTGCAAGGCATGTAGGCATGAAGTTGTCAGAATTTGTATCAAATATGAAAGCTTCCCATCAAGCAATTTTATCATCATTTAAAGATTTAGGCGATGTTGATGGAACAGGCAGTACCTATGCGACCGCCACAATTTTTCCGTTAATTTTTTATTCGAAAGTCAAATTACCTGGACGTGATCTTCCTGATGATACTCCGTGGCAGCTTGACGAACAAGAATTGATGACAGTGGAAGACTATGATACCATTTTGAATAAAGGCTGGAAAGCTTTTAGCGATGATTATTTGAAAAATCGAGTGGGCTTTGATCTTGATGCGATCCGTGAACAATTGAAGGGTGTCCCGCAATTTATTAAAGATTTTGAAGATGCCGGCATTATGGTATATTCCCCCAAAGCATCCTCTACAGTTAATGAATTTTTGGGCGGTGGGCGATCATTCCCCAAATTCATGAGAGATATGTTTAAAATGCCGGACAAGGTTGAGGCTGTTTTAGACGTTATTCTTGAAGAAAATCTAGCAGAATTACGTCAGCAAATACGAGCCATTAAACCTATGGTTGTCTTTATGTCACCAGCAAGGGGAGCTAGTGAATTCTATTCTCCGAAGATCTGGCAGCGCTTTGTTTGGAAGTATCTAAAGGCAGCTGCTGAGGCAATTATTGAAGAAGGTGCAATAGCAGACCTTCACATTGACGGTAACTGGGAGCGTGATTTGGAATTTTTCAAAAGCTTACCTAGACAGAAATGCATCTTTGAGTGCGATGGCGCTACCAATATCTATAAGATAAGAGAGGTTCTTGGCGACCACATGTGTATTAAAGGGGATGTTCCTGCTGCTATGTTAGCGCTTGGTACTCCTGACGATGTGTATAACTATTCCACAAAATTAATTAAGGACATGGGAAAAGGATTTATTCTTGCTTCTGGTTGTACTATACCGCCAAATGCTAAATTTGAAAATGTTAAGGCTATGGTTGCCGCCGCTTCCGGTAAGTAGTATCATTGTTAAACCCAATCGTATTCTTATAGCAAGTGTATTGTTCATAGGTAATAATGGTATCCCCCAAAAACACCTCAATGTCTGGTAAAGATATTACTGAAGTGTAGACAGAAAGACCAAAAGAACCAGGAACCGAGTTATATCGTAATCCTGGTTCTTTATATTTGTAATAATGACATTGTTTTAGTTAATGAACGCTCGATTTATAGAAAACTGGACAAGTGCTATAAAAAAGCAGCACGTTTCAATTGACAAAATTAGTAATTTACATGTAAGATATAGATGTATAGATAAAGAAGGCTGCGCTTAAGCACTTCCAAGGGAAGGATGTTATGAGAAATCGCGAAAACCT
>Ga0316604_10000530_pt1 | contig 45181 bp, 33 predicted proteins | sample OWC_soil_day20_C_FD_207650 | JGI IMG/M metagenome (GOLD analysis project Ga0316604, IMG submission 207650) | Wetland soil microbial communities from Old Woman Creek delta, Ohio, United States - OWC_soil_day20_CT | ecosystem: Environmental > Terrestrial > Soil > Wetlands | place: USA: Ohio...
CATGCTAATCAAATTTCCCCCTTATAACTGCATAATTTTTTTAAACTTATTATACCCTTGCCGGATAAACAGTGTCAAGAATCAGCCGATAAAATTAATTTTTACCGGCAGGAACATAAGGAATTTCTCCCGGTTTAACCAAACCCAGTTCCTCGCGCGCCAATTTCTCAACATACCCCGGAGTGGCCAACAGAGACCGTTCGTGCTGAAATTGCAGATTTAATTGTTTTGCTGCCGCCAACTCTTCCCTTGCGCAAGCAGCTTCGCGTTGAACTGCCCGCAATTCCAACTGTTGACCAATACAGGCATAGAGGAAGGAACCTACTAACAAGGCAACCAGTAACCGAAACCAATTCCACTTATATTTTCGTTGCTGGTCCATATTCCTCACCACCAAATTGCCTGAACTTATTCTCTGATTTTACTATTCGCCAGTATAACCGACTTTCCTGCTCTTAGAAGCCGTTCCACAAGAAAATCCGCGATATTTTACAGGTACCGGAAACAACAGGCACAGTCAGTGAGAAAACAACCATCCTGCCAACAACAGGATGGTTGTTTTCTCTTAACATGTACGTAATTTTTTACTGCATTAACCGGGGCGCTTAATTTTAAGCGATTTCAATTTAGCGCTCCCGTATTCGATCGCAACGAACAACACAGGAACAAGGAAAATGCTTAAGCATGTCGCCGTAAACATGCCGCCGACAACGGTTGTCCCCAAAGCGGTCCGCGCAGCAGCCCCGGCGCCGGTAGATAACGCCAACGGAATACAACCCAAGATAAACGCAAGTGATGTCATTAAGATAGGCCGCAAGCGAAGCCTAGCCGCTTCAATGGCTGCTTCCACCGGTTCCATACCCTTCTCTCTTCTAACTTTGGCCCACTCGACAATCAAAATGGCATTCTTGGCCGATAACCCTATCAGCATAACAAGACCGATCTGCATGTACACGCTATTTTCAAATCCGCGCATATATTGAAACAGCACTGATCCCAGTACGCCTGTCGGCACAGATAGCAATACGGCAAACGGAATATTCCAGCTTTCATACAGGGCAGCCAAGCATAGGAATACAAACAGCAACGCAAAACCGAAAATAACCGGCGTTTGCCCACTGGAAAGTTTTTCTTCGCGACTTAAATCCGCCCATTCATACGTGAATGTATTGGGAAGCACCTGCGCAGAAACTTCTTCCAAGGCTTGCATCGCCTGACCGGAACTGTATCCTTGCGCCGTATTTGCATTAATTTGCATGGCCGGATAGCCATTAAACCGTTTGATCAATGACTGTCCGCTGCTCAAAACCGGCTTAACCAGAGTATTCAACGGAACCATGTCGCCAGACGAGTTCCGCACATAGAAAAAGCGGGTAGCATCAGCATCGGCGCGGAATTCCGGCCCGGCCTGCAGCATCACTTTGTAAGTCCGCCCAAAGCGGTTAAAATCATTAACCGGAACGCCGCCCAGGAAAGTTTGCAGGGCCGTAAAAATGTCCTGGACCGGAACTCCCAGCGCCTTTGCTTTTTCCCGGTCTACTTCGTATTGATAAGCAGGCGTATTCGCCCGGAAACTGGATTGAGCCATACTGATTTCCGGACGTTGACGAACAGCCGCAATAAATTGCTGAGACACATTGTTCATCTCTTCCAATGATGCTCCGCCTCGATCCTGGATCATGAGGGTCAAGCCGCCAACAGAGCCAATTCCCGGTAAAGAAGGAGGCTTAAAGGAAAAGATCGTCGCTTCCGGTATTGCACCAAATTTGCCCATGGCCTGCCCGATTACAGCATCCAATTGCATATCTGAACTTGTCCGTTCGGACCATGGTTTCATTCCGGAACCGACCATAGCTCCATTTGATTTTTGACCGCCGGCCAGCATATCGAGCCCAGCTACTTCCATCGTATTCTCTACGCCTGGAATCGAACGATAAATTGCGCCCACCTGTTGGGCGATTGCACGGGTACGGTTCATATTGGCCGCTTCCGGTAAGCTGACTACCGACAGGATAAAGCCCTGATCTTCGCTCGGCACAAAAGTGGAAGGAATAATGCGCAGCATGCCGATGCACAGTACGCAAATCACCACCAACGCTACGCCCCACAAACGGGCTTTGCGAATCGAACGTCTGACACCTTCCGAATATTTTTCTAATAAACGGTCAAACCAATCATTAAACCAGTCGAAAAAGCGGCCTATTACACCGCTACGCGCTTGTCCGGTATAAGGCTCTAACAGCAAACTGCATAATGCCGGCGTTAAAGAAAGTGCAACAATGGCTGATAACGCCATTGATACAGCAATAGTCAAAGCGAATTGCTTATACAGTACGCCAGTCGTTCCGCCAAAAAAAGCAACCGGAATAAAAACAGATGCCAACACACAGGCGATGGCAACAACTGGACCGGACACCTCACCCATTGCACGGGTAGTTGCTTCTTTCGGACTAAGGCCGGAGTGGCGCATGTGGTGTTCCACCGCTTCCACCACAATAATGGCATCATCAACAACCAAACCTATCGCCAATACCATAGCAAACAAGGTCAGCGTATTGATCGAAAATCCCAGAAGGACAAAAGCGCCAAAAGTACCAATTAACGAAACCGGAACCGCCAGCATAGGAATTAACGTCGCCCGCCAACTTTGCAAGAACAAATAGACAATGATCAGCACTAAAGCCAACGCTTCCACGAAAGTGTAGAAAACCTTATTCAGAGACTCTCTTATGTATTTGGTATTATCACTAAGAATTTTGTATTCCATTCCAGGCGGAAAACGCTTTGAGGCGTCCTCAATAACCTGCCGTACGCTGGAGATTGTTTCCAATGCATTGGCTTCCGTGGTCAATTGAACAGCGAAGACGACAGCATCGCCGCCATTAAAGCTGCTTTTAAATGTATTATCTCTGGCGCTTAATTCAACAGTAGCCACATCCCCTAAATGAATAGCAGAACCATCGGCCTGGGACCTGAGAATAATTTTTTTGAAATCCTCTTCTGTAACTAGACGCCCTTGTACACTGGCCGTATATTGAAACTCTTGCTGCGCTAATGATGGCAACTGCCCAATCGTTCCGGCCGGAGCCTGCACATTTTGTTCCTTAATAGCGCTCACAATATCCGCAGCCGTAATCTTCATCTGAGCCAATTTATCTGGTTTCAGCCAAATGCGCATACTAAAATCAGAACCATATTCGCCAACATCCCCCACACCTTTGACCCGACGAATGTCGTCAATAATATTGATACTGCCGTAATTTTTGAGAAACACGCTGTCATAAGCGCCGCTCGGCGAAATCAAACTGAAATACAAGGCAGTGTCCGGTGATACCTTCCTGGTTGTCACGCCAAGCAATTGTACATCCTGGGGCAGGCCGGCATTCGCCTGGACTACCCGGTTTTGGGTATACATGGTGACCATATCCGGATTTTCGCCCAACTCGAATTTGACGTTCATCGTATAGCGTCCAGTATCGGCACTGGTTGAAGTCATGGCAACCATACCTGCCACGCCGTTCACCTGCTGTTCGATGACCTGAGCCACTGTTTTTTCCACTACATCGGCGTTGGCGCCCGTATACATTGTGCTGACATTAACTTGCGGCGGCGTAATCTGCGGATATTGCGCTACCGGCAATTTGAAGGCGGCAATTCCTCCCGCCAAAGTAATAAGAATTGCAATAACGATTGCAAATATGGGCCGGTTGATAAAAAATTTTGCCATAAGTCCGCCCCCTTACTTCGCGCCCGGGATAGCCAAATCACCCGGACCGATCATCGTAACTTTGAGCGGGGATCCGGGCTGAGTTTTCGCAAACCCTTCAACAACCACAACATCCTGTGCAGTGAGACCTTGTTCTACAATTTGCATGGTGCCAATTTTCGGCCCCATGGTTACCGGCCTGGTTTCCGCTTTGTTATCAGCACTGACAACAGTAACAAACGTTTTTCCCAACAACTCCTGAACAGCACGCTGGGGAATTAAGAACGCGCCTGGACGGGTTTCCCCAGTGGCAACAATGCGGGCAAACATACCCGGCACCAAAAGCTGCTGCGGATTATCAAAAACCGCTTTCATAGTCAATGTTCCGGTTTGGTTGGCCATGCCACGATCAATCTGTTCCAAATGGCCCGTCACAGGATATTCGCTTCCGTCGCTGAGAACCAATTTAAGTTGCTGACCCCAGGCATCCGGCGAACTGCCCATGCGGGCAAACTTCAGATATTCATTTTCGCTCATGCTAAACCGCACTTGGACCGGATCCACAGTCGAAACCGTTGCCAACACGGTACTGGCCGCCTGGACATATCGGCCAACACTTAGTTCACCGACGCCAATACGGCCGTCTACGGGTGACACGATCACGGTATCGGACAGATCATTTTCCGCCTGCTGCAATTTGGCCTGGTAAGCTTGGACTTGGGCCTGTACTTGTTCCGCTTGCGCTCTTGACGTATCTAATGTCTGAGCCGCAATGCCTCCTTGTTCCGATAACGATTGGTAACGCGCCACATCCCGGCGGATATTATTCAAAGAAGCCTGCGCCTGCGCCACTTGGGCCCGAACGTCGGCAGCGGTATTGGAATATTGCCGTGAATCGATTTCAAATAAAGGCTGTCCCGCACGGACCGTATCCCCGCCTTTAATGAATTTTTTAGCGATATTGCCAGAAACCCTCGCCTGAATAGGGACCTCGTCTTTTGCGACTATTTCACCGACAAACTCATAAGCAACAGGCGAATCCTTTTGGATCACCTGCATGGCTTTCACTGCCACTTCCTGTTGGGGACGAACGGCCTGCTGCTTACCGCAGCCCGCTGCCACAAATAAAAGAAGGATGGCCATCGTCATCATCCATAGGATGCTCTTTTTCTTCACTTTTAGTTCCCCCTTGCCTTTTCATCTCGATTTTCTTGCACTACGAGTCCATACATCAAAACGTCGAGAGTATGATCAACCATTTCTTTCATTGTAACCTTGTTTTTCAGCAAAAACTGGTAATTGGAGAACTCTTTAAACGCTCCGATGAACACCGTCCGCACGACTGGGATAAAAACTGGACGGAAAGTACCGATGCGAACTCCTTCGCGTATCAAATTTTCAATTGTTTCCCAAAGCTCATCCTTAACATCCTCGATTTTCCGCCACTGTTCAGGCATGCTTTTCTTGATATCAATTAGAGCATGTTCCGTTCTCTCGTTCCATATAGACGTTCTTACCGTTATCATCTGTTTGAATTTTTCGCAAATATCCAGTGTATTATCTTTGGCAATAACCTCCCGTTTTTCTTTGACCTCAGCAACCGCTTGCGCCAGCAAAGAACCAATCAAGTCTTCTTTCGAAGTGAAGTTATCATATAAAGTCCTTTTACTCATACCCAAGCGCCGCGCCAAATCATCCATTGTAAATTTCAAGCCGTGTTCCATTAATTCTTGAATAGTTGCGTCAATAATTCTACGCCGCAAAGACCAACCCCCCAAACCATCGTAAACTTTGCAAACTATTTTCGTACCATAATTACCGAAATTGTATCACGTACACTATACAATGTCAATTATTTCCTTCCGTTTGGCAAGACAAAAGCCAGGCTATTATTGATAGCCTGGCTAACACAACCTCAGACAACCTGATCGATCACGTACTCATTTAGCTTTTCATTCTTTACAAAGAGGAAATTGAAAACAACTCAGCCGGAAAACAAATTTAATTTGGACCAGATGGAACGTCCCCATCTGGTCCAAACTCTTATTTATTTATTGACTGCGTCTTTTAGACTTTTGCCGGCTTTGAAAACCGGAGATTTTGAAGCTGGTATTGTAATTTCAGCGCCAGTTTGAGGATTACGACCCTTTCTTTCTTCCCGGCTCTTAACTTCAAAAGTTCCGAAACCAATCACTTGAACTTTATCGTCCTGGGCCAATGCACCTTCAATGCTCTCAAACAGGGCAGTGATTGCTTTTTCGGCATCTTTTTTCGTCATTCCTGTTTTTTCCGCTACGCTACCTACCAATTCAGTCTTATTCACAAATTCAGCCTCCTTGTATTAGTTGCTACGATTAGCATTATTCGCTATCCATTTTTGTATTCCTTCTAAGCCTTGCAAAAAATACCACAAATTGCTGATTTATTTCAATCTTCCAGTCGTTTTGCCTGATTCCAAAAGCTATCCAGTTGTTTTAATGTAAAATCGTTCCAATTACAACCTTGCAATTCAACCTGCTTTTCAACGTAAGTAAACCGGTCAATAAATTTTTTATTGGTTTTATTCAAAGCAGTCTCCGGTTCAATCCCAATGAAACGAGCCAAGTTAACTACGGAAAAGAGCAAATCCCCTACTTCGTTTTCCAACAAATTGTTATCCCCGGTCGCTAACGCTTCCCGAACTTCATTAATCTCTTCCGTTATTTTGTCCCAGACCGGTTCAATCGCATCCCAATCAAAACCTACCTTGGCCGCTTTGCTTTGCAATTTATAAGCCCGCATTAAACTAGGCAGGGCAGGCGGCACGCCGTCCAATACCGATTTCCGGTCATACCCCTTTTCGGTTTTCTTGATCTTTTCCCAGTTAAAAATTACCTCCGCAGCATCACGCACGGAAATATCCCCAAAAACATGCGGATGGCGGCGAACTAACTTCTCTGTTACGGTATCTACCACATCTTGCATTGAAAAGGTACCACTTTCTTCCGCAACACGGGCATGGAAGACAATCTGCAGCAACAAATCCCCCAATTCCTCACAAAGTTTTTCCGGATCGGCCAAATCAATCGCTTCCAGTACCTCATACACTTCTTCGACAATATACCGCCGCAAGCTCCTATGGTCCTGCTCAATATCCCATAAACAACCGCCAGGCGAACGGAGCTTCGCCATTACCTCAATCACCGGTTCGAGCGTAAAAGAACGAGCCGCATGCTGCCAAGCGGTAATATACACACTCGTTAAGTGGTCGATGCCGGAAATTCGATCTAGTTCAAATAAAGGAACTGCTGTTATTTTTTCATCGTCCAGCCCCAACCGCTGAACAGCAACAACCGGATAATCGTCCGGCAAAAAAGCCATTAACGCCAACTTTGCATCGGAGGCAACATGGCGGTTGTAGACTTGGGTTAAAATCAACCCGGTCGAAATATCCGGCGGCAGATTGGAAATATCAACCGCATCAAGAATTGTGATCCCGGCGATCGGATCAATGCCCAGCCGGCAGTACAGTAATTCAAGAAAACTCATTCCCGGCAAAACTGATAACGGAATATTATTTGCCGCGGCTTTTGCGCGGATCATAGGAACCGTCGCTTCAGCAACCAATGGACTGCCCGGTACCGCGTAAACAATATGCACTCCTGTCTGGGCCCGTTTCACCACATCATCGGCAATCGCTTCATAAACCTCATCAAACGTCGCAGATTGATCGTACAGAAAGTCGTAACTTTGAAACGGTATGCCTTGTTCCGCAAGCGCAGCAACAGTGGGATGTTTTTTCGTCCGCAAAAACAACTGTTCCGCCATTTTTAATGTTGCCATGGTTTCCAGGGTAATTAATTCGGACGGTCCTGGCCCCAATCCAACAATCGTAATTTTTCCCATCGTATTATCTCCTCAACAAGCGCAAATTTCGCAATACCCGGGCAGCCTTTGGTCCAACTCGCGGGATTTGCTCCACGTCCTGCGCGCTAATGCCGCCCACGGCCAATAGAGCGATTCCATACGTTGAACCGCCAATACAAATAGCCACAAGCGTAGACAACGTGTTATGCAAGGTAATCGCCATCGTTTTATCGTAGACGACGATAACTATTCCAGCCATTATAGCAGCGGCGATGCCTGTCCGGGCTAGATCTTTAAAGTCCATGTTAAACCCAACATAACGATACACAAAGTATAAATTCAAGGCCGCGGCAATCGCGAAATCAGCAACCGTTGCCCATGCCGCGCCTTTGATTCCTAACCACGGGATAGCCGTCAACGTCCAGCTCATGCCCACTTTTACAACCGCCGAAAGCACCATATTTAAAACCGGAATTGCCGTCCGGCCAAGGCCCTGTAATACTCCAGTCGTCACCTGCTGAACGCCAAGAAAGAAAATACCAATCGACAAAATCGCAATCGGCACACCGGCGTTCGGAGTACCGTACAACATCTGTGAAATCGGAGTTGCCAAAAGGTACATGCCCACAAAACTCGGAATCGTAATTAAATTGGATATCCGCATGGCAGTCGCAGTACGCTGGTAAATCCGCTCTTTCTTGCCGAGCGTAAACGCTTCCGACACGGCGGGAACCAAACTAGCGGCCAAAGAAGCGGTTAAAATGGTGGGAAGGTTGATCAGCGCAACCGCCATGCCCGTTAAGTATCCGAACAGTTCTGTCGCCTGCTCTACGGTAAAGCCTGCTACTTCCAGTCTGGCCGGCACAACCAATAAGTCAATATTGGAAACTACCGGCAACATGATATTCGCCAGAGAAACCGGAATTGCCAATTGGGCAATACGGGCAATGATGCTAATCCCCGATTCTTGTTCCATTGCCGGCTGCGATGCCATTTGTTCTTTCATCTGTGGACGCTGCCGCCAATAAAAGGCAATCAAAATCAGCAAGCCCGCCAGAGCCCCAGGTCCAGCCCCAAAACTTGCACCAGCCGCAGCATATTCAAGACCACGCGGCAACAGCCAATAAGCAAGGGCAATCATCGTAACAACCCGGATAAACTGCTCGGCAATTTGGGAAATCGCCGTCGGAGTCATCATTTGCAGCCCCTGAAAATAGCCCCGGTAACTGGAAAGAATAGTAACGAAAAAAATTGCCGGCGCCAACGCCGCAATGGCATAAAACGCCCGTGGATCACGCACAAAATGATAATCAATCAGCCATCCGGCGCCCAAATACAACAACGCAGTAAATAGGATGCCTGTAACGGTTAAAACCGCCAGGGAAATACGGAAAACCCTGTTTGCGCCCCGAAAATCACGCCGGGCGACTTTCTCCGCCACGATAATCGAAATAGCCACCGGAATACCTGCTGACGAAACGCTCAGCGCCAACAAGTAAATTGGATAGGCCATCTGATACAACCCAATTCCCTCGCCGCCCAATAGGCGGGATAAAACAATCCGGTTTACCGAACCGATGATTTTTACTAAAATCCCGGCAACCGTCAAGATCAATGCACCTTTTAAAAAGGTATCTTTACTCAAAAACGTCAGTCCCCTCTATCGATTACACAATATGCAAATACAAAACGCCTGTTATATTATAGCAGAATAATTCTTACAGAGAAACATTATCCGCGCGAACTTTCAACACATTAAATACTTTTACCAAATGATCCAAAATCGGTTTACTGAGCCGCATTGTCTTGTATTGAATGATATCCGGCGGGCCTGATTTAATCGAAATCCGCGCCGGGAATTGTTTTTGCAATTGCAATACGCTGTCGATCGCAACCTTCGGCTTATCACCAAACACAATATCTACACGTGCCGGCTGTTCAACCACAGAATGGATGCCGAGCTGACGGGCCATATTCCGGATTCTTGCTACAGCCAGTAAACTCAAAACCGGCGGCGGCAATTCACCGAAGCGATCAATCAATTCATCCACCAATTCGCGGATTTGGTCCTCATTGCGAACAGCCGCAAACCGTTGGTAAATTTCAATTTTGTGCATCGCATCATTAATGTAATCACCAGGAAGATAAGCATCCGCCTGGATTTCCAGGATAGGTTCGGGCGCAATTTCAACAGCCTGTCCCGTTTTCAATTCTTCCACAGCTTCTTCCAACATCCGGCAATACATTTCAAAGCCAACATCGACAATATGCCCGTGTTGTTGAGAACCAAGGAGATTTCCGGCGCCGCGGATTTCCAGGTCGCGCATAGCAATCTTAAAGCCGGATCCCAGCTCTGCAAATTCTTTAATCGCCTGCAACCGCTTTTCGGCAATTTCTGTTAAAACCTTATCCCGCCGATAGGTAAAATAGGCGAACGACAACCGGTGCGATCTGCCAACCCGTCCCCGCATTTGATACAATTGTGATAGCCCAAAACGGTCTGCATCATGCACAATAATCGTATTGGCGTTCGGAATATCCAAACCGTTTTCAATAATACTTGTGCAGATCAAAACATCGAACGCCCCTTCATAAAAATCAAGCATGACTTCTTCCAATATATCTTCCGGCATTTGTCCATGAGCAACTTTGATTTTGGCATCGGGCAGCATTTCACTAAGCTGGCGGTGGATCCGGTCGATTGTTTGAATTCGATTGTACACATAATATACTTGTCCGCCACGCTTCAATTCCCTGCGGATAGCATCCCGGATAATTTCGTCTTCATATTCGACTACATACGTCTGCACCGGAAACCGGTCTTCCGGCGGAGTCTCGATGATACTGATGTCCCGAACGCCGACTAGCGACATATGCAGTGTTCGTGGGATTGGTGTTGCCGTCAATGTAAGCACATCCAATCCAAGACACCACTTTTTCAACCGTTCTTTTTGCGCGACACCAAAACGTTGTTCTTCATCCACGATCAAAAGGCCTAAATCTTGAAACTTAACGTCAGTCTGCAAGATCCGGTGCGTTCCAATTAATACATCAACCTGCCCCCTGGCCACTCTTGCTAAGGTTTCCCGTTGTTCTTTCGCACTGCGAAACCGGCTTAACACATCAACTACCGGACCAAAACCGGCAAAACGGCCAAAAAATGTCTGATAATGCTGCTGCGCCAACACAGTGGTTGGTACCAGAACAGCTACCTGCTTTCCGCTCATAACGGCTTTAAACGCCGCACGAATGGCAACTTCCGTTTTCCCAAAGCCCACGTCGCCGCACAGTAGACGATCCATGGGGCGCGATTTTTCCATATCGGCTTTAATTTGCGCAATCGTGTTCAATTGATCCGCTGTTTCTTCAAACGGAAAAGCATCTTCAAATTCACGCTGCCAAGAGGTATCCGGTTCGAATTGATAACCCTGTTCTAATTCCCGTTTCGCATATAAAACCAGCAGTTCTTTTGCCAAATCAGCAACGGCAGCCTTAGCTTTACTCTTGGCCCTGCTCCATTCACTGCCGCCCATTTTATTCAGCCGGGGAGCGTCTCCCTCAGAGCCAATGTATTTTTGCAATAAATAAACTTGGTCGGTCGGCACATAAATTTTGTCCCCGCCCGCGTACCGGACTAAGAAATAATCTTTATGCACTCCACCGATTTCAAGAGTCTCTACGCCAGCATACTTACCAATACCGTGATTAATATGAACAACATAATCGCCGACCCGCAGGTCACGGAAAAAACGAGCTTTCTGCTCACCAGACGATCGCGGTTGACGCTTTTTCTTTTGCCGGCCCCAGATATCTTTCTCTGTGACCACAACCAGGCGGGCATGGGGCAATTCAAACCCGCTATTCAACGTGCCATCTGTGATCAGTATTTTTCCGGCCGCTATATCCGCCAATTCCGGCGAATAAGCCGTTTCTATGTTTGCTTGCCGTAAACTCGTTTGCAACGCCGCCGCCTTTTCCTGCGAGCTCATAAAAATATATTGGCGAAAATCGCGTTCCCGCCAACTCTGCAATTCATTGGACACGATTTCCATCTGCCGATGAAAAGGAGCAACATTTTTTGCCGTAATACTAATAATTTCCTGGTTTTCAGTATGGAGATTTTTTTGCAGCATTAGAGAAATGTACAGGATATTGCAATTTTGGGCAGCAGTAATAATATCCGGCCAGCCTAAAAGCTGTTTTTTTAACGCCGGCTCTTCCGCCATCAGTTTAGCAATACCTTCCCGTATCCTGGCCGGCTCGGAAAAAACCACTGTCGCATCAGCCGAAAGGTACGACAATGCGCAAGCAGTTTGATTTCCGTAGGAATACCCTGTGACCGGCAATATAGTTGTTTCCGCTAAATTATCCAGCGACCGCTGCGTTTCCGGTTCAAACTCCCGCAACGAATCAATTTCATCGCCAAACAATTCTATCCGGATCGGCCGTTCATGATTGATCGCAAAAAAATCGATGATCCCGCCTCGGACACTGAACTGCCCGATGCCGGAAACTTCGTCAACCCGTTCATAGCCACACCGTAACAATTGCGCCAAAAAATCTTCCCGATTTAGAACCCCGCCGGTTTCCAGTTCCATTTGCCCATGCGAAAAGTCCTGTGGAGACAGGACTTTTTGGACAATACTCTCTACGGTAGCGACAACAATGATTTTTTCACGTTGTAATAAGCGACTAAGAATGTCCATGCGTTTCGCAGCAATTTCCAGGCTTTTCGCCGCCACCTGAAATGCAGCAATCTCGCCGACAGGAAGTTCAACAACAACACTGTCCGGCAAAAAAGTCATTAAATCCGCCTTAAATTGTTCCGCTTCTTCACGACTGCCGGTAACAAACACAGTCGGGCGCGGCGCCGTTTGATAAGCGCAGGCAATAAACGCGTTCTTCACCGTTCCCGTTAACCCATAAACGGAGCTTTGTTTTCCGGCAAACCCAAACGCTTTTACTCCCGCTGCCACTGACGGATCTGCACACATAGCGGCAAAAAGTACATCCATTCTCATCTTTATCCCACCCATACTAAAAAGAGTTTTAGCCGCGTTGCCCGCTAAAACTCCAGCGCTTATTCCTGATATTTTTTTCCGTGTTTCCGTTAACGTTGATGATGGGATTTTTGGCAATCCATCAGCTTAATCGTTTTTAATGATTCGATCCGCTTTAAATCGTCTTTGTTGCGCACCGAAATAATTTTGCGGCCGCCACAACTCATACATTCCATTTCGATGCAGTAATTCCAAAGGGCCGCTTTGATGTTGATACTGCCGCATTGACAGAATAAGCCCCCCGCTTCCGCAATATCGTGGACACGATTTACGGCAACCAATAAAAGGTGCGGGTCAACAGCATTTTCTTCGCTTCCCGGCTCATGCAATAAACGGCTAACCGCCAATTGTTGCGCAGCTACCATTTGTTTCACCGTTTCGTTTTTCCCAATGAAGCCTAATTCTAAATTATCTTTATCACAATAAAGCTTCAATACCTGATTCTCATTGATTGAATTTCGGCTCACACAAATGATATGATCCGAGCCACAACTAATACAAGGTATTTGAAAAACCCATTGCCGGAGGTGACTACTCAGCACAACAGCCCGAAATTTTCCGCACCTGCATTGTAATTCTTGTTTGCCATGCGTCTGCAGGGAAAATTGATTCAAATTATGCAAATGGGGAAGCCCACAGTATGGGCAATATAACGCGATCGTTGCAACAGCCGAAATAACCATATTAACCCCCTCTTTCATCGTTTATTTCGGCAATCACCAATCATTTTCCTGCTAGTATAAATTTACCATTATCGATCTATCATTTTCCCCTCATGGCTGCCCAATATATTTTAATAGAGTGTTCTTGATCGACCGGTAAACATGTACCATTTTATAAATCAGCCTATTGTCATAAACCCGCAAAATATATTTCGCCTGGCGGTCGTCAACTGTAAAAATCACGGTGTTATCAGCGGTTGGCAAACCCCATGTCGAAACAATCGGCTCATCATTTTTTAATATTTTAATCCGATAGGCATTTTCACGCAAATACAATGGATAGGTTATTTTTACAGTATGCGGGTGCATTGAATCAACCGGAATGTCATCCCCTAAAAACACTATGGCAAATTCCGAAAAAAACGGTCCCTGGTAAACACGCGGCCCATATACGCTCACCAAATTCGGTGAATAGTAGGCTAAATACGCCTTCACCAAATCGCCTGCAGTCGCAAATTGAATAATTCCCTTATCGTTGTATGCCTTTTTCACATAGGCAAGGTGGTCGTCAATCACTTTATATTGGCCGCCGTCGGTACTAGTCCAATCTCCATCGCCCACAACAAACATTGCGTGCGTAAAGCCAATGATTGCATGAATTCCCGGTTTTACCGTCTGTCCTTGTGAATGAGCAGTTACCCCTTGATCTACCAGCGCGTTCATAACCGCCATGCTCTGATTATCATACGACAAGTATTGCTGAGGCGTCGGCCGAAATTCGACCAACCCGATGGAAGAAAGTGTTTTCGCCGGTTGATTAATATCATCTTCCGCCGTAAAATAGATTTCTTTGCCGAATGGGGCGGACGTCAATCCGCCTTCGTTACCGTCCGCATCACTTGACCCCCACAGGCCGATGCTGCGATACGCCGAAATGCTCATCGCCTCACTTTGGCTTCCATTGCCAAAATCAAAGGAACCGGCCCGTGCCGTTACAATCTGGCCCTGTTGGGAATTTACCGTCAGCGAATCTAAAATCTGCTGATAATTGTACAGAGTCCCGGTTCTGCTGGCATAATTATTGAAATCTCCTCTTTCACCTAGTGCATGAGCCCATCCGTGCCGCAAATGATTGGCCCATAATCCGTTTGCCGCCGGATTGTAAGCCAGTATATTTCCCGGCAATAGAGGGTCATAATCCATATGCAAATGGAGCGCATATTCATGTCCCTTAGCCGCTTGCCGGCTGACAGACTGTTTCACTGCGTCCGCCGCGGTTTGCCAGCCTACACCGCCTTGCTGCCGAGCTGCCCATTCAGCGGCCTTAATGGCCGGCCAAGCAATATAATGGGTCCATTTCGCTCCGTACTGTTCGGCAATCTCATTCAATTTTTCCGCTTTATTGATCATCTGAATTTGCAATTCCTGCGGGTTCAACCAGCCATCAGCGTTCCCCCACCGCTTGCCGTATCCGGCGGAATCAATCGGTTCCAAATCTTCGGTCATAACATAAAAAATCCGTCCTGGCCGTGGATCTATTACCGCTATATTGATTACAGACGCTAAAGGCACGTCATTAATAGCAAACTGCAAACCCCATGGTTGATTTAAATTCACCGCATCCGGCCTCTGCGCTTTCACCTGCCAAGTTAGCCGGCGAATTTCCCTCGGTTGTAAATTTTCAACCACCTTCCGAGCCGGTTCTAGCAGTGCCAATCCATATCCGTACGGCTCCAAAGCAGACACTGCTACGACCGGCACCACGTGGTCCGATTGATTTTGGACAACCGATTCCACCGTAAAAACATCACCGACCAATGCGGACTGGACATTGGCGTGCGCCGTCAACGCGAGCGCCTTGCTCCAATCAATTGCCCCGGCCAAACCGGTAATCAATACATGTTGACCCTCGCCTATTTCCACGCTGCAACGGTAGTTTCGGGCAGTTTGCCATTTCCCAGACGGCAAAAACTGCCGAAAAACCGTCTCGATATGGTAATTCCCTTCAATCCAGTTTCCACTGTAATTATTGCCGTACCTCGCATCGATCCAAGTTTCACTTTCACTATTCGCCGGCACTTGTCCGCTGTAAATCCAGCCAATACTGCCGATACAATTTTGCTGTTCATCCAACGCCATAATTTTTAACCGGGCAACCCCCTGCGTAGATAAAAATTGCAGTCTGAATTTAAGGATCGCCTCACGCCCTGCTTGAATATCACAAAAGTACTCCATATGCCCGTTATCACCGGCCGATGCCTGCAATGCCGTATCAGCCCCCAACCACTTACCGGTAACCACTTGAGAAAAATTCCCGGTTCCGATTGAACGAATATTTTCGGTTCGCCAATCATTCAACGCCTGCTGCGAAGCCGGCACTAGTCCGGCGTTCGATTGCCCGTTTGACCATGAACAACCACCTAGGAAAACAAAAGCAACCAGCAAGAGACTGGATAAACTGGTTGCAACGATTTTTTTGCGCATAAATGCCACCCCTCAGTTATCACATACCAAGAACAGTCCGCCTATAGCCACGGCAGCCATTGCAAAAGCATGGTCCCAACGGATACAACAATTACAATTCCAAAGCCAAAAACCACAGCCAGCGGCGTAATCAGCACCATAATCGCCCTGAGAGTTGACAACAAATAGGCCTCACGGATTGCAATTATATACAAAATTAATGTCCAAAACACAGTGATACTAACAAACAACGCAAGAAACAAAGCTTGAACCGTTCTCGGAAGCAGGCTGGAGAAAACAAGCAGGGGCGCAATGAAAACGCGCGGAAACTGGGCAAATCCCATACCGGCCAGCAACCCGGCAGCAGTTCCACGCCCGCCAAACAATTCTGCAATCAAACCAAAAAAACCAGCTCCAACAATCCAGATAACCAGGCTGATGAAAAGTTGGCCAAAAATAAAAAACCAGGCCACAACGGAAAAATCAACGCTTTGCAGGCTAAAATACGAAGCCCAGGCCGGAACGAATACGCTGAGCAAAAAAACGCCCAGGGAATACCCCAGCTTTTTTTCTGTGGCAATAATTCGCATAGCAGCTGCCGGATGGAACAAAACATCGTATAATATATCCAAAAAATTGCCCACTTTATTCACCCCACCTTACCGGCATAGCCAGCGGCGTTATTGGCGGCAATGCTTGCCGCAACTGTGTGGGAAAGAACATACTCAAATCTATTTTTTCATTTGCACCGAAAAACAGCGATAACGGACTCCCTTTGTCGTATTCTTTAATTTGCGGCTTTCCTTTTATTCCTGCCATCTTAGCCGCCCCATCGATTGCATCGTATAAATTGCCAAAATCATCCACCAGCCCTAACTCTTTGGCCTGTATCCCGGTATAAATCCGGCCATCCGCCAACTGTCGAACGGCCTGCCGGTCCATTTTCCTTTCGTCGGCAACTATATCGACAAACTGTTCATACATCTGGTCGACGATTGTCTGGATCATTTTCCGTTCTTCGTCCGTCATGGGTCGGTCAGGCGACAAGATATCTTTGTGCACACCACTTTTTATCTTTTCTTGCTGAATACCGATTTTTTGCAAAAGTTCTTGCCAGTTCGCATAGGGCATATAGACTCCGATACTGCCCGTTAACGTCGTCGGGTTCGCATAAATCCGGTCCGTCGTCACCGCCAGCCAATATCCGCCAGAAGCCGCGATATCCCCCATACTGGCTACGACAATTTTTCCAGCCGCCCGGACTTTCTTGATTTCTTCGCCTACCTCTTGCGTTGCCGTCACGCTTCCGCCAGGGCTATTGATCCGCAGCACAATTGCTTTTATTGTTTCATCTGCAAGCGCCTCATGCAATTGTCGGATAATATTGTCGGTTCCGCTGCGTTCGCCCAACAGGCTGCTCTGGCCCCGCCCATTCATAATTACACCATCCACATAAACCACAGCAATCTTACCCGGTTTGTAAACTGGTTTAAGATCAGAATTCTTGGCAGCAATAAACATCAAACAAGCCAGTACGACAATCACTAAAAAAACAATAACCAACTTTTTAAGCATGCCGCTCACTCCTCCTGGTAAAAAAGAGACTGTTGCTTCTCAACAGTCTCCAAAAATTCTCCCTTTTACAGGCTTTATCTTCACACAGCCTGTAAAACCCCTCCATCTTATGTCGGGGATTAACAGGCTGTAGCTCGAAGTAAATTCGACTAAACTTCAGGTGGATTGACAAGTGCCTGAAGGGTAAAACTCCACCTGAAGTAAGTCTACATTCATTTACCGGTTGTCTTGCATGAAATCGCCGCTTTGACAAATTCGCGGAACAACGGATGCGGATTCAAAGGACGGGATTTAAACTCCGGATGGAACTGGGTCGCTACAAACCAAGGATGGTCATGGACTTCCACAATCTCAACCAGCCTTCCACTGGGCAGCGTCCCGCCAATAACCAGGCCGCCGGCCGTCAGCCGTTCGCGATATTCGTTGTTAAATTCAAAACGATGTCTGTGGCGTTCATAAATGATTTCATCTTGATAGGCTTGATAGGTCAACGTATTTTCCATTACCTTACAAGGATAAACACCAAGCCGCATTGTACCGCCTTTTTCTTCAACTGCAACTTGATCCAGCATTAAATCAATGACAGGATACGGAGTTACCGGATTGAATTCCGAACTGTGCGCTCCCGATAAACCGCATACATTCCGGGCATACTCGATAACTGCGCATTGCATGCCCAAGCAAAGCCCAAAGAAAGGAACCTTGTTTTCCCGAGCATAGCGGATCGCCTTAATTTTTCCTTCAATTCCCCGGTCGCCAAATCCGCCCGGGACCAATATCCCGTCTACGCCGGCAAAAACAGAATGAAGATCCACTTCCTCTGATTCAATCTCTTCCGCATTCACCCACTTAATTTGTATTGCGGAATCATTGGCAATGCCAGCATGCCGGAGTGATTCCGAGACGCTCATGTAAGCATCCTGCAATGCGACATATTTGCCGACAATGGCTATACAAGTGCTTTGTGACGGATACAAAATTTTGTCCACCATCAGGCTCCATTCGGCCATATCCGGTTCATTCGCTTCTATGTTTAATTTTTCCATGACAATCCGGTCCAAACCTTCCTCCGCCAGCATCAGCGGAACTTGGTAGATTGTCGGGGCATTCAAGTTTTGGATTACCGCATTGGTATCAATGTCGCAGAATAACGCAATCTTATCCCGCATATCTTGCGAAAGCTCATGTTCCGAACGACAAACAATGATATCCGGATGGATCCCGATGCTGCGCAATTCCTTCACGCTATGCTGGGTCGGTTTTGTTTTTAGTTCGCCGGCTGCCGCGATGTAAGGAACCAATGTCACGTGGAGATATAACACATCATTACGGCCAACATCCTTCTTTACCTGCCGTATGGCTTCCAAGAAAGGTAAACTTTCAATATCGCCGACCGTGCCGCCAATTTCCGTAATCACAACATCTGCGTTGTCTTCTTTTCCTACCCGCACAATCCGTTCTTTGATTTCGTTTGTAATATGAGGAATTACCTGAACCGTGCTGCCCAAATAATCTCCCTTGCGTTCTTTGTTGATAACGCTCAAATACACTTTTCCGGTGGTAACATTCGAACTTTTTCCCAAATTGATGTCGATAAACCGTTCATAGTGGCCTAAGTCAAGATCCGTCTCCCCGCCATCTTCCGTAACAAATACTTCCCCGTGCTGATAAGGACTCATTGTTCCCGGGTCCACATTAATATATGGGTCAAATTTTTGAATCGTAACTTTCAGTCCGCGGCTCTTTAATAACCGTCCCAGTGAAGCTGCTGTAATTCCTTTGCCAAGAGAAGATACAACCCCTCCAGTAACAAAAATATATTTCGTCATGCTAATCCTCCTAAAAATACTCAATTCTATTTCTATTCATTATCTTCTTCGTCAGTTGCAGTTACACAATCCTGTTGTTGTATTTCTGCCAATAATTTTTGCCGGCGCAGTCCTGCCGCACCTGTAACAGGATGCACATTCTCGTCTTGCACCGTACCGCCCCGCTGCGGAACCCATTCGTGCAAGCCCCACATTCCTTTCCCCATGTAGACAAATCGACTATCCATATTGATCTGGGTATGAACCTCCGCCATTGCATATGGTAAAAAATGGTTTTGTCCTTCTTTCCTTTCGAGAACCTTCGTAATCAGATCCCGAAAATATAAAGCACGTCCTTCTTGAGCCAATACAGCATGCGCTAAATCAACTTCGGATACTTGTTTGCCATTCTCTATCATGAAGTTTTCCCCCCGCACCTAAATATTGTTAATTATATTCACCATAAGGAGGCAAAATCCTTGTCAATTACATCTTTTCCGGTGCAGAAACTCCCAAAATTTTTAATGTTTGCCTTATTGTTGTTTGAACAGCAGTAATCAGTGCGATCCGGGCCGCTTGCAATTCAGGGTCTACGCCGATAATTCGGCATTGATTATAGAAACTATGGAACAAGCCGGCCATTTCATGGGCATAGCGGGCAATACGGTGCGGCGCCCGTTCCTGGGCCGCTGAAGCAACCTCTTCCGGAAATTCCCCCATCTTTTTAATTAAATCCAGTTCATGAGGCGCCGTAAGCAACCGCAAATCAACCGCCTCACCGCTTGTCATCGCTCCAATTTCTTCCATTTGCCGAAATACGCTGGCAATCCGCGCATGGGCATATTGGATATAGTAAACCGGATTATCATTCGACCGGGATTTTGCCAAATCCATATCAAAATCAAGTTGACTGTCAATTGATCGCATGATAAAGAAGAAGCGCGCCGCGTCACAACCGACTTCTTCGATCAATTCCGCCAAAGTCACCCCTTGCCCGGTACGTTTCGACATCTTAACAACTTCTCCGCCCTGGAATAGGTTCACCATTTGCAAAATGAGAACTTCCAAATTTTCCGCATCATAGCCTAGAGCAGAAACTGCTGCTTTTACCCGGCAAATATACCCATGGTGATCGGCTCCCCAGATGTTGATCACCTTATCAAACCCACGCTTAAACTTATTATGGTGATAGGCAATATCGGCCGCCAAATAGGTCGGCACTCCATTGTCGCGGATAACAACCCGGTCCTTATCATCCCCGTAAGCAGTTGATTTTAACCACAATGCGCCATCCTGTTCAAAAATAAAACCATTATCCTGCAAAGTCTGGCAAGTTTTTTTAATGGCGCCGTTCTCATGCAAACTTTTTTCACTAAACCAGTGGTCAAAGGCAACACCAAACGACTCTAAATCTTCCCGCAGTATCGCTAATTTTTCCTGGCGCGCTAACTCTTTAAAAACATCCAAGCGCTCCGGCTGGGACATTTTTAAATATCTATCGCCCTCTTGATCAATAATGCGCTGCGCGGTAACAATAATGTCCTGTCCGTGGTACCCGTCTTCCGGGAAATCCGCCTCAATCCCCAGTAACTCTAAGTAACGAGCATTGACGGATGCCGCCAAGTTGTCCATTTGGTTACCCGCATCATTAATATAGTATTCTTTTTCAACATCATAGCCTGCCATTTGGAGCAAATTAGCCAACGCACTGCCGACTGCCGCTCCTCTGCCATGCCCTACGTGCAATGGTCCTGTCGGGTTCGCGCTAACAAATTCAACCTGGATCTTTTCATTTTGTCCAGATTTTGTCTGACCGAAACCTTCACCGGCCGCCAAAATATCAGTCAATGACGCATACAGCCAGTCCGGTTTTAAATAGAAATTAATAAATCCAGGGCCGGCAACATCCGCCCTCTCCAACCAAGGAAACTGCAGCCGCGCTATGATTGCTTCGGCAATTTTTCGTGGATTAGTCTTTGCAGTGCGGGCCATTTGCATAGCAAAATTTGTCGCATAGTCCCCGTATTCTTTTTGCGGCGGAATTTCCAGCATTACCGGCGGCACATCCGACAAACAAAAAACGCCATCTGTTATGGCATCCTGGGCGGCCTGCCCGATAGCATCCTGCAGCAATTCTTTAATATTCATCTTATTTTTCCTCCCGAATTCCAATCGTCAATCGATTCATGCTTTGCCATTGACCGTCGATTTCCAGGTCATAGTGTATCACAACCAAACTCGGATTGCCATCCGTCGCAGGACAAATTTCCAAGGTTCTGGTGTATACGTCTATTTGCATACGGCTAAATGCCGTAACATATTGTCCGCACGTTTTCCTTTGCAAATAAAAATCGAGTCTTTGTTCAACTTCCCCTCTGCGAGACAACACAACATGATCCGGATACAGTTTCAGAGCAGTTGTCGTTCCTTGCATGCCGGAAACTTGGCTTTCTTCATATATGATGTAATGCACACCATTTTTTTCATAGCAACGGCCAAGAACCTGCAATTCGATTTGCTGTTCTTCGCCATCCCTGTCACATTGGTTTCCGGTCACAGTTACCCAAACTTGTTTCATCATTTATCTCCCTGCAAGCATGTGTATATTATAGCGTAATCAATAAATATTGCCAACGTTTTAACCGAAAATCGCAAGAATATCTCATACTCTCGTAAAAACAATTGTTTTGCCAATACCCACAGAGGCTGTTAACAAAGATAAGACCCCTCCAATTCGGATGAGATCTTATCAACTGCACAACTCTTTATTTTTTTTCTGGCTGCAGCATTTTTGCACTCACTTTGGGTATGTTGTACCCTGAAAAAATTTCCAACATTTCTTTTTTCAAGCGCTGCTTAATTTTCTTTTTTTCACCTGGCAATAATTCATTTTTTTGCGTAGCAAACAAATAATTGTCCAGATCAAATTCTTTGAGAATCATTTTCGTATGAAATATATTTTCCTGGTACACGTTTACATCAATCATCTGATATAAGTCACGCGTTTCCCGGGCAATGTATTTCTGGATAGAATTCATTTTATGGTCAATGTATACTTTCTTGCCAGTTACTTCCCGTGTAAAGCCGCGTACCCTGTAGTCCATAATTACGATATCGGAACAAAAACTGTTAATTAAATAATTCAACGCCTTCAGGGGAGAAATCTGCCCGCAGGTAGACACATCAATATCAGCACGGAAGGTTGTAATCCCTTTATCCGGATGAAATTCTGGATAGGTATGGACCGTAATGTGGCTTTTATCTAAATGCGCGACAACGGTCTCTTGGCCGCTGCCGATTTTTTCTTCCGCAATCAACATCGTCACGCTAGCGCCCTGGGGATCATAATCTTGTTTTGCTATATTTAACACATTGGCGCCAATCATATTCGCAACTTCTGTTAAAATTCCCGTCAAACGTTCTGCATTGTATTCTTCATCGATATACTCAAGATAATCGATTCGGTTCTGAGGCGTTTTGGCATAACAAATGTCATACATGTTAAAACTTAATGTTTTGGTAAGATTATTAAACCCATAAAGTTTTAATTTTTTTTTCGCTTTAACTTCCATTTCTTTCTCCCTACCCCTAATATGACAATTGAAAATGCTTTCCGGCTATAAGCATACCTCCGAAATCAAAACCAACTATATTGTATATTGTTTTTTGGAAAATCGCAATTGTTTCGTGAGACTTGCTTATCGGTTCGTCAGTGCCGCTTTCATTGCCGCGCAGGCCTCTTCAATGATATCCTCGCTGCGGGCATAACATATGCGCACATAGCCTTCGCCATTATCCCCGAAGCAAGAACCGGGTACGACAGCGACCCCTGCTTTTTCCAGCACGAATTTAGCAAACTCTTTACTGCTCATTCCGGTGCCGGTGATATTGGGGAAAGCGTAAATTGCGCCTTTCGGAACATTACAAGTGACACCGGGAATTTCATTTAATTTTTCCACCATGAGATCGCGTAAATTTTTGTATTGATTTATACGCTCCCGAACCATCTCTTCCGGCGTGCTCAAGGCGCTGATCCCGGCATATTGGATAAACGGTGGAACACAGGTATAGACCGTTTCAAACATTTGCCCCATTTTGGCAATTAAATCAACCGGTCCAATGGCATATCCCAGACGCCAGCCAGACATCGCATGGGCTTTGGAAAAACCATTCAAGATAATGGTTCTTTCCCGGCATTGGTCAATAACTGAAGGTGAAAAATGCTTGCAATCATAAATATTTTCAGCATAAATTTCATCGCTTAACAAGTAAATATCCTTCTCACGAACAATTTCCGCCAACCGCAGCATTTCTTTTTCAGTCATCACACCGCCGGTGGGGTTGGCCGGAGAAGTAATAATGATCAATCTCGTTTTGTCCGTAATAAGCGGCAATAAATCATCCGGGTTCAGCCGGAATTCATTTTTCTCCCAGATTGGAACCTTAACTACTTTGATCCCCAGATAGCTGGCCACAGCAATATAAGATGCAAAACCAGGATCAGTAAAAATAACTTCTTCGCCTGGATTTACAACACAACGCATTACAAAATCAATTACACTATTGGCCGGCATAATGGCCACTTGCGACAAATCAGGACGATAGCCTAATTTCCGTTCGGTATAATCACAGATCGCTTCTCTTAACGGCGGGATTCCGAGAGAATCAACATATTTGGTATGACCATTATCTAAAGCTTCTTTCGTTGCTTCAACGACGTGCGGATAAGCGTCGAAAGAAGAATCACCGACTTCAAAACGATAAACCTTCTTCCCCTCCGCTTCCATAGCACAAACAGTAGTTAAGATTTCTAACATGGGTTGTCCTTGCAACCCCTCGGTCAATTTGGAAAAACTTTTCATACGGTGATACACTCCCTTTATTAAATAGAACTTCAGTAAACAACGTTAGATCATCTTAAAAAGATTTTGAAAAATGTATACAACTTTAGAAAACCCGGCTTGCGCCGAGCTTTATCTCACTAACAGCCTATAAACCCCCACCCTTCCGCGTTGGGGTTAACAGGCTATAAAGCTCGAAATAAGTTCGCTCTACGGTTTCAAAAGAGTACAGCACCTTTTGAAACCAAGGCTCACTTGTATAGCGACGGTGGAAGCCGTCGGTTGCACTTATGTACACCAGATAAAATTTTATACTTTCTGGTGTGCCAAAAAAACATTGTTGTGCTCCCAGAAGACAATCTGTCACCTATTATATCACTCATGCGTCAGTAAATCCAGACAACCGGCTGGTTAATTTGCATTCTTTTTACCTTCTTTTTATCTTTTTCAACAAAACTGAGAAAATACTAATCTCGATCATCCATTCCAGCAAAGTACGGCGGATAGCAACAAGATTTGTTTCTTGCCATCCATTCGCATGCAGACAGGCGGTTCGTCACTGAAGTGACGAACCGCCTGCTTGTAAACAAAAGATCATTAATGTCGTTTTTGCTTCATCAATAAGAACTAATGAAGCTTTTGTATGAGAAAATACTTCTTATCGGAAATAACGGACACCAGCGGTAAAGATCTGTTGATCTTTTTCTCCCGGCACATTTTTCGCAACATGGCTGCCAACCCGCTCGGAATGGCCCATTTTTCCCAACACACGGCCATCCGGACTGGTAATTCCTTCAATTGCATTCATCGATCCATTCGGATTAAACCGAATATCCAACGACGGATTGCCGGCAAAATCTACATACTGGGTTGCAATCTGCCCATTTGCAGCTAATTGATCCAACTCTCCCTTGCTAGCCACAAACCGGCCTTCCCCATGGGAAACAGCCACGGTATGCATATCACCATAATTGACCCCTTGGAACCAAGGAGAAAGTGTTGAAACAATTTTTGTATTCACCATACAGGACACATGGCGGCCGATCGTATTGAAGGTTAAGGTCGGCGTATCGGCAGCAAGATCAACAAACTTGCCATATGGAACCAAACCTAATTTGATCAGCGCCTGGAAACCGTTGCAGATTCCCAAGATCAGTCCATCACGCTGTTCCAGCAAATCCATAACCGCTTCCTTGACTTGTTGGTTGCGGAACATGGCAGCAATAAACTTGCCCGAGCCATCCGGTTCATCTCCGGCGCTAAAGCCGCCCGGCAGCATAATAATTTGTGATTCCCGGATCGCTTTCGCCATTGCTGCTAACGATTGTTCTACATCGCTGGCGGACAAATTGCGAATTACCAACGTTGACGGTAAACCACCCGCTTTCTCAAAAGCGGCTGCGGTATCATATTCACAGTTAGTACCCGGAAAGGTCGGGATAAAAATTCGCGGTTTGGCGATTTGCAGTTTAGGCTTCTGGCTATTGCGCCGCAAACAAGGTGCTTCAACCGCTTGGCCTTCACTATTTGCCTGCGTGGGGAAGATTTTTTCTAATGGTTTCGTCCACTCTGCAAAAGCGGTTTCTATCTCAATGACCGTATCATTTACGGTAATCTGCGGTTTTTCCTGTGTTGTTCCGAGAATTTGGTACGGTATTCCGGCGAACGCGCTGGTCGGATCAACTTGCGGTGAAACTTCCAGCACCAATGAACCGAGCGAAGGAACAAACAAAGTTTCCGGCTGCGCCGTTTCCGCGAACGTCATACCGACCCGGTTTCCAAAGGCCATTTTGGTAACCGCAGCGGCAATACCGCCGGTTTTCACCACTGCGGCTGCTAAAATACTGCGATCACGGATCAACTTAGTTACACGCGCATACTGCAATTGCAGGAGATCCATGTCCGGCATCTCATTGTCATCCCGCTGAACCGGCACCAGAACAACAGTGCTGCCGGCAGATTTAAATTCCGGCGAAATGATTTGATCCGCCGCTGCAATAGTAACCGCGAACGAAACCAACGTCGGCGGCACATGAAGATCCATGAAAGTCCCCGACATGCTGTCTTTTCCGCCAATAGCCGGAATACCCAGAATTTTTTGCGCCCAAAAAGCGCCTAACAAAGCGCTGAACGGTTTGCCCCATTTTTCCGGTTCTGTGCCTAATTTCTCAAAGTATTCCTGCAACGTCAGCCGGCAGCGCTGGAACTCGCCGCCCATTGCCGCTATTTTGGCAACCGATTCAATAACAGCATAAAAAGCGCCATGAAATGGGCTCCATTTCGCCAAGGCCGGATTATAGCCATACGTCATCAGCGAGGTAGTAGTTGTTTCACCGGAAAGCACCGGAATTTTGGCCGCCATCCCTTCCGCAGGCGTAGCCTGATGCTGTCCGCCAAACGGCATCAGCACAGTTCCGGCTCCAATCGTACTATCAAACCGTTCAACAAGGCCTTTTTGGCTGCAAACATTCAGATCACGTAAATTGGCCAACCATGCGCTCTTCATATCCGGCAGCAAGGCTTGCACCCCGGCCGGCAGCGAGTGAAAATAATTCCGGGCCGGGTCCGGCGCAGCAACAAATACATCCGTTTCCTGACGAACCCCGTTCGTGTTCAAAAACTCACGGCTCAGATCAACAATTGCATCCTGCCGCCAAACCATTTTCAACCGGTGGGTATCGGTAACTTTGGCTACCACCGTAACCTCCAGGTTCTCGTTGGCAGCAAGATTTTTGAACGTTTCCGCATCCGCCGCAGCAACCACTACCGCCATTCTTTCCTGGGATTCGGAAATTGCCAATTCGGTACCATCTAAACCTTCGTATTTTTTCGGCACTAAATCCAGATTGATATCCAGACCGTCTGTTAATTCGCCGATCGCCACCGAAACTCCGCCTGCGCCAAAATCATTGCAGCGTTTGATTAACCGGCTTGCTTCCGGATTACGGAACAAACGTTGGATTTTTCTTTCCGTCGGCGGATTTCCCTTTTGCACCTCGGCGCCACAGGTTGCCAACGAATCACAGGTATGCTCTTTCGAAGAACCGGTTGCACCGCCGCAGCCATCACGCCCCGTCCTTCCGCCAACTAAAATCACAACATCGCCTGGTGCAGGCGCTTGGCGGACAACATTAGTCTGCGGAGCTGCTGCAATCACAGCACCAATTTCCATCCTTTTGGCAACGAAGCCTTCATCGTATGTTTCGACAACCTGCCCAGTCGCCAAACCGATTTGGTTGCCGTAGGAACTATACCCGGTTGCGGCACCAATCGTGATTTTGCGTTGCGGCAATTTACCAGGCAGTGTATCCTCCACTTTTACCCGTGGATCGCCACTGCCAGTTACCCGCATAGCCTGGTAAACGAAGGACCGGCCGGACAACGGATCCCGGATAGCGCCGCCCAGACAAGTAGCAGCTCCGCCAAACGGTTCAATTTCCGTCGGATGATTGTGGGTTTCATTTTTAAACATGACCAGCCATTTTTCCAAACTTCCGTTCACATCAACATCAACCACAATACTGCAAGCATTGATTTCGTCCGATGCGTCAAGATCTTGCAAGCGCCCCGCCTGCCGTAATTCTTTCATCCCCATCAAGGCAATATCCATGAGACAGAGTTCTTTGGGTTTATCCCCATACACAGCCTTGCGGGAAGCAAGGTACTCCTGATACGCTTCTTCTATTGGTTGTACGAGCAGCGCATCTGCCATGGCAACGTTTTTTATTTCCGTCAAAAAAGTCGTGTGCCGGCAATGATCCGACCAGTAAGTGTCAATCACCTTAATCTCGGTAACCGTCGGGTCCCTTTTCTCCGTATCCCGAAAATATTGCTGGCAGAACTGCAAATCCGCCTCACTCATCGCCAAGCCCATGTCGTTGCGCATATCAGCCAGTTCAGCAAGTGTTTTATGAATAAAACCGTTCAGCCTTTCCACTTGGGCCGGCATCACCGTTGCAAATTCCAGCGTATCCGGTTTTAAAAGCGAAGCCTCCCGTGAATCAACCGGATTGATACAATACGACTTAATGCGGTCGATATCCGTTTTGGAAACAGCGCCTTGTAAAATAATCACTTTCGCAAAAGCTACTAGCGGTTGTTCTTTTTGGGTTAAAATCTGCAAACATTGCGCAGCCGAATCAGCACGTTGATCATATTGTCCCGGTAAATACTCCACAGCAAATATTTGTTCATCCGGACCGATCGGCAATATTTCATCATATACACTATCTACAGGCGGTTCGGAAAAAACAATCTGTTTTCCTTGTTCGTATTCTGCATCAGAAATTCCAGCCACATCATACCGATTTACAATACGCACCTTTTCAAGTCCTGTTATTCCCAGGTTTTCCTTCAAATCGGCACATAAACTGCGCGCCTCAACATCATACCCGGGCCGTTTCTCAACAAAAATCCTCCGCACATTCTCCGCCACTTTGCATTCTCCTTTATCAACTTTCTTACCATGACCATCAAGTAATTAGTATCCATACCATATTATAATATAGTATAATAAATAAACATAATTAATAATTCTAATAGGAAAAATTAGAGGAGCTAATATGGAGATTAATTTCGAACTCTATAAGGTCTTTTATCATGTAGCTCATAACCGCAGTTTTTCCGAAGCCGCCAATCGACTGTTTATTTCACAGTCAGCTGTAAGCCAATCTATCAAACAATTGGAAACACTGCTCAATTGCAAATTATTTTTCCGCCATACAAAACATGTCAAACTCACTCAAGAAGGCGAAACATTGTTTCGCCATATCGAACCGGCTTTTCATTTTATCAAAGCCGGCGAACGCGGACTCAGCGCGATCCATTCCCTGCACTGCGGTGAAATTCGCATTGGCGCCAGCGATACGATCTGCAAGCATTATTTGCTGCCGTTTCTAAAACAATTTAACACCTTATATCCCGAAATCAGGATCAATGTAATCAACCGTACCTCACCGGCCTGCATTGACCTTCTGCAGCAAGGGATCGTTGATCTAAGCATCATCAACCTCCCTCCGCAGGCCACTTACAAAAACATGACGGTGCACCACCTACAAAGCATCCATGATACATTTATTGCCGGTAACTCCTATTCACACCTCAAAGGCCGACGTCTTGACCCCCAAGAACTAGAAAAATATCCTTTATTAATATTGGAAGCCAATACGACCACGCGCATCTTTTTTGACGATTTCCTGAAAAAAAATAGGTTGACGATTCAACCGGAAATCGAACTCGGCAGTATTGATTTACTGGTAGAGATGGCCAAAATTGGTTTGGGCATTTCCTTTGTTATTCATGAATATATCTCCGCAGAACTAGAAAAAGACGAAGTATTTCCACTGATTATTAATGCCGATTTCCCTGAACGTTACATTGGCCTTGTGACCAACAATGCAATTCCCCTATCGCTGGCGGCCCGGCGCTTCAGTGAGTTATTGGGCTTAACCATGAATTGACTTGCTGTGCGCCACAAATTAGTCCTTGCCAATTAACCATGGAAAAAAGAAACTCCTTTACCATCAACACATAGAGGTAAAGGAGTCCTGTTTTTCAAATTATAAATTAGCCCTTATTCCGTGTAAAGCAGTCACGGCAATACACCGGCCGATCACCTGATGGACGGAAAGGCACTTCCGTTTCAACACCGCAAGCGGCACAGGTTGTTTTATACATTTCACGTTGCGGGCGGTTGCCACCACGGCCACCGAAGCCGCTATTTTGCTTACGGGCTGCACGGCACTGCGGGCAACGTCCCGGTTCGTTCGCGAACCCCTTTTCTGCATAAAAATCTTGTTCCGATGCTGAAAAAACAAATTCAGCGCCGCACTCACGGCAAGTTAAAGTTTTGTCTTGAGACATGAGAAATCCTCCTCGATCTTATTTGCCCAAAAGGTTCAGGGAGTCCAATTATCATTAACTGCCAAAAACCATTGAGGCAGTTGAGAAGGATAAAGGATTGACCTCTTGAAACCCATACCTGAGCGATTACTTTTATTTTACTTCTTCTTGCAATTAAAGTAAATAGCTATTGTCATTATAAACAAAATATTCTTTACAATTTTATTATTAGCTATTAAACTCGCAGGCGACCAGGAAACACAATCTCTTTCAGCGGTTTTCGCATAGCCGGTTCTTCCCGTTCTTGCAAAGCTGGCGGTAATTCTTCCTTTTTCCCCATTTTGCCAATCGCAATCATTGCCAGCACTTCATATTTTCCCGGGATTGCCAATAACTCATGGGCTTTGACCTTACTAAAGCCGCCCATAGCATGCGTGATCAATCCCCTTCGCTCTGCCTCTAAAGCCAGGAAGCCCCATGCCGTTCCGGCATCAAATGCATGCCAGTTATTCGGTTGTCCGTCTTTGGCAAATGATTTTTTTGCCACAAGCAACGCTAAAACAGGCGCTTTATTCGCCCATTCCTGGTTACTCTCATTCAAAAGGCTGCGCATTACCTGTATTTCATCCTCCGTAGTCGCTACAATAAAACGCCACGGCTGCTCATTGAAACAGGAAGGCGCATACCTGGCAGCTTCAAACAAAGCCATCAGGTCATCCTCATCGACCGGTTCGCCACTAAACGCTCGCGGCGACCAACGTTTCTTAATGGTTTCACTAATCTCATATGAAAAATCCCGCATACAAAACCCTCCTAATCAATTTACTTGATTTTTATCAGGACGGAATTTTTGCACCTATCTGTTCGTCAATGAAATTTATTGCCTCCTCTCTGCTCATCCGCTGCCGGGTTTCAACCATCTTGCTCAAAATGGTTTGCATTTTTTTATTGCCAATAACAATAGCGCCAATGACGCACTGATCCTTTAAAACGATTTTTGCATACGATTTATTCCGGGAATCCTGCCAACGGACATGTTCACAATCATTGTGCTGATTTTGCGCTTCTCCGTAAACAGCCAAATCAACGCCCATGACCTTTAGGGTGTTGGCAGGTGTTATGCCGGAATACTTCTTTAACTCACCGGCAATATTGGCCGCGGCAACCGCTGCTTGATTTAAGGCTGCCGGAACAATCCCCCATATTGGTTCGTTCCACTGCGCAACATCACCAACTGCATATATACCGGAGTAATTGCTTTGCATCCGGTCATCAACCACAATTCCTTTGTCCGTCTGAATTCCCGAACCAGCCAAGCAAGACAAATCCGGTCGTACTCCTGTCGATAGCAAGACCAAATCGGCAGGCAACGTTCGGCCATCGCTTAATTGCACTTCTTCTATCTTCTCTGTTCCACAAAACGCTTGAACGCCTATCCCTAAAATCAAGTTTAAACCCCGTTCTTCTAAAATCGACGCCAATATTGCCGCACCTTCATTATCCAATTGTTTGGCTAACAGCCTTCCGGCTGGCTCCACCACAGTGACATCCAGTCCCAATTGCTTTAAACTATTGGCGGCTTCTATGCCAAGCAGTCCGCCCCCCAACACAAATGCCCGCTTTGCGCCCATCGCTGCATAACTACGAATCACAATCGCGTCATCCAACGATCGCAATGCGAAAACGCCCAGAAGATCAATATGGGGAATAGGCGGCCTGAACGGAACGCTGCCGGAAGCAATGACCAATTGATCAAACGACAACACCTCATCATTATCCAATGTAACGACACGGGCTTGCGGATCAATTGCCACAACAGTACGTCCATAATGCAGCTTAATATTCCGGTCTGCATACCATTTTTCCGGAAATACAAACAATTTTTCCTGTGGAATGGTTCCTGCTAAGAATTCGATTAAATTGATCCGGGAATAATAAGGCACATTCTCACGGGTAATAATTTCAATCTCAATGTCTTGGTTTTTTTCTCTTAATAACCGCGCAACACTAACGCCCGCAATTCCATTGCCAATAATTAAAGAACGCATATGCCACCTCGCCGCTTGTACGGTGTATAGATCCTAGTTACCGTTTTCGCCATTGTTTGTTTCACCCTACAAGTTCCTATCATCTAAGAATGAATTTATTTTCTTCTTTGTATTTTTCCATTTTTTGCAGAGTAAATCCTGCAAAATTTGCTGGCATTTTTTCTGAATCATATGTTTTCGCAGGATCATTCCCAAAACTTTACTTTCTGATGTAAAACCCAAAACCAACTTACACCTATCAAACTATGAAAACTGCTGACGAATAGTATCGCCAGCAGTTTTTCTGTCTATCCATACCTATGGTTGTTAGAAAAGACCGGAAATTTTTCCGGTATTATCAACATCAATTTTTTCCGCGGAAGGAACTTTCGGCAATCCTGGGAGTGTCATGATATCACCGGTCAAAGCGACAATAAAGCCGGCGCCGGCCGATACCTTGGCACTGCGGATAGAAATCCGGAAATTTTCCGGTCGTCCTAACTTCTTCGGGTCATCGGTAAGCGAATATTGCGTTTTCGCCATACAGATCGGTAAATTGCCGCAACCGATTTTCTCAAGGTTTTCAATATCCTGCGAACTTTGTCCGACAAAATCAACACCATCAGCCCCGTAAATCTTCGTAGCAATGGCTTTGATCTTTTCTTTGATCGGTTGATTGACGTCATAGGCAAACTGGAATTTATTTTCTCCCTGTTCGATAAGGCGCAATACTTCTTCCGCCAGTTTCACACCGCCGGCGCCGCCATTCCCCCAAACTTCCGATAAAGCTACATTGACCCCTAGCTTTTTACATTCATCTTCAACCAATGCCAGTTCTGCATATGTATCGGCATAAAAACGATTAATCGCAACCACAGCCGGCAAGCCAAAGTTTTTGGTCACGTTTTCCACGTGTTTAAGAAGGTTAGGGATTCCTTTCTTTAGGGCTTCCAAGTTTTCCTGGTTAAGATCGGCTTTCGCAACACCGCCATGCGACTTGAGTGCCCTAACAGTAGCCACAATAACAACCGCATTTGGCACCAGTCCACTCAACCGGCATTTGATATCAAAAAACTTTTCTGCTCCCAGATCGGCGCCGAATCCGGCTTCCGTCACTACATAATCTGCCAGCTTCATCGCCATTTTAGTTGCCATTACGCTATTGCAGCCATGCGCAATATTGGCAAACGGTCCGCCATGAACAAAGGCAGGTGTATGTTCCAACGTTTGAACCAAATTCGGTTTCAAAGCATCTTTCAGCAGCGCCGCTACAGCGCCTTGCGCTTTGATGGCACCGGCCGTTACCGGTTCTCCCTTGCGCGTATAGCCGATTATGATTCTCTCTACCCGTTTTTTCAAATCTTCCAGATCATTAGAAAGGCAGAGGATCGCCATAATTTCCGACGCAACAGTGATATCAAAACCATCTTCCCTGGGCACACCATTGGCTTTTCCACCCAAGCCATCCGTAATAAACCGCAATTGGCGGTCATTCATGTCAAGGCAGCGCTTCCATGTTATCCTGCGCACATCAATGTCCAGCTCGTTCCCTTGGTAGATATGATTGTCAATCATAGCCGCTATTAGGTTATTGGCAACACCGACAGCATGAAGATCACCGGTAAAATGAAGATTGATATCTTCCATAGGAACAACCTGGGCATATCCGCCGCCTGCCGCTCCGCCTTTTACGCCAAATACGGGGCCCAATGACGGCTCACGCAAAGCAATAACCGTTTTTTTGCCGAGATGGCTCAATGCATCGCCTAAACCTACAGTCGTAGTTGTTTTTCCTTCCCCTGCCGGAGTAGGGTTGATTGCAGTGACAAGAATCAGTTTTGCATCCGGTTGATGTTTCTTCTCCTGCAGAAGATTGTAGTCAATTTTCGCTTTGTATTTACCGTAATTCTCTACATACTTAGGAGCAATACCAAGTTTGTCGGCAATCATATTTACGACTTCAACCTTTGCCTCCTGGGCAATTTCGATATCCGTTTTAATGGCCATGTTATCATCCTCCAATTAATATAATTGATTAGGAAAACCGGCTTCATCCGACATATCTACTTTTCAGGCCACCGCGTGGGTTAGCGGTGGCCTGATATGCATTAGAAAACTATGACGAAATCTTATTCTTTGTCCAGCAAGGCTAAAAATTCTTTGACTTCTTCTTCTTTCATTTTATACGTATGATCTGGATCAATCGGGAAACTTCCTTCCCGAACGTCTTTTGCATATTCTGCAAATGCGTTGGTTAAAACTTCAGCGACATTCGCATATTTCTTAACGAATTTCGGCGTAAAGTTATCATAGAAACCAACCATATCAGCGTAGATCAATAATTGGCCATGGGTGTACGGGCCAGCGCCAATTCCCAGAATAGGAATACCGGCTCTTTCCGTAATCGCTTTACCAACTGCCGAAGGAACACCTTCAACCAGGATAGCAAACGCACCTGCTGCCTCGAGCACTTTCGCCTCTTTCACAAGTTTCATTGCAGCTCCAGCACTGCGCCCCTGGGCTTTGTAACCGCCGATTTGACCCATAAACTGCGGCGTCAAACCGATGTGGCCCATTGCCAAAACACCCGATTGTTGGATCGCTTTGATGCGGCTGGCGATCATCTCTCCGCCGCCTTCCAATTTAATAGCGTCAACTCCGCCTTCTTTAATGAGACGGCCAGCGTTCATAATTGCTTGCTCATCAGATGCTTGGTACGACAAATACGGCATATCGCCAACGATGAAGGTATTCGGAGCTCCGCGGCGAACTGCCTGGCAGTGCCGAACCATATCATCCATAGTAACAGGGAACGTTGTATCATAGCCCAAGCTAACCATTCCCAAAGAATCACCAACAAGGATCATGTCTATGCCGGCTTTTTCCACCATCTTAGCAGTCAGATAGTCATACGCTGTCAAATAGACAATTTTTTCCCCATTGGCTACCATTTGTACAAAATCACCAGTTGTCTTTTTTGCCATTCTCATTTCCCCCTCATTATTTTTAGGTCCATAAAAATTTTTACAGTTTCATCATATAATACATCGTTCTATATTGTAGCACAACGTATTATATTGTGGTATAATTATTGTAGCATTGTTTTTTCAGTATTGCAATAAATAGTTACTGGAAAATTAATAACTTTAAACAAATAAAAACCTTCGCTTTTTTCACAGAATAGAATACAATAAAATATGTTGTGAATAAGAACAATCAAGAATATTAAATGAGGTGAGAGAAATGGGCAGCGCAATCATTCAAGCACTAGTCAGGGCCATAGACATATTAAACTGTTTTGAAGATGCCGAAGAATTAGGCGTCACCGAAATAAGCAATAAAATCAAACTTCACAAAAGCACAACCTTTAATATCATCAGCACGCTCGAACATTGTCACTATCTTGAAAAAAACGAAAACACCGGCAAATACCGCCTAGGCATCGAACTATTCCGAATGGGGACCAAGGTAAGGTACGATCTGCGCAAAATTGTTGTTCCCTATTTGGAAAAGCTGTTAGCCGAATTTAAAGAAACAGCAAACCTCGTCGTACGCGATGGCGACTATGTAATATACTTAGAGAAAATCGAAAGTCCCCATTCCATGCGCATCAGCACAGCGGCCGGCAGCCGCCTTCCCGTCAACACGACCGCGGTTGGCAAAGCAATTCTTTCCGGCCTTCCCGATGAAGAATTAGACGAAATAATCAATGGAATTCCACTGGTGAAATTCACCGAGTACACAATCTGCGACCAAACTGCCCTTCTGGATAACATCAAAAAAGTACGAAGCTCAGGCTATGCCGAGGATTTCGAAGAACTGGAGATCGGTTTAACCTGCGTTGCCGCACCGATATTCAACCATACCGGAAAAGCATTTGCAGCCATAAGCATCTCCGGACCGACTTCACGGATGTCGGAAGAAATTCGCAAAGGAATGGGAAAATCCTTAGTTCAAGTCACTCAGGAAATATCAAAAATGTTAGGCTACAAAATAAGACCAAAGAAATAACACCATTTCGAAATATATACATGCAAAAATGCAAAAAATCCTAGTCTGTACCGCTTATGGTGGTTTAGACTAGGATTTTTTTAGGCAAAATAGTTTGCTAAAGTGTATTCATTTTTATGGCTTAACCAACTTGTTCGTGTCCGTTTTCTGCCTTTTCCCGCAACAGCCGCTTCAGAATTTTGCCGGTTGAATTTTTCGGCAGTGAATTCACCTGCACGAATTCGCGCGGGATCTTATAAATTGCCAAATTAGCCTGTAAATATTCTTTCAAGGCCTTCTTGTCCAATTCATGCCCTTCCGCCATGACAATATAGGCGCATCCGGCATTGCCCCGTAATTTATCAGGCACACCGACGACAGAAGCTTCCAGCACATTTGGAAAAGCAACTAACAATTCCTCAATTTCGCGTGGATATACATTTTCGCCGCTGGTAATAATCATATCTTTTAAACGATCTACTATATAAAAGTCCCCATCGGCATCCCGATAAGCCAGGTCGCCGGTATGCAGCCAACCATCCCTCAACGCTTGCGCCGTTTCTTCCGGCCGGCTCAAATAACCCGCCATCACGCTAGGCCCCCGCACGACTAACTCGCCAATTTCACCATTCTCCAAGACCTGGCCGTCATCCGCCATGATGCAAACCTCTATGTTGGGTACGGCGCTGCCAATGGAACCAATCTTGATTCTGTCCGGCGAACTGATCGTAACTACCGGTGAAGCTTCTGACAAGCCATAGCCCTCAACAATAACCCGACCGGATTTACGGGAAAACTGTTGGTATACTTCCTGGAGCAAAGAAGATCCGCCAGAAACATAAAGCCTTACTTTTTGGAAATCAATCGCATTGCCCCACACGGCAAACAACTTAAACATCGTCGGAATAGCGAACACCACGCTGATGCCCGTATCACGGATAACACTTACAACTTCACGAGCAAAGGTTTCCACAACCGTAATGCTGGCGCCATTGAGTAACGGAACCAGTACTGCGCAGGTCCAAGCAAAAGCGTGGTACATCGGCAACACACACAACACATGGTCTTCGGCAGTAATTTCCAGCCGCTCTGTGACCGCTTCCGCATTACTGACTAAATTGCGGTGGGTAAGCATTGCCCCTTTCGGATTGCCAGTCGTACCCGAAGTATAAATAATTGTACAAACAGCATGCGGATCATTGGCGATCGGCACTGCCGCTGCCGGAATAGCCTGCTCTGCCAGCTCGGAAGAAAACTCAGGGATAACCAGTTGCTGCAGTTCTTGGTCATAGCCATAACTGTGCAGTTCTTCCGCCAATTCCAGATGCCCCATTGTTATTAATGTTTTCATCTGCGAATTTTGGACAATAAAAGCAACTTCCCTAGCAACCAATTGAAAGTTTAAAGGTACCACCACAGCACCGAGACTAGTAATAGCCAGGTAGCTGTAAATAAACTCGTTTGAATTTTTAGCGAACAACCCAACATTTTCCCCTGGACGGACGCCCTGTTGATAGAAAAAATTCCGGTACAAAATTACCTGTTTCTGCAGTTGGCCATACGTTATTTCCTTCTGGCCGCCATAAAGAGCCACTTGTTCCGCAGCTCCCCGATACATTAGTTGATGAACAAGCATTGTTTCCCCCCTGTTTCTTACATAATATTAAATTATAGCATATTTATCGCAGATCTCCTACTGGCTTTTTCTTTTATCTTACCTTTTATCTTATACACAAACCTATAATGTAATGCCCCTGGCCAGGTACCTCAACCGCAGCACAGGCAGCTCCATTCAACCCTTAGTTTGCGTTCCGATTTTGTTCAGCAGCCAACAAATAATCGGCCGCCCGGCGATGCGGACCGGCGAAACAAAGCTGCGGCCATTCCGAAGAAGCAAACCAGCCCCAACGAATATGTTTGTCCGGTTTATAACTAGGTTCTTTTTCCTCCTTCAACAAAATAGTGCCGCAAAAAAACGAAATTTCCCATTTTCGATGGCTGAAAAGATGGGTAAGTTCAAAGAGTTTTTCCCTGAGCGTTACCGTTGCCCCAACCGACTTTTGCAAATATTCGTTTACCCTTGCCTCAATCCTCGTTTCGGACTCGATTTCCACAGTGGGAAATTCCCACATACCGGCCAACAATCCCGTATTGGGCCTTTGGAACAATAAATACTTGCCGTCTTTTCGAACAGCTACCGCAGCTAAACGAATGGTTTTGACCGGCATTTTTTGTTTTTTTACCGGCAACTCATTTTGACGTTGCTGTCCAACCGCGCAGCAAAATTCCGCAACCGGGCAATCACCGCACCGCGGGTTACGCGGCGAACAAGCAGTCGCACCGAGTTCCATCAAAGCCTGGTTAAAGTCACCCGGCCGGTCGGCAGGAATTGTTTGTTGAACAAGTTCCGTAATTTTTCTTTTTACACTTGTTCGGGAAATTTCTTCTTCTATGCAATACAAACGGCTGAATACCCTAAGGACATTGCCATCCACCGCCGGTTCCGGCTGTCCGTAGGAAATGCTGAGAATAGCGCCCGCCGTGTATTCGCCAATCCCCGCTATGGAGCGAATGTCCGTTTTGTTGTCCGGTACCTGCCCGCCGTAGGAACTGCAAACTTCCCGGACTCCGCGCAATAAGTTACGCGCTCGCGCATAGTAGCCCAATCCTTGCCAATGCTGCATCACTTCGTCTTCCGTGGAAGCGGCCAGCGCCTGCGCATCCGGATAGCGGTTTATCCAACGTTCATAATACGGCTTTACTGCTTCTACACGGGTTTGCTGCAGCATCACTTCAGAAACCCATACCCTGTAAGGATCCTTACTGCGCCGCCAAAGCAAGTCTCTGGCAGTACTGTCATACCACTGCAGCAAACGATCCGCAAAACTTTCCGGCATATCAGCACTCCTTCATTCCAACAATTGATATAAGTGAGCCTTAGGTTCGGAGGGGGTTATTGCCCCCTCCGAACCCTTAGAGCGAACTTAGTTCGAGTGTTATAGCCTGTTGATCCCCGACCTAAGAGGGCGGGGTCTTACAGGCTGTTAACGAGATAAATGCTTGTGAATTCCTTACTTTGAGAAAAAACAAGAGATGGTCTACCTTTCTTTGGCAAACCATTGTATAATTCTATTGTACCAATAGCGCATTATCATTTGAAAGGGGTTAAAGTATGGCATTAATTAATGAAAATTACTTGAAATTGCAAGGCAGTTACCTGTTTGCTGAAATTGCCAAGCGGGTAGCCAAGTTTAAAAACGAAAATCCCACCGCCAACATTATCCGGTTAGGAATTGGCGATGTCACCAAGCCTCTTGCACCCGCAGTCATTGAGGGGTTACATAAAGCCGTTGTTGAAATGGCCTCTGCGGAAACTTTCCGCGGTTATGGTCCCGAACAAGGCTATCAATTCTTGATCCAAAAGGTTATTGAGTTTGACTACAAACCACTTGGTGTTTCTTTGGAAGAAGACGAGGTCTTTATCAGCGATGGTTCGAAAAGCGACGTCGGCAACTTCCAGGAAATTTTCCAAACGGAAAATGTCGTCGCTATCACGGATCCGGTGTATCCGGTTTACCTCGACACCAATGTCATGGCTGGCAGAACCGGCGACTTCCAATCCGACGGACATTTCGGAAACGTTGTTTATATGGCCTGCAATGCCGAAAATCAATTTAAACCGGAACTGCCGAAAGAAAAAGTCGACTTGATCTACTTATGCGTTCCCAACAATCCGACCGGAACAGCCCTTACACGCACCGACTTAAAAAAATGGGTCGATTATGCCAAAGAACATCAAGCAATCATTCTGTACGATGCCGCATACGAAGCCTATATTCAAGAGGAAGATGTTCCACACAGCATTTATGAAATTGAAGGTGCGAAAGAAGTTGCCGTCGAATTCCGCTCCTTCTCCAAAAAAGCCGGGTTCACCGGAACCCGCTGTGCTTTCACAGTCGTTCCAAAATCGGTCCTGGCGTTCACCAAAGACGGAAAAGAATACCCGTTAAATCCGTTGTGGAACAGACGCCAGACGACCAAATTCAACGGAGTTCCTTATATCATCCAACGCGGCGCCGAAGCTGTTTATTCGCCGGAAGGCCAGCAGCAAATCCGCGATATTATTACTTATTATATGACCAACGCCAAAATCATCACTGAAGGCTTAAAAAGCATCGGGTTGCAAGTTTTCGGCGGTGTTAATGCTCCTTATATTTGGCTAAAAACGCCAAACGGAATGGATTCCTGGTCATTTTTCGATAAGCTTCTTTCTGAAGCACATATTGTCGGTACCCCCGGAACCGGCTTCGGCCCCTCCGGTGAAGGGTATTTCCGCTTAACTGCCTTTGGAAATCGAGAAAACACCGAAGATGCAGTGGCTAGAATCAAAACGAGATTGAAAATTTAACTGTATAAGTGCTTAAAACGGCTTGCAGCCTTCGGCTGCAAGCCGTTTTTCTAACTATCGACTGGTAAACTTATTCCGCCCGATTCAAAAACAGGCCACGCTCATTTCTGTTATTTTTTGAACGAATCGTAAATTTTTTGATATTCCGGAGTTGGCGGAATTAAAGTATAGATATACAAATGCACTCCATTCGGATCATCGACCACAAAACTCCGTTCACCCCATGGCTTATTCTGTACATTCTGCAAAATCCGCAGCCCTTCTTCTTTCAATCGCCGGTATTCCGCATCGACATCCTCAACTTCAAACGACAAAATAAGGCCTTTCCCATTAAAAAATTCACCTTCATCGCGCTGCGGCAGCACAAAACTAATTCCAATTGCCGGCATATCTTGCGCAATCAGTTCAATATACCAGTCACTTTCGTAAACCAGTTGAAAATGAAAATGCTTCATATAGAATTCCTTCGATTCCTGCAATTTCATAGTACTGATTGTTGAATCAACACGACTGATCTTCACGACTATGCACCTCACCAAAAATTCATTTCATGATAATATGATCCCTGATATACTATTTTCGTTATCTGCGCCCGCAAATCCTGCCCTATCGGCAATCAGAACGCCACAGGAATTCATATTTCCTGGCCATCAATTCTTCAGCTTTCTTTGGGCGAGATTGTCCGTCCCGTATTTGCGCATCCCCTGCGCCTCCAATTCAGCCGTATATTGGTCCAAATCGAAAGCGGTATCACTGGGGCGAAAAGTATCCGTACCGGTAAATTTCCAATCCCCGTCAAGTTTGCTGAGCGTAAAACAAAGAATGGTCCGCTTTACATTGCCAGACAACGCCATCGCATTCACAAGTTCCCGCGTATAAAGGCACATCCCACGGATCGTTGTCGGTTCCGCATCGGTTATTTCCACATAACGGAGAGTAAATTTGCCGTAAAAACCTAACCAATCGGTAAACTCCTGTTCCGAAAGGTTACGGGAAATCACGTCAATCTTCTGCAATTGCGCCAAATCACGATTTTCAAAAGCGTTCATGCGCAGCAACAACAACCGGATCGCCTCTTTCTCAGCGTTCGAAACGTATTTTTCCAGGCTCATGATACTGGTAAGTTCAACCGCAGTTCCCCACATCCTTACCCCGACAAGATCACTCCGAACTTTTGCATCGAAAGCAACCACCATTCCGTCATGCCGGTATTCCTTATCCAATCGCGTCGGCTGGTATTTTTTACCGTTTTCGCCCAGAATACCGTAAGTTCCGTCTGACGCAATGTATCGGATGGTCCCCTTCATATGAATCGTTTCATAGGAAGGTTCACTGGCCAAAACAGGTCCTGAAGACAACCACACACACATCGTTACCAGCAAAATGAAAATTGTTTTTATGTACCTTGCCTGCAAAGCAATCGCCCTCTTTTCTAACACCTGCGGAAATTATGTTTCGATTTGTTCCGCTATTTTTTCCGGTTTGCCGGACTGTATCTATTTCCGCCGGCCTTGCCTGCCGAGTTACGGACGGTACTCTTGCCTCCGCCGGCCTTGCCTGCCGAATTGCGGACTGCGCTCTTGCCCTCGCCGGCCTTGCCTGCCGAATTGCGGACTGCGCTCTTGCCCTCGCCGGCCTTGCCTGCCGAATTGTGGACTGCGCTCTTGCCCTCGCCGGCCTTGCCTGCCGAATTGCGGACTGCGCTCTTGCCCTCGCCGGCTGTTGCACTTTGTTCAGGCTTGCCGGACTTTTTCGCAGGCTTATTTTTTTCCGGCGGACTTTTCAGCTTGGGCCCCGCAATTTTGCTAACCATCGGTTTCCTTCTGCTGCGCACCGGATTACCCGTGGCATCCTGCTGCGCAATTTCCGCTTTGATCCCTTTTTCAATCATCTGCAAATACCCGTCATCGCGGGATGCAACGAATGTTACGGCCAGACCGGTTTCACCGGCCCGCCCCGTACGGCCGATCCGGTGGATATAGCTTTCCACATCATGCGGAATATCATAATTAAAAATATGCGTAACCCCTTCAATATCTAAGCCGCGGGCAGCAATATCCGTAGCAACCAACACTTGTAATTTAGCCTGGCGAAAACGGCGGATAACCTGCTGCCGCTTAGCCTGGGACAACTCCCCGTGCAACTCATCCGCAGCATAACCCAATTTAGCCAACTCAGTATTGAGTTCGCTGACCCGTTGTTTACTGATGCAAAAAACAATCGCCAAATATGGCTGATACTCAGACAGCATTTTATGCAGCGTACTCAATTTTACTTCATCGTCTTTGGTCCGGACCGCAATTTGCCGGATCTCGTCCAAGGTAACCCGCTCCGTCTTAACATGGAAATTAGACGGATTACGCATGTACAACTTGGCAAGAGCTCGAACCGGTTCCGGAATGGTTGCCGAAAACAGCATCATTTGCCGCTTGGAGGATGTATTGACAACCAATTGTTCGACATCCTCCCAAAAGCCCAGCTTCAACAATTGATCCGCTTCGTCAATGACCAGTTTGGATATGCCGGAAAGCCGGATTGTTTCCCGCTTCAAATGGTCCAGCAAACGTCCGGGCGTCCCCACCACAATATGGACTTCCTGCTGCAATTTTTTCTTTTGCAGTTCGATATTCGTTCCTCCGCATACCGTTAAAACATGAATATCTTTCCCCTGGGTAAGTTTTTTTACTTCACCGGCAATCTGGACAACCAATTCACGGGTCGGGGCAATAATCAACGCTTGGACCCAATGTTTTTTTACATCAATTGCCTCCAGGATAGGGAGGAGAAACGCTAACGTCTTTCCGGTACCGGTTTGGGCCTGGGCAATCACATCTTTCCCAGCCAACAACAAAGGAATTGCCTGCTGCTGGATCGGGGTCGGCACTGTAAAGCCGGCCTTTTGCAGCAAATCGTTCATTTCTGGTTTTATTCCCAATTTCAAAAAATCTGTTTTCACGATCAAAACTCACTTCCTTGTCTTATCATATCTATAGTATTGCCATAACCTTTGTTTTGGGTTTATATCAGCACGTCAACTGTGATGTATCAGTATAGCATTTTTTTTCATCACTGCCTACCCCGCAATTTATGCAAAAAAAGAAGCGGATCAAAGTCTAAGCTTTAAAACGCCTCTTCTCACAACAGCACATTCGTTATATGATTTTCGTCGTCCATTCTTCCACGTTCCAGATCGCACTCACCCAGTCTTCGTAAAAATCCGGTTCATGCGAAACCAGTAACACTGTGCCTTTAAATTCCTGCAAGGCCCGTTTCAGTTCTTCCTTCGCCTCAACATCAAGATGGTTTGTCGGTTCATCCAGTACCAGCCAATTCGCTTCGCGCAGCATAAGCTTGCACAACCGGACCTTGGCGCTTTCTCCACCGCTCAACACCATCATTTGGCTGGTAATATGTTCATTGGTTAATGCACATTTCGCCAATGCGGCCCGCACTTCAAAATTCGTCAGCCCGGGGAACTCCTCCCAAACTTCTTCCATCGCCGTTCTCGTATTACGTTGGCTCGATTCTTGTTCAAAATAAGCCGGATACAAATTGTCACCCAGTACAGACTTGCCGGAAATCGGTTGGATCTGCCCCAGTAATGTTTTTAACAACGTCGATTTGCCAACGCCATTCACACCGCGGATTGCGACTTTTTGGCCGCGTTCCAGGGATATGGTAACCGGCTTGGTCAACGGTTCATCATAACCGAGCACTAAATCAGCCGCTTCAAAAACAAACCGGCCGGGCGTCCTGGCTTCCCGAAATTGAAAAACCGGCTTCATTTTCTCCCTCGGTTTTTCTAATATCTCCATTTTATCCAGCCGTTTTTGTCGGCTGTTCGCCATGCCGCGGGTTGCAACCCGGGCTTTGTTACGGGCGATGAAATCCTCCATTTTTTCCACTTCTTGCTGCTGCCGTTCATAGGCCCGCTGTTCCTGATTTTTCTTAATGGCATGCATCTGTTGAAATTGTTCGTAATTCCCCGTATAGCGGGTAAGGATCGTATTTTCCACATGATAAATGACATTGATTACGGCGTTCAAAAACGGAATATCATGCGATACAAGAATGAAACTGTTTTCATAGTTCTGCAAGAAGCGGGTAAGCCATTCGATATGCTGAACATCCAGATAGTTCGTCGGCTCGTCCAATATCAGCACCGTGGGGTTTTGCAGCAGCAATTTGGTGAGCAGAACTTTGGAACGCTGACCGCCGCTTAAATCACTGACATCCCGGTCCAGACCGATCTCACCCAACCCCAACCCATTGGCCAGTTCCTCAATTTTGGCATCAATCGTATAAAAGCCGCTATGATCCAACAAATCTTGAATTTCGCCGACCTCATCCATCATGCGCTGCATGGCGTCCGCCGCTAATTCCGGGTCACTCATTTTATCGTAAAACGCCAGCATTTCCGCCTCCATGGCAAACATAGGCTGAAATGCTTCCCGCAAAGCCTCGCGGATCGTTTTCCCTTTTGTTAATACAGAGTGTTGATCCAGGTACCCGATCGTTACCCGGTTCGACCACTCCACTTTCCCCTCATCCGGCTCAAGCTGGCCGGTTATAATATTCAATATTGTTGATTTTCCTTCCCCGTTTGCGCCGAAAAAACCAACGTGTTCTCCCTTCAACAAACGGAAAGAAGCACCTTCGAGGATTTTTCTGGCGCCAAACCCATGGGAAACATTTTCCACTGTCAATACACTCATTCTATTTCTCCTACTTTATGATTACGGCAAACGGCTCTGAATAGCCAAACGCTTCTTCATTTTATCGTATTTGAAATCAAGCTGTCAATTCCGTCAGAGACGAAAATCTATAGTTGATATAAGTGAGCCTTAGGTTCGGAGGGGGTTATTGCCCCCGCCGAACCCTTAGAGCGAACTTAAGACTGAGGCTCGAAATCTTTGATTTCGCGAAGCCGAAGTTTCCCTTTAGGGTTTCGAGT